>Ga0209648_10000084_pt1 | contig 58617 bp, 43 predicted proteins | sample GraSoi2013_115cm_FD_185830 | JGI IMG/M metagenome (GOLD analysis project Ga0209648, IMG submission 185830) | Grasslands soil microbial communities from the Angelo Coastal Reserve, California, USA - Sample 9_17_2013_115cm (SPAdes) (version 2) | ecosystem: Environmental > Terrestrial > Soil >... | reverse complement strand
AGACACGCAAGTCGTCGATGATGGAGGTCTTCAACTCGGCGTCCAGCCCGGTGAGCGGTTCGTCGAGCAGCAGCAGGCGCGGTCGAGTCACCAGCGAGCGTGCCAGGGCCACGCGCTGCCTTTCGCCGCCGGAAATCTCTCGCGGCTTTCGCGCGCGGAGCGGTTCCACGCGGAACATTTGCAGTATTTCGGCGATCCGCGCAGCTCTCGCCTGCTCCGGAACGTTTGGCAAACCGTACGCAACATTGGCTTCCACGCTCATGTGCGGAAACAAGGCCAGGGTCTGAAACACATAGGCGATCTGGCGGCGCTGCGGTAGCACGTTCACATTTTCGTCTGAGTCAAACAACACTTTGCCGCCGACCGCGATTCGCCCGGCGTCCGGTTGCGTGAGGCCCGCGAGGCAATCCAACAGCGTGGATTTTCCGGCGCCGGAGGGACCAAACAGGATGGTGATGCCGGGAGGCACGTCAACGGCGAGATCGAGCAGAAATGACGAGGAGGCGTCGCCATAACGCACTTTTCGCACGCGCGCCTTGAGAGTTGCGTCACTCACTTTGACGCCCAAGGGAGCCACACGCTCCGCCGCGCTCGCCGGTTGATGCCATACACCGCGGCAAGCACCACGAAGGAAATTACCAGCAGCAGCAAGGCTGTGCTGTTTGCGCTCGCATAATCGAGGGACTGCACGCGATCGTAGATGTCGATGGAAACTGTGCGCGTAACGCCCGCGAGGTTGCCGCCGACCATCAGCACGACACCGAATTCGCCCAAGGTGTGCGCGAAGCTCAGCACTAATGCTGTGACGATTCCTGGGATGGATAAGGGCAGAATTATGCGAGCGAACGTACGCATTCTGCCTGCGCCCAATACTGCCGAAGCATCGAGCAGCTTGCGATCCACACTTTCGAACGACGCGACCAGCGGCTGCACAGCAAACGGCAGGCTGTATAGCACCGACGCGATGACCAGGCCTGCAAACGTAAATGCCAGCCCGTGGCCAAACGCCGCTTGCCACAATTTTCCCAGCGGCCCGCGCGGGCCCATCGCAAGCAACATGTAAAATCCCAGCACGGTTGGGGGCAGGACGAGCGGCAAAGCCACAACGGCTTCCGGCAAAAATTTCCAGCGCCAGGGCGAAAAGGCGAGCCAGTAAGCCAGCGGTACGCCCACGACAAAGAGAATCGCGGAGACACAGGATGCCAATCGGATCGAAAGCAGCAGCGCCTCGATGTTCATTGGTTTAAAGCGCTCGCGGGAGCTGGAGCCGGCAGAGTGAATCCGTATGAATCAAGAATCTTTCGACCTGCGCCACTCTTTAGAAAAGCCAGGAAGTCACGCGCGCCCTGTTTGTCTTTTGCACTCTTCAGGATTACGGCGCCCTGCTCAATTGGCGCGTGCAGATTCGCGGGAATTTCCCAACGCTTGCCGTCTCTCATCGGCGGAGAAATGGCCAGCGACAAGGCGAGAATTCCCACCTGTGCGTTGCGTGAGGAGACGAACTGCGCCGCTTGCGCGATATTTTCGCCGTAGACCAGCTTCGATCGGACTTGTTCGTAGATTCCGGCGTTGCGCAGCGCCGCAACGGCGGCGCGTCCATACGGCGCGTGCTCCGGATTCGCGATAGCAATTTTCCCGACGCTGGGTTCCAAAAGCGCCTTCCATCCGAGCTTTGCAAGATCGACGCGCACGTCAGCGGGCATCCAGATTACGATCCGCCCGACCGCATATTCATAAAGCGTTCCCGGCTCGGCCAGACCGGCCGTCTCCAGCTTCCGCGGGTATTCGATGTCCGCCGACAACAGAACGTCGAAGGGGGCGCCACTCTGGATTTGCGCGAAGAAATTCCCGCTCGAGCCGTAGCTGACGTCGATCTTCCTTCCCGTTTGCGTCTGGTACTGAGCGGCTAATTCATCCAGCGCAAATTGCAAATCCGCAGCGGCGGCGACGCGAATCTCCTGAGCGCCGGCGGTTCGGACCGTCAGCAGCGCACAGAACAGCACCAGGCAGCGTAGGGCAAGTTTCACAAAATCGCTCAGATCTTTAATTCTTCAGTCGCGGCGCTCAGACGCGCAGAATCATGACTTCCGTGGATTTGATCAGCGCCGCTGCGCGCTCACCGACTTTCAAACGCATTTCCTTGGCCGCGTCCGCGGTGATAATCGCGGTGATTTGCTGTTCGCCAATTTTTAGCGTGACTTGCGCGAGAAGGCCGCTGTATTTCAGATCCAGCACACGGCCAAACAACTGATTGCGCCCGCTGATCTTGCGAAAATTCCCGCGCCGCGTTTCAATGTCGCCGCGTTCCAGCTTTTTGGGAATTAAGCGGTCGATCTCGCTCTCCGGAACGCGATGGTGTCCGCCGGGAGTCTTGGCCGTTTTGAGCTTGCCGCGATAAATCCACTGCTTCAGCGTCGGATAGCTGATGCCGAGGATGTTGGCCGCTTCGCGCGGCGCGAGCAGCTTCTGCAAGGCGCACCTTCCGCCGAACAGAATACCGCATTGCCAACCGCCAATTCAATACGGTTATGTACGCTTTTTCGGGGGCGAGCCGACTAGTTGCGCAGAGGTTTGCCGGTCTTTAGCGTGTGCGCGATGCGCTCCTGCGTCTTCTTTTCGCCGCAGAGCGACACGAAGGCTTCGCGCTCCAAATCCAGGAGATATTGCTCACTAACCATTTGCGGCGCGGTCAACGGTCCACCGGCCAAAATATTGGCCAGCTTGCGCGCGACGTGCGCGTCGTATTCGGAGGCATACCCTCCGCGCATCAGCATGTGAATCCCCATCTTCGCGGTCGCTAGAAACTGTTCGCCAAGCACTTTGACCAACGTGGTCTGGGCGCCTTCCTGCCAATTTGCAGCCGCCGGCGTATATCCGCCGCGCGAGAGGGCGAGGGCCGCTTCCTTGGCGTCCGCCACCAGGCGATCGCGATTCATGGAGACACCGTCTTCGCGGCGCAGGAAGCCAAGCTCGCGCGATTCCTCCGCGCTGGTTCCCACCTTGGCCATGGCGATGGTTTCGAAAATCGGCCGCAGCGCGTGGAACAAATCCAAATCGTCGCCGGTCGCGGCGCGCTCGTTCGCGCGAATCAACATTTCTTTGGAGCCTCCGCCGCCCGGAATCAACCCAACGCCGGTTTCGACCAGACCGATGTAGGACTCGGCCGCCGCTTGAATGCGTGCCGCGTGCAGGCTGATTTCGCAGCCGCCACCGAGCGCCATTCCTTGCGGCGCGGCGACAACCGGTTTTGGCGCATACTTCAGCGCCAGATTCACGTTCTGGAATTGCTTCACCGCCATGTGGATCTCGTCCCACTCCTGCTCTTGCGCGGCTACGAGTACGAGCATCAAATTCGCGCCAACGGAAAAATTGACCGCTTCGTTGGCGATGACCATGGCGTCGAAGTCGGAGGTCAACCGCTTCAACCCTTTGTGCAACATGGCGATCAAGTCCGCGCCGATGGCGTTCATCTTTGCGTGAAACTCGCAGCAGACCACGCCGTCGCCCAGATCGATCAGGCTCGCGCCCGAATTGCGCTCGACTTCGCGCCCGGCATCCTTTAGAGATTTGAGAAGGAGGACGCCGCTCGGCGGTTCCACCGCTTTCGCCATACGGCTGGCAAGATCGAAAACAGTCGTGGCACCCTTGGCGGATTCGTAGAACGCACTTCGACCGCTCGCCAGTAATTTCTCAATTGCGTCCGGCAGGGTGCGCCCTTCTTTGTGCACGTGCTCGGCGAAGGCCTTCACGCCAAGGGCGTCCATCACCTCGAATGGACCAAGCTCCCACCCAAAGCCCCAGCGCATCGCACGATCTACGTCCACAACGCTGTCAGAAATTTCGGGCACGCGCCGCGCCGCATAGAGGCAGGTCTCCGAGATCGAACCCCACAGAAATTGCTGGGCCTTGTCACCCTTCTGTCCTTCGAGGACCGGACCCAAGAGCATGCGCAGGCGCTCCCGAGTGTCCTCGATGGTCTTTCCGTTTTCGATGGAGGCGAATCGGGCTTTCTGCCGCGGCCGGTAGTCCATGGTGTGTTCGTCCAGCGTGAGAATCTCGCGCTCGCCGTCGCCTTTCACGCGCTTGTAAAATCCCTGGCCGGTCTTGTCTCCCAGCCAGCCGCGCCGCACCATCTCTTCCACCAGGACGGGGACGCGGTAGGTCTCGCGCGATTCGTCGTGCGGAACCGATTCGTAAATGTTTTTGACCACGTGGACCAGAACATCGATTCCGACGATGTCCGCGGTTCGAAACGTCGCGGATTTCGGCTGCCCGATGGCCGGGCCTGTGCAGGCGTCCACTTCTTCGATGGTCATTCCCAGCGTTCCCATCAATCGCAGGGCGTTCAGCATCGAAAACGTTCCAATGCGATTGGCGATGAAGTTGGGCGTGTCCTTGGCAATCACCACGCCCTTGCCTAGCCTGCGGTCGCAGAAGTCGCTCAAGGCGTCGATCACGTCAGGAGACGTTTGCGGTCCCGGAATCAGCTCGACCAATTTCAGATAGCGCGGCGGATTGAAAAAGTGGGTGCCTGCCCAGCGTTGCTGAAATTCCTCGCTCATGCCTTCGGCGATCAAATGCACAGGCAATCCGGACGTATTGGTCGTCACAATCGCGCCTGGCTTGCGGTATTGCGCCACACGCGAAAGCAGCTTGCGTTTGATCTCCAAGTTTTCGGCGACGACTTCGATGATCCAGTCGGCCTCCGCGCAGCGCGCGAGGTCGTCTTCAAAATTGCCAATGGCCACGCGCTCCGCGAGCGCGGGGGTGAAAAATGCCGCGGGCTTTGCCTTTTTCGCCGCTTCCAGCCCCGCGCGTACAATCTTGTTGCGCTCGGCAGCGGGCGCATCCGCGGGCAAATTTGGCGCGACGATGTCCAGCAAAATGCAGGGGAGTCCGGCATTGGCAAAATGCGCGGCGATGCGCGAACCCATAGTTCCGGCGCCCAGAACTACAGCTTTTTCAATCCGATGTTTCATGGATGCTCTTTTCAGAAGACCAGATGGCAGGACAGGTTACAAAACCGGCATGTCCTGGTCAAACCTGGTGCCTCGGGGCCTGAGTGGCACTAAAATGAGTAGAGACATGCTGGAAGATAAAGTATCCAACGCACTCGACTGGCTGCGGAACGCGAAGGACAAATTTCGGTCTTTTGCCACCGGCGAAGAGCGACCGAACACGGAGCGTCCCCGCGTGGGACTAGCGCTGGCGGGCGGCTTTGCGCGTGGGATCGCGCACGTCGGTGTGCTTCGCGCGCTGACGAACGCCGGCATTCCGATTGATTGTGTCGCTGGCACTAGCGTCGGCGCGCTGATCGGCGCCTGCTACTGTGCGGGCGTGCCGCTGGATGACATGCAGCGCATTGCCAGCACCACGAGCTTTGCGGATTTTGGACGCTGGACGCCTTCCTGGCTTGGGCTGGCCACCAACCAACGCATGGAAACTTATCTTTCGCGATTCACCCATGTAAAGACCTTCGAGGAATTGAAAACTCCCTTTGCAATTGCCGCTACGGACATCAACGCGGGGATCTCCGTTTACTACACGCGGGGGCCGCTCGCCCCACCGCTGCGCGGATCCTGCGCGTACCCTGGGCTTTTCGTACCCATTCAATTTGAGGGGCGCACGCTTGTCGATGGTTTTCTGACGGCGCCCGTTCCCGTCGAAGGAACTTTGCTGCTTGGCGCGGATATCGTCATTGCTATCTATCTCGAGGCTGGAAACCTGGAAAATCCGCGGACGGTCGCGGATGTCATCAGCCGCTCGTTCAACATTATTCAGCGCCACGGCGACATTGCTTGGCGCCAGCAAGCCGACGTCATTATCGAGCCAGACGTGAAACCTTTCGTGTGGGACGACTTCACGCGCACCAGCGATCTCGTCGCCGTCGGCGAAGCCGCTACGCAGGCAGCGCTGCCCGAAATTAAAGCGCTTCTTAGTGGCGAAAAACGCGATTCGGCGGCTTGACCTCTCGGTTTACTGAGGGCGCGTCTGGCGCGTAAATTTTCAATTGAGTTTTGAGATTTCGACGCGCACGCCGTGCCCTTCACCTTTTCCACGTTGCGTCAGCCACGCACCGAAGCTTTCCGCAAAACGCTCTGGAGTGACCCGGAAGCTTACTTCAACCGCTCCCTCGCCGATCGGCAAGGTATCGTCGAACTCCGCGTCATTGGTAAAGTTGCGCATGCAGAATTGATCCAACCATTCCAGCGGACATGCCCGCCGCTGTCCCTGGGTCACCAACTCCACTCTGAATTTTTGCGCGTACATGTCGCCATAATACCAGAGCAAATCCAGTGACCTCTTGTTGTGAATGGTGTCTAAGCTCGATGCGCGCCTGAAAACAAAATCTACTCCGGCGATACCCAGTGACCGGCGCTGGCGTAGAGCTGCAATCCAATGGCGTACAATCCGTTTTGCGCTGGGACGCAATAAACCACGCGGGCTCGCGACCTGTAGCTTCCCAGCATCGAGCGAACGTTTAATCGCTCGTTGGATTTCAACGCTTTGCTGGTCAGCACGCGAGCTCCATGCACGCTAACGTTGTCCGTAACTCCCGAGTACGCCGGCCTTCGCACATCCACGCTGCAAAGATCCACTGCTACTTTGATTTGCTTTCGCTCTTCCACTCGCTTTCCCTTAACTTCCACGTGCATAGGACACCGCCAAGGCTATGGCGGGGCTGGGCCGGCATAGACAAACAGAGTAGACAGCTAGCGTGGGAAATCGAGGGCGGGGGCAAATAAGACGGCGCCATCATAACCGGCCTGAAGCAAAAAGGCTCGATCTATCTTGTTGCAGCCGGGCTTGTTGCACGCGGGCTTGCAGTCGTGTTCGGCGGCGCAACAACCCATCCCATGAACGGACATGGCCCGGCCGTTCAGGCCTCGCGCGGTTCACTCTAAACAGCTGTGTACTCAATGAGTTACGCACATGGCAAGCAGGGCAAAGAAATTGCAAATTACCTACGCCAGGTGAGTGTGCTTTCCTTCGTTGCTTCGCGGGTGGGTCCTGAAGGAGACGTTCCATGACAAAGATGGAGTGGATTCGAGAAGCTCTCGCGGCCTGGCCAAGCCCTGAATACTTACGGCGACGGGAAGCGGCGGGATGGCGGCTGGTTGCGGTTGAATGGGAGCGCGAGGCGCTGGTGGAGCCTGCCGCTGCATCCGCCGAAGCAGCAGGTGGCGAGGAAATTCCCTATGGCACCCGCATTGCCGGCGACTGCTTGCACCTGGAAGACAATCCCGCGGAAATGCAGGTGCTCAATCATCTCGCTGAAATGATCGTCCAAGACGACTCGTATCAACATATGGCCGAATCGCTAAACGAGCGCGCCTTTCACACCCGTGAAGGAAAGGCGTGGACGGCACTTGCTGTCTTCAAGCTAACGCCGCGCCTGATCGAGGTTGCGCCGCGCATACTCTCCGGCGCGGAGTGGGAAAACCGCAAGCGCCACCTGTCACGTGTGGCATGGAACTCCTAGGGCAAACGCGAAATTGAACCGCCGCTATTCACGCGGGTTCCTGCACGCCACGTCTCCGTAGCCGTAGGGGCAGTTTCGGCCCCGATTTCCCCATCTTGCGCATCGCGTTGGGCGTAACATACACTGGTCAGGTCGATTTCGACCGACCTGCCAGCTTGGCTTGAACTTCCCGCCTGACGCTGTCCGGCTGGCGTGGCCGCGTGCTGGTAGATGAGGTTTACGAGCGGTCACTCGGTATCGGCAGCGGTTTTCACACGCTATCTGGGGCGCACGCTAGCCTTCTCGCAGAAGGAGCATCGTGGGGACTCCACTCGAAAACTGGGTTGACGACGCGGCCAGGCTGACGAAGCCCGATCGCGTCGTGTATTGCGACGGCTCCTCCGACGAAAACGAGCGGATCATCGCCGAAATGCTGCGTGAAGGCGATTCCGAAACGCTGAACGGGCAAACGTTTCCCAATTGTTATCTACATCGGAGCAGCCCCAATGACGTCGCGCGCACGGAACATCTAACTTTTATCTGCACTCCCGCAAAAGACGATGTTGGCCCTACCAACAACTGGATGGATCCGGTTGCCGCCAAACATAAAATTGGCGCGCTCTTCGATGGCGCGATGCGCGGCCGCACGATGTACGTCGTGCCCTACATCATGGGCCCGGTAAATTCTCCTATCAGCAAAGCGGGCGTTGAAGTGACCGATAGCCCGTACGTCGTAGCCAACATGCGCATTATGTCGCGCATGGGCAAAGTTGCTCTGGACCGCATCGGTTCTTCCTCCGATTTTGTTCCCGGCTTGCATTCGATCGGCGATCTTGATCCGATGCGCCGGTACATCGCGCATTTTCCGGAGGAAAAGCTGATCTGGAGCGTGGGCTCCGGCTACGGCGGCAATGCCTTGCTTGGCAAGAAATGTTTTGCGCTGCGCATCGCCAGCTACATGGCGCGGGAGCAAGGGTGGATGGCCGAGCACATGCTCATCCTTGGCCTCGAATCGCCGGGCGGCAAAGTCACTTATATGGGCGCTGCTTTTCCCAGCGCGTGCGGGAAAACTAATCTGGCGATGATGGTTTCGGCCCTGCAGGATCAGGGCTACCGCGTGTGGACCGTCGGTGACGATATCGCCTGGATGAAAATCGCAGACGATGGCTATTTGCATGCCATTAATCCGGAAGCCGGTTTTTTCGGCGTCGCGCCCGGGACCGGCATGCTCACCAATCCGAACGTGATGGGCGCGTTGCACAAAAATACTATTTTCACCAACACGGCGATGACTGCGGACCGCGAGCCCTGGTGGGAAGGCATCGGCAGTGCGCCTCCGCCCGGCCTGATTAACTGGAAAAATGAAAAGTGGGATCCCTCAAAGGGACCGGCGGCGCATCCGAATTCGCGCTACACCGTTCCCGCGCAGCAATCTCCTTCCATTTCGCCGCAGTGGGAAGCGCCGGAAGGCGTGCCCATATCCGCGTTCATTTTTGGCGGCCGCCGGGCGCGTGTCGCCCCGCTAGTTTACGAAGCGTTTGACTGGCAGCACGGCGTGTTTGTTGGCGCGACCATGGCCAGTGAAACCACTGCCGCGGCCACCGGAAATGTCGGCGTCGTGCGCCGCGATCCTATGGCTATGCTGCCCTTCTGCGGCTATAACATGGCCGACTATTTCGGCCACTGGCTGGAAATGGGCAAGCGCATCCCGCATCCGCCCAAGATTTTTCACGTGAACTGGTTCCGCCGCGGCGCCGACGGGAAATTTCTGTGGCCCGGGTATGGCGAAAACGTCCGCGTACTGAAATGGATTTTAGAGCGCGTCGAAGGTCGCGGCGCCGCTGAAGAAACTCCCGTGGGCTTCGTGCCGTCGCGCAACGCGCTCACCCTTGATGGCCTGAAAATCTCGCCGGAAACGATTGACGAACTCCTACGCGTCAACGCCGAGGACTGGGAAGACGATCTCGCCGACAGCAAGGAGTTCTTTGACAAATTTGGAAACCGCCTTCCGCGGGAACTACGCGAAGAGCACGAAAAGCTCTCACGTCGCCTCAGCACCGAAGGCGCGTCATTGGCCCGATCCAGCTAGCGCCACTCCAGCGTTTTCAGTTATAAGATGGACTGAATTTCGGCGTCGATGGCGACGTGCGTCGTGGGAAAACCGTCGATCGAAAACCGCTCACCCGCATCCTGGGAAAAATGAAAAAAGCGCGAGATGTGATAGTCCTCGTCGTAGCCCGAGAAGAGCCGTTCCGTTTCCGACTGGCCGAGAGCAAAAGAGGAAAGAGCCACGGGAATGCCGAAGGTCACCGCGAAGGACAGATAGCGGTCGACTAATTCGCGCAACGGCATCATCGGCGCACGGCGAGTTGCTTCGGAAGACATGACGTCATCGGCCTGCGAATTTTCTGGAGAAAGTGTACACCCAAACGCGCGCTGCTCGTCGGATGAAGGATACTGGTCCCGTTTGGCGGGCTGGACCGTATCCGATAAGATGATAGTGTCGATTTTAAACTTATCGGAGGACAGAACATGGCGATAGGAGTGGGGCAAACGGCACCGGATTTTACGCTGCAGAACCAGGACAAGAAGGAAGTAAAGCTTTCCGATTTCGTCGGCAAGAAGAACGTGGTGCTGGTGTGGTATCCGCTGGACTGGAGCCCAACGTGCACGAACGAGCATGCCTGCTTCGTCAATGACATGCGGTCCTTCGAGCAACTGGATGCGGAAGTGCTGGGCGTTAGCGTGGACAGCACGTGGTCGCACAAAGCCTACGCCGACAAAATGGGCATCAAGTATTCGCTGCTGGCCGATTTTCATCCCAAAGGCGCAATGAGCGAAAAATACGGCGTATATCTTGCCGACAAGGGAATCACCGGCCGCGCCATCGCCATCGTGAACAAGCAAGGCAAAGTGGCCTGGTTTAAGAACTACGATATTCCCGTTGTCCCGGATCTGAAGGAAGTTGCTTCCGCGCTAAGCCAGGTAAAATCCGCGACTGCATAGGATTCCGTTTATATTGGGGCACAGCGCCGCCGCTGTGCCCCTTTTTTCTTGCCAACTGAAGCAGGAAGCGGGATCGGTTTGTGTGTTTGTGTGCGCTCCGGCAGATGACCCGGCAAACCGGCGTGCGCAGCGCGCTCTATTTTGCGCTGAAATCGTTGTGAACGACGGCGCCGTTCTTCATCACAAATTTCACCGACTCCAGCACGCGCACATCGGAGAGAGGGTCTCCGCTCACGGCAATGATGTCGGCAAAGTGATCCGGTTCGAGGGCACCCACTTTTGCGGGCCAGCCTATCAGATCGGCGGCGCGAATGGTCGCCGATTGAATTGCGTCGATGGGCTTCATGCCCCACTCCACCATTTTGACGAATTGCCTGGCGTTGTCGCCGTGCGGGTACACGCCGGAATCGGTGCCGAAAGCCATTTTCGCGCCCGATTGAAAAGCGTGGCGAAAGTTCTCGCGCTGCAAGCGGCCGATTTTCTTTTCCTTCTCAATCGATTCCGGAAGCATACCGGCCTTCGCGCCTTCCTGCAGAATGAAATCATCGTTGTAGATGTCAAACACGAGGTACGTGCCATGCTGCTTGGCGAGGGCGATACCTTCGTCGTCGATCAAGCTGCTGTGCTCGATGGAATCGATGCCGGCGCGAATGGCGTCCTTGATGGACTGTGTGCCGTGCGCGTGCGCCGCGACTTTGCGACCGAGTTTATGAGCTTCCTCGGCGATGGCTTGCATTTCCTCCAGCGTGTACTGCGGCGTGCCCGGCTGATCCCCCTTGCTCAGTACCCCGCCTGAGGCGCATATCTTGATCAGATCGGCGCCGTATTTGACGGTTTCGCGAACCTTAGCGCGTGCTTCCCATGGTCCGTCGGCTACGCCTTCTGCTTTGTGACGATATTCGAAGGGCAAAAGATTGTCGTCGCAGTGCCCCCCGGTGATGCCCAGCGGCGGACCCGAAACGAGCATGCGCGGCCCTTCGACATCGCCGGCATCGATGCCGTCCCGCAGAGCTACGTCCGTGTAGCCGCTCGCACCTACGTTGCGAACGGTAGTGAAGCCGGCATGCAGGGTGAGCCGGGCATTTTTGGCTCCGATAATGGCTTCGCGCGGAAAGGAGATACCGAGACCTTGATAGCCGCTGCTGTTGGGATCTCCGGTGAGATGGGTGTGCACATCGATCAAACCCGGAAGGCACGTGGCGCTCGACAAATCGATGGGTGCTGCTCCACTGGGCGCTGATGTAGAAGCGGCTGGGCCCACGGCGGTAATCGTACCGATCGCGTCGAATACGATGAGCTCGTCAGTCAGCATGCGGCCCGATCGGACATCCAAAAGTTTGCCGCAACGCAAAGCACCCGGCGCAGCAAACGTCAACGGCGCGGTCACAATCACAGCAAGCACGAAGCAACATATCCACAGAATCCGGCCCATCAGGCTCCCCCATTTTGACTGATCCGATTGCAAGGATTTGCAGCATACATCCAGACGACGAATTTGAAAAACGGCGCCAGGCGCTTCAGTGGAAGAAAGAGTAGAATGCGCGGCATGAAAAACTGTCTTCCACTGGCAATTTGCGTTTCCATGGTTTTGATGGCGTGCCCAAGCTCTCGCGCCGGTACGCAGGCTTCACCGGCCGAAGGCGCGCAGCAGTTCGCCGAACTCGGCGACCTGAAATTGCAAAGCGGCCGCTCCATTCAGGATTTCCGTCTCGGTTATCGCACGCTGGGCAAGCTCGATACGGGGAAATCCAACGTTCTTCTCTGGCCGACCTGGTTGGGCGGGAAGTCTCAAGATTTGCTGGAGTTTCTTGGGCCCGGGAAGGTGGTCGACACCACGAAGTATTTCGTAGTCCTGATCGACGCCATTGGCAACGGGGTCACAAGTTCGCCGTCGAACAGCAAAAAGCAACCATGGATGAGTTTTCCCCCCTTTAGCATCCGAGATATGGTTGAGGCAGAACATCGCCTGGCCGTCGAGGTGCTGCAGCTTACTCACGTGCACGCTTTGATGGGTATTTCCATGGGCGGCATGCAAACGTTTGAGTGGATACTCACCTACCCGGATTTCATGGATGTGGCCATCTCAATCGCTGGCTCGCCGCAATCGACTTCGTTCGACAAGCTGCTGTGGACGGCCCAGATCGAAGCGATCGAGCTCGATCCGGCGTGGAATAATGGCCATCCCACCGGTTCGCTCGATCATGCGCTCGCCGTTGCCGAGGAAATCGGGCAAATGAATCTCACGTCGCCGTCGTACCGCGTGGCCCACACTCCTACGAAGGACTTTGACAGTTATCTAGCGGACCTCAAAGAACATGCAAAGGGAGATGGCGGTGTTGCCAGCGATCAGATCCGGCAGCGTCAGGCCATCCTTTCGCTGGATATTCCCGGGGAACTCGGCTTGAGCTTAGGAGAAGCGGCGAAAAGGGTGCGCGCAAAGCTCCTCGTAGTCGTCTCGCCGCAAGATCATTTGGTGAATCCGATTCCGGCGCAGCAGTTCGCCGCCGCGATCGGCGCGCCGGTGATCACGCTGGACTCGCCCTGTGGGCATATGAGCCTCGCTTGCATCTCCGCCGGGCCGACAGTTGCCAAGTTCCTCGCCGCTCCTGGCACCGTGCACAGCGAAACCCTCCACGACCCCGCCAATCGCTAGCGCCAATCTGGTGAGAAAGGAACCGCAGGCGCGATGTGAGACAGATCATTTTCCGGGAATATTCGCGCCGGGCGCCGATTCGGCAAACGACCGAATCAAAAGCACCAACTGCCAGCGCTGTTCTTCGCTCAGCTTATTTTTGAAAACCGGCATAGGCTTCTTGCCTTCGCTGATTTTGTAAAAGAGCTCGCCGTCGGTCGCCCCGTTCATGCGCTTCGCGTCCGTGAAATCCGTGGGCGCGGGATCGTACCGGCCGGCGTCGTGGCCGTCGCCCTTTCCCGTATCGCCATGGCAACGCGCGCATTTGTTCGCGTACAGCTCGCGCGCGGATTTGAGCGCAGTTACGGATGGCTGCAGCGGATTCTTGAGTTGCTTGGCTTCTTCAGGGACAGGCCAGGACCAGGGTGCTTTGTTGACCGCCGAATAGACGATGGCCGCCGCAATGACCGCAAGAACGAGCAGGAACATCGCCCTGGGCAGCGTCCGACTCCGTTTTTCGGGATTGCTCATTGTGCGCAGAAAAGTTTCGCACATTCGCGCGCTGCGACACAAAGATGCGCCAAGCGGCCTAACCGCGGAAGATGAACCAGAGGAGTTCGCCGTTGAAGAAAAGAATCAGCCCCGCCACGACCCAGGCGACGACTTTCGTTGCACTCGAGTTCACAAGCGTGCCCATCTTTGCGCGGTCGCCGGTGAACTGGATTAGAGGAATAATCGCGAACGGCAATTGAAAGCTAAGAATCACCTGGCTCAGAACGATCAGAGAGGTGACTTTGCCCTCTCCAGCAAACCCGATCACAAAAACCGCGGGGGTGATCGCCAGAGCACGCGTGATCAAGCGGCGCACCCACGGCTTGAGGCGAATGTTCAGGAAGCCTTCCATTACGATCTGTCCGGCTAGCGTGCCGGTGAGCGTGGAGTTTTGCCCCGAAGCCAGCAGCGCGCAGGCGAAAACGGTGCTGGCCAGGCTCACGCCAAGAACAGGGCTCAGCAGCTTGTAGGCGTCGGAGATCTCCGCGACGTTGTGCAAGCCACGCGTGTGGAAAGCCGCTGCGCCCAGTATCAGAATCGCGGCGTTCACAAAGAGCGCGAAGGAGAGGGCCAGCGTCGAATCGAATACCGCATAGCGCAGCGCTTCGCGTCGATTCGCCACGGAACTTCCAAAGGCGCGCGTCTGCACGATGCTCGAGTGCAGATAAAGATTGTGCGGCATCACCGTGGCTCCGAGAATGCCTATGGCGATGTACAGCATCTCTCGATTACGGAAAATTTCCGCGCGTGGAATCAGTCCCCGCGCGGCTTCGCGCCAGAGTGGCTGAGCGAAGAGAATTTCGTATGCGAAGCAAGCGGCGATGGTGGCGATCAGGGTCACCACAAAAGCTTCAATCAAGCGGAAGCCACGGCCTTGCAGCGCTAATACGATGAGCACATCCAGAGCGGTGATGACCACTCCGGGGAGAAGCGGCAATCCGAAGAGCAGCTTTAGCGCCACCGCCGAGCCCAGCACCTCAGCAAGGTCACACGCCGCGATGGCGATCTCGCACAACACCCACAACACCATCGACGTGCGCCGTGAATAGTGGTCGCGGCAGGCCTGCGCCAAGTCCCGCCCGGTGGCAATCCCCAGTTTTGCCGAAAGCGCCTGCAGGAACATCGCCATCAAGCTGCTGACCACAATGACGCTCAGCAGGGTGTAGCCGAACTTCGATCCCCCCTGGATATCCGTGGCCCAGTTGCCCGGGTCCATGTAACCAACCGCGACGAGATAGCCGGGGCCGGCGAACGCCAGAATCTTGCGGAACCAGGAAGCGCCAGAGACGAACGGTACGGTGCGGTGCGCCTCCGGCAAGGACGGCAAATTTGCGACCTGCGGCCGGAAGGTTCCCGCCGGGTAGCTTGCGGAAGCTTGCGAGCTGGTGGCGATCTCTTTTTCGACTTCGCTCGGTGCCGTTGGCGTCATGTCCGGGGTTAACCGTGTTGAATACTACTAATAAACTAGATTTAATATCGTCGCTTGTCAATGGAACTCAGCGAATCCCTTGCCTAATTCGCAATAGATCCTGCGTGCCGCTTCCACTCTGATGCGGCATGGAGCGGCGCGGTTCCCGCCCCTGTGATACCTTGAAAGAAGCGCGTAACGCGGCGAAAAAAGAAAGGCTTACCAGATGGACCAACAGCAGCCGGTGCAGGGGCAGGTACAGATCAAAGCAGATGAGAAGGAATTACAGGGCGAGTACAGCAATCTGGTGATGATTCACCACAATCTCGAGGAATTTACGCTGAACTTTATCTATATTTTCCCCAACGGCCAGCAGGGCAAGCTGCTCAAAAGCATGATCGTCAGTCCTGGCCACGCCAAGCGCATCTTTCGCGCACTGGGCGAAAATATCGCCCGCTACGAAGCGCAATTTGGCACCATCAAGGAAATGCCGGAAGGCGGTCCCACTCCCAGCGTCGGTTTCGTGCAGTAGGAAGTTGGTGGGCCTGGGTGGACTTGAAACCACCGACCTCGCCCTTATCAGGGGCGCGTAGTTAGGTTTTACAACAACTTACAAGACCGCGGGGACTGCCAAACTACCCGCAAGTCATACAAGACATCGCATTCTGTGGGTTGGGCTGTGGGTTGAGAAAAAGGCGCGGACCAGGACGAGTTTGCCAGCGATATGGTGGTGCCGCAGGCTGGCAGGTAATTCAGAAGTGGTACTTAACCGTAAGCTGTATCTGGCGGGGTGGATTCGCGGCATTGGGACGGCCGAAAATTGGCGGCGTGCCTACATAATTCTTATAATTCGTATGGTTGAAGGCATTGAAAGCGTCAATGCCAAACTCCAACTGGGAGACACGGGACCTCGGCTCCGAACCAAGTCCAGATAATCCACTTACCCGATTTCTGCCCGCAGGCGGAGTATTTCCTATCGGACCGGGGTCAGACTCGCCATGGGTGCGGATGAGAAACCGCTTGGCAAGATGAACGTCCACGCTGGCATAACCAGGCCCAACACCAGTATTGCGATCGACGCCCGCTGGGCGGGCAACAGCCACCGTATCTCCATAATTGAAGTAGCCCGTGACGATGTTGTACGGCATTCCTGAGTTGACGCTCACAACCGTTCCCGCACGGAAGCCCCAATGAAGACGATAGGTGGCAATCAGGTTGAGGCGGTGGCGGCGGTCATAGTCTGAACGGCCGTATTCCGGGCGAAGGTCATAGTTGTTGGCGGGGAGAGAAGCATAGCCGCTCGTGTCGTCCAAGCTTTTCGAATAAACATACTGGCCGAGAAGGTTTAATCGCTTTTTCAGTTCGGTCTGCAAGGAAGTGGTAAGGCTGTTGCTGCGGGATCTGCCCGTGGATTCGAATTGATCAATGTCGGTGTAATTGGGGTTGGGAATTATACCGGTTACGGGCAGCGGCGCATTGATGTTTCGCGTGCGGTAAAGCGCCACGCTTCGCCCCATCGTGTAATCGATCGTCAGAAAGTTCCGGCCTTTGCCGAGCTTGCGTTCGACGCCGAGGCTCGCCTGCATCAGATAAGGCGTTCGGATGTCTGGAGCAAGCCGCAGCAAGCTGGGAGGTGGCGGCAACGCCGGATCGTAGGGAACCGGGTAGCCGGGATTCATAACTACCACCTGATGGCCTTGTATCCCGTCGTAAAACAATGCCTCGCGCATCATGATGTCCGGTTGACGGTCGTAAAAAACTCCGAACCCGCCGCGCAACACAGTGGGGCCTCGTCCGGGAGCGTAAGCGAAGGCCATGCGCGGGGCGACGTTCTTCCGGTAATCCACGTTGGACTGCCACTCGTAGCGCACACCGAGCGAGAGAGAGAAAGACGGCCGGACTTGCACTTCGTCCTGTACGAACGCGAAGTACTCATTTTGCGTGAAGGAGACACTGGGATTTCCCTCGTTCCTCGTATAGAGCTCTGGTCGCCCCGCGACATAATCCGCCAGGCTCGCAAATGTGAAGGTCCCGCCAAAGTTCGAAGTGTCCGTGAGAGCGAAAGAGCGAGGGCGCGCACCGACACCGAAGGCGATCGTGTGCCGCCCCCAGACCTCTGTGGCAACGTCCTGAACCGATGCTGTTTTTTCTTCCAGCCGTGAATTGAGCTGTGCTCCTCCGGAATTAAATGCCCCCAGGACAATAACTGCCGGCTGATTCGAAATGCTGGTACTTTGCTGCGGCTCATCCTTATAGCTGAAACGCAGGTCGTTGAGGAAATGCGGAGAAAGAATCGCTCGTTCAAATACCTTTACTTCATTTTCGTGGATGGAAAAATCGGTTGCCCGCTCCGGAAGATCAAAGCTGCGGATCCCCGTATTCCCTTGCCGCTTGTTTTTGAATTTATAGATGAGCGTCAGAGTGTGATTGGAGCTCAGGTCGAACTCGAGGCGGCCGAAAAGCCGGGTGTTGTGTTCGGGGACGCCCACATTGTCCACGACCAGGCCGGTTGGTGTGTGCGCGTGGATGACGCTGTTGTCGTCGCTCGTGAAATAACGGCCCGCCACGAGGAAGCGCACGCGCCGGCCCAGAGGCCCGTCGAGTTCAGCCTCGGCAATTTCGCGTTGGGAGGGAGGTTTCATTTGCGCGAAGGCATTGCGGGCATCAAAGATGGAGTTTCTTGCCAGAAAGGTGATATTGCCGTGAAAGTCTTGGCGATCGCCTTTCCGCGTGAAGACTTCGATGCGGCCGCGTCCCGGCCGGGCGAATTCGGCTGAATAAGGACTCTTGTTCACCACGACTCTTTTAATGCTGGTGAGAGGCACCTCCAGCGCGCTGGATTCCACTCCGTCCACGAGAATCATGGGGCCCATTGTGCCTGTAGCAGCCGGGCTCACAAAGAGGGACGGCACGGCAAGGGGATCCGCTTCTTTTGATGGGAGGCTTTCCATAAAGTGGCGGTCTAACTCCACGGTGTCAACATTCTGAGAAGCCACCGGGACGCTGGGGTCATTCGCCGAGACGTTGACGCTCTGGGCTTCCACGGCGACTCGCAACGACACCCGGATCGGGGCGGCGCTTCGTTCCGTGATGCTGACCGGCATCTCTTTTGTTTTGAAGCCAGCCTGAGCGACGATGAGTGTGTACTCGCCAACAGCGATCCCCTGGAATCGGAAGAAACCCTCTTCATCGGAACTGGTGGAGGCTTCCTGGTTGGTGGCCAGATTGCGAAGCGTGATGCTTGCTGCAACGATGGCTTGATGGGATGGATCTTCCACCGAGCCGGTCAACGATCCCTTGTTTTGCGCACCAGTAAGAGTTGGCAGGAGCAGGCTGCAAGCAGCCAAAACGAATTCCGCCAAGGCAAAATGGGAGCGCTGCAAAACACATCGCGAAAATAAGCGCACCGAAGAGCGCAGGATATTCGTCGATTTCAAGACCGCACTAAGCATTCCGGCCGCTTTCTGGTTGCGTAGTACTCGCGATACCAATTCACAAATTTCGGCAACCCTTCTTCAATTGGAGTCTTGGGCTGGAATCCCGTAGCGTCGTATAAGCCGTCCATTTCGGCATAGGTGGAAACGACGTCGCCGGGCTGCATCGGAAGAAACTTTTTGTGCGCCTCGATGCCGAGAGCGCGCTCCATGATCTCGATGAACTTGAACAAGTCGACGGGACGATGGTTCCCCAGGTTGTAGATTTTGTAGCGCGCATTGCTCAGAATTGCCCCGGCGCTGTCTTGTTGCATGCTGCGCTGCGGAGGAGAGTCCAGCACGCGCAGGATGGCTTCGACGACATCGTCGATATAGGTGAAATCGCGCCGCATGTCGCCGAAGTTGTAAATCTCAATGGGCTGATCGCGAAGGATCGCGTCGGTAAATTTGAAGTAGCCCATGTCTGGACGGCCCCAAGGCCCGTATACAGTGAAAAACCGTAGACCTGTGACGGGCGTGCCATAGAGGTGGCTGTAGGAGTGAGCAATCAATTCGTTGGATCTCTTGGTCGCCGCGTACAGAGAGACCGGATGGTCTACGCGGTCATTTTCCGAGAACGGAACCTTTGCATTGGCTCCATAGACGGAACTCGAAGAGGCGAATACGAAGTGGTGCAAACCTGCAATCCGTACGCAGGCTTCCATCAGATTCACAAAGCCAACGAGATTGCTGTTCACATATGCCAGCGGATTCTCGAGGGAGTAACGCACACCCGCCTGGGCTGCCAGATTTACGACCGCTTCCGGGTTGAAGCTGGTGACGCAAGATCGAAGATTGTCTCCGTCGGCTAAATCCAAATGCTCGAAAAGGAATTGCGATGTTTGTGGAAGGTGCCCCAAGCGATCCTTTTTCAAATTCACATCGTAATAGTCGTTGAGACTATCAACCCCAAGGACCTGGCAACCTTCCTCCAGCAGGCGCTTCGATAAATGAAAGCCGATGAAACCCGCCGCGCCGGTGACCAAAACTTTCATGGCTGCACCTCGGCCAGACTGAGAATTGGTTTCAATATGTTCAGCGCCTGCAACACAGGAGGCGTGCCGTTTAGCGGGCAATGGACGGAAGTAGTTTGAAAAGGGCGCAGGTCCAGAGATTCCGCCGCTTCCAGTGAAATGCCCAATTGCCTCCGAAGCACGCTTCGCAAGGCGAGTTGCGGGCCGAGAATGGCTATATGGCAAAGCTGGCCAGGGGAGCTACGATAAAGCGCCTGCTCCACGGCCGCCTCTGCATCTGTAATCTCGGAAAACATCTGGCATGAATCAGAGCGACTGCTCAGGAATTGATTCGTGGCGCTGCGAGCTGCAGCACCGACTGCAAGCAGATGGTCGATAACGACGCCTTCAAGACCGAAAGCGAGACACCGTACCGCTTCCGGGTTTGGCTCCTCAACGGGGATGAGAAGGAGGCGCGCTCCTTGCCGCCCTTCCTTGAGCTTCGGAAGTTGTTGCCGGAGGTGGGCCGTGTCATTCAGAAGCTCTAATCTCGCTGGCGCCGAACCGTTCGCAAAGCGAACCCGACTGACGCCGCAGTTGGACTGCTGGAAGCGCTGGAAGTGCTCCGGGCCGAGACCGAGGGCTAGCGTGGTTAGCGCGCGGATCGTTCCACCGTGTGAAATGAGGAGAATGGACTTGCCAGCGTAACTCGTGAGCAGATCATCCCAAAACGAACGTGCCCGATCGTAGAGGTTGCGAACAGGGTATTGCACCTCGTCCTCGGCCAGCCACATATGAAACTCTTGCGGGCGGAGCCGCCAGGTACCGTATTGTTCAGGAAAGTAGCGCGATATCTTTTCGAAATGCAGGCCTTCCCAGTTGTAAAGGCCGATCTCTCGCAGGCGGTCATCGGTTTCAAATGTGACTCTTTGCCCCCGCGCGCGAACGATCTTCAGAACTTCGTCGGCAGTATGGGCTGCGCGCCCCAGCGGGCTACTGATGATCGTCTGAATTCCTTCTGCAGCCAGTCGCTCTCCGCTGAGGCAAGCAGTCTCGCGCCCGCGTGCCGTCAATTCAGGCTCGTCGCAGGATCCCTGGCAGCGGTGTTCGACATTGAAAGTGCTCTCACCGTGCCGCAGAAACCAAACGCAAGTTTCAGACAAGGCAGGCACACGCCACCTCTCCGTGCACTTCGCACCGTTTCCGGCGATGCACCATTGCGGCATACTCGCCGTTCAGCAACATCAGGCGCTCATGTGTACCGGATTCCACGATTTGTCCCTCCGAGAGAAACAAGACGAGATCCGCGTCTTGGGCTGCATGGAGGTCATGCGTTATCAAAAGCGTCGTCGAGTTTTTACTGAGGCGATCAAGCGCGGCTGAGACTTCCTGTTCGTTCTTGCGGTCCAACCCTGTTGTGGCCTCGTCCAGAATTATGATGGGAGCTTTGCGAATGGCAGCACGCGCAATTGCGATGCGCTGGCGTTGGCCGCCGGATAACGTCGCGCCCCGCTCGCCGACCACCGTGTCGTACTGCTTCGGCATTTGCATAATGAAGTCGTCAGCATTGGCGATTCGCGCGGCTTGAATCACTTCCTGAGGAACACAAGCGTTCTTGCCTAAGGCAATGTTCTCCTGAATGCTCAGGGCAAAGAGCGGACTCTCCTGCATGACGATGCTGATCTGCGAACGGAGTGACTCCAAAGTGTAAGAACGGATATCCCTGCCATCAATCAGGATTCTTCCCTCGCTGGGATCATGGAGGCGCAGCAAGAGGCTCGAGATCGTGGACTTACCGCTACCCGAAGGGCCGGTGAGTACTGCGTTTTGCCCCGGTTTGATCTCAAAACTTACATTCCGAAGTGCATTCCTCCCCGGTTCGTATTCAAACGAAACATTTTCAAAAACGATATGCCCTCGGAAGTGAGGTGCGACCGTAGAAGCGGGGCTGTCTTGGATCTCAATCGGAGCGGCAAGGAGATTCAATATGCGCTCGCCCGAAACGAGCGCTCGCGCAATTTGCCCCAAGTATTTGGCGAGTTGCCGGATTGGCTTAAAGCCTGTCCTCAGATAAGTGGTGAAGACGATGAGGTCGCCCGGAGTGAGCCGTTCGTTGAGCACATTGCGGACGCCAAACCACAGGACCAGCGCGGTGGTTGAAGTAGCCAGCAGATCGATCAGGCGTTCGAGCCCTGCGGTTAGGCGCTGCGCCTGGTTTCCTGCATGGAAGCTTCCGCGATTCGCCGCGGAGAAAACAGTCAAAAATCGCGGCTGCAGGGACAAGGCTTGCACGATCCGAATGGATCCGAGAGCTTCCGCCGTTGCTGATGCCACGGAACCTTCCCGGCGACGCTGCTCGCGCGAAACCTCTTTGATACGCGCCATGAGACGGTCCACGGCAAAGAAGAACACCGGAAACCCAAGAGCCACGATGCAGCCGAGCTTCCAGTTCATCCACAACATCACTCCAACCATCGCGGTGAGCGTCAGGACATTGACCAGAAACGGCAGAAGGGAAGAGACCGTGACTTCACGCATGCGATCCACGTCGTAAGTCACACGAGTAATGAGGTCCCCGGTTCGGTGGCGGCCGTGAAAAGATACCGACAAGTTGGCGAGGTGTCGGAAGAGTTTTGCCCGAATCTCCGAGAGGATATGGGAAGCGGCAACGCTCATCGTCACTGTACTTATGTACTCAAAAGTAGCAGCTAGGCCCGTTATCGCCACCATGGCCAAGGTAAAGAAGGCGACCTGCCCCTCGGGTGACCAGCCCTGGAGAAAGTGCGCCGACATCTTGTATTTGTGCTTAAAGAAAACGTTATAAATGAATTTCAGCGGCCACGGTTCGAGTAACCGCAACACCACGCCGCCGAGCACTGTGATGGAGGAGATCCAGATCAAACGCCGCTCATGCGCGATCTCCGAGCGGAACGCGCCGATCAGCGCGAACCATCCCGCTACGGGACGCGGCGATGTTCTCTTCGAGCGCGTCATCTTTCTCCGTATTCCGAGACAGCCAAATCGTTCCGCTTTCGTGCGAAGTGCATGGATTCCTGGGAATCAAGAACCGAAGCAAGGATTTCGTAAACGTGTTTCGCGCTGGCCTGGCGCGTGAAGTTTTTCAGCACAGTTTGCCGCCCGCTGCGCGCCAACTCATTCCGTAGGCCCGGAGTAGTGATCAGGAGTTGCATGGCATCTGCCAGAGCCGAGGCGTTGCGTTGCTCCACAATCAAGCCGTTCTTTCGATGTTCGATGAGCTCACATACGCCCTCGACATCGGTGGAAACTACGGGAACACCCGAAACCATAGCCTCGAAGAGGACGTTGGGAATGCCGTCCCGATCGCCATTTTCCAGAACCAGGCATGGAAGCGTGAACAGGTTTGCCTGGGGATACAGATCCGCCAACTGATCCTGAGTCATCTTGCCCGGCAGGGACACTTCGTCTTGCAGGCCCAGGCTGGAGATCATTTCCCTTAATTTGTTTTCCAGCGGTCCATAGCCCACAATCTGGCACTGAAAGGCGACACCGCGATTCACGAGAATCCGGCACGCCTGAATGAGGTATTCCAGCCCCTTCTTTTCACAAAGACGCGCCACAGTCAGAATGAGAGGAATTGCTATGTTCCGCACAGAATCTTCATCAATTGCACGGAACCGGTTGACATCAATGCCGTGGTGCGCCAGGTGTACTGGCGTTCCTTGTTCGGCGAGTTCGGCCAAATACCGATGGTTGAACGCAGTACAGGTCAACACGCATTCCGCTTTTTTGATTTTTCTTGCCATTTCGGCCGGGGGAGTTAGATAGACATCCTTGGCGTGACCCGTAAAGCTGTAGCGGATGCCGGTGAGGCACTGAACAATCTCCGCCACAGTTGTCGGTAGGTTCGCGAAGTGGGCATGCAAATGGGTAATTTTGCGCCACCGGAGCGTCCATGCAAGATAGCCCGCCTGCAAGAAATCTTTGAGTCGCGGATCGTTGCCGGAACCAAAATGAAATCGTGCTGCCGCAAAATACCGTCGCGGCGCAGTGAACAGAAACATTAGTTGGGCGAATAACAGCAGGGCCAGGCCCGGGGGCAGAAGAGGCCGAACAAACGATGGAATGTATGTAACGGACCCTTTGACCTTGGCCACGTCTGGATGTACGGGCTCAGCTCCGGGTGGTTGCTTCCGCAGAGAGAAGATCTCAAGTTCCATACCCAGATCTTCGATACCAAGAATTTCATTCAGAATGAACGTCTCCGAAAGACGCGGAAACGTCTTCACTAGAAAAGCGATGCGGTGGCGTGGCTTCACCATTCACTCCCCGCCGGAGCGAGCATCTCCGACACCGCTGCCACGCCGTAATCGCGGACGGCAGTTGATACCTGTTTTTGCAAAATCTCGGTGATGCGCGGAAGCGCACCCAAGTCAATGCGCGCGGGGACTGGGACTCTGCTCTGAGCCAATTGCAGCTCATCTTCGAGCGCACTCTCCAGAGTCTGCGGTGTAAGGTCACCGGGAAGAATCATTCGAAACGCGCCGAGTCCGGCTAGGCGCTCGGCACGTATTTTCTGCTCCTCGACGGGTTTGACGCGGGGAACCACGATGGACCTTTTCCCAAGCGTCAGCAGTTCGCAGATAGTGTTGTAGCCGGCCATCGAAATGACGACGTCGGCTGCATTCATGTAGCTGAGGAGGTCATCCGTGAACTCAATGACCCGCAGACCTTCCCGAGAGTCCGCTGTTCCGCGGATGGCCTGTTTCTGTTCGCTGCTGAGTTCGGGACCCGTAACGAGCAGCGTTTTTACTGGAAGTCTGCTTGCGAGGTTGTGTGTAGCGGCCAGTGCAGTGCTCAGCAGTTCGTATCCGTCTTGACCGCCGCCCGTGGTAACCAGAACCAGGCGCTCATCCAACGCAATGCCAAGCTCTTTGCGTACCTCAGCGTGGGAACGTCCCGGAGGCTGGCGTTGGACATACCCACAGTGATGAACCTTATCCCGTAAGCCTTGCGGAAATTGATATTCCTCGCAGACATCGAAAATGCCTTGATTTCCAAGAACCACAATCTCGTCGTAATACCACTGAAGGATGTTGTAATAGCCATGCCGCTTCCACTCGTCGATCGTAACTCTCGATGAGTCCAGGATGTCCCGGAGTACCAGATGCATTCGTGTGTTGGCCAAACTGCATTTGATGTATCGGAGGCTCGGCTCCAACTCGCCTGCGAGACCATCGGGCTTTTTATCCACGAACAAGACATCGGGGCGATAGCTCATAACCGTGGAGAGAATGAGCTCTCGCCGTAGGCGAATGATGGCGCTCAGATCCAGGTCCAGAAAACGGACGCCGAGTTCCCCCAATTCCGTGCGCTTGAGGCATGGCAACTTGATGTAATCGATGCCCGGCTCCACCCGGAAACTTTGCAGCATGGGCGAGCCACTCACAATCAGGATCGACAGATCCGGAATGGAAGCGTGCAAGTGCTTGCATATCGCCAGCATTCGCCGGATGTTTCCCAGCCCGAACGTATCGTGTGAATAGACCATGAGCCGCATAAGATTCCTTTTACTGGACACCCTGTTCTCGCGAGCAAAGCCGCGTTTCAGCAGCGTCTGAAATGTGCTCGCGATGCATGGCAAGATGTTTCCTGAGTAGGAGAGCGCTGTTGGCGGCTCCACCTCGATTCAAAGCCAGCCGCGTTGGCTCCTTGCGAAGAGCCGCCACCAACTTTTGAGCCAATTCTTCTGGCACAAGCTCCTCCGACTGGATCAGATCCAGGACTCCCATTCTCGCCAGCTTCTCCGCACGCACGGATTGCTCTTGATCCCCGTTGGAGGTAACTGGATAGACCAACGCACGTACGCCAGCCGACAGAATGTCCATAACTGTGTTGTAACCGGCCATGCTGACCGATAGCTCTGCGCTCTTGAGGACCGCAGCGAGGTCTGGTGTGTAGCGAGAAAGTCTTATGTTTCCGTATCTGGCCGCTAACGTTTGTAGACGGTGGTATGCATTCTCAGGCATCAGGGGCCCGGCAAAGACGTGAAATTCATGAGGAATTTGGCCTTGCAAAAGGTGCGCAGCGCGCAAGACGCTCTCCAAAAGCATCTGGCCCGTCAGATACTGTCCACTGCCATTGCTTACGACAATCGTCGGCCGTTTTTGCTCAACCAGGGGGAAACCGTAGGTTTTGTCAGCGTCATTCTTGTTCTGCTGGACAACGTAGCCGGTATAGGCCATGGTGCAACGTAGATCGCTCACTCGCGAGAACGATTCATCGAGCTTCAGGAATTTTTCATCTCCGTGGACCAGAACGAGATCGTAAAAACTATTCACCAGACTGCAGACTCTCTCCTCGTACTCTTCCTGGTCCTTTCTTGCCACCAGGATGTCTCGGACACTGGAAACGACTAGCGTCCTGCGAGAATGCTGGCTGCGCGCGCGCTCCAACAAGGGGAGCAGTTCAAAGCGGAAGTGCTTCCGTCCGAAAGGAAACAATTCGGTCACGAGCACGTCAGGCTTGAGTTCGTTGAAGGCCTCAAGCAACAATGTCCGACGGATCGCTCTGGTTTCCTCCAAACTCCGAGAGAAATCACACAACTGGAGACTTGAAAAGTCCGGGCTCGTCTTCAAAGGTGTAAGCTGCAGGGTGTCAATATTTTCAGGAAGTCGAAACCCGCCCGGAATTTCTCCGCCCGTAACCAAGAGGACATGAGAATCGCGGGCCAGTTCCCTCACGATCTCGGCACTGCGTACAAGGTGTCCGATCCCTAGGACATGCTGGCAATAAAACATGACTCGGTCTGTCACGGTGCTCCTTATTCGTCTTACGACCAGAGAAACCAAGAAGAGCCACACGTTCAGCTGCTGAGCAGTCGCGTTTAGCGATTGGGCAGATTCATAGCCAATCCGGCGAAGCTTTTAAGTCTTGCGATTTCAACGTCGACGATTCGGGCCCTGTGTCCCTTCAACACGTTTGAGTTGATGGGGACCAACGCGCATGAACGTCTGCAGACTGAGAAGAGGCAGGGTGGGCGCCCATAATATGGGCGGCATCCTCAGTCGTGTCTGCACTTTACGGAACGACGCACTTCCAACGCAAACGCAAATTTTTGCTCTTATCGGCTTAAATAAATGATATTACAGTACTGTTAAAACGGACTTCCTGAACTGTGATGCACGGCCGAGAACCTCATCATTTTCTAGCTCTCCCTAAATTGTGAAATTCTTCGTGAGATTCCCGGTTTGGGGAGTGACTGTCAAAGCGATGTCCCGAATCCGGTCTTGGTTGAGATACCGTAGTACAGCAAGCGTTGGAAAAATACTGTACTAAGGGTCAGCTTGAGACCAGCATAGGATCTGTGGGACGTGCTCTCGTGAACATTTCACTCACCGACCTGAGCGGCTCTTGTAAGTCGCGCAAAAGGGGTCTACAGAGGTTTTGCAAAGTCGCTTGGAGGTTGGCAATCTGCAATGCGGCGGCAACGCCTGTTCCGACGATATCTCCCACGACCACCGTCTTGGGCGTTTGTCATGCTGGTCTCCATGGTATTTTCCCTCAGTTCAACTTGGGCGATTTTTTCGGAATCTGCAAAAGTGACTGGGAATGCAGTGACCGACCTGCATCAACATCGCAGCAACCGACCCGCGTAAGCTACATCGGTTCGTAAGCTCAAGGAAATACCCTAAATAAGGTACAAAGGAGACAGTAGTAATTTTTGCCTGATATTTTTACCAGAACTTTAAGGCCTGTAGTGTTAGCACTATCGTCGCACTCGACCACGAGCTCTCAGATTACCAAAGGGGTGAAAGCTCCCGACGCGCTTGGGAGAAGCGCGGGAGAGAAATTCTTCAGGTTCCTCAGCTACTTTCGTGCCGCTCGGCAGTGGTTCCGATGTTTGTCTCAGGCCAACGAGTGTTCTTCACAGAAGACGGAGTTTGTTTCCGCCGAAATCTTCTTGCTCTGGGCGCAACTATATTCGCATACGATGAGCCTATAAACGGTCAGGTTCATAATGAGCACATTCGCGCATGCGTTGAGCCTCTGTTGTAAAAAGCCCTAAAACATTGAAGGCTATTTGTGAGCTTAGCTCGGAAGGTTTGGATTTTTAGTGAGCAGGAGGCCTACGTCCGGTTGTTGGTTGTAGTTGCCGGTTTAGAATTCCAACCGCAACGCCACCTGCATTACGCGCTTGTCCGTGAGGGTGCGAGTGTACACACCGAAGGAATCCGGATTGTCAATTCGATTGCTCATGGACATAGTGTCGAAACGCACGCTGTTGGTCACGTTGAACACGTCCCACCGCAAACGGAGGTTGACCCGCTCGGTTATAGGAAAGTTCTTCCCCAAACCCGCGTCCAGCGAAAAATAGCCGTCGCCGCGTAACGGGTTTCGCGTCCCGGATTCACCAGGATAGGCGAACCGAAAGGCTGACAGCACGGCTTGGGGATTGGTGAATGCGAACGGCCCTTTAGCGTGCTTCGCCGCGCCTGCAGGGATTTGCGATTGGAGCGTCGCAAACCCGCTGATATCCCAATTGGTGGGCCAATTGTCGCCATCGCTGACGCTGATCGGAAAACCACTCGTCCAACGGAACAAGCCGGTCAACTGCCAGCCACCGATGACTGTGTCTAGAACACGATTTGCCGACGGTGCGAATCGGCGGTTCCTTCCAAATGGCAGTTCGTAGATCCAGTTTGCATTGACTTGATGCGTTGTATCGAAATCAGAAACGCCCCGCAATTGATCAGGCTTCCACGTATTGATGATCTGCGCGTAATTGTTTCCGCCCGAGGTGGGCAGACGTTCGGCCTGCGACGTCCAGTCGATGGACTTGGAAAACGTGTAGTTGAAGTCTCCTTGCAAACCCGCGCTGAAGCGACGGTGAAGGGAGACTTGCAGCGCGTCGTAATCCGAAGTCCCGATGGTGCGCCAAGCGTAGAGGGCCGAATATTGGTCGTGGTAGAAACGGTAAGAAGGATAGCTGTGCCCCGAGACGTTAAGTCCCGCTCCGGATTGGCTGTCGGGGAGATCCAAGGCGAAAAGAGCATTCGTTTCGTTAAATTGGTTCTGCTGAAAGATGCTGTAGACAACTTGCGTCGCCGTCAGCGGGCCACTACCGAAATCGGTTCCTGTTAGTGGGCCGAACAGATTTTCCCAGTACGGAATTGGCTGAACGCTGCTGACCGGAGTGCCATTCCGTACCAATTTGGAAAGATTGGCTGCTGCGGTGAAATAGTCCACGCCACTCTTCGGATCGACTAAATTCAACGGCATGGCGACATCTTCTTGAACTGGCAACCGGCGTCCCAACCGGCCAACATAGGCGAAAGTGAGAGCCGTGTTGTTTCCCAACTCTCTCGTGACCGACAGGTCGAAGGTGTGCGCGTAAGGAGTCTTCATTCCCGCGTCCATGCCCCAGCTGATCGCGAATGAATCTGAACTCGGAGTGGCGGGAAAGCCGCCAGGCGGCGGGGGCGGCAGAAGAGCTGAGGGAAGATCCGTGAAGCTGGTCCACCGAGGAGCGTTGACCGCGGTGACAGTGCCAGCTACGTTCTGAACCTTGCTCGTCATGCCGTAGGAGCCGTCCGAGTTGTATTCGTTGACTGTGGCTGCACCGAAGTGATCGTAGACCAGGGCGTATCCTGCGCGAATGGAAGTTCGCTTTGAGCCTAAAAGGGAGCCGAATAGGCCACCCTTGAAATTGGGCGCCCAGGCCATGGCAACCCGGGGAGCGAAATTTTTCCTGTCCCAATTCCAGAAGCCAGCCCGGCCGTTTGCCGGGCCATTTGGCACAAAGGAAATTTCTGGAGCAGCATTTGCCGCTCCCCCAGTCCGGCCTTGCGCGGCGCTGACAGCGTACCAATCGCCCAAGCTGTAAGGGGAGCACTGCGTTCCGCTGAGAAGACAAGGCCCGACCTGTTCTCCATTCTGTTCGTAAGGCGGCTGCAGGAGAGACCAGCGAAGTCCGTACGTAAGGGTCAGGTTCGAACGGATTAGCCAGGAGTCCTGAGCATAAAAATCGTACTCATTCCAGCGGTAGTTTCGTTGAATAGGCTGGCCCAACGGAACCGCGCTTCCAGTCTTATCGTAGTTGTAGACGGCAGTGCCTTCGCTGAGCATTCCGATCAGGCCCATCACCGCATAGTCATACTGGTTGCCGTGCCCGCCTGCCACCGGAGTGTATCCGGCAGGACCTGGATCGAAGGGAACTACGATCCCTTGCGAGGCGTTGCTCTTTCCTGCGAACCCTTGATACTTCAGGTAGCCGGTGGTCATGCCGGCGGAAGAAAAAGAATTCGTGAGCCCTGAGAGACCGTCCCAGACCATACGAACATTGGTCCCGAACTGGAAGCTGTGCTTACCTTTGCTCCAGAAGAAGTCATCCACGAAGTTGTGAACTGGAACTTTAAAACCGCTGGATCTGCTGAAGGAATTAAGCGTGTCGATTTGTGCGATACTCACTTCGGGCGACGCGGAAGCCCCGGCGCTTTCCACTCCGTGTCTTGTGAAGCCCCATCGAAACGAATTGACCTTCGTCGTGTCGAGCACGGCCGAATAGCCGAACGCAAAGCCCTTGCTGTTGTCGAGGGTGCGTGTTGCCGCGGTCTGGCCGGGAAATTGCGGAGCCCCTCCAGAATTGTCGTTTTGCAAGTTGCCGCGCCAGAAGATGGTGTGCCGCCCATCGCGGGTAATCTTGTAATCCAGCTTCGCAATATAGGTGTCAAATTTCCTCGCTTCATTTGCAACGAAGCGAAATCCCTGTTGGTTCAAGCCGTCCCCGAGAGTTGGATCATTTGGCAGCGGATATTTCTGAAGAGCCGCGAGCACGGCTTGGTTTTCGCCGACCCCTAGCGGATCCATGTTCTTGAGATCTGTTGGAGTCAGAGTTGTCGTGGTCAATCCCTGGGCGCCATCCACGTAATAGGTAAGGGTCCCCTGACGGTATGACGTCGTGGGCACTTTGCGTACTTCTTCTACCCCCTCACGATCACGCCGCCCTTCGTAGTTCGCAAAGAAAAACAGCTGATCTTTTTTGATCGGCCCCCCTACGGAACCTCCGAAGACATTGCGAATCAATTGAGGCTGCTTGTTTAGCGCGCCGTTCGCCAATTGAGTGCGTTTATTGAAGTAGTCATTCGCCGTGAAGGCGGCATTACGGTTGTATTCATAGGCCGAACCGTGAAAGGAATTTGTGCCGCTCTTGGTCACCAGAGATACTTGCGCGCCGGAAGAGCGGCCAGCGTCCGCATTGGCGTTGCTGGTAGCGACACGGAATTCCTGGATGGAGTCTTGTGTGTTTCGCAGCACGCTCGTGAACGCATACCCCTTGGTCTGATCGTTGACATCAACCCCGTCCAGCGTCACGTTGGATTGGTCGCTGCGAGCCCCGTTCACGGAGCCACTACGCGAGTCACCGTCCGCATTGATCTGATTCCCAAGGTAAGAAACACCTGGCTGAAGGCTCAGAAGTTCGACGACGTTTCTTCCCTCAATGGGGAGTTGTTCCACCTGCCTGGTTTCAAACGACCGGCCGAGAGAGGCATCCGTAGTGTTGACAAGAGGCGCTTCGCTTTCAATCGTTATGCTCTCCGAGGTTGATCCTACCTGTAATTGAAAATTCTGCTCGATGTGGTCCTGAGTGTTGACGATCAGGTTTAGGAGGTCTACCTGTCGAAATCCTACCATCCGCACAGACAGCCGGTACTGGCCCGGTTGCACGCTCGCGAAGACGTAGATGCCCGATCCGTTGGTCTTCGTGGTGGTAACCGATCCCCGATCCACACTTTGGAGTTCCACCGTTGCCTCGGCGACCGTCCCGCCCGTAGCGTCGGTGATCACGCCAGATACGGAAGCCGTATCGGCCTGACCCATGGCGCGAGAGGGAAGAATCAATACCATCAAGCTAAACAGAAAAGAAAACTTCAAGAATGAACGAAAAGACATTGGGGCACAGCCTCCTGGTTAATCTCGTATGCCCGCCAAGATGAGCAAATTCGCAAGCTTGGATATGAATTTTTTGTAACGATGAGCTATTGGAATTGGGGAAGCAGGCCGCCTACGGATGGTTCGGCGGATTTCCAAGATATGCGTACAGGACTTTCTTTCCATGCGGGAGCAGATCCCGCCGGCTGGCGGATTCCGCGGTAACAAACACCGAATTGATTTCCGCCAGTACGGAAGGATCGTCAAAAGTCATTGTCCAGAGACCTTGCCTTGCATCCTCGATACGCAGGATTCCGAGGCTGTGTGTGACTTCTTTCGCACCAACTCGTCCGCCCCACACGCGGAACACAACGTTAGCTTTCGCCTGCCGGGTGTCCTGTAAGTCGTACGCATAGAAAAGGAGTGACTTTCCTTCCACATAGAATACGCGTCCAAATGAAGCTTTGCGTTGACCGCCGCCGTCGGCATCGTACACGTCTACGATATGCAGATTCCTTGCCGTGACCAGATCGCTCAACTGTCCCTTTGCGGGCTGTTGGTCGGCTGCGGCGCGTTGCTCGTCCTGGTCTTGCAGCTGGCCGCGCGCGGTCTGCAGCTCATTCTGAAGCTGCTGAACGCGGCGGTCCTGTGTCGCAAGGATGGCCTCTGTCTCCGTGATTCTTTTCTGGAGAGCCTCGCTTTCCTTTCTCGATGCAGCTAGCCCTTCTTTCGCTTCACGGTCGGTCTCCTGACTCTGCTGGAGCGCATTCGCATGGTCGCGCTGCAGAGAAATCAGCCTGGCATCTGAAGCCGCCAACTGTTCTTCTAGGGCGTGCCGTTCCGCGGCCGCAAGAGCTCGCGTGCGCTTCAATTCGGCCAATACGGATTGGAGAAATTTCTCTTTCGGCTCTGGCGGACCGGCAACGGCTGCTTGAATCGTTCGATTCTCCAACGTCGGTCCGACTTGTCGTCCGCTTGGAGCCACAGCCTTGAGCTTCGATTTCGACCCCGCATAATAGCCTCCAACGAGGCTTATGGCGATCAGAAAAGCTGCAAAGGGAACCGGTCGCACAAGCATTCTGAATCCGCTTGATTGCCTGTCAGCAAGCGCCGGATCGCCCGCCTGAAGTTCTCGATCTGAACGCGTGCCGAGCGACAACTCCAATTCGACCATCAATCCTGTCTCTTCTTGTTCCTGCCCTTCGCAATTCAAGCGCTGCAGAAAACGCGCGCGAATGCCCTCTGGAGGTATCATGCTGACCACCGGCTTACGCTTCTCCCAAAAGACTGGCATGGCTGCCAAACTCGACTGTGCCGTACCCGCCAAAAATCTACTGCACTTCGCGCACCCGCTAAGGTGTTTTTCGAGTTTCGTCAACTGTTCCGGAGGCAGGTCTCCTAGAACGGCATCAACACACCGCCTCTCGAATCTTGCGTGACCCCACGGAGAGAGCCTTGTTGCAAGTTCGGCTAGCATTCGTCCTTCTTTATGGCGTCGGTGCCCAACATCGCACCTCGCAATGTGGCGAGACTCCTTTGAAGATCGTGACGCACGACATGCACAGACTGGTTGAGACGGCGCGCGACCTCCTCAGCCGTCAAGCCTTCGTAATAGGTCAACTCTAAGACAGATCGCTGGCGAGGCTTCAGCTGCCGCAATAGCTGATCGACCAGACGCACATTCTCGCGCGAATCGCCCAGATATGCGCGGGCCGCTCCGACTTCCATGGCTGCTTCAAGCTCTTCCCATCGATAGAACTGGTTGGCGGAGAGGTGACGCTTGCGATGCAGCGCGCGATGATAGGCATATTGCAGAAGCCAGACACGAACCGGTCCCTTTCGGCGGTCGAAATTAGCGACTGCTCGGAAGATGCTGAGAAACACCGTTTGTACAACCTCTTCGGCCTCGCCTGGATCCCTCACGATCCGCAGCGCCACGTGGAACACCAAACGGTGATAACGATCGAAAAGCACCGTGAGAGCTTCGTTGCTCCCCAGTCGAAGGAGTTCGATGAGGTCCTCGTCGGCGGCTCTTGCGATACCCCCATCAAAGAGTTCATTTGGATTCGCAGTGATCATCGGATCGCTTCAGTTCGGTGCGACAAATCCACAGCGCAAAGTATCTTGGATAGCACAAGACTCGTCCGTTTCAGCCAAAATTATTTCTTTTTCATGTGGCGAAATCACAGCATCAGAGGGGCATACTTTCCAACAAGCTCGAGTATTCCAAAGTTCACGCCGTGCACTGGCGTGATATTTGAAGCCTAATTCGCGAACCAGTTCCGACTGCACCCTGTGGTGAGCGGGCGTCCGCCAAAAGAGCGCACGTTATATGCTGTTTCACGAAACCCCCTGGAAGGGGGTTTTTGTGCATCTAAATATTGACAGGGTCAACCGGTACCTTCGGCGCATCACCGTCCGCCACCCTCGGAACGCTGGTTCGCCTATTTGCGCGCGCGTCGGGGCCTGCCCTACCGAAAACTCCATTCAGCGGTTTTCTACCCAAATATGACATTGTTACAGCCTTATTTTCATCTTGTTGAATGTCGCTGATTTCAAAGGCATTCGCGCCAGATAGCATTTCGGCGAGGGACAGGGCTTGTGCTTCGACTTCTAGCGAGAAGCACAGATCTCTTTACTCGGGGTCACGTCAATGGCCTGCCCCCTTTTTGTTGCTGGCCAATGCATTATGATATTGCAGGTCTTATGCGTCGTTGCTTAAACCTGGTGGGAACATGATTGGCCGCCTTGTAAAGCCGAACCGGCGGGAGTTTCTTCGTGTCTCGCTGCCCGGGAGTGGGGCACTCCTTCTAGGTTTCGACAGACTAAGCGCGTTCGCACCATACCGGAACGCCGGAAACGATCCGTTTCAGGGGGGCAAGCAGGTTGGAGTTCTTGAGTTCACTGGGGAGACTAAGGCGCCGCTCGATACGATCATCGGAACAGGACTTGACGCGCGGCTGTATTCTGATTTGTCTGCATTGACGCCGGATCAATTGGTCACTCCGGTCGAAAAATTCTACGTCCGCACGTGTGCTTCGGAGGTAGTCGATACCCGGAAGTCGTGGAAAATCAAGATGGACGGGCTCGTTCAGGAACACCTGAATCTCACCTCGGACGAGCTACAGGAAAACGCGAAGCCGATGGGCATGCATCTGATGGAATGCTCCGGCAACACGCGTGCGACGCAGTTCGCTCTGCTCAGCGTGGCGGATTGGGTCGGCGTACCTATTTCTGGTCTGCTCGCGACCCGCGTCAAACCACGGACGGATCGTGTGATGGTTTCGGGCTTCGATCAATATCCGATGAAATCGGCAACCTCGATTGCCGGAGCGGACTGGATCTTTACGTTGGAAGAGCTCGAGTCAGCAAAAGCTTTCCTGGCTACGGAAATGAACGGGCGGCCCTTAACGCGGGACCACGGAGCGCCAGTTCGGCTGGTCGTGCCCGGCTGGTACGGATGCACGTGCATCAAGTGGGTGAATGCGATCAGGTTTGTTGATAACGATGTGGACGCGACATCGCAGATGGAGGAATTCGCGGCCCGAACGCATCAGCAGGGTGTTCCCAAATTCGCCAGGGAATACCGGCCAGCGATTATCGATCAAGCGGCCATGCCCGTCAGGGTCGAGAAATGGCTGGTGAAAGATAGAATCAAGTACCGGGTGATCGGCATCCTGTGGGGAGGTTCGCGTCCGATAAAGGTTTTAGAGATTCGTTTCAACCCGGAAGAAGACTACGTCCGGGTGGACACGTTCTCGCAAACTACGAACGATCCCTGGAGTTTCTGGTCACATGTGTGGACGCCCAAGAGCCCGGGGACATATTTGATCCGGCTCAGGGTGACTGATCCGGTGGTGCAGACAAGACGGCTAGATTCCGGGCATTATGTTCGTTCCGTTGAGGTCACCGAAGTTTGAGCACAACATTTCCACCAATTTTCGTGCTTTGCTTTTTAGGGCTGTCGGTCGCACCGCTGCAGGCACAGCACGAATCTCACGAAGCGCATAAAGTGGTCGGCTGCGTCCTACGCAAGCAAATGACGACTGAAAACTGGTGCTGACAATCGATGGGTTCCGTCAGCGGCTGTTACTGTAGTTCTTCTTGATGTCGACGGAGTCCTACATACATGGTGGCTGCGGCTGCGTGGGTTTTTCGCAGCCAGAGATTTCGGGTTCGTCCAGTAGGCCGGTGCGCTTCAGCCAGCCTCAAATCCTCCCCCTTCCGCAACTGGTTGACTGATTGAGTAGCACCTCCTAAGATGCGCCCGCATGCTTTCCCAGTCCAAAACTGTCCTTAGAAGCGGTTGCATCTTAGCCTTTGCGACCGCGCTCGCGCCGCTGGCATCGGTGTCTCAAGACACCCAGGTTCGCTACCTGAACTACTCAGAATCGCAAGACACCATCCGCCTGTTTGCTGGCTCTGCGCTCCCAGGGACTGAAATCGCCGACGCCAGCACCTGGGACACCTGGATTCGACAGCAAGACCAGCAAGTGCGCGAACGCATTGACCGCGGCGTCGAAGATTCCATCAGCAACTTGATTCTCTATGGCACCTCCTACACAAACCTTCCGCGTCTGAATGCAGCCGAAACATCAATCAGCCCCTCGGGAGAACTTTCGGCGGAAGCACGGTCGCGGGTGCGCGTTCTTGCCACAGCCCTCCAAACCGCGTCGCGCGTGGAGAGAGTTCGTTTTGCGTATCAATTCCTCTCACGCAAGGGAATTGCGCAGGACCAACTCGAGGAGTTTCTCACCCAAAACCTCAAACGCTTCGCGAACGAGCAGCGTGACTATCAAGCGAAGTTGGAAGAGGCTGGCAAAGCGGCCGATCCAATGGAAGTCTTGCTCACTCGAGGGACGCTCTACCAGTCCCGCGGGCTTTCCGTCGACACTTCGCTCCTCCCCAATTACGCGCTCGAGGACACTCTGCGCGCCATGGTGCGCAAGGGAGCCTTGGCTCCAGGAAAGATCAAGCGCATCGCCGTGATAGGGCCCGGTCTCGATTTCACCGACAAGCGCGACGGTTACGACTTCTATCCACTGCAAACCATTCAGCCCTTCGCCGTCATGGAAGCAGTCCTGCGACTTGAGCTGGCTAGTCCGCCCGATGTGGAAGTTGTGACCTTCGATCTGAACCCCGCCGTCAACGGACACATTTCCACGCTCGCGAAAAACGGTAAGGCGCGGCGCGCCTACGTGGTGCAGTTGCCCCGCGACACAGCCGCAGACTGGTCGCCATCTGCCGTCGACTACTGGGAACATTTCGGAGAAGTTCTGGGCACGCCTGCGAAACCTCTGCCCGTGCCGCCTGCGCTCGGCGGTGTGACGCTTCGCGCGGTGTCCATCGAGCCGAAGTATGCCTCTCGGGTTGTGCCGCTGGATTTGGACATAGTGGCGCAAACCGTCGATTTGGCTGATAGCCAGCGTTTCGATCTGATCGTCGCCACCAACGTGCTCGTCTACTACGATCGCTTTCAGCAGAGCCTGGCGATGGCAAACATTGCGCGGCTAATGAATCCCGGAGGCATCTTCCTCTGCAATTCCGTGCTTCCCGCTCAGCATGATCCTCAGCTCGCGTTTCTAGGAAGACGCACGGTCAACTACAGCGAGGCGCGTGCCTATGGAGATGATGTCGTGGTCTACCAAAAGCGCTGAGCAAGAAAAGCACTGTTTAGACTGCGGCGTTTTGCCGTCCCTTTACGGTTGGATCCCGGCTACAGCTCGAACTCGGACTGTTATCTAGCCGAGGCGGCAAGCCCGTCAGCGACGCGCTGCTACCTTCTCCCGAATCCGCTCTAGCTCCGGCAAATCCTTGTCCGCCTTGCTCCACAGCTTCTCCGCCATCGCAAACTGCTGCCGCGCCTTCGCTTCATCCCCAGCGTGTTCGATTGCCAGGCCCAGCGCAAAATATCCCGCCGCGTAGCTGGGGTCGTGCTGAATCATCTGTTGGGCCGTGAACTCCGCCAATTCCCAATCGCCCGCCTCTCGAGCTGTTTGCGCAATGCCTTCCAGTTCAAAACGAGCCGCGCTCCAAGCGTCCGGCCCGGGCATGGCCCGCACCATCTTTTCGATCTCCTTCGTTAGCGCTTCTCCTTCTTCCGTTTTCTTCTCCCGCAACAGAATATTGGCCCACAGCACGCCGGGAAAAGGCAAAGCTGCCAGCGCGGCCGGAGGAAGTTGCTCGGTTTCTCGTTCCGCGAGGTTCAGCTCGTCCTTCGCATCGTTCACACGATCTGTGGCCAGCAGGGCCTGTCCGGCGAGCGTATGTCCCGCAAGGCGCGCGATCGCCCATGGGCTCTTTATCAATTGTTGCGATGCTGCCAGGGCTTCCTCGAAACGCCCCCTGCGCAGCAAAAATTCCGGCCAGGCCTTGCGGTTGTACTCCAGAAAATCGGTGTACGCAGGAACAGAGAACGCTTCGCGGAAGGCAGCCTCCGCCGCTTTCATCTGCCCCAGCGACTGATAGCTCATCCCCAGCAATTGCAGGTTGTGGGCATGGTGCCAGTCGTATCGTGCCGGAATATTCTCCGTTCGGTAGTATTCGTCCTCCAGTTCCTTCGTCTTCACAAATTCGTGGATGGCTTCTTCTGTGCGCCCCAATCGCAGCAACTCGTGCCCGCGCATGTGATGCGCGTGCGGAATGGCGGGAGCCGTTCGCAAATAAATCTCCGTCTCGCTCAGCGCCTCCTTCGCTCTGCCGGCGTTTTCGTACGAATGCGCATAGTAGTGGTGCGCCACGGCGTTGCCGGGAGCGAGCGTTACAGCAGTCTTGTAAAACGATAAGGTGTCCACCCCGCCGGCTTGCCCGTGCGAAAAGGGGCTGGATTCATCGGCAAGGCCGCGCTGGATCCACAGCCACGGGTCATTGGGATTTACTTTGATGGCTTCTTTGAGCGCCTGCCGGTACAGCGTGTAGCTTTCCTGCGATTCACTATTCTCGATGTAGTCGAGTTCGCGCTCCCGGATCGTTATCCACGCGCGTTCGCGTTCACTCACCCGAGGCGCCAATTCCTGCGCCCTTTGAAACGCTGCGCGCGCTGTGCCGGCATCCTGCAGGCCAATGTACGTGTCTGTCAGGCCGAGGTAGGCCATGGCCAGGTTAGGATCTAACCGCAGTGCCTGGTGGAACGAGCGCGCCGCTTCAATCCACATAAAGGAATGCGCATAGGCCAGCCCTTGATCGTAAAAGGACTGCGCTTCGGGCGATGAAGCGGTCACAGCTTCGTGTACGCTGCCGATCCCTTGCCGCAGTGGCACCGGTCGCTCCAGAATCTCCCGCGGCACGGGTCCGCCACCCTGATGGCCTTCGTGATTAACCTGTCCGGCCGATATTCGAGCGGCTGCAAAGCTGCAAAAAAGTGATGCAACCGTTGCAAATGACAGAACGCACCGTACTGTCCTAGTTTTGTACCAGCTTCGGACGTCGGACACGCCAATGTTCGGTGCCAAATCCCGGTTCCCGAATAGCTTCACCATCTCGCCTCGAATCCTTAGGCCGCTTTAGTCTCGGCATCAGCCGCGCACATTCTACATGATGGGGAGGACCCCGCCAGTTCCCGGGTGCCGTCAATCGCAGATTTCCACCCGTCCTAGAGTCCTCTTTTGGGCCGTTTCACCAAATCCAATCCGCTCCATCTAAAGTTTAGCTAAGAGTTTTCTAAATTTAGTCTTGACAAATTCTCGCTATGGTACTTCAATGCCCCGCAATAGCCCTGTCCACCAGTCCTTTAGGTGGGCAATTCGCGTGGTGGTACCTCAATCTTGACGGAAGCACAACTCTGTGCGGCGACGAATGCCGTGCTTAAAGCGCATTTCCAAATACAGGGGGTGTAGTGTGCGAGTGCGAACTCTGTTTGTTCTATTTGCGGCTGTTCTGCTGTTGGCGGTCAGTGGGGTGGCTCTCTCCCAGACCGTGCAAGGCGTCATCACCGGCACGGTCACCGATCCCACGGGCGCCGTCGTGCCCAATGTGCCTGTGACGATAACGAATGTCGGCACAAACACCTCCGAATCTACGGTAACGGGCTCGGACGGTTCCTACCGTTTCCCCCTGGTTCCTCCGGGCAAATACATTATCGACGTGAAGGCGCCTAACTTCGCCGAAGTTCGCGCCAGCGGAATCGTCGTAGAAGCCAGCCAAACCATCCCCTTCAACGTTAAACTCGAATTGGCCAAGGCCAGCCAAGTGGTAGAGGTCACCGAGCAAACCGTGCTCGTGCAGACCGCCACTTCGGATCTCTCCACTCAAATTGATCGCACCACCATTGAAAATACGCCTCTGGCGGACCGCGACGTCTTCTCCACCTTGCCTTTTCTCGCGCCTCAGGTTTCCCCCGGCCTGGACATGAGCCCCACTTCCGGCGGCGCGCGCGAATCCGGAACGGCCTATCTCCTCAACGGAGCCGACGACAATGACAACTTCAGCGAAGGCGCCATCAACATTCACCCCCCGCTCGAGTCCGTCCAGGACTTTTCGATCCTGACTAACACCATGAGCGCGGAATATGGCCGTGGCGCCGGCGCCGTCGTCACCGCCAATCAGGTTTCGGGCACCAACAAGTTCCACGGCGCGGTTTACGAATTCAACCGCAATGCCTCACTCAACGCGGAAGACTTTTTCTCCAACCGGCAACAGTTGCCGACGCCCAAATATATCCGCAATCAATTCGGCGGGATCATCTCCGGCCCCGTGATCAAAGATAAGACTTTCTTCTCGTTCGCCTACGACCGCATTAAGCTTCTCTCTGGAACTACCGCGGCGAACAATTTTGTGCCTACCAGTGCAGGTGTTGCCTATTTACAATCCAATGGTGGACCGCTCGGCAAGCAGATTCTTTCTGCATTGCCGCCGGTTACTTCGGATGCCTCGTGTCCAAATCAGGGAAACTGGCTGAACCCTAATACTGGCGCGGATTCTGGAGTGCCGATCACCGGCAAAGGCACCAACCCTTTTACCGGCGTACCAAACACGGTTGGCTGTTTGTCATTCTTCGATCCTAAGACGGATACCTCGAACATTTACTACGGTCGCGTCGATCACAACTTCAGTTCCAAGGACCGGCTCAGTGTCACCGTGAACCTTTACCGCGACACTTTTATTGACAAATTCGGCGGGCAGCCGCTCAACACAACTGGCGCGACTGCCGCAACAACTAACAATCATTTTCATCAAATCGGCGTGAGCGAAACGCATGTTTTCAGTCCGCGGTTGGTTAATGAGGTCACTGTCTCCCATAACCGTCACTACAATGTGTTCGTCGAGGGGGACGGAAAAACGACGATTCCAAACATTTTTATCGACAATCAGAATGAGGGTAACCTCAGTTATCAGTTGGGTGGTCCCTTCGAAGGCGGTCAAGTTCAAGGCTTCACTCAGGACCGCTGGGGCGCCTCGGACAACTTGACCTTCTCTATCGGGCGTCACTCGTTGAAGCTTGGCGGCGGCGGAACGTATGGCATCCTGTACCGCAACTGGGACCTCGGCCTGCCAGGACAGTACGAATTCGGCGAGTTAATCACCGTTAATGGTAACTGCCCAGCATGCACACCGGTCACCCCGGCTACAGATCCTAACGGCAGCACGCTCCAACCCGGCGGAACCATTGCCAATCTCCAGGACGAAACGCAATCCAACTTTGCCGGCGATTATCCCTACTTCCAAGAGACGTCCGTCGACCCGAGGACGGGTGCGAAGGCCAGTGCCTATCGCCACTATACCTACCATGATTACAACGCCTTCGTGCAGGATGACTGGAAATTTAGCCCGCGCTTGACCTTTAATCTCGGCCTTCGCTGGGACCGCTACGGCGCTCCTGCCGAAGATCACAACATTCTGGCGCAATTCACCAACCTTGGCTCGTGCAATATCCTGACCGCCAGTTGTATAGCTGCTGCGCGTGTGAGTCCGGTTAGTCGCATGTGGAACACGCAAAACCACGACTTCGCGCCCCGCATCGGTTTTGCTTGGGATCCACGCGGGGACGGTAAGATGGCCGTTCGCGGTGGCTTCGGTATCTATTACGACCGCATCTTCGACAACATCTGGTCCAATGGCGCCTGGAACCCGCCCTTCTACGCACTACTCGATTTCGAAGCGGATCTTGGCGACGCCGTTTTTTACTCCAATCCTGCATCCATCGGCGCTGCCTACGACCCGAGCAATCCTATTCCTCATCCAGGCAAGCGCGTTTCCGTCCGAACCATGGACGTAAACATGAAAGATTCCTCCGGTGATAACTATTACCTTGGCGTGGAACGTCAATTCCTGGGCAATTTCCTGTTCCGAGTAAATTACAATGGCTCGTTTGGCCGCCACTTGCCGATGCTTGAGAATTACAACCGGTTGGATGGTATTGGCTACGGCGTTTCGTCGCCACACAGTTTGACCGCGGTGCGCCCCAATCCGCTTTACACCGGGTTTAACTACCGCTCAGACAGCGTCAGCTCCAACTACAATGCGCTCGTTGCGGAACTGCAGAAGCGCATGAGCAACGGTTTGCAGTTTCAAACCGGCTACACCTTTTCCAAGCTGCTCGACGTGAACTCCGAGCTGTTCGCAGGATGCTCGACCATCGGTGGCGGAACCGGAACAACCGCTCCCTATTATTACGTTTCGAATGCCCAGCCTAACATGTACCGCGGCCCGGCCTCCTATGATCACAAGCATTCCTATAAGTTCAGCGTGACTTATGAGATGCCCTTCTTGAAGAGTGAAAAGGGTTTTCTCGGCCACGCTTTAGGCGGTTGGTCGGTCGGCAGCCTCTTTCAATTCTATTCGGGCCATCCAGTGGACGTTTACAACGGCCGCAGCGCCGTCCGTGCCCGAATGGCTCCAAACGGAACAACTTGCACCAGTGCCGCCGGCTGTTTAATCCTGGACCAGAATGGCGTGCCATACAACATCGGTGGCGATTACAACCTGGATGGCGTCCTCAACGACCATCCGGTTTTTACCGGCAACGTCAGCTCCTTCTACAGTGGAAAGAGTCCCGCTGACGGCTACTTCATCGATAACAATCGCATCGGATGTGGAGAAGCAGGCGTTCCCTCGACAGTTAGCTTTACTAAGAGTTCTAGCTTATGCCCATCCACTCCCAACGCGTTCTTTACCAACCCAGCCTACGGAACCGGCGCGACGCCGTTCGAACGATTTGGTTCGCTCGGAAGAGGCGTTTTCCGAGGACCTCAATTTGCCCAACTTGACTTGGGTCTCAGCAAGAGCTTCCGAATAAGCGAGACCATGAAGCTTGATTTTAAAGCGCAGGGTCAGAACATTCTCAATCATCCCAGCTTCGAATGTATGGTCACGAACCTGAACAGCTCCGACTTCGGCAAAGCACAGTGCCTCGCGCAGTCGGTTTCGACAGGGTTGGGGGCGCCAGTGGCCCGCGTGATGTCGCTTGGTTTGCGGCTGGCCTTCTAACCCTAGCACGGCAACTTAACTTCATTCCCGGTCTCCGGAGTTTTTTTCGGAGACCGGTTTTTTTGAATTTGTTTGGCTCGCTGTGCTCGGCACAGATTCTGAGAGCCAGGAACCGCGAGCTCGAACTGAAGACTGAAACCGCAAAACCGAGCAACCCAAACAAAACCAAGAACCAAAAACTAAGGGCTGAAAACTGGAACTGACAACCGACGTCTGACACCTGAAGTGAAACTGCGATCAGCGTCCGTTAGTGTGGTTTTTTATGTCGACGGGGTCGTACATGGTGGCGCGGGCGATTTTTCCTAGGCGGAGATTTCGCGTCCGTGTTGCTTGATGCTGTGAGAACGATTCGAGATGAGTATCAGCAATTATGTGAGCAATGAGTGGTGTGCTTCGGCAAAACTCTGATAGTACTGATGTCCCTCGCCAAAACTCTGGCCGACCGCAGAATCAACCGCTCACAACACTCCAGAGTCCGGACGCAGGTTGGAAGAAGACTGCCGACGAGACCTACTGGACCACATTATCGCGGTAAATGAACGCCATCTCAAGCGATTGATCTCGGAGTATGTTCGCTCCTACCATGAGGACCGCACGCATCTCGGACTGGGGAAGGGAACGCTGAACGACAGAATCCGTTCGCCCACGGATTGTTTAAACGCGACATTGGTTTGCATGCACGCCACCGGGTAGTTAGGGTTCGCGCAACCCGATTCGAGGTTTTGTTAGAAGCTCTAAGGAGTTTCCACCGAAGCGGCAGGAGAACACAGAGGCTAACCAATGAAGTTGAGCAAGGATAGAAAAACACTGTTCTACATCGATTTCCTCACCTGTGGCGTTCCCTCCGAGGTCTATGACTGCCGCCTTGGCAACCGCAGCGCGTCGGAATGGGCGCTCCCAGTGCCGAGTGCATAGGCTCCGGTGATGCCCCTGCGGCAGCGAGGATCACTAAAGAAAGTACGACGCAAGGAAGGAGAAACCTGGGTGCTGCGGTACAGGGTCACGAATCCCGACGGCAGAAGAGTCGAGAACGTCATCCCCATCGGACTTGTCCGGCAATTTCCGAAGGACAAGGACGCATGGCGCGAAGTGGATCGACTCGGACTCGGAATTCGAATCAACGACACGCCCGCTCCCGGCCGTGCTTCATTCCACTTTCTTGCGGAGCATTATCTCAAGGCCGATTTCGGGGCGGATTCGGTGCGCCCGAAATCGGCGAACACCATCAGTCACGTGGAGCATATCGTGCGCGCCTACCTCGTTCCGCGTTTCGGAAACGAAATCGCCGAAGACATCAAGCCGCTCGATATTCAGCGGTGGTTCAAGTCGCTCCGCGAGACAGACAGTCTTGCATGGACAACGATTGCGAAGATGCGGGGCGTCATGAGCCGCATCTACAAGGTCGGCATCCTGCATGAGCACGTCCAGAAGAATCCCGTCATGCACGTAGAGACGCGCTCGAAAACCGACTACAAGGCCATCATCATCACGCCCGCGCAAACGCTTGCGATTCTGAAGGCCCTTCCCTCACCTCTTCACTTCACGCTGGTGCTCACCTGCGCCGCCACGGCGCTCCGTGCTTCGGAGATGCTGGCGCTGCGCTGGAGAGATGTGCTGTGGAATGAGGGAAGGATTCGGATATCAAAGCGTTGGGCGCAAGGCAAGGATGGCGCTACCAAAACGGAGGCGTCGGACGGATTTGTTCCGCTGCATCCGGTTCTGGCCGCTTATCTGCGCTCGTGGCGGAATCAAAGCCCCTACGCGAAGGACGGGGACTTCGTGTTCCCTTCCATCAAAGTGCGCGGCCGTGTTCCCCTCTCCGCGTCTGTTTTCGTCGCTGACCACTTAAGGCCGGCGGCAAAGAAGACTGGAGTGCATATCGAGGACGGTCAAAGGTTTGGACTTCACAATCTTCGCCACTCACTTAGCAACTGGCTGGTGAACAAGGCGAAAGTCGAACCCAAAACCGTGCAGGGCATCCTGCGTCACGCGAAGATTCAGACGACGCTCGACCTCTATACGCAGGACGACGGCGATGAAACACGGGCGGCGCAGGGGGAGTATCTTACGGCCCTGGGAGTGGCTACGCAGTTGGTGCAGTGAAGTGTGGGTCCAGTTGTGGGTTGGGATTTGTGGGACGACGCTCGGTAACCTACTGAAAGTAAATGGTGGGCCTGGGTGGACTTGAACCACCGACCTCGCCCTTATCAGGGGCGCGCTCTAGCCACCTGAGCTACAGGCCCGTAAGCAACGAGAAATTTTAGCACGGACGGCTTTTCTCCGCACATACAAGATGAAGCGCGTGGGCGTGTAACAGCAACAGGCCGTCTTGAGTGTCCTTGCGAAATTGTCCCCAGTAGTGACCGCGCAGGTGTACCGAAGGTAGTTCGGAACAAGTCCCAAACGATTCGAACGTGTAGCAACCAGGATGCATGCGGCATTTGGTCTGCTGTAGATAGCCACGACATGAAGTGGAGCCTGAAACTCGGCATAGTTATCCGCGCGTCTTATTCCATAGAGTGGATGTGTTCGTGATCAAGCTGGGCCATCACACGGCCCAATAGCTTGGCAAATAACATTTGGGAGGAACCATGCGATACCGCTTGCCGCTGTTGCTCACGTTCGTCTTGTGCTTCTTCGCAAATTCACCGGCGTTCGGGCAGTGGCGCGATGTTAAAAAATGGGAAGTATCGCCATTTGTGGGTTTTGAAACCGCCGGATCCTATCCCGTCACCAATTCCTTCACCATCGATCGGTTGCGCGTGGATAGCGGGCTTAGCTATGGCACCTTCATCGATTACTCGCTTACGGAGAACTCCCAGGCGGAATTTATGTGGAGTCGCAACAATACAAGCTTTAGCGAGCGGGACGCTGCCACGGGCACGTACTCCAAGGCGTTCAATTCCGATTTTGACCAATTCTCGTTCGGCTTCCTGTACATGTTGAGGAACAACGAAAGGAAGCTGCGGCCGTTTATCGCGGGAGGTATTGGCTTTTCACACGAATTCAACGATGGCGTGAATCCCAACCGTACCCTGCTGGCGTTCAACCTGGGCGGCGGAGCGAAATATGAAGTGAGCCGGCACTTCGCGCTGCGTGGAGACTTGCGGTGGCTACCCTCGCGGGCAAATAGGACTCCCACGGTGCAGTGCGATGTCTTTGGTAACTGCTTCCAGCAAAACGTTTCCAACTATCTGCAACGGGTGAATTTCACCGGCGGCGTGGCGTTTCGTTTCTAGCCAGCGCGGCCGATTCGCTCGAGAAACGCCTGCTCTCGATCGCCGGCAAGATGCCAGCATTATCCTGGCGGTGCAGCCCGCCCGTCGAACGCTGACGCGGTGATTCATTTCGAAGTACGGCGTTAGGGCTGGAGCTGAGCTGGAACTTCGGTTACAGCTGGGCCGTAGGAGCATAGCCAGAAATGGCTGTGCCACAAAGATTCACAGCTAGAGGGATTTGGAGGCAAGGAAGCCGCGGACTACGACGGCTGGATCGCGCTGGTCGGCGTCGACTTCGGCATTGAGGCGGCGCATCTCTTCTTCGGAAATCTTGTTTCCCAGGTCAGCTAAGGCATCGCGGAGTTGCGGGAATTTGGCGAGGGCGTCGCGGCGGACGATCGGGACGGCGTCGTAGGGCGGGAAGTAATGCTTATCGTCGACTAGCGGGACGAGGTGGAGAGCATCGATCAGGCCATCGGTGGAGTTGCCGGCGACGATGTCGACTTTTTTGTCGACCAGGGCGCGATAGATAAGGCCGAGATCCATAACGCTGGGCGGCGCGGCGAATTGCAGGCCATAGAGCTGGCTCCACCCGCGGAAGCCGTCGGGGCGCTCAAGGAACTCATAGCCGAAGCCGGCGCGCATTTTGGGCGCGTACGGGACGAGGTCGCTCGTGTTGCGGACGCGGAGGCGCTGGGCGTCTTCGCCGCGGATGACCATGGCGAACGTGTTCTCGAAGCCCAGAGGCTCCGTAACTTCGAGACTGAAGCGCTGGGCGTAGCCTTGTTTGACGCGATTGTAGACTTCGTGCGGATCGCGGCTGGGAGATTCGTTGAGCACAGCGGTTAGGGCGGTGCCGGTGTATTCGACGTAGAGGTCGAGATCGCCAGCAAGGAGCGCTTTCTGGCAAAGAAGTGTGCCGCCGAGATTGGATTTGCGTTCTACGTGGAGGCCGGTGCGCGCTTCGATGTGCTGTGCGAGCAGCTCGGCGAGGATGATTTGCTCGGTGAAAAATTTGGAGCCGATGGTTAGGTGGGGATCGCGACTCTTTCGACAGCCTGAGACGAAGAACGAAAATAGAAAGAGAAAGATAACGCAGAGGCGCAGAGGACGCTGAGAAATCGCAGAGAGGAGGAGCATAGAAAGGGAGAGAAGAATTTAACACAGAGTGCACTGAGAACGGAGCACAGAGGACACCGAGAAGAAGAGAGTACAGCTAAGAGATTTTCAGGCGGCGTTCGAGCAACCCCAGGAGGATGTCGGCGGCTATCGCTAGCAGGGCGGCGGGGATGGCGCCGGCGAGGATTACAGCGTCGTTGACCATGGCGACGCCGCGGAAGATGAAGGTGCCGAGACCGCCCGCTCCGATGGCGGCGGCGATGGTGGCCACACCGATGGTGATGATGGTGGCGGTGCGAATGCCCGCGAGTATTACGGTGCGAGCTAACGGGAGACGGACGCGCCAGAGGATTTGCGATTCCGTCATACCCATAGCTTGGGCGGCTTCGAGCACGGCGGGGTCAATGCCAGTGAGGCCAACGTAGGTGTTACGCAGAATGGGGAGTAGCGCGTAGAGCACCAGCGCGACGATGGCAGTGCGGCGGCCGATGCCGCCGATGAACGGAATCGGAATCAGAAAGCCAAAGAGGGCGAGGCTGGGGATGGTCTGAAAAACACTGGCGAGACCGAGCGCCACATTGCGCAGCGTTGCCCGGTGGACGATGAACATGCCGAGCGGAACACCGATGACAATCGCAAAGGCCATGGCGATGAGAACGAGAGTCAGATGATTGGCGGTCGCTTCGAGGATTTCGGCGCGATGCTCGAGGAAAAATGTCCAGGCGTTCATGCGTGCGCACCGGCGAGGGGAGAGAGCGACGCGGTGAAAGCGCGGACTTCCGGATGATCGATGCGGGAAAATTCCTGAGGGGTGGCGTCAGCGACGATGCGGCCGCTCTCAAGAAGGATGATGCGGGAGGCAAGGAGCAGCGCTTCACGGAGATCATGGGTGACGAAGACGATAGTTTTGCCGAGGCGGCGGGCCAAAGCGCTGAATTCGCGCTGAAGCTCGGCGCGGGTAACAGGATCGAGCGCACCGAACGGCTCGTCCATTAGCAGAATTGGCGGGTCGGCAGCAAGGGCGCGCGCTACGCCGACGCGCTGGCGCTGTCCGCCAGAAAGTTCGTGCGGCTTCCGAGACGCGAATTCGATGGGATCGAGGCCGACGAGGGTGAGAAGTTCGCTGACGCGCGAAGAAATGCGGGGGGCATCCCACTTTTCAAGGTTGGGAACCAGAGCGATGTTTTGCGTCACGGTGAAATGAGGGAAAAGCCCCGCTTCTTGAATTACATAGCCGATGCTGCGACGAAGACGAATGGGATCCCATTCGCCGGTGGGACGGCCGCGGACGATGACCTGCCCCTTGGTGGGAACAAGGAGGCGATTGATGAGCTTAAGCAGCGTGGTCTTGCCGCTACCACTGCGACCCAGTAGAACGAGAGTCTGACCGGATGCGACCGAGAAACGGATGTCGCTAACAATCCTGTGGTGGACGCTAAGGTTAATACCGTATGTCACGTTTTCGAAGTGAATGGTAGGGTCAGCTTTTTGTGGATCGGTTTTCGCGTTCATTTCGATTGACAGCCGGCGCATCTGGGAGTGAACATGCATGATAGTTCACTCCGGCCTCCGACCGTCGAGTTTTTCATGCATCGTAGCAGCGACTGCCGCATCCAATCGGGGGAGACACGCATGGGAGCCACGGCTAGCGCTGTACGCATTCGGCATGACCTTCACAGCCGACTGATAAACGCACGCAAACGTACCGACGACGTATTCCGCATCGTGCGCGAAGATGCGCTTTACGACCGGCCGATTGCGGAGCGACATCGGATTATTTTTTATATTGGGCACGTGGAAGCCTTTGATTGGAATCTGCTGGCGCAGCGGGCATTCGGATTGCAATCATTTCATCCTTCCTTTGATCAACTTTTTGCCTTTGGGATCGATCCGGTGGGGGGTGGCTTGCCTACGGACAAGCCGTCGGACTGGCCGAGCCGAGAAGAGGTCGACCATTACAACCAGCAGCTGCGCAGCGAACTGGACAGCGCGATTTCGCAGGCGCTGCGCCGTCCATCGGGAGGGCATCCGCAGCTGACGAGCATGCTGGAAGTGGCGGTGGAGCACCGGTTGATGCATGCGGAAACGCTCGCCTACATGCTGCACCAGCTTCAACCCGATAAAAAAATCCCGCGAGCGGCGGAGTCTGTATGGAGGACGCCGCGGGCAAAGTCCCACCTTGTCGAGATTCCGGCGGGCCGCACGACATTGGGCTTGCAGCGGCGGACCGGTGACGAGTTCGGCTGGGACAACGAGTTCGAGGCGCATGAGGTGCGCGTAGCGGATTTTGCGATCGACACCTACAACGTAACGAATCGAGACTTTATGGCGTTCGTGCAGGCCGGAGGATATACAGAGCGATCATTGTGGGACAAAGAAAGCTGGGAGTGGAAGAGACATGAGAGTGTGGAGCACCCGGTTTTCTGGCGGCGCGCAGGAAATCTGTGGCTATATCGCACGATGTTTGGGGAAGTTCAGCTCCCGATGGACTGGCCCGTATATGTGAGTCACGCGGAGGCAACCGCTTACGCAAAGTGGCTGGGACGCAAACTGCCCACGGAGGAACAATTCCATCGCGCGGCGTACGCAACCTCGAACGACGAGGTGGAGCGGACTTACCCGTGGGGCGACGAAGCGCCGGATACGCGTTACGGGAATTTTGATTTTGCGCATTGGGATCCGAGCCCGGTGGGATCGTATCCGCGCGGTGCGAGCGCGCACGGCGTCCACGACCTGGTCGGCAATGGATGGGAATGGACGCGCACTGAGTTCAAACCATTTCCCGGTTTTACGGCGATGCCGTTTTATCCCGGATACTCAGCGAACTTCTTCGATGGAAAGCATTTCGTTATGAAGGGCGGTTCACCCCGCACGGCAGCTTGTATGCTGCGGCGATCGTTCCGCAATTGGTTCCAGCCGCATTACCCGTATGTTTACGCAACGTTTCGTTGCGTCGAGGACTGATCCAGCAATAAAGCCCAAGCCTTGGGAGCCATTCAATGCTGACTTACCAAACTCTTCCCGCCCGACATGTGTCCGAATTTGCCGCGGCGGTACGCGAAGGCTTGTTGAAGCCCGGACAGCGCGAACTGCCATCGAAATATCTGTACGACGAAGTGGGCTCGGCCCTGTTCGAAGCGATTTGCCTTTTGCCGGAGTACGGACTGACGCGAGCCGACGCACGGCTGCTGCAAACGCACGCGCAGGAAATCGTGGACCGGCTGCCTTCGCGGATTCACGTTGCGGAGCTGGGAAGCGGAAGCGGAAAGAAAACGCGTTGGATTCTGGAAGCCCTTTCGCGCCGGCAACGAACCTATTATTTCCCGATTGAGATCTCGCCCGCTGCGCTGGCCGCTTGCGAGAAAGAGTTAGGACAGATAGATATGGTGAGCATGGTTGGTTACGAGCAGCCTTATCTGGAGGGCCTGCGCGCCGTGGCTCAGGGACGCGATGAAGGCGATCACCTGCTCGTCCTTTTTTTGGGCAGCACGATTGGTAATTTCGACCGTGCGGCCGGCGAAGAGTTCTTGCGCGAGGTTCGGGAAATTCTGCAACCGGGCGACGCTTTACTGCTCGGGACGGACCTGGAAAAGGACGTGACAACGCAACTCTTGGCGTATGACGATCCGGCGGGCGTAACCGCGGCGTTCAATTTGAATGTTCTGGCACGCATCAATCGAGACTTGGGAGCGGATTTTGATTTGTCCTCCTTCCGGCATGAGGCGCGCTGGAATTATGAGCAGCGGCGGATCGAAATGCATCTGCGTTCGAGGCGGCGGCAGAGTGTAAGAATTCCGGCAGCGAACTTGCGGCTGATGCTCAACGAGGGCGAGACAATCTGGACGGAAAGCTCGCACAAGTACCAGCCTGAGGAAGTTGTAGGCATGGCCGAGCGCACTGGATTTGGATGCGAGGGTCAGTGGATCGACGAGGAGTGGCCCTTCGCTCAAAATTTGCTGATTGTGCGATAGAGACCCGAACCATCAGCCCTGCGTTTCGGGACACTAAGAGATTTCCCGCCACAGTTATTATGCCTGTTGCAAAGCTATCAGCGGATCGACGCGACTCGCGCTCCGCGCCGGCAAATAGCAAGCGATAAACGCTACCACGAGCAAAACCAGCGAAGCTCCTCCCAGGCTGAGAGGATCGGTCGCGCTGACTCCGTAGAGAAAACCGGACAGCGCGCGTCCAAGCAAAAACGCCAAGCATGCGCCCAATGCAACGCCGCTGAAAACTACACTCATTCCTTGCCGAAGAATAAAAAGCGATACATCGCCCTGATTCGCTCCCAATGCCATTCGCACGCCGATTTCCCGGCGGCGCTGATTCACGGAATACGCCATGATGCCGTACAGTCCCACCGATGCGAGTCCCAGCGCCAGGAGTCCGAAGACGCCAAGCAGCCCAACTCCGATCTTCGACCCCCAAAGCGCCTGATCAATTACTTTCGTTCCCGTGCGTATGTCTTCCATGGGCAGTGCGGGATCCAGGCTGCGAATTTGGCCCTGGATGGCGGCGAGAATCATGGACGGGTCGCGTTCCGTTCTGACATAAAGAATCATCGCGTCCGAATAGTTCTGCCGCAGCGGAATGTATACACATGGTTGGGGAGGCTCACCAAGCGTTTGGTAATTGGTGGTCTTCACCACGCCTACGATCTGCAGGAACTCTTTGCCACGCGGCAATTGTAGCCGCTTACCAACAGCATTCTCTCTCGGCCAATACTTCGCGGCCAGCGTGTCGTTAATGATTGCGATCGGAGTCGAAATGTCGCGATCCTCTTGAGTAAAGTCGCGGCCCTCCACAAACGGGATACCGAGCGTAGAAAAATAAGCCAGGTCAACGGTGTTTACAACCGCCGAGAGCACCTCTGATTTCTTGCGCTGCTCTTGGCCCTCGATCACCAAACCGACCTCCTTGCGCCCCCAAAGCGGCAGATTCGACGCCCAGGAGACTGACCAGATTCCAGGGACAGCGCCGAGGCGGTCACGCACCTGCTTGTAAAACTGTTCCGTTCGCACCCGATCGTACCCTGCTTGACCAGGAGACAGCATGAAGAGCGCCAAGTGTTTGGTCTCGAAACCGGGGTCGATGGTGTATTCGCGCTGGATGCTTCGCAGGAACAGCGCGGCCACTACCAGCAGAACGAGTGAAACCGCCACCTGGCCGGCAAGGAGCGTGTTCGCCAAGCTGATACGTCGGCGACTCCGCCCTACGCTGCGCGCTTCTTCCTTGAGTACTTCCGAAACAGATGTGCGCGAAGACCGCAGAGCCGGGACGATGCCGAATATCAACCCGGTTACGACGGACACCGCGAACGCAAATCCGAATACGCTGGGGTTGATTCGGAGATCAGCAAGGTTCTGAGCGTATTCCGCGGGACGCAAAGACCACAGAAATTGGCATCCCCCATAGCCAAACAGAAATCCCAGAACGCCGCCTAGAAGACCAAGCAGCACGCTTTCCGTCAGCACTTGTCGCATCAGGCGGCTTCGTCCGGCGCCAAGCGCCATGCGAACCGCAATTTCCTGGCGGCGTACAGTGGCGCGTGACAGAAGCAGATTGGCCACGTTGGAACAGGCGATGAGCAGCACAAGCCCCACGATAGCCATCAGCAGAGCGCCTCCAAACTGCACCCCCTGCCGTTCCGGACCGTAGGCCGCTTCGATCAACGGTCGCAACATCACGCCTTGGCCTTGGTCCGCGTCCGGGTACTCCCTTTCGAGCGCGCCTGCGATGATGTTCATCTCCGCCCGGGCCTGAGTAAGCGTAAGACCCGGCCGGAGGCGGCCCACTCCCGTAAAGAAAGGAAGCGCGCGGTCGCTCAAGGCGTTCCGCTGCTCCGCCGGCAAGATTTGCTCCGCCATCATCGATGGAACCCACACGTCGGGCCCGAAGACGGCGTAGAGTCCTTTGAATCCTTTGGGCCCGATGCCGATGATAGTGAAAGGCGCGTTGTTGAGCTTGATCGTTCGCCCGACGATGTCCGAAGCTCCACCAAAGCGGCTCTGCCATGCTGCATAACCGAGCACGGCGACGGGCGCGACACCTGGCGTGGTGTCCTCGTTCGGAAGGAAAAATCGGCCCATGAACGGGTGGAGGCCGAGCGTCTCGAAGTAATTAGCGGTCACCACTTCCACGAAAATCCGGTGCGCATCTCCCGTGTCCGTCATCGTGATCGCCATAGGATTCGAGTGGGCCGCCAGACTGCTGAAGGAATGGACTCTCTCTCTGAGATCTTTGACGTTCAGAAACGACATGAGCTGCGGGTCCCCGGCTGCCTGCGCCGTCTTCTTCTGTTGTGTTGTATTCACGGCGGCCAGTTCAGAGATTTTCGCGACGGGGAGCGGGTTCAAAATGAGTGTGTCGATAATCGTAAAAACAGCAGTGTTGGCGCCGATGCCCAGCGCGAGAGTCAGCGTAACGACCGCCGTGAAGCCGGGAGTCTTCCGCAGCATCCGCGCGGCATAGCGCAAGTCCTGGAGCAGATCGGAGAAAAATTGTCCGCTGGTTGCAGCGCCTTCCGGTATAGGCTCATAAGAAGGGAACTCCTCAGAGGCTTGCAGCTCCGGAGCAAGATCCGTCGCATCGAGTTCAGCGATAACATCCCGGAATGCCTGCTCGTGCGTAGTCCCTTGCGCTCGAATTTCCTCGTATCGATCCTGCAGATGACCGGACACTTCGTCGATAATTTCAGCTTCCCGTTCGGGCCGGAGATGTAATCCTGCCAATCGCTTTTCGATCTCGTGCTTCCATTCAGGCATGTTCCACTCCCGCGATGCGGCCGACTGCTCCGACGAACGCTTCCCACTTCTTGCGTTGCAGCGCCAGAACCCGGTGCCCTTCGGGGGTCAGTCGGTAGTAGCGCCGGCGTCTTTGATTGGCCTTCTCTACCCAGCGCCCCTGAATCCACCCTCGCTCTTCGATCCGGTACAGCAGGGGATAAAGTGAGGCGATATGGAAATGGAGAGCGCCTCCGGAGCGGATTTCAATCAGCTTGCCGATTTCGTAGCCGTGGCGAGGCTGAGATTGCAGCAACGCGAGAATCAGCAACTCGGCGCTGCCCTTCTTCCATTCATCTTCGACGGGCGTCATATATGTCACTCCCACATGTATTACGCGCAGCGCCCGCAAAGATTTCACGAGCCCGTATTTCGTGGTAGTAACTTTTATTGACGCCGGTAACTGATTTTATTTCTGGGGATTACAGGCCTAAGATTCGCTGGTTCGAGCGGCTTCAGAAGGATTCGATGCGCCAGAATAGATGGGCGGCCCAGGGTTTGGCGGTGGATAGCGAGGGGCGCCAAACGGCCAGGATTTGGGACCCCTGGTAGACGCGCTCAAAACCTTCTTCGGATTCCGAGACCGTTTCAATTGGGGAAATCCAGAATTGCTCAGCGCCCGGAGCGTGCAGAGCTACGCGAATGCGCTGCCAGCCGTCTTCCACGCGGAGCGTAGGGCCAGGCACGCACCCGCTGAAGCGCAGGTTCTGCGGTCCGGAAGGCGTCTGAAAAAACCGGTCGGGTTCCGTGGGCGCCAGGAAATTCAGCACCGATTCGATCCCAACCGCTAAGTTCCGATCGAGGACGGCGGGCTGAGAAATCTTCACTTCACAAGCGACTTCGCAGCCGCGAGGCGCGGGACCAAACGAAAACAATTTAGTGACGGAGAGGCGTGGGCCGGAGTCCTCATTCCCATGCCAGTCGAGCGGGGCTTCGCGAACCAACTCAGCTTCGCGATCGGTGGTGCGGCCAATGCTAAATGCGCCAGCAGCGAAGCCGGGATCTTCTTGAAGCTGGATACTCTCGTAGTCGGCGTGACTGCGCGAGGGATCGAAGAGCATCAAACGAAAGGTATGGCGCGGCCAGCGATCATACCGGAGAAAGCGCTCGAGGCCCGGCTCCTTCACGCGCGTCTGTTCGTGAATGGAAGTGACCGCACCGGACGGGTTGTTGGCGATTTCGCGAAGGCGCGCATGATAGGCCTCCGGGCGGCGCAGGATGGAGTTAATAAGGGTTGAACCGGTGGAACGAAAATCCAGAGTCGCGAGCGTGCCGCCATCAGAAGGCTTCAACAACGCCTGATATTCGGTGGAGGTGAAGAGGAGTTCGCTGGTGCCGTCGCCGTCGTAATCGAGTGTCTCCACGCGGGGAGTGAGACCTCCGGGCGTTTGCTGGTCGGCAATAAATTCGGCGCGAATGAGGCTACGCCAAAGCTCGGTGCGCAGGTGCGGAGCATAGAGGCCGCCGAAAATTCCGTGCCAGTAGGCATCATTGCATTGCGCGCGTAAGAGAAGATCGCGGGCTTTCTTCAGTTCCTCGCCGGCTTTCGAAACGCTGCGCCGTGCGGGCGAAGTGTCGATGCGGCGAGCAACGTGCAGCATTTTTTTGTGTAGCAAATTGGATTCGGAATATTTGCGGAAGAAGCCGCGCCAGGATCCACCACGAAGGAATGAAAGGACCTCGTTGCGCGAGCTGAATTCTTTAAGTACCTGGTTATAGCGCTGGCGGACACGCGTGGGCAACGCCCATTCCATCATCTCCGTGTAGGAGGCGGTGGGCAGGTCGGCGCGGCCAGCGGGAGTGTGCGCGGCAAAGTATTCGCTGGGCGTGGAAGCGTGCAACCAGGAAGCGTTTTCCTCTAGAGCCGTGAAAAACTTCTCGAGCCAACCGTCTTTGTAGCAATGGTCAAAGGTGCCGGGCCAGACACCGAATTTCTCCATGTCGTCGCCCATGGCAGCCATTTGGCCAGGGTGCGCGCCGGCGGTTTCCTTGAGATACGCGATGACTTGCTCGACGGTGCCGAATGGAATCAGGTAACGAAGAATTTTCTGGCCGGGGATGAGGCGAATGGTTTGCCCATGATCCTCGGCGATATAGTCGGCAAACAATTCGTCGGGCTCGAAGCCGGCGGAAAGAAAGTGAATGTCGTCGAGAACGGTGTAGCCGACGTTGGCTTCCGCAAGAACAGAAGCGAGTTGCGGCTCCCAGACACGTTCGGCAAGCCACGCGCCCGTGGGGCGCTCGCCGAAATGGTGCTCAAGATAGTCTGCGAGCCGGATGAGTTGCACGCGCTGGTCCGCGGCAGGGATCGAAATGAGAATAGGCTCGTAGAAGCCGCCGCCAACCATCTCGACTTGGCCGCTTTTCACTACGGCCTTCAGGCGCTGGAAATATTCAGGCCGATTTTCTTCGATCCAGGTCAGCAGCGGCCCGGAATAGTGGAGACCGACGTGGACACTGGGGTGCCTCTCCAAAGTCTCAAGGAATGGCAGATAGCAACGCGCGTAGGATTGCTCAAAAACGTGGCCGAAGTTGCCGCAAGGCTGATGGGCGTGGATGAGTAAGACCAGATGGAACTTTGGCGGCACGGGGACGGGGCGTTCTCCAGACAAACAGAATAACTCTGTCGCACGAAGTTGCAATGCGTAGACAGAGCGGGTGTGCGCGAATCACGCACCCCGGTTGGATGCTTGCCATAAGTCAAGTGGCGCGAAAACGTTGCCGCGATGCAGAGTTTCTAGACTGACAGAGCGCAGCTACTTCTTGGCGTACCAGTCGGCGTTGACGGGTGTGAAGCTTTGCCACTTCTCCGGCAGGTCTTCGAGGGCGAAGATGGCGGTTACCGGGCAAACCGGGACGCAAGCGCCGCAATCGATGCATTCCGTTGGATTAATGAAGAGCTGCTTCTCGCTTTCAAACTGGGGCTCGTCCTTGCGGGGATGGATGCAGTCGACCGGGCAGACATCCACGCAGGCGGTATCTTTCGTGCCGATACACGGTTCGGCGATCACGTAAGCCATTCAACATCTCCTTTTGTTCGACGGCGGCTCGGTGGCACAAACGACGGATGCACGACGAGCGAAATTTTCTTATACCACGGCCCCATCGGGGGCAACAAGCGGCATAAACCGATTGTACGCGGGGGGAATAGGTTTCTCAACCTAAGCGTCTAACAGATAGAATGATGGAGGAAGGAACCTAGATGCGAACCCGGATTGCCGTTGCCGCATTGCTGCTTAGCACAGTCGCTGTTGTTGGCGTTTCGGTTGCCGGAGCGCCGCAAACCCATGCGCCGCACGATCCGCAAATCATCGATGTGCGGGGCTATCAAGAGCTGGTGCGGCACTATCACGGAAAGCCGCTGCTGATCAATTTCTGGGCCACGTGGTGCGAGCCATGCCGCGACGAATATCCGATGCTGAATGAGCTCTCGCAAGAGTATGCGCCGAAGGGGCTGCGTGTGGTGGGCGTGAATTCCGATCAGGACGGCGATTTGATTTTGATGCGGCGTTTCATCGCGCGCTACAAGCCCGTGTTCCCGAATTACCGGAAGAAGCCGGGGAAGCCGGAAGAGGAAGGGGAATTTAATCAGGCGGTGCTGCCAGAGTGGCGCGGCGAGCTCCCGGCGACATTTCTTTATGGCAAGGACGGCCGTCTAATCGGCCACTTTTTCGGCGCACGGAACCGAGATACCTACGAAGCCGCTATTCGCCAGTTGCTCTCTGGCGGCGCGAGCGCTTCCCGCTGACGAAACAGAGTTTCAGCTAGAGTTTCCAGCTGCCCCCAGTACGTTTCTCTCCAGAGGTGCCACATGCTCGATATGAAGGGCAATCGCGTGACGTATTTCGGCCACAGCACGTTTTCGCTGACGACTGCTTCCGGACAAGTTGCATTGATCGACCCGTGGGTGATGACAAACCCGGTGTGCCCAGACAAGTTAAAGAAGGTTCCCAAGCTGGACGCGATTTTTCTTTCGCACGCGCATTCGGATCATCTTGGCGACCTGCTGGCGCTCGCGAAACAGCACAAGCCACAGATCGTGGCCATTTTCGAGACGTGTTTGTGGGTCGGGAGCAAGGGGTTCGACAAGCTGACCAAGCCGATGAGCAAGGGCGGGACGCAAAGGGTCGGGGAGTTTGAAGTGACAATGACGCATGCGTTTCATTCGAACTCGATTGACGACAACGGAGAGCGCATCTATGCCGGCGAGCCTGCGGGGCTGGTGATTCGCATGCCTGGAGGCTTTACGGTGTATCATGCGGGCGACACGGCGCTGTTTGGCGACATGAAATTGATCGGTGAATTGAACAAGCCGGATCTGGCCATGCTGCCGATCGGCGATCACTTCACGATGGGGCCACGCGAAGCGGCACACGCCATTCGCTTTCTTGGCGTGAAGCACGTCGTGCCGATGCATTACGCAACGTTTCCGGTTTTGGTTGGGAGACCCGAACAGTTGAAAGAGCACGCAACAGATATCGCCGGACTGGAGATTCACGCGTTGAAACCCGGAGAGAGCCTATGATCCGCAGCGATAATCTGCGCAGCGCCTTCACGCAAGAGGATGTGGACAAGTACATCTACGATTTGCTGCCCGCGCGTGACCCGGTGGTGCAGGAGATGGAAGCATACGCCGCGGAGCATCGCGTGCCGATCATCGGACCCGCGGTCGCGCGGC
>Ga0209648_10000081_pt1 | contig 60166 bp, 59 predicted proteins | sample GraSoi2013_115cm_FD_185830 | JGI IMG/M metagenome (GOLD analysis project Ga0209648, IMG submission 185830) | Grasslands soil microbial communities from the Angelo Coastal Reserve, California, USA - Sample 9_17_2013_115cm (SPAdes) (version 2) | ecosystem: Environmental > Terrestrial > Soil >... | reverse complement strand
CAGGTCGACCATGGCCCCCTTGCCGCGCTCCTCGGCCCCGACGACCTGCCCGTACTGGGTGGCCAGCGACGAGTCGAAGGTGGCCGCCAGGGCTACCGCCGCGGGAAGCTGGGTGACCCCGGTGAGCCCGTCTCCCACGCCGAGCGGGCCGTCCTCCTCACCGATGGCCGGGATGCACAGGCTCGGGATCGCCGAGATATAGAACACCTGCGGCTCCCTGACCCCGGCGCCGGTCACCATGTCGATCTTGTGGGCGAGCGACATCCGGGATAGCAGCAAGCTCACCCGCTGGCTGACCGAGAGCGACTGGTTGAGCCAGGGGCAGGCAGCGCCGGAAGCCACGCGTGACGCTCCGGCCGCCCCGGCCGCCGACGCCGGGCTGGCCGCCACGGCCAGGGTGAGGACCGGCGCGATGGCCAGGAACCCGGCGACCGCTGCCATCCTCGGGACGTTACGCAACCGCAGCCAGGCACCGCTCGCCGGCTCGGTCACGCCAGGCCGTTCACCTGTCCCTGAGGAACCTGCGGGACAGGACCGTTCCCGCGGCAAACCGGTCAGAGCCCGCCCGCGACGCTGATATCGCTACCGGTGACGAACGATGCCTCCGGCGAGATCAGCCACGACACCGCGGCCGCGATCTCATCGGGGCGGCCCAGCCGGCCCAGCGGGGTATGCGCGGCCGCCTCCCGTGCCTGCGGATACGCCATCTCCGTGTCGACGATGCCAGGTGAGACGCTGTTGACCCGGATCCCCTCCGAGGCCACCTCGTTGGACAGGCCGCGGGCGAAGGTCACCAGGGCGCCCTTGGTGGCCGCGTAGGGCACGATTCCCGGCAAGGCGCCGGGGACCCGGGCGGCGCCCGAGGCGATGTTGACGATGCATCCGCCCTGGCCGCCGTGGGCGGTCGACATGGCCCGGACGGCGTGCTTGGCGCACAGCATCGGGCCCACGACGTTCACCCCCATCAGCCGGGCCAGATGGTCCGCATCCTGCTGGTCGATGCGCCCCGGCTCGCCGAGCGTTCCGGCGTTGTTGACCAGCGCGGTCAGCGGCCCCATCTCCTGCTGCGCCCGGTCGAACAGGGCCGCGACGTCATCGGGCTCCGCGACGTCGGCGCGTACCGCCTCGGCCCGGCCGCCCTGGGCCCGGATGGCCGACACCACCGACTCGGCCCCCTCGGAGTCCGCCGCGTAGTTGACGATCACGCCGTAGCCGTCACCGGCCAGCTTCTCGGCGATCGCGGCGCCGATGCCCCGGCTGGCGCCGGTGACGATCACCGCGCCTTTTTGCTGGTAAGTCGTAGTCATCCTCATCGCCCCCCGTCGTTCAGATCGCATTTCAGGCGAGCCGGACCCGACGTCCCGCCCGGATGGCAGCAGATAGCGCCAGCTTTACAGCGAGCAGGCATGCCCCTTTGCCCAGGTGACAAGCTCATCGAGGGGAGCCCCGCTGTCATGGGCCGGGCCGGCGAAATCACCGAGCCACTTGCTGGTGCCGCACCTGGTGCACCGCACCTCGACGGGCTCGGTGAAGGCCAGGAGCTCGTTGTCGTAGCCGGCGACCCGGAATCGCGAGAGTTCGTGTCGCTGCGGATCCAGATCGTCGCGGCGGACGCCGACCGCAGCAATCGGGGCGCTCATGCCCTATTCCCCCCTGCTGGCCGACCCCTGGCCAGCCGGCCGTCCCGGTCGGCTGGCCGCCGAGCTTCTAGTAGCGAGCCGTCAGCCCGCGCAGATCGCCTCGACGAACTGCCCGACGGACTGCTCGGGCAGGTTCCGCGCCAAGTCCGCTTCGCTGATCATGCCGACCAGCCGGCGGTTCTCCATCACCGGCAGGCGGCGGATCTGGTGCTCCCCCATCGCGTTCAGCACCTCGGCCACTTCCGCCTGCGAATCGATGGTGACCGGCGCGCCCTGGGCCAGCTCGCCCGCGGTGGTATCTGCGGGGTCAACGCCGCGCGCGATGGCCTTGGTCACGATGTCACGATCGGTGATGATCCCGAGCAGGCGGTCGTCGTCACTGCAGATCGGCAGCGCTCCGACCCCCAGGTCGCGCATCCGCTGCGCCGCGTACTGCAGGGTCTGCTGCTCTCCGACGCACTCCGCGCCCATGTGCATGATGTCTCGTGCCGTGGTCATTGCTACCCCCTCCGTTCCGGGAGGAGCGGCGCTCCTCCCTCGCCCCGCTGACTGCTCATGACCAGAGATGCTGCCCCGCCTGTCCTGGCCCTACACCTCGATCGCCATGCTCGCAACCCACGCTCTGACCGCTGTCACGAGCTGCTCCGGGCCAGGTGATTGTCGTCAACTCGATCCGGCCGAGAAACTCGTCCAGCAGAGGTATCACTGGCCAGCAAGGGGGAAATGACATGCAGTATCTGCAAGTCTTGATCAGCGCGGAACCACGCGTGCAAGGCTTCAATAGCCTGCGGCGCCTGATCGAGAAGCGACTCGCATGCCTGGCCGTACCCACGACTCATCCCGCGACCTGGCTCATGCCACGAGCGACAATCCAGCACGCTCATGAATAGGCACTCACAACTGGAAGCACGTGGAGGAATCGATGGCCGACCCAGCTTTCGACAAGGCCCTGGAGAACACCCGCGAGATCGAGATCACTACCGTCGGCCGAACGACCGGCCGTCAGATCTCACAGCCCGTCTGGTTCGTGCGCCGCGGCGACAAGCTCTACCTGCTTCCGGTCGGGGGATCGCAAAGCGACTGGTACAAGAATCTGCGCCAGGCCCCGACGATCCGCATGGCCGCTGGCCAGGCCGAGCACACCTCGCCGACCACGCCGATCACCGATCCCGCCGGGGTCGACAAGGTGGTCGAGGCGTTCCGCGCCAAGTACGGAATCAAGGACGTGACGGCCTACTACCCGGCGGCCGACGTCGCCGTCGAGGTTTCGGCGGCGTAATCGCGCTCGGTACCGCGGCTACGGCACTATCACCAGCGGCACCGGGGAATGGCGCGCCAGGCTGACCGCGACCGAGCCGACCACGCGGTGCATGGCATGGGACGAGCTCCCGACCACGATCGCAACGTTGTCGCCGGCGTGGGCATCGCGGATGTCCTTAGCGACCGCGATCAGCTGGTCCACGATCAGGCCCTGACGTCGCACGAACCCCCACCCCTCGACGCGGCCGCGCAGCCGCTCGCCGACTTCGGTACGAAGGTCCTGCTCGATCTCCTCGAAGGTGACTTCTATCTCGGCCAGCGCGGCGGCCGACACTATGCCGACATTAGGTACGTGGGCGACGTACACCACCTCGATCCGGCCCACCCGGCCTTGCAGCAGACGGACGGCGGCGTCCAGCGCCCGCCGGGCGGGAGCAGACCCGTCGTACCCGACGATGAGGTACAGATTCCCGGCAGGGAGGGGAGCGGTCATGAAGGTCAAGGCTAGCCCCGCTGCCCTAACGCCGGGCTCTGCGGCATACGCTGGGTAGTCCTGGTAGCTCGCGAGGGGGCTGGGCGGATGCCTGGAAGAGGGCCATGATGACCTCGGTGTCGTCCCCGCGCGGCCGGGTTCCGGGATCCGGGCCGCGCCCGGAGAACCACGTGATCGTCTTGTTCGGGGCGACGGGGGACCTGGCCCGGCGCAAGCTGCTGCCCGGGCTGTTCCACCTGGCGGCGGCCGGCCTGATGCCGGACAGATACCAGATCATCGGCTCATCGCGAAGGGCCCTGTCCGACGAGGAATTCCGCGAGCTTGCCCGCGAGGCGATCGACAGATTCGGGACCAGCAGGCCCAAGGGCGAGGCCTGGCAGGCCTTCCAGCAGGGGCTCACGTTCGCGAGCGCGAAACCTGGGGCCACCTCGGGTCTGGTCGCGGCGATCGAGCGGGCGGAGCGGGAGATCGGCGGCACGCCCGGGCGGCTGTTTCATCTCGCCGTCCCGCCGACGGCCTTCGAGCCCACCGTGACCATGCTCGGCGCCGCGGGCCTCGCCCCCGGCAGCCGCGTCATCATCGAGAAGCCGTTCGGGACGGACCTGCGGTCCTGCCGCGCCCTGAACAAGACCGTGCATGACTTCTTCGACGAGTCACAGGTCTTCCGCATCGACCACTTCCTCGGCAAGGAATCCGTCGACAACATCCTGGCCTTCCGGTTCGCCAACGGCCTGTTCGAGCCGATCTGGAACCGCCGGCACATCTGCTACGTGCAGATCGACGTGCCGGAGACGCTCTCGATCGAGGGGCGCGCGGACTTCTACGACGAGACCGGCGCGTACCGGGACATGATCGTCACTCATCTGTTCCAGGTGCTGGGGTTCGTGGCCATGGAGCCGCCCACGTCGCTGGACGCCAGGCACCTGCGCGACGAGAAGGCCAAGGTCTATGACGCGCTCAAGCCGATCGACGTGCGGCACGTGGTGCGCGGACAGTATGCCGGCTACCGAGACGAGCCCGGCGTGGCACCGGACTCGCAGACGGAGACCATGGCGGCGGTGCGCGCCGAGGTCGACAACTGGCGGTGGGCCGGGGTCCCGTTCTTCCTGCGTTCCGGCAAGAGGCTCGCCGCGAGTCGTCAGACCTTGACGCTGGGCCTCAGCGCGCCGCCGCTGCGTATGTTCCCGATCCGGAGGAAAGACACCCCGGAGGGGCGGCAGAACGAGATCGTCATCGACTTTGCCGATCCCGGCTCCATCACCGTCGGCTTCCTGGCCAAGGAACCCGGAGCCGGGCTGAGCCTCGGCGCCGCCGAGATGATCTTCCGCTACGACGACTCGTTCTGCGCCGCCAACAGCCTAGAGGGCTACGAGCGACTCATCCTTGACGCCATGCTCGGTGACCATTCCCTGTTCACGCAGGCCGACGCGGTGGAACGCCTGTGGGAGATCTCCGCGCCGCTCCTGGAGGACCCGCCCCCGGTGCAGCCGTACGCCCCTGGCTCATGGGGCCCGCAGCCGGCCCTCGATCAGCTCACCGCGCCGTTCCGCTGGTGCCTGCACGGCGCCGGTTAGCCTTCGTGAGTCACCGGGCCGCGGGCGCCGCCCAGGAAGGACTCGATGAAGTCCGGGTTCGCGGCGAGCTCGGCCGGGAGGCCCCGCATCCGCACCTCCCCGCCGCCGAGGACGTAGGTCAGGTCCGAGATGGCCAGGGCGGCCCGGGCCCGCTGCTCAACGATCAGCACCGACGCGCCGCTCGCCGCCAGCTGGCGGACATGCTCTTCCAGCAGCTCCGTGGCTACCTTGGGAGCCAGGTTCGCGGTGGGCTCGTCGAGCAGGAACACGCCCGGGTCGATCATGAGCACGCGTCCCATGGCGAGCATCTTGCGCTCACCGCCGCTGAGCTTGCCCGCGGCGCGCCCGAGCATGCCGCTGAGCCGGGGGAAGACGGCGAGAACCCGCTCGATGTGCTCGGCTACCTGCTGCCTGCGCAGCAAGTAGCCGCCCATCTCGAGGTTCTCCCTGACCGTCAGCGGCGCGAACACGTCGTCCACCTGCGGGACGTAGCCCACGCCCGCCCGGGCGATCTCCTCGGGAGGCTGGTTGGTGACGTCGCGCTCCCCCACCAGCACGGAACCCGACGAGATGTGCACGATCCCGACCAGGCTCTTGAGCAGCGTGCTCTTGCCCGATCCGTTGGGGCCGACCAGGGAGACCACCTGCCCGGGGCTGGCGCTCACGGTGATGCCGCGGATCACCGGGTCGCCCCCGTACCCGGCGGTGACGTTCCGGGCGGACAGCGGCAGGCCGTGCAGGGGCAGTTCAGCCGACAAGGTAGGCCTCCACGACCTCGCTGCGGCCACGCAGCTGCTGCATGGTTCCCTCCGCGAGGACCTCGCCCTCGGCCATCACCACCACCGGGTCAGCGAACTCGTCCATGATGGCCAGCTCGTGCTCGACCATCAGGATCGTCATCCCCTCGTGGCAGAGCGCGACAAGCTCGTTGCCGATCCGCCGGGCCAGGTTCGGGTGCACGCCGGCCATGGGCTCGTCGAGCAGCAGCATGCGAGGCTCGGTCATGAGCGCGCGCATGATCTCGACCAGCCTGCGCTGGCCGCCGCTCAGGTCGCCGGCGTAGTTGTTGGCCAGGGCCTCGAGGCCGAACCGGCGCAAGATGACCTGAGCCCGGGCGATCGCCGCCGCCTCGTCAGCTCTCCAGTACCGCTTGCCGGCGATGGCGCCGCGCAGCGAGTCACCGCGGTTCGCCGGCACCGCGGACAGCAGATTTTCCATAACGGTCAGCCGCTTGAACTCGCTGGCCAGCTGGAACGTGCGGACCAGGCCGAGCCTGGCGCGGCGGAAGGCGGGCATCCCGGTGATGTCCTGACCGTGGTAGGTGATTGTCCCGGCCGAGGCCGGCAAGGTCCCGGCGAGCAGGGCCAGGAGCGTGGACTTCCCGGCGCCGTTGGGCCCGATCAGGCCGGTCAGCGTGCCCTGCCGCACGGACAGCGATACCCCGTTCACGGCCCGCACACCGCCGAACTCACGGACCAGGCCGACGGCTTCGAGCATGGTCTCCCCGGCCTGGCGGCCGTCGCCGCCCGCGGGGCCCGGGGGGCTCGCGAGGGCCGGCGGGCGCTCCCGGACCGAGACGGGCGAAGCGGGCGCGGTGCCGTCCCGGTCCCCGGCCGGCTGGTCCGCCGGCAATGGGATCACCCGTTTTCGCTCGGGCAGGACGCCCTGCGGCCGGACCCACAGGAACACCACGATGAGGAGCCCGATGGCCACCCACTCCAGCGACGGGATCAGGTTCGGCGGCAGGTTGTTCGAGGTGGGGATGAAGCGGGTCACCTCCTCGAACCCGACCGGGACCAGGATGGCCCCGAGGACCGCGCCGAGGTGGTTGCCCGCCCCGCCGATGATCACCGCCGCGAACAGCACCACGGTCTCCGCGTAGCCCCACGCCGCGGGGGACCACGTGGTGATATACGACACCAGGATGCCGCCGGACAGGCCGGCGATGGCCCCGCCCAGCACGAGCATCCCGGTTCGCAGCGAGAGCAGGTTCTTGCCGAGCGAGTCGGCCACCACGTCGTTGTCACGCATGGCGCGCAGCGTCCGCCCGTACGGCGATTCGGTGATCCGCCGCACGAACAGGAAGACCAGCGCGCCGAGTAGTAGCGCGCCGACGGCGAAGCCCCACTGGTAGCCCGTTGACTGCACGCTGAACCCGTTGTTGCCCCGCAGCGGCGTCGGGATGAGGGACAGGCCCGCGTCCCCGTTGAACAGCGGCACGTAGTTCGTGACCAGCAGGTTCAGCAGCACGGCCGTGACCAAGAGGCCGACGGCGGCGAAGTCCGCCGATGTAGGACTGGAATCCCCCGTTGGCGGACTTGGGCGGCATGGCCAGGATCGCCGCCGCATAGCCGCCCGCGGCCTGGAAGATGATGAAGCCGAAGTTGGTCACCCCGGAGACCCCGAACTGCTGGCTCAGCCCGAGGCAGGCCATGGCGTCCACCGCGGCGTAGATCAGCAGGTTCAGAAGGTAAAACACGCTTATCCGCCTCCCGGCCCGATGGTCATGCCCGCGCGCCCAGCAGGCCGGTCGGTCGCAGGCCGAGCATGGCGAGCAGCACCACGAACGCGACCACGTACTTGTAATCGGCCGGGATGTAGGCGGCGCTGACCTCGGTGGCGATCCCGATCACCGCCGCGCCGAGCATGGCTCCGTAGGCCTGGCCGGGACCGCCCAGGAATACCGCGGCGAGGATCAGCACCAGGAAGATGTCCGTGCTGGTGGCGTCGAAGCTGCCCGCGTCCATGGCGAAGACCACGCCGGCCAGCCCGCACAGCGCGCCGGTCAGCGCCCAGGTGACGGTGATCACCCGGCCGGTCCTGATCCCGCAGTTGCGGGCCAGGGTCCGGTTCGCGGCGGTCGCCCGCATGGCCTTGCCCAGCCTCGTGTACCGCAGCAGCGCGTGCACGCCCGCCATGACCACCAGGCTCAGGGCGATGATGATCAGCTGCACCGTGGTCAGGATCAGGCCGCCGGCCCGGAATGTCTTGCCCTGGGCCATGACGTAGGAGACGCTGGTGCCGCCCGCCACCGCCGCGACGCTGAACTCGATGATCAGCGTCATGCCGAGCGAGACGATGACCATGGTGATCGGGGACGTGCCCCGGCGCTGGAACGGCGTGTACACGCCGGAGTTCAGCAGTACCGACCCAAGCGAGCACGCGGCCACAGCGGCGACCAGGCCGATCCACACGTTCAGCCCGGCCTGGTTCACCACGTACGCGATGTAGGCGCCCAGGATCATGATGGCCCCGTAGGCCAGGTTGAGCACGTCGGTGACCCCGAACTGCAAGGTGAAGCCGACCGACGCGATCGCCAGCACCGCGGCCGTGACCAGGCCGAATCCGAGGGAGGCGAGGAAGACGGTCACCAGCGGCCCGCCCGGGGTCGCTGGTGACCGTCTCGCGCAGAGCGGATGATCATCCGGACAGTGCCCTGAGCTGGGCCGCCGTCAGGTTCCCGACCACGTTCACCTGGCCCGACGGGCTGTAGGTGTCGACCTGGAAGATCCCGGTCGAGTCGTGGAAGCTGTCGAAGTTGGTCGGCCCGCCGGGTCCTTCGTACCGGATCGACGTGCCCGCCTTGAGCGCGCTGGAGCACGCAGCAAACGAGTAGCACACCGTGGCGCCGGGAACGCCGTTCCCGATCTTGACGATGTCCGGCCCGTACACGCTCGGGCTGGTGGTCTTCGACATGATCATGGCCAGCGAGGCCAGGTTGATCCCGTCGTAGAGGTGCACGCCGCCCGGCGCGCTCAGGTAGGTGGTGAAGTTACCGGTCACGCCGGGCACCTTGCCCTGCTGCGACAGCAGCGCCGAGGAGAAGGCCTGGTAGGCCGGCCCGGCCGTCTCCACGACCAGGTTGTCCGCGTGGAAGGTGGACGCGAAGGTCGACGCGCCCTCGGCCGCGGCCGCGGACTTGAAGAACGCGGGCGAGATGGCCGCCGACGTGCCGATGATCGGGATTGTCTTGCCGCCGTTGAGCTGCTTGATCTCGGACAGCAGGGTGGGGTCCGCGGACCCGAGGGCCTCCGTCATGATCGCGTCGGGATGAGACTGGATGATCGCCTCGGCCTCGGTGCGGAACGTGGTGGCCTTCAGGTCAAGGCTCTGGTTGGTGGTCAGGGGAATCCCGGCCTTCTTCAGCGCGCTGATCGCGGGCTGGATGAAGGTCTGCGACCCGATGTCGTTGCCGAACGCCAGCGCGATCCGCTTGTAGTGGAGTTCCTGAGCGATGGCGACCATGGCGTAGGACTCCTCCAGGTCGGGAGGGACCAGCCGGTAGAAGTACGGGTACTGAACATGGTCGAATTGCGACTGCCCGGTCATGCAGAACATCGCCATCTTGTGGGCGTTGATGATCGGCACGACCGAGGCGGCCTCGTCCGACGTGCAGCCGATCACCAGCGCGAGGCTGGACGTGGTCGCGAACATCTGGTTGACCGCGGGGACCGCGTCGGCGGGGTCGCCCCGGGTGTCCACGCTCTTGCAGGTCAGCTTGTGCCCGAGCACGCCGCCGGCGTTGTTGATGGCCGAGGTCGCGCCGTAGCAGGAGGCCAGGTACGTCGGGCCGAGGGCGGCATCCACGCCGCTGAACGGGGCGACATCGGCGATCGTGAGCGCCGAGCCGGTCGGAGCCGACGTGTTGCCGCTGGTGCTGCCCGAACTGCTGCTGCCGCTGCTGCACGCCGACAGGCCGACGGCGAGCGCGGCGGCGGCCAGCACCGCACCGACGCGCACGGGCCGCCCGCGGCCGGCCTTCGCGACCGCCGCGTATCTGGTATGGCCCGCGGCCTTGGCCGCGGGCCCGAGGGTCGTGAACTTCATTGTCCCTCCGTGCTGGGTTGGTGGAGTGAATCAGAAACCGTTCTTGAGCGGCTGTCCGGGCCGCCAGCGCCAGTCGCTGGGCGCGCCTTGCTCGGCCACGATGCGATTGCGGATGGTGCCCACGTCCTCGACGGTGACCTCGATGACGTCGCCGGGGTGCATCCACACCGGCGGATTCCGCGCGAACCCGACGCCTCCGGGGGTGCCGGTGGCGATCACGTCACCGGGCGCGAGGCGGGTGAACGAGGAGAAGAACTCGACGGCGCTCGGCACGTCGACGAGCATCTGCGAGGTCCGCGCCGACTGCATGACCTGGCCGTTGAGCGTGGAGCTGATGGCCAGGTCGCTGACGTCCACCTCATCGGTGGTGACCACCTCGGGGCCGATCGGCATGCTGCCCTCGAAGTTCTTGCCCGCCGTCCACTGGGTCGCGGCGCGCTGCCAGTCACGGGCCGACGCGTCGTTGACCACGACGAAGCCCGCGATGGCGTCAAGGGCCTTGTCCGCTGTGATGTACCGGCCGCCCGCGCCGATGACGATGCCGAGCTCGGCCTCGTAGTCGAAGCGCTCGGTCAGGGCGGGCACGACCAGGTCGGCGTAGGGCGGCAGGACGCTGTCCGCCCCGCGGACGAACGCGTCCGGCCAGGTGGGGACCTCCCGCCCGCCCTCGAGTGCGTGCTCGCTGTAGTTCAGGCCCAGGCACAGGACGCGCGGCGGGGCCGGCACGGCCGGCCCGAAGTCGGCCTGGTCGACCTCCCGGCCCTCGGTGTCCTGGAGGGGACGAATGGCGTCCATCGCCGCCAGCCCGGTTTCGAGGACATACTGGAGCGACGAGAGCCGGGGATCCCCCGTCGCCTCAGCAACATCGACGTAGCCGGAGCGCGCCCGAACGTGCAGCCGCAGTCCGGCTGGGGTGGCAATGGTGGCAAGCCTCACGTGCGGTCCTCCTCGTCAAGCCGTCTGTCGGCCAGAACCCGGATTGGTCGGACCTACTAGATTGGTCGAGCATAGGTCCGCGTCACAAACTGGGTCAAGCAACATCATGGACCCGCTCCCGTAACGTTATGGTCATTACGTGCGGTAGATTGGTGAAATTGGTTGCGTCAGGGACAGCGGCGACACCGCTGAGCGCGGCGGAGGCGGAGGGCGTATGCGGACGGCAGGAGGGCCCGGAGGGACGGAGCCTGCCTGGACCACGCATGCCGAACGGGGACTGCGGCTGGCCGAGCTGATCCTGTCCGCGTCGCATCGGGCCGGCCAGGGCCCCGGCTCCCGCCTGCCCACCGAGCGGAAGCTCGCCACGGACCTCGGGGTGACCCGATCGTCGGTCCGGCATGCGCTGGCGATGCTGGAGGCGCAGGGACGCATCTCCCGTGAGGTGGGGCGGGGCACGTTCCTGCGCGAGATGCCGCGGCCCGGCGCGAACGCCCCGGCCACGAGTGCTTCGTCGGCGGATTTCGCTCCCGCCGACGTGATGACGATCCGGCGGCTGCTGGAGCCCCCCGCCATGTCGCTGGTGGTGGCCTGGGCCACCGCCGCCGACCTGGAGGAGATGGACCGCTGCCTGACCGGCGGCGACGAAGCCGCCAGCTACGACGAGTTCGAGTCCTGGGACCTGGCCCTGCACCGCTGCATCATGGCGGCCAGCCACAGCCCGCTGCTGGCCGCGCTGTACCGGGACATCGAGGCGGCCCGGCACGGCCAGGTCTGGGGGGACCTCAAGCGCCGCAGTTCCTCACGCGAGCACAGGGAGCAGTACCAGGCAGATCATCGCGCGATCGTCGGCGCGCTGCGCGCCCGCGATTCCGCCCGGGCGGTCGAGGTGATGCGGGTGCATCTGGCCCGGGTGTCGGATCACCTCAACGCCACCGACCCGGCCGCCGCCGTCATCTGGCGATGACTGCCCTTCCGCCGGATTACGACTCAGATCCCGGGCGCTGGCAATCACACCAGTCGCCGCAGGATGTGCACGAGATGATCGCTCCCGAGCTGCGCGGGCCGGTCCTTGATGCCGGCTGCGGCGAGGGTCGGCTCGCGTCTTTGCTCGGCGGTGGCGTCCGCTGGGTCGGTGTGGATTCGTCACCGACGCAGATCGCGGCGAACCCGTACCGGCCGGTCGTGCGGGCGGACATGCGGGCGCTGCCGTTCCGGGACGGCGTGTTCGGTGAGGTTGCGCACCTGTGGTGCCTGTACCACCTCGATGATCCGGTGCTGGCGATCGCCGAGGCAGCGCGTGTTCTCCGGCCTGGCGGCCGCTACTTCGCCTGCACGGCGGCGCGCGACAGCGACCCGGAGATCATGTTCGAGGGATACCCGCCCTCGACGTTCGACGCCGAGGAGGCGGCCGGGATCGTGGCGTCAGCCTTCGGCGAGGTCGAAGCGGAGCGATGGGACGGGAAGTTCTTCCCGCTGCAGACGCGCGACGAGGTCCGGGCACATTGCCGTCACAATTACATCCCCGCCGAGAGGGCCGAAGACGCAGACGTGCCGCTGTGGCTGACCAAGAGGGGTGTGCTCATCCGCGCGGCGAAGCCGCGCCGGGCACCCTGACCCAGCCGATTTCCATGATCGTGGACCCCAAAACCACGTCTTTTCATGCGTTTGGGTCCACGATCATGGACGCCCCTTGGCGAAGCCCGGCCGGGTCACGCCGACATGGTGACGGCGTCCCGCGCGCGGGCCGCGGGGACGCCGTCACCAGATACTGCGGAGGCGGTCAGTATCCGTAACCGCCGGAACTGGTCGAGGTGCTTGGCTGCGGTGCCGCTCCGCCAGCCGTGGGCTTCGCCCCGGACGGGGTCATCGCCCACCACAGGCCGCCGGACAGGTTCTTGCCGTTGCCGCCGACCACTCCCGCGGAGGTGTCCCCCGCGTAGGTGTACAGCGGGTGACCCAGGTAAGTGGCCTGGAGCGTGCCGTCGGACCGCTTGATCGTGCCGAACTTGCCGGTCAGCGAGACACCGGCCGCGGCGGTCATGGGTCCCGTGACCGGCGGCCAGTACGTGGCGCATGTGCCGGTGCAGTTCGACTGGGTGGGGGTGTCGATCGCGAACCAGTACAGCGCGTGGCCCTGGGAGTTGACCAGCACCGTGCCGACGCTGGTGCTCGCGGTCTTGATCTGCGACGACGAGGCGGCGCTGGAACCGCCGGCGGCCGGCGGTGTGCTGGAACTGCTGGACGAGGTGCTGCCGCACGCGGCCAGCCCGATCACGGCAGCGGCGAGAACGGGAGCCGCCCACCATTGGTTACGCATTGTGTTTCTCCATTCGCTACAGGTGTGACCCCAAGAACTCCGTACCCCCAGGTGATACGTAGCGACCCCCGGATCCGTTCACATCGCGTTCAGATCGACCCGGACAGGCTCTCGCGGAGCTTGCTCCGCCGAGAACTTTGCCGGGGGGTCGTCCTCCGTAGACCCTGGGGCTGGTGCCGCTCAGACGGAGATGCGCTGGCAGAGCCAGGCCAGCGAGAGCGGGTACCGGTAGTCGATGCCGGAGTGGGTCGCCTCGAACAGCTCGAAACGGATCACGTCATCGGGGACGCCGACCTCGCGCAGCGCCGCCCGGAACGCCTCCGCGCCGAGGTCCAGGAAGAATTCGTCCCTGGTCCCCGCGTCGATCCAGACCGCCCGCAGCGACCGGAGCGCCCCCGCATACCGGGGCACCATCCGGACCGGGTCCCAGTCCAGCCAGCGTTCCCACGCCTCCGGGCGCAACACCCCTGTCTTCGGGTCGAACGGCAGGTCCACGGTCCCGTCTTCGTGCGCGGAGAAGCAGGCGGCGACGCCCAGCAGCATGAGCAGGGCGTGATCGGCCTCCTTGGTGAACGCGACCCGGGACCGGAAGTCGTCCCACCACCGCCAGATGTCGCCGTCGTAGTCCCGCAGCAGCCGCGCCGCGCGGCCGAACCCGGGAAGGTAGCTCAGCTCGTAGAGCGCGTCGCCCGCGTGCGTGGCGAGCGCCCCGAACAGGTCGGGCCGCAGCATAGGGGTGATCATCGCGCCGAATCCCCCGCTGGACTTGCCCATGATCGCCCGGTGCGCGGCCTCGGGCAGCGTCCGGTAGCGCCCGTCCACCCAGGGCACGATCTCGTCGCACAGGTAGGAGTGATAGCGGCCGGTGCCCGGCGAGTCCACGAACTGGCTGCCCCCGTACGCGGTCCACGCGTCCACGTAGACCACGAGGGTCGGGGGCGCCTCGCCGCGCGCGAACACCCCGTCCGCCGTCTCGGGGAACGGCTGCCGGTAGGCCGCGCGGTTCCGCCACATGGCCAGGTGCCCGGTATACCCCTGGATCACGTAGACGGCGGGATAACGGCGGTCCGGGTCGTCGTCGTACTCGGGCGGCAGGTACACCCACAGGGGCCGCTCGTGCGGGTCGCCGAGCGGGTTGTCCCGCAGCAGCTCGCTGGTGATCACGTGCTCTTCGAGCTGGCCGGCCAGCTCAGCGGACCAGGGCAGCATGGAACCTCCCAGGGATGGGCGGGCGGGCAGCGGGCCGCCGGTTCCCCAGTCTTTCAGCTCACGCGTGGTCCACAGAATCCTCCCGGGCCGGCTCGTCCGTGGCCACGAGCCTCCTGGTGATCCGGCCGAGCAGCAAGCGCAACTCCGGGTTCGTGTCGGGATCCCACTCCGCCGCAAGGCGGTCGATCCCGGCCTCCCGTGCGTCATCCAGCCGGTCGGCGGCCTGCTCGCCGGACGGGGTGAGCACCACGTCAGGGCCGGGCTGGGCGCCGTCCCCCTCGGGCGGGCTCACGGCGGCGCCGACGGTGACGTAACCGGCCGCGACGAGCTCGGTCAGGCGCTCGGTGAGATCGGCCTCGGTGATCCCGAGCAGATGGGACAGGGCCGCCTCGGTGATGGGGCGGCTGTCGGCGATTCGGTAGAGCAGCCAGGTGGCGCGGGGGCTGACCGGCACGCCGGCGGCCTCGGCGAGGCCCTGGTACACCCGCCCCCGGTTCTCCCGGCCGAGGAGCGTGAGCAGCGCACGCTCCATCTCCTGCGCTGAGTTGCGCGTGGCGGGCGCCGCCGTGGGGGCGGTGCTGTGCGCCGGGTCCACCGCCCGCGAGGTGCCCCGCAGCGGCACCTCCTTCAGCAGGAAGGTCAGGCAGAAGGCCAGCGCGCCAACCGGCGTTGCGAACAGGAAAACCGTGTGGAGCGCCTGGGCGTACCCGCTGATGTACCCGGCCCGGACCGCCGTGGGCAGCTTGTCGAGCACGGCCGGGCTGGCGCCGGAGGACGCGCTGATCCCGCTGGGCAGCGACGCCCCGTGCAGGGCGCGGGTGAGGTCGCCGAGCAGCACGTTGGAGAAGACGGCACCGAAGGCCGCGGTGCCGAACGATCCGCCGATGGAGCGGAAGAAGGTGGCGCCCGACGTGCCGGCGCCGAGGTCTTTGTAGTCGATCGCGTTCTGCACCGCGATGACCAGCACCTGTATGGACGAGCCGATGCCCGCGCCGAGGATGAACAAGTACAGCGACACGAGCCAGAAGCTCGTTGTCGTGCCCATCAGTGACAGCAGGTACAGCCCGACGGTGATCAGCGCCGTGCCCACCACCGGGAAGATCTTGTACCTGCCCCACCTGCTGATGAGCTGGCCGGAGCCGATGGAGGTGATCAGCAGCCCGGCCATCAGCGGCACCAGCCTCAGCCCGGACAGGGTCGGCGAGATCCCCCGGACGACCTGCATGTACTGCGGCAGGTAGGCAAGCGCGCCGAACATGGCGAACCCGACGGCCAGGCCGATCACGCTGCTCGAGCTGAAGACCCGGTTCGCGAACAGGTGCAGCGGCAGGACGGGCTCGGCGGCCCGCCGTTCCACGGCGACGAAGCCGGCCCCGCCGTTCCACGGCGACGAAGCCGGCCACGAAGACGACGGCGAGCACCCCGAACAAGATGATCGGGATGGAGCCCCAGGGGAAGGTGGTGCCGCCGAGTGAGGTGAGCAGCACCAGGCAGGTCGCGGCCGCGCCGATGAGCGCGGTGCCCGCGTAGTCGATGACGTGGCGGGCCGTGCTGAGCCGGCTGGGCAGCACCGCGGCGGTCACCACCAGGGCGACAATGCCGATCGGGAGGTTGATGTAGAAAACCCACCGCCAGGACAGGTTGTCCACGAAGAAGCCGCCGATCAGCGGGCCCAGCACGCTGGCCACCCCGAAGGTGGCGCCGAAGATCCCCTGATAGCGACCGCGCTGGCGAGGCGAGACCACGTCGCCGACGATGGTCTGCGCGCCGACGATCAGGCCGCCGCCGCCGAGTCCCTGGATGGCGCGGAACGCGATCAGCTCGATGATCGAGGCCGAGAAGCCGGACAGTGCGGAGCCGACCAGGAAGATGACGATCGCGGCCTGGAAGAACCTCTTCCGGCCGTACATGTCGCCGAGCTTCCCCCATAGCGGCGTGGAGACCGTCGTGGCCAGCAGGTAAGACGTCACGACCCAGGACAGGTGCGACAGCCCGTGCAGGTCGCCGGCGATCGTCGGCAACGCGGTCGCGACGATCGTCTGGTCGAGCGCGGCCAGCAGCATCCCCAGCAGCAGGGCGCCGATGATCACCAGCACCCGCCGCTGATCGACGGGCGGCGGCTGCCCGCCCGGCGCCTTCTCGGCATCCGGAGTGGTAGCCATGTCGCACCTCCCCCACGTCCATGACGCGCGGCACCGCCGAGTCCGGCCGTGCCGCCTGCCGTCACGAGTGGTGTGCATATCCTTCCATACCGGCGCCAGCGGGCCTGGGCCCCCGAACGGCCTGCGCCGTCTCCCGCCTGGTCGTACGATGTCGCTTGACCTGGGGTCTTTGCTCCCGGGCGTGAGGCGGATGCGGAGGGGCGCCGTGGCCGAGCACGCCGACCTGTGGGGGCATGACGACCGGCCTGAGCTCGCCGACATCACCCGGATGGCCAGGCGCCTGGTACGCCAGGCGGTGCTGGTGGCCCGGTCCGAGGACGGGCCGGTGCAGCGGGTGCTCCGCGACCACCTCGGCCCGGATGCCGCGAGCCGTCCGGTGGTCAGCGGGTCCTGGCAGGGCTACGACCACGTGAACGTGCAGGCCGGCCTCGACGCCTGGCTCGCCGCCGAGGGCCGCGCTTACCGGCTGGCCGGGGTCACCGGGTTCCGGCACATGGACTTCGGGCTGGCAGATCTGCTGCAGCCGGGGCGTTACGCCGAGCGGCTCGGCCTGGGCAGCGTGGCCACGACCGCGGTGTCGGCCGGGCCGGCGGGCGAGACCCGGGCCTGCGTCCAGTGCGGCCTCTACCTGGTCGACGACGCGAGCGGGCGGATCGCGCTGCTGTTGCGCGGCCCCGACGAGCGGGCACCGTCCGATGGCGTCAGCCTGGACGTCGCCGCCTCGGACCAGGCAGAGGCGCAGCAGGTGCTCGATGACATATGGCGGCTGACCGTCCAGCACAACGTGTTCCGCGGGCACGTGATCACGTTCAGCGGCGAGGTCTTCGGCCGCGACCGCGGCGCGCTGCTGCACTTCCTGGACCGCCCGCGGCTGGACCGCAGCGGGCTCATCCTGCCGCCCGCCCTGCTCGATGCGATCGAACGCCAGGTGCTCGGCGTCGCCAGGCACGCCGAACGGCTGCTCGCCAGCGGGCAGCATCTCAAGCGCGGGGTGCTGCTGCACGGTTCCCCCGGGACCGGCAAGACGCACACGATCCGCTACCTGCTCGGCCAGCTGCCGGGAGTGACGGTCGTGGTCATATCCGGCTACGCGCTGCGCTGGATCGCCGAGGCGTGCTCGGTCGCGCGGCTGCTGCAGCCCTCGGTGGTGGTCATCGAGGACGTCGACCTGATCGCCGAGGAACGCGGCCACCGGACGGGTCAGCACCCGCTGCTGTTCCAGCTCCTGAACGAGATGGACGGGCTCGGCGAGGACGCGAACGTGACGTTCCTGCTCACCACGAACCGCCCCGAACTGCTCGAGACCGCGCTGGCGGCCCGGCCTGGCCGGATCGATCACGCGGCCGAGCTGCCGCTGCCCGACGCGAACGCCCGCCGCAAGCTGATCGCGCTCTACCAGGGCAGCCTGGTGCTCGAGCTGTCCGATCCGGAGGCGGTGATCACCCGGACGGACGGCGTCACCGCGTCGTTCCTGAAGGAGCTACTGCGCCGGGCGGCCCTGTTCGCGGCCGAGGCGGAGCCGGCGGTCAACGGCGACGGCGATCATCGCGGCCTGCCGCTGACGGTGACCGACGCGCACATGGGCGCCGCGCTCTACCAGCTGCTGGACGTCCGCGGCCAGCTGACCAGCAAGCTGCTGGGCGGCCGCGCACTCGGCCAGGACGCCGTGATCGGCCCGATGGGCGCCGACGCCCTGATCAGGGGAGTCAGGCGCCGCTAGCTCGCGAGCTGGGTCTCCAGCTGGCCGAGCACCCGGTAGCAGGGAAGGACGCTGGCCACGCTGGAGTTCGGTTCGCGCGCTTCGCGGATCGCCGCGATGAACTCGCGGTCCTGCAGCTCGATGCCGTTGCTGGAAACGTCGACTGCTGACACGTCGACGGGCTCCTCGCGCCCGGTGACCAGGTCGTCGTAGCGGGCGATGTACGTGCCGTGGTCGCAGATGTAGCGGAAGAACGTGCCGAGCGGTCCGTCGTTGTTGAAGCTCAGCGAGAGCGTGCAGATGCGGCCGGCGGGCGTACGCAGCTGGATGGACATGTCCATGGCGATGCCCAGGTCGGGGTGCGGCGGCCCCTGGATCGCGTGGGCGGTCTGGACGTCCTCGCCGGTCTGGTACTGGAACAGGTCGACGGTGTGCGCGGCGTGGTGCCAGAGCAGGTGATCGGTCCAGCTGCGGGGCTGGCCGAGGGCGTTGGTGTTCGTGCGGCGGAAGAAGTACGTCTGCACGTCCATCTGCTGGATCGACAGCTCACCCGCGGCGACGCGGCGGTGGATCCACTGGTGCGACGGGTTGAACCGGCGGGTGTGCCCGGCCATGCAGGTCAGCCCGGTCTCCCGCTGCACGCGGTCGACCTCGCGGGCGTCCGCCCAGCTGTCGGCGAGCGGGATCTCGACCTGGACATGCTTGCCCGCGCGCAGCGCGGCGATGGCCTGCCGCGCGTGCAGCTGGGTCGGGGTGCACAGGATGACGGCGTCGACGTCGTCGCGGGCGAGGGCGTCGCCCAGGTCGGCCGAGGCGTGGTCGACGCCGTACTTCCGCGCCACCTCCTCGGCCTGCTCCTGCCTGCGGCTGATCACGGACGTGACCGTGACGCCGTCGACGGCGGCTAGGGCGTCGAGGTGCTTGAGGCCGAAGGCGCCGGCCCCAGCGACTGCGATCCGCACGGGTCTAGTCCTCTTCCAGGCGGGAGGGGCCGGAGGGCCGCAGCACGACGTGCCCGACCGCGGTGTTGGACGCGGGGACATGGTAGAAGCGGTAAAGCTCCTCGACCTTGGGGCCCATGGCGCCACGCATGATCAGCTGCATGACCATCTCGATCCCCTCGGAGCCCGCCTCGCGCACGTACTCCAGGTGCGGCAGCCGGGCCAGGCCCTCGGGGTCCGAGACGAGCAGGTCCATGAACGCTCCGTCGAACTCGGAGTTGATGAAGCCCGCGCGCGGCCCCTGGAGCTGGTGGCTCATGCCCCCGGTGCCCCAGACGTGGACCGTGAGGTCCTCGTCGTGGCGGTGGACGGCCCGGCTGATCGCCTGGCCCAGGCGGTAGCAGCGGTGCCCGGTCGGCGGCGGGTACTGCACGACGTTCACGGCCAGGGGAATGACCCGCACCGGCCACTGGTCGGGCTGGCCGTAGACCAGGGACAGCGGGACCGTGAGGCCGTGGTCGACGTCGAGCCGGTACAGCAGCGTCAGGTCGAACTCGTCGAGGATCAGTGACTGCGCCAGGTGCGCGGCCAGGTCCGGATGGCCCTGGACGACCGGTACCGGCCGGGGGCCGTACCCTTCATCGGCCGGCGGGAACTCGTCGGCGCAGCCGAGCGCGAACGTGGGCACGATCTCCGGCGAGAACGCGCTCATGTGGTCGTTGTAGACCAGGATCACCACGTCGGGTAGGTTCTCGGCCGCCCAGGCCCTGGTCCAGTCGTACCCGGCGAACAGCGGCTTCCAGTAGGGCTCCTGCGTGCGGCCGTGGTCGATCGCGGCCCCGATCGCTGGGATGTGGCTGGTCGTCAGCCCGGCGGTGATGCGCGCCACGTCAGGTACCCTCCTTCACCGAGCGCCACCCCCGGGGCGAGCGACCGCCCGACAGCATCATCTGCTGGTAGTCCTCGACGCTCATGCCGGTCATCGTGCTCACCGCCTCGAGGTAGCTGAGCCCGTCGGTGGCGAAGATCTTCGCGAGGAAGTAGATGTTGCCGCCCTGGTCGAGCATCGCGTTGTAGTCGCGGTCGAGCACGGCCTGCTTCTGCGCCTCGGTCATCGGCCACTCGTCGAGGTAGGCCCGCTCCCCGGCCTTGAAGCGCCCGCGGTTCTCGGGCTTCATCAGGCTCATGCAGAACTGGTTCAGGTGATATCCCTGTTTCGCGCGCTGCGCCGTGAACACCCTGGTGCCGGGGATGTCGTCGAACTCAGAGGTGTCCATCCTTAGGCCTCCCAGTACAGGCGCTGGGGGTTGTCGACCAGCAGCCGGCGCTGCTGGTCCTCGGTGCGGGCGATCCGCGGGATGACGTCGACCAGGGCGCCGTCGTCGGGCATGTGGGTCTTCATGTTCGGGTGCGGCCAGTCGGTTCCCCATAGGACGCGTTCGGGAAACTCCTCGACGATACGGCGGGCGAACGGCGCAACGTCGGCGTAATCCGGCGGGCCGGAGACCGACAGGCGTTCCGGGCAGCTCACCTTGGACCAGACGTTGTCGCGGGAGCGCATGAAGCGCAGGAACAGAGCGAAGCCGGGGCTGTCGACCGGCTGCGACACGTCTGGCCGGCCCATATGGTCGACGACCACGGTCGTGGGCAGGCTGGTGAACAAGCCCCAGCGCTCGGCCAGGTCGGCCGCCTCGAAGTACACGACGACATGCCATCCGAGCTCGGCCACGAGGTCGGCCAGGCCCAGGTAGTACTCGTCCGGCTTGGGGTCGACGAGGCGCTTGACGAAGTTGAAGCGGATGCCGCGGACCCCGGCCGCGTGCAGGTCGGCGAGCTCGCCCCGGGAGACGCCCGGCCGGACGGTCGCCACGCCGCGGGCCCGGCCGCCGGCCGCGAGCAGTGCGGCCATCAGGGCGGAGTTGTCTGCGCCGTGGCAGGTCGCCTGGACGATCACGTTGCGTTCGAAGCCCAGGAAGTCGCGCAGCGCGAACAGCTGCTCCTGGCCGGCGTCGGTCGGCGTGTACTTCCGCTCGGGCGCGTACGGGAACACGTCGCCGGGGCCGAACACGTGGCAGTGGGCGTCGACGGCGCCCGGCGGCGGCGTGTAGCCCGGCTTGCTGGGGCTCGGGTCGAACGTCAGCCAGTCGGCGTCAGGTACGAACGCGGTTGCCATTTAAAGCCCTCGGGCCCGCAGGGCCTGGTCGAGACGCGGGTAGACCCGCCGGGCGTTGCCCTCCAGCACCTTCGCGGCGTCGGCCTCGCTCAGGCCGAGCTTATCGACGTAACGCTTCGTGTCGTCGAAGTAGTAACCGGTCTGCGGGTCGATGCCCCGGACGGCGCCCATCATCTCGGAGCCGAACAGGATGTTGTCGACGTCGATGACCTCGAACAGCAGGTCGATGCCGGGCTGGTGGTAGACGCACGTGTCGAAGCACACGTTCCTCATCACGTGCTCGTTCAGCAGCGGCTTGTGCAGCATGTCGGCGAGCCCGCGGTAGCGGCCCCAGTGGTACGGGACGGCACCGCCGCCGTGCGGGATCACCAGGCGCAGGCCCGGGAAGTCGGCGAACAGGTCACCCTGGATGAATTGCATGAACGCGGTGGTGTCGGCGTTGATGTAGTGCGCGCCCGTCGCGTGGAAACTGGGGTTGCAGCTGCTCGAGACGTGCACCATGGCGGGCACGTCGAGCTCGACCATCTTCTCGAAGATCGGATACCAGTACCGGTCGGTGAGCGGCGGGGCGGTCCACTTCCCTCCGCTCGGGTCTGGGTTGAGGTTGCAGCCGACGAACCCGAGCTCGAGCACGCAGCGCTCGAGCTCGGCGACGGACGACTTCAGCCCGGCGCCGGGTGACTGCGGCAGCTGGCAGACGCCCATGAACGTCGACGGGAACAGCCCGACGACACGCGCGATGAGGTTGTTGCACGCTCGCGCCCACTCGCCGCTGACCCGCTCGTCGCCCTCGTGGTGGGCCATGGCGGACGCCCGCGGGGAGAAGATCGTCATGTCCGCTCCGCGCTCGCGGAGCAGCCGCAGCTGGTTCTGCTCGATCGACTCGCGGATCTCGTCGTCGGAGATGGCCGGGTACGCCGGTGCCGGACTGCCCTCGCGGAACGCAGCAAGCTGGGCTTTGCGCCAGCTGTCGTGCTGCGGCGGTGCGGTCGTGTAGTGCCCGTGGCAGTCGATGATCATGCCGGGTTCCATGCCGACGATGGCACGAGCACCTCGCCGCGCATGAGCAGCCGGGCGGTGCGCAACAGCGCTGACCGGGTCACCAGAGGCATACCGTCATGCAGTTCCACCTCGATCGTGACGGTGAAGAAACCGGTGGGATGCTCGACCTCGATACCGATCGAGCCCTCCGTATTCTCCTTGACGACCGCGACCTCGTGCGCCACGGACCCGGGCAGCACGCACGCCGTGGCGACGGACACCGCGCCCAGGACCCCGATCGCCTCGTGGACGCGGTGCGGGATGAACGTCCGGGTCGAGACGGCGCCGCCGTGAGCCGGGGGCGACAGGAGACTCATTTTCGGCACCGTCTTGTCGGTGACATCGCCCAGATTCATCAACGGGCCGGCGGTGAGCCGGACCGCCTCGATCCGCCGCGTCACCTCACCGTTGCCCTCGAGTTCCGCCGGTGACTCGCGCCCCGACAGCCCGAGGTCGGATGCCGCGATGCATACGACCGGCATGCCGTTGTCGATGCAGGTCACCCGCGTTCCCTCGACGACATCGGTGACATTCCCGGTCGGGAGCAGCGCCCCGCACGAGGACCCTGCGACGTCGGCGAACTCGATAGGGATGGGCGCGTGGGTGCCGGGCACGCCGTCGATGCGCGCGGGCCCGTCGTAGCTGACCCGCCCGCCCGGGGTCCGGACCAGCGCCGTGGCCAGGGTCTGGGTATTGCGCATCCAGATGCGGACGGGCGTCACAGGGTCGCCCGCGGCCACGAGCCCGTGCTCGATCGCGAACGGCCCGACGGCGGCGAGCATGTTGCCACAGTTCTGATTGTCGGAAACCTCCGGCCGGTCGGGCCAGACCTGGAGGAACAGGTACTCGACGTCCGCGTCGCCGCGGGACGACGAACTCACCACCGCCACCTTCGACGTCAGCGGGTGGCTGCCTCCCATGCCGTCGATCTGCCGTTGGTCCGGGGATCCCATGGCGGCCAGCAGCACTGCGTCGCGCGTCGCGCGGTCGCCGGGCAGGTCACCGGCCAGGAACATCAGCCCCTTCGACGTCCCGCCGCGCATGACCGAGCAGGAGATGGCGGTCTGGGTCACGCTGTGTCCCCCGTTTCCGCATCCGCGTAGTCGACGTACCGGAGTCCCTTGCCGGCGAGCCGGCCGCGCATGTCGTAGAGGTCGAGGCCGAGCTCGCCGGCGTTCAGCCGCTTCCGCCTGGACGCCTCGCTGGCCACTCGGTCCCGGGCCGCCCCGAGCACCGCCGCGGCCCGCTCGCGCCGCACCACCACCACCCCGTCGTCGTCGGCCACGACCACATCACCCGGCCGGACATGCGCGCCGGCGCACACGATCGGAATCTGCACGTTCCCGGGCGTCTCCTTCACCGTGCCCTGGGCGCAGATCGCCTTCGACCAGACCGGGAAGCCCATCTCCGTCAGGACCGCGACGTCCCGCACCCCGGCGTCGATGACCAGCCCCCTGACGCCGTGCACCAGCAGGCTCCCGGCGAGCAGGTCGCCCACGTACCCGTCGTCGCACGGGCTTGTGGGGGTGACCACCAGCAGGTCGCCGGGCCGCGCCTGCTCCACCGCGACGTGGATCGACCAGTTGTCGCCCGGCGCGACCTCGCAGGTCAGCGCGTTGCCGGCCACGCGAGCCGGCCGGAAGATGGGGCGGATGTCGCTGCGGAGCAGCCCGGTCCGGCCCTGCGCCTCGTGCACCGTTGCCACCCCGGCGTCCTTCAGGCCGTCGACGATCGCAAGATCTGTTCGAGGAGTGTTCCGCACAACCAGCGGCACGTGTCTGCTCCTCTCCCCGCGACTGGTCTGTCACCCGCCGGCTCTTCTGGCCGCCCTAACCGAAACGATAACGACAAACTGCCGCCATGATCACACTTGTGTGTTCTACGTGTCGTCCCGCCACTTCCACCGGCCGTAGGACGCGTTCTCGACGCGGCCCGCGGCGGCTTCCTCGGCGAGCCAGCGATGGATGGTCTGGTGAGCTATCTCGTGACCGTCGGCGCCGAGCTGCTCGGTGATCCCGCGGATGGTCATTCCCCTGACTCCGGCCGGCTTGAGCATCGCGACCATCCGACGGCGCGCGGGATGACCGACGTCCGTGGCGTGGAGCCCGGCGCCGGGTTCGACCCAGGCGGCCAGCGCGGCGGCGTGCGGCTCACCGGCGTCGCCGTTCCGGGTGGCGATGCCCGCGGGGACCACCGGGCGGCTGCCGACGCCGGGAATCTTGGCGGCCCGGTGCGGCAGCCAGCGGGTGGCGTAGTCCTCGCCCAGCGCGTCTTCCAGGACCTGGTCGGGACCCGGCCGGATGTGCCCGTACCGTTCGGCGATCTGGCTAATCGCCTCGTGCTCGATCCGGTAGAACTTGACCGGCACGACGCGCCCGTCCTTGCCCTGCTGAACGATCCCGGTGCCCGGGTAGCGCAGGCGCGCGAGGTCGGCCGCGATCCGCACGTCGTCCGGGATGATCAGCCGGGCATCGGCCTCGGAGGCAACGCCCAGGCCGATGCGCAGCGCGCACTGCGACTTCAGATCGGCGGACCCGGTCATGGTGACGGTGCCGCGCTGAGTCGCCATGATGAGGTCGATCGCTTCCGAGCGGCCGGTCATCACCAGCTGAGTGGCCAGGCCTGCCAGGGTGGTGTTGGTCACGCCTTCCAGGGAAGTGCGGGGCCCGCCCGTGCCGATGCCGAGGATGACGGCGATCTCATCGCACACGAGCAGGATCGCGGGCTCGTCGGGAGACGGAATGATTTTCTCCCCGCCGCTGCCGGACCGGGACCGGGCATTCACGGCCCGCAGCAGCGCGCGCAGCATCCGCTCGGCTTCCTCCCGGTCAGTGGCCAGCCAGTCGACCACGGGCCGGGTCGTGCGCCCGGCGAGCCACGGCTCGATCCAGGGCGCGGCCATGCGCCCGCCCTTCAGGTCGATCGCGAAGATCAGCACATCCGGGCACCGGGCCAGCTGCGCGAGAAGTACGTTGAGCAGGTTGCTTTTGCCGGCGCCTCGCAGGCCGACGATCAGCGCGGCGACCTCGCGCAGGGTGACGGCGCAGACCTGGCCATCCTCGAACAGCCCCAGCGGCACCGGCTGGGTGATACTCAGCGTTCCGTGCTCGGCCGGGAGCGGCACGGTCTCGGCGAGCACGTCACGCTCCGCGACGTGCAGGATCACCTTGTGGGCCTGGTCGCCGCGCTCGAAGCGCAGGGAGCCGTGCCGCAGCCGGGCGGCGACCTCGAGTTGCTCGGTCGCGGGGGCCAGGACGGAGTAGGTGACGCGCCCGGATCCGGGCAGCCGCAGGTGCACCTTGTACCCGGCGAGGGAGTCTTCCTGCCCGGCGAACCTGACTCCCTGGTGCCCGATGCGCGCGAGCAGGTCCGGCCACTTGCGCTGCTCCCTCGCGAGCGCGGCTTCCTCGGCGACGCGGCGCGCGTCCCGTGCCGCGCGGTGCTCCCGGGCCCGGACCACCGGGTACAGCGCGATGAGGCCCGCGGCCGGCCCGAGCAGCGCCACGGCGGCCGTCCAGGAGGCCGGATGGGACTTGAAGGCGTAGGCCAGCCAGCCCGAGGCGGCGATCCCGCAGATCGAGGCGTAGGCGGCCGACAGCACGCTGCCGGATGTCATCACGGCGGCGATGACGAGCCCCCCGGCCAGGGCGCTGCAGACTACGATGACCGCCAGGACAGAGGGCCGGATCGTGCCGCCCAGCGTCCCGGCCCCGTACACCAGCGCGGTGATCAGCGGGCCGAACTGGAAGGCCTGCCGCAGTGCCCGGGGCTCGCGGCCCAGCGAGCGCTCCGCCGTCACCGCCGGGCCGTCCCTAGTTCTCCACCACATCCCAGAGCCTCTCGTTCGGGCGCGGGTTCTCGATCCGCTCCATCTCCGCGGCGTGCGCGGTCCGGTGGATGGCGTATGCCTCGCCGGCGAACTCGCCCATCCCGGCGACCGTCGCGGCAATCTCCTGCAGATGCTCAGGGACCGAGGGGTGGACGGGGAACTCCGAGCCGAGCCGCTCGGCGACCCGGGCGACCGAGGACGCCACCGCTTCGAACAGGCGCGGCAGGCCCGCCAGGAACGCATCCAGGTCCAGGGCGTTCTCCGGCGCCCAGGTGCCGATGCTCTCGGTGACCGCCTCGGTGGCAGCGTCGATGTGGTTAGTCACGGCATATGGCCCTTCCTGGTAATGACGCCTTCCGGGCGTGAGCAGGGTCCGGAGGCGGCTGGGGGCGGGGGTGGCAGGCCGGCCGCCGCTGCGGCCAGGCCTGATCTTCGCTTCTTATCTCCTTGTCTTATTCCTGCGGCACTCAGTCAAGCCTCTGGCTCAAGATCTTCGCAGCCCTCAGACTCGACGGTCCAGGCCGACGTAGTTCTCGGCGAGCGAGGTCGATGCGGCATCCGAGCTGCACACGTAGTCCAGGTACGACTGCTGCAGCCTGCGGTCGTAGGCGTCATAGTGGTCGAACGAGTGCAGCAGCGTTGTCATCCACCAGGAAAAGTGCTGGGCCCGCCACACCCGGCGCAGGCAGGCCGGCGAGTACCCGTCCAGCAGGGTCGCGTCCCCGCCCGAGTACCACGCGGCGAGCGCCTCGGTCAGCAGCCGCGCGTCGAAGGCCGCCAGGTTCAGGCCCTTGGCGCCGGTCGGCGGCACGATGTGGGCCGCGTCCCCGGCCAGGAACAGCCGCCCGAACTGCATCGGCTCGGCCACGAAGCTGCGCATCGCGGTTATGCCCTTCTCCAGCACCGGCCCGGTGGACAGGCTCCACCCCGGCACGGTCTCCAGCCTGGCCCGAAGCTCCGCCCAGATCCGCTCGTCCGGCCAGGCCGCGATGTCCTCGTCCGGGGCCACCTGCAGGTAGAAGCGGCTCAGCTCGGGGCTGCGCATGCTGTGCAGGGCGAAGCCGCGCTCGTTGCTGGAGTAGATCAGCTCCGCCGAGGACGGCGCCACCTCCGCGAGCGCCCCGAGCCAGCCGAACGGGTACTCCTTGTCGAAGAACCGGAGCACCCCCGGCGGGATCGCATCGCGGCAAACCCCGTGGAAGCCGTCGCAGCCCGCGATGAAGTCCGACCGGAGGGCCATGCGCTCGGAATGCAGGGTGAAGGAGACTTCCGGACGGGGCCCCTCGATCCCCTCGGGCACGACGTCGGCGACCTCGAACAGAATCTGCCCGCCTGCCGCGAGCCGGGCCGCGATCAGGTCCTTCACCACTTCCTGCTGGCCGTAGACGGTGATCGCCCGCCCCGGCACCAGCTTCTCGAACGCGATCCGGTGGCCCTGCCCGCCGAACCGCAGCTCGATGCCGTGGTGGACCAGGCCCTCGCGCAGCAACCGCTCCCCCGCGCCGGAGCTGACGAGGGTTTCCACCGTGCCCTGCTCCAGCACGCCGGCCCGCACCCGATGCTCCACGTAGTGGCGGCTGCGGGCCTCCAGTACCACGGACTCGATGCCGCGCAGGTGCAGCAGGTGGGACAGGAGCAGCCCGGCCGGCCCGGCGCCGATGATCGCGACCTGAGTACGCACCCGCCGCTCCTTCCGCCCGCCGGGCTCCGCCGCCGATTGGAGGATAGGCCTGCCGCGTTCCGCACGGGAGTGCGCATCGCGGGACGTCGCGGCCGTGCCCCATCCAAGGCTTTCCGCCGCTCGTGCCTTATCGTCATCGTCATGACCACATCTGGCCCCGTGGCGGGCGGCCCGGCGCACGGCGGCCCCGGGCTCGCCCAGGAACGCCGCATTGTCACCGAGATCCCCGGGCCCGCGTCGCGGGAGCTATTCGAGCGCCGGCAGCGGAGCGTGGCCCGGGGTCTCAGCCACGTCCTGCCGGTGTTCGTAACCGCCGCGGGCGGCGGTGTGGTGCTCGACGTCGACGGCAACTCGCTGATCGACTTCGGCTCCGGGATAGCCGTGACGTCGGTCGGCAACAGCGCCGAGCTTGTCGTCAACCGGGTCACCGAGCAGGTGGCACGGTTCACCCACACCTGCTTCATGGTGGTCCCGTACGAGGGGTACCTCACGGTCTGCGAGGAGCTCGCGCGGGTCACGCCGGGCGATTATGACAAGCGGTCCGCCCTGTTCAACTCCGGCGCCGAGGCCGTCGAGAACGCGGTCAAGATCGCCCGGCACGCCACCGGCCGGACCGCGGTCGTGGTGTTCGACCACGCCTACCACGGGCGCACCAACCTGACGATGGCGATGACCGCCAAGAACATGCCGTACAAGCAGGGCTTCGGGCCGTTCGCCGCCGACGTGTACCGGGTGCCCATGGCCTACCCGTTCCGCTGGCCCGGAGGCCCGGCCGCCTGCCGGGCCGAGGCTCTCGACGTGGTCACCAGCCTCATCCACACCCAGGTCGGCGAGCAGAACGTGGCCGCGGTGGTGATCGAGCCGATCCAGGGCGAGGGCGGCTTCGTGGTGCCGCCGGACGGGTTCCTGCCCGGACTCGCCGCGTTCTGCCGCGACCACGGCATCGCGCTGGTGGCCGACGAGATCCAGTCCGGGTTCTGCCGGACCGGCGACTGGTTCGCCTGCGACCACGAGCGCGTGGTGCCGGACCTGATCACCACCGCCAAGGGCATCGCCGGCGGGCTGCCGCTGGCTGCCGTGACCGGGCGCGCCGAGATGATGGACACGGTGCACCCGGGCGGGCTCGGCGGCACCTTCGGCGGGAACCCGGTCGCCTGCGCCGCGGCGATCGGCGCGATCGAGACCATGCGCAAGGAGGACCTGCCCGCCGCGGCGCGCCGCATCGGCGACATCATGCTGCCCCGGCTGCGCAAGCTCGCCGAGGCCCATCCGGTCATCGGCGACGTGCGCGGGCGCGGCGCGATGCTCGCCGTCGAGCTGGTACGGCCCGGCACGCTCGAGCCGGACGCGACCGCGACGGCCAAGGTCGCGCAGGCCTGCCATGCGGCCGGACTGGTGGTGCTCACGTGCGGGACGTTCGGCAACGTGCTGCGGTTCCTGCCGCCGCTGGTCATCGGGGAGGCCCTGCTCGACGAGGGGCTGACGATCCTCGAGCAGGCGTTCGCGGGCCTATGACGGGCTGGCACACCTGCCGCCGGGCGGGCCAGAGGCCGCCCGGCGGTACTGCCGGTGTCCCGGCCCGGCGTCAGAGCGTCGGCGTGCCGAGGGTCAGCGAGATGGTGTTGCCCGGCCCGGGAAGGGTCAGGTTGATCAGCAGGGTCGCCAGCCCGCAGTGCCGGAAGTTCGGGATCGTGTAGGTTCCGGCCAGCGTGCCGCCGGTCCCGAACGTGAATCCCGGCTGCGAGGCCACGGTGATCGTCGCCGGTGAGGTCTCGCAGGAGTTCCCGACACCGATATTGAGGCCGGCGACCTTCAGGCTGGTCAGCTGCAGGATGGCGGTGGCCGTCGTGGTCACCGTGTTGGCGTTGAAGTTGAAGGTGCCGGTGGCCTGCCCGACCTGGATCAACTTGGTCGTCGCCGTGACCGGGACGAACCCCAGTTCCTTGAACGACCCGGTGGCCGGCGGGAGCGTCAGGGTCGCGGTCAGCGTCGACGTGGTCAGGTCCGCGGCCGAGGTCAGCGTGCCCGGGCCGAGGGGAATCGAGGAGTTGATCTTCTTGATGAACGTGCTTCCCGTGACCGGGTAGGTGAGGTTGAACACCTGGTCGGCCGGGGCCGACCGGCTGGCCAGAGCAGGCGTTGCGGCCAGGCCGATCCCGGCGACCGCGGCCGTGGCCGCAGCTGTGGCGAGCAACAGAGTTAATGGTTTGCGCACGGGCATGGTCTCCTCCCAGGTTTGTTACCGGGGAGTATGTTACTTACGCGTAACAACAGAGCGCAAGACCTTGTCCCATGTCGCACATGCCTGGCGGACCCGGGGTCGGCGGCGGACTGCCCGCTAGCTCGGGCGCGCCGTCAGCCCTCGTAGTAGCGGTCGATGACGGTGAAGGCCTCGTCCAGGATCGCCAGGCCCTCCTTGGCCTCTGCCTCCGACACCGTGCACGGCGGGACCGCGTGCAGCCGGTTGTAGTTGATGAACGGCATCAGCCCGCCGGCCCGGCACTGCGCCATGACCTCGTTCATGGCCTCGGATGATCCCCCGTACGGGGCGAGCATCGCGCGCGTGACCCGGTTGCTGACCAGGTCCAGCGCCCAGAACACGGCCAGCCCGCGCACCTCGCCGATCACCGGATGCCGCGCGGCGAGCTCGCGCAGGCCCGGGCCGAGCACCTCGGTGCCGATCCGGGCCGCGTTCTCGATGATGCCCTCGTCCTTCATCGCGTCGATGGCCGCGACGATCGACGCGCAGGCCAGCGGGTGGCCCGAGTACGTGAGCCCGCCCGGGAACGCCCGCTCCTCAAAGGTGGCGGCGATCTCGTCAGAGATGATCACCCCGCCGACCGGGACATATCCCGAGTTCGAGCCCTTCGCGAACGTGATCAGGTCCGGCACTACGCCGTGCTGCTCGAACGCGAACCAGGCGCCCGCCCGCCCGAAGCCGCACATCACCTCGTCGGCGATGTAGACGATGCCGTACCGGTCGCACAGCGCGCGCACCCCGGCCAGGTAGCCGGGCGGCGGGATCAGCACCCCGGCCGTCCCCACGATCGTCTCGATCAGGATCGCCGCGATCGTGGACGGGCCCTCGAAGGTGATCACCTGCTCCAGGTGCGCCAGCGCCCGCTGGCACTCCTCCTGCTCGGTCGTGGCCCAGAACGCCGTCCGGTACAGGTACGGCCCGAAGAAGTGCACGTGCCCGGTCGCGAACTCGTTCGGCCACCGCCGCGGGTCCCCGGTGGAGTTGATCGCCGCCAGGGTGTTGCCGTGGTAGGAGCGGTAGAAGCTGAGCACCTTGGTGCGGCCGGTGTGCAGCCGCGCCATGCGTATCGCGTTCTCGTTGGCGTCGGCGCCGCCATTGGTGAAGAACACCTTCTCCATGCCGTCCGGGGCCAGCGCCGCGATCCGCGTCGCCGCCTCCCCCCGAACGTCGTTCGCGTGCTGCGGCGCGATCGTGGCCAGCCGGGCCGCCTGCTCGGCGATCGCCGCGGTCACCCGGGGGTGCTGGTGCCCGATGTTGGTGTTCACCAGCTGGGAGGAGAAGTCCAGGTACCGCCGGCCGTCGTAGTCCCAGAAGTACGAGCCCTCCGCCCGCGCGATCGGCAGCGGATTCAGGTTCCCCTGCGCCGACCAGGAGTGGAACACGTGGGCCCGGTCCATCGCGAGCACCTCTGCGCCGCGCGCGGCATCCGGCATGCGGTCGGTCATGACTGCCTTTCCTTAACGTTCACCGGTTGACCGGGAAGCCGAGGCTCACGCCGCCGTGGCTGGGGTCGAGCCACCGCGAGGTGACCGCCTTGCCGCGGGTGTAGAAGTGCACGCCCTCGGTGCCGTGCACGTGCGTGTCCCCGAACAGCGACGCCTTCCACCCGCCGAACGAGTAGAACGCCATCGGCACCGGGATCGGCACGTTGATGCCGACCATCCCGACCTCGACGTCGTGGGTGAACCGGCGGGCGGCTCCCCCGTCGTTGGTGAAGATCGCGGTCCCGTTGCCGTACGGGTTCCCGCTGACCAGCTGCACCGCCTCGTCGTAACCCGAGGCGCGGACCACCGACAGCACCGGGCCGAAGATCTCGTCGCGGTAGCAGGCCATCGCCGGGGTCACGTGGTCGAGCACCGAGGGGCCGAGCCAGAACCCGTCCGCCGCCCCGCCGGTGACCGGATGCTGGCGGCCGTCGACGGCGAGCGCCGCGCCCTCGCGGACCCCGGAGTCCAGGTACGACGCGACCTTATCGCGGTGCGGCCCGGTCACCAGCGGCCCCATCTCGGAACGCTCGTCGTCACCCGGGCCGACCCGCAGCGCGGCGACCCGGCTGCCGATCTTCTCGACCAGCTCGTCGCCGACCGGGTCGACCGCGACCACCACCGAGATGGCCATGCACCGCTCGCCGGCCGACCCGAAGCCTGCCGACACCGCGGCGTCGGCCGCGAGGTCGAGGTCGGCGTCGGGCAGGACCACCATGTGGTTCTTCGCCCCGCCCAGCGCCTGCACCCGCTTGCCCGCGGCGGTCCCCGTCTCGTAGATGTAGCGGGCCACGGGGGTGGATCCCACGAAGCTCACCGCCTTGACATCGGGATGAGCCAGCAGGGCGTCAACCGCCTCCTTGCCGCCCTGGACGACGCTGAACACCCCGTCGGGCAGGCCGGCCTCCGCCAGCAGCTCGGCCAGCAGCAGCGAGGCGCTCGGGTCCTTCTCCGACGGCTTGAGCACGAAGCTGTTGCCGCATCCGATCGCGATCGGGAACATCCACATCGGCACCATGGCCGGGAAGTTGAACGGGGTGATGCCGGCCACGACGCCGAGCGGCTGCCGGATCGAGTAGGCGTCGACCCCCGCGGAGACGTTCTCCGAGAACGCGCCCTTGAGCAGGTGCGGCAGCCCGCAGGCGAACTCGACCACCTCGAGCCCGCGGGCGACCTCGCCGGCCGCGTCCGCGGCGACCTTGCCGTGCTCGGAGCTGATCAGTCCGGCCAGCTCGGCCTGGCGGGAGCGGATCAGCTCGCGGAACGCGAACAGAACGTTGGCCCGCTTGGTCAGCGAGGTCTCCCGCCAGGCGGGCCAGGCGCCGGCCGCGGCCTCGACAGCGGCGCCGACCTCGGCCGCCGAGGCGAAGTCCACCGTCCCGGTGACCTGCCCGGTCGCGGGATTGTAGATGTCACCGCGGCGGCTGGCCTCGCCCGCCCACGGTTTCCCGCCGATCCAGTGGGAACAGTGTTTCGTTGCTCGCTTCTCCGCGCTCCGCACGTCGCTCGACTGCCTCACTGTCCGCCACCTCAGATCTGCCGCTGACCGTTCGCCGTCGTAGCCAGTCTGCCGCCCGGCGGCTCGGCCGCCAAGTGACACCATGTAAGTGCCGCCGAGGGCGCACCACGGTAATGTCCGTCGCGGCGAAGCCGTCACCGGCGGATCCGGGCTCGGAGAGAATTGTCGGCATGAACGCGAAACCCGTCAGCCCGCCCGTGAGACTGACCGAGGCGCTTGCATCCTTCGACGAGGTCTACAGCCCCCGGATCGTGGCCCGCATGAACGATTACGACGTCAGGGTCGCCCACACCAGGGGCGAGCATGTCTGGCACGTCCACGACGACACCGACGAGTTCTTCCTGGTCCTCGACGGCCGCTTCGACGTTGCGCTGCGCGGCGCGGATGGCACCGAGACGACGATCGTGCTCAACGAGGGCGACGTCTTCGTCGTGCCCAAGGGCACCGAGCACAAGCCGTCGTCGCCGGGCGGATCGATCCTCATGTTCGAGCCGTCGGGGACCTCGACGACCGGCGACCGGCACGAGGGAGAGATCCCGGACCACGTGGACAGCACCACCGGCCACGAGCTGACCTGAGCTCGCGGAGCTTGCTCCGCGGCGGGGGTTGACGGCGGGGGTCGTCCTCCCCAGGGCTGACACTGCTGCTGCCCTGGCTACGCGGGATCGCGGACGTCCGGGCCGGGCAGGGCGAACTCGCCGCCGAGGTACGCGAGGACCGGGTCGCCCAGGTCCGGCTCCCCGTGCTTGGCGATGACCTCGGCGGCGTACGCCTCCGCGTCGTCGCGGGGCTCGTAACCGAGCGCCCGCGCCTCGTCCAGCGATACCCAGCCGCCGCGGGTGTTCGCTGACACGCCGAAGACCACGCGAAAGCCCGGGCGCGGCGCCGACAGGCAGGCCTCGAACAGCCGCCCGGCGTCGTCCGGGGACAGCCACGTGGACAGCGAGCGCACGGTCTGCGGGCGCTCGGCGCAGGTCAGGATCCTGATGCAGATCGCGTCCAGGCCGTGGCGGTGGTGATAGAGCGCCGCGAGCGCCTCGCCCGCCACCTTGGATACCCCGTAGTAGGTGTCCGGGGCCGGGAACGCGTAGTCCTCGACCGGAAACGTCGCGCTGGGGCTGAACCCAACCGCATGGTTCGACGAGGCGTACACGAGCCGGCCGACGCTGGCCTGGCGGGCCGCCTCGAACACCGCGTAGGTGCCGTCGATGTTGACCCCGCGGATCTCGCTCCACGGCGCCTCGCCCGGGATCCCGGCGAGGTGAATGACGGCGTCCGCGCCCCGGCAGGCCGCGGTCATCGCATCGAGGCTGGTGACCGAGGCGCTGATGGCCTCCTCGCCCGGCCCCGGGGTAAGCGGGGCCGTGTCGAGCAGGCGCAGGGTGCGTCCCGGCCGGGCCAGGCGCGGACGCAGCATGGTCCCGATCTGTCCCGCCGCGCCGGTGATGAGAACGATCGGCATGGCAGAACGGTAGTGCGGGCCCGGGGTCAGCGGGGGTCAGGGTCGGGGGTGGCGCCGGGCCGGGCCAGGAAGTCGAAGTCGCAGCCCTGGTCGGCCTGGGTGACGTGCTCGCTGTAGAGCGCTCCGTAGCCGCGCTGGTAGGCCGGCCGCGGGGGCTGCCATGAGGCGCGGCGCCGGGCCAGTTCCTCCTCGGCGACCTCCAGGCGCAGGGACCTGGCCGCGACGTCGAGGGTGACCAGGTCTCCCGATCGCACCAGGGCCAGCGGCCCTCCGGCGGCGGACTCGGGCGATACATGCAGAACGCAGGCCCCGTAGCTGGTCCCGCTCATCCGCGCATCTGAGATCCGCACCATGTCCCGCACCCCGCGGGCTAGCAGGTACCGGGGGATGGGCAGCATCCCGTACTCCGGCATGCCCGGGCCGCCCGTCGGCCCGGTGCCGCGGAGCACGAGCACCGAGTCCTCGGTGATCTGCAGCGACGGGTCGTCGATGCGGTCGGTGAGTTGCCGGTAGCCGTCGAACACGACGGCCGGGCCGGTGTGCTTGAGCAGCCCGGGGTCCGCGGCGATGTGCTTGATCACGGCCCCGCGCGGGGCAAGGTTGCCGCGCAGCACCGCGACGCCGCCCTCCGCGGACAGGGCCCGCTCCGGGGAGCGGATCACGTCCTCATCGTGCACGGCGGCCGCGTTCAGGCCCTCGCCGAGAGTGGCGCCGGCCACGGTGGGGCGTGCGAGGTGCAGAGCCCCGGGAACGGTGGCGAGCTGGCCGAGCAGCGCGGGCAGACCGCCCGCGTAGTAGAAGTCCTCCATCAGGTAGGACCCGCCGGGCCGGATGTTCGCCAGGACCGGGACTCGCCGGGCGATCGCGTCGAAGTCCTGCAAGCTAAAGGGCACGCCGCAGCGCCCGGCCATCGCGATGAGGTGGATCAGCGCGTTGGTCGAGCCGCCGAGCGCGAGGACGGTCGCGGCCGCGTCCTCGAAGGCCTCGCGGGTGAGGATCTGGCCGGGAGTGAGGTTCTCCCAGACCATCTCCACGATCCGGCGGCCGCTGGCCGAGGCCATCCGGTAGTGCGCCGAGTCGACCGCGGGGATGGAGGCGGCGCCGGGCAGGGTCATGCCGAGCGCCTCGGCCGCCGAGGTCATGGTCGAGGCGGTGCCCATCGTCATGCAGTGCCCGGGCGAGCGGGCGATCCCGCCCTCGAGCTCGGCCAGCTCGCAGTCGCCGATCACCCCGGCCCGGTAGTCGTCCCAGTACTTCCACAGGTCGGTGCCGCTGCCGAGCGGGGCGCCGCGGAAGTTGCCGCGCAGCATCGGCCCGGCCGGCACGAAGATCGCGGGGAGGCCGGCGCTGGCCGCTCCCATGAGCAGGGCCGGGGTGGTCTTGTCGCAGCCGCCCATGAGCACCGCGCCGTCGACCGGGTAGGAGCGCAGCAGCTCCTCGGTCTCCATCGCGAGCAGGTTGCGGTAGAGCATCGGGGTCGGCTTCTGGAATGTCTCCGAGAGTGTGGCGACTCCGAACTCGAGCGGGAAGCCGCCGGCCTGCCATACCCCGCGCCTGACCTGCTCGGCCCGCTCGCGCAGGTGCATGTGGCAGGGGTTGATCTCGGCCCAGGTGTTCAGGATCGCGATGAACGGCTTGCCGAGGTGGTCAGGCGTCCCGAATCCGAGCTGGTGCATCCGGGACCGGTGACTGAGAGCGCGCAGGCCGGCCCAGTTACGACCGGCGCTGTTACTGCCAGCACGGGCGCTGCCGGCACCGGCGGCCGGCTCCTCGCCGAACCAGCGGTAACTGCGCAGCTGCTGCGGGGTACGTGCGGGGCCCGGCGCCCCGGCCTGCCCCGGCTCCTCCGGATCCATGAAACACATCCTCCCGCCGTTCGCTCCCAGCCAATGCACAAGTGAATCAGTAGCTAAAACTACCTGCGCCTGCGGAATCAGTTGACAGCGGCAGTGAGCGTGGCAGGATTGCTATGCGGAGGAGGCAATCGGATGGCGCATACGCCAGGGACGCCGCTGGCCCCCCGCGGTCGGCGGCGGGGTGATGGCGGGCTGCCGCGCGGCAACGGGAGCGGCCAGGTCCGGGTGCTCCTCGACGACATCTCCAAGGAGATCATCGAACAGCTGCAGCAGGACGGCCGGCGCTCGTACGCGGCCATCGGGAAGGCGGTCGGCCTGTCCGAGGCCGCGGTGCGCCAGCGGGTACAGCGCCTGATCGACGGCGGGGCGATGCAGATCGTGGCCGTGACCGATCCGATGACGCTGGGGTTCCGCCGCCAGACCATGATCGGGGTTCGGTGCGGCGGGGACCTGGACCGGGTGGCGGACCAGCTGGCGGCCATGCACGAGATCGACTACGTCGTGATCATCGCAGGCTCCTTCGACCTGCTGATCGAGGTCGTGTGCGAGGACGACGACCAGCTGCTGGAGATTCTCAGCCGGGTCCGCTCGATCCCGAGCGTTACGGCCACGGAGACGTTCGTGTACCTGAAGCTACGCAAGCAGACCTACAGCTGGGGGACCAGATGACCACGGAACATCTTTGGCTGCACTTCACCCGGATGTCCCCGGTGAGCGGCGAGGTGCCCGTCATCGTGCGCGGCTCCGGGCAGTATGTCTTCGACCAGCAAGGGAAGCGCTACCTGGATGGGCTGTCCGGGCTGTTCGTCAGCCAGATCGGGCACGGCCGCAAGGAGGTCGCCGAGGCCGGGGCCCGCCAGGGCAGCGAGCTCGCCTACTTCCCGCTGTGGTCGTACGCGCATCCGCGCGCGATCGAGCTGGCGCAGCGGCTCGCCGATCTGGCCCCCGGCGACCTGAACTGGGTGTTCTTCACCACCAGCGGCTCGGAGGCGGTCGAGTCGGCGTGGAAGCTCGCCAAGCAGTACTTCAAGACCACCGGCGAGCCGGGCCGCTACAAGGTGATCAGCCGCGACATCGCCTATCACGGCTCCTCGATGGGCGCGCTGGCGATCACCGGCCTGCCCGCGATCAAGGAACCGTTCGAGCCGCTTCCCCCGGGCGGGGTCCGGGTCCCCAACACGAACTTCTACCGGGCGCCCGAGTTCGTCGCCGGTGACCTGGCGGCGTTCGGCCGGTGGGCGGCCGACGAGATCGAGCGCGCGATCCTGCGGGAGGGACCCGAGTCGGTCGCGGCCGTGTTCCTGGAGCCGGTGCAGAACTCCGGCGGCTGCTTCCCGCCGCCGCCCGGCTACTTCCAGCGGGTCCGCGAGATCTGCGACCGGCACGGGGTGCTGCTCGTCTCGGACGAGGTGATCTGCGCGTTCGGCAGGCTGGGGTACTACTTCGGCGCGCAGCGGTACGGCTACCAGCCCGACATCATCACCTTCGCCAAGGGGGTCACCTCGGGCTACGCCCCGCTCGGCGGGATGCTGGTCGCCGACCGGCTGATGGAGCCGTTCGCCGAGGGTGCCGCCACGTTCCTGCACGGGGTCACGTTCGCCGGCCATCCGGTCAGCTGCGCGATCGCCCTGGCCAACCTGGACGTGTTCGAGAAAGAGGACCTGCTCGGCAACGTCCGGGCGCACGAGGCCGGGTTCCGCGCCACGCTCGAGAAGCTGGGCGACCTGCCGATCGTCGGCGACGTCCGCGGTGAGGGTTACTTCTACGGCATCGAGCTGGTGAAGGACAAGGCCACGCGCGAGACATTCACCGACGACGAGTCCGAGCGGCTGCTGCGCGGCTTTCTCTCCCCGGCCCTGTTCGACGCCGGCCTCATCTGCCGCGCCGACGACCGGGGTGACCCGGTCATCCAGCTCTCCCCGCCGCTGACCTGCGGCCAGGAGCATTTCGACGAGATGGAGCAGATCCTGCGCAGCGTGCTGACGCAGGCCTGGTCCAGGCTCTAATCGGGGGCTTGGGGGGTCTTCCCCCCCCGCAGGCACTGTCGCGGATCTGACCCACTCTGGCCGGGTTCGCCCCGGCTTCCGAAGATAGTTATTCACTCGTTATCGCCACAGCATGGCCGGACCAGCGCCTCAGGCGTTTCTTATATGACGGCAGGTCAGCGCGGGCGGGCCGCTGAACCTGACGCGAGGCACGGGGAGGGTTCGGATGTGCGGCAAGCGGCACGACTGGAGCGATTTGGCCAGCCATAACGAGAGAGTCGTGGCCGCCTCGGCCCCGCAGCCCGGTCCTGGTCTCGATCCGGGTCAGGCCCCCCGCCGCCCGTCCCGCCGGGTCAGGGCGCGACTGTGGCTGCTGCTGCGGCCCGCCGAGCGGACAAGAACTCCTGCACGTACTTGACCGCCTGATCGGCGGGCACGCGCTCCTTCTCGCCGGTGGCCCGGCTGGTGATCTCCACCACGCCCTCGGCCAGGTCACGGCGGCCGACGCTGACCCGGCACGGAATCCCGACCAGCTCGGCATCGCGGTACTTCACGCCCGGCCGCTCGTCCCTGTCGTCGAGGAGCACGTCGGTCCCGGCGGCCTGCAGCTGCACGTAGAGCGACTCGGCGGCCGCCGCCGTGGCCTCGTCCTGCGGCGACAGCAGCACCACGGTCACCTCGGCCGGCGCCACCTGCACCGGCCAGGTCAGGCCGGCGTCGTCGTGGTGCACCTCGGCGATGACCGCCATCGCCCGCTCAACGCCGATACCGTAGCTGCCCATGATCGGGACGATGCTCGTGCCGTCCGGGCCCAGCACCGAGACCCCCAGCACGGTGGTGTACTTGCGGCCGAGCTTGAAGATGTGGCCGGCCTCGATCGCGCGGATGATCTCCAGGGGCGTGCCGCACCGCGAGCACGGCTCGCCGGCGGTCACCTCGCGCAGGTCCGCCCACCGGCCGACGGCGATGTCCCGGCTGGTGTCCACTCCGGTCAGGTGCACGTCGTCGATGTTCGCGCCGGTGGTCATGTCCCGCCGGCCCTGCAGCGCCAGGTCGGCGATGATCGGCAGGCCGGTGACCCCGACCGCGCCGAGGCTGCCCGGCGACGCGCCGAGCGCCTCCCGGATCTCATCGGCCTGGGCCGCCCGGATGTCGCCAGACCCGGTCGCGTCGGCCAGCTTCTGCTCGGCCAGCGGGTGATCACCACGCAGCAGGACCAGGGTGAGCTGGCCGTCGATCACGTAGACCAGCGTCTTGACCTGCCGGTCGGCCGGCTTGCCATACCGGCGAGCCAGGTCGTTGATCGTGCGCACGCCCGGGGTCGGCAGCCGCTCGGGCGCCGCCGGGCCCGGCCCGTCCTCGATCACCGGCAGCGCCGAAGTCGCCTTCTCCAGGTTGGCGGCGTAGTCGCAGTCGGGGCAGCGCGCGACCAGGTCCTCGCCCGCGTCGGACGGGCACATGAACTCCACCGAGTCGCTGCCGCCCATGTTCCCGCTCGAAGCCTCGACCGCGATCGCCGGAATGCCGAGCCGGGCGAAGATCCGCTCGTAGGCGCCGCGGTGCGCCTGGAACGAGACGTCAAGCCCGGCCTCGTCGATGTCGAAGCTATAGGAGTCCTTCATCGTGAACTCCCGGACCCGCAGCAGCCCGCTCTTCGGCCGCGGCTCGTCCCGGAACTTCGTCTGGAACTGGTACCAGAACTGCGGCAGCTCGCGGTAGGAGGACAGCTCGAGCGCGAGATGGGTGAAGATCTCCTCGTGGGTCATGCCCAGGACCACCTCGGCGCCCTTGCGGTCGGTGAGGCGGAACATCTCCTCGCCCATCACCGCCAGCCGCCCGCTCTTCTCCCAGATCTGGGCCGGCTGCATGCTGGGCAGCAGGAATTCCTGGCCGCCGATCCGGTTCATCTCCTCCCGGATCACGTCCATGATCTTGGCCCGGACCCGCACGCCGAGCGGGAGCAGGGAGTAGTGGCCTGCCATGAGCTGGCGGATGAACCCCGCGCGCAGCAGCAGCCGGTGGCTGGCCGCGTCGGCGTCCGCCGGATCCTCGCGCAGGGTAGGAATATGAAGCTGGGACCAGCGCATGCCTGTCAGCGCCCTCTGTCTGTAGGTATCGGAACACGCAGTCTATGGCGTCACGCGCAGGCCAGAAGATACACGCCCCGCGGCCAGACCCCTATCTGATTTCCCGAACGCTGCAGCTTCCCGGCTGCCCCGGGCTGTTCTCGTTACGTTAGGTCAGAGAGAGTTACCCAGCGTTTGCCGCGCACCGCTGCGGGCACAGATCCCTCATGCCGACGGACAGGTCTGGTCGCCGGGTGCTGTCCTTCACCATGGGCCTGTCCGCGATCTTCGACCTGACTGGCGCGGCCATCTTCCGGGTTGTCCAGCCGACCCTGCCGGAGCCTCCGCCCGTCTGCTCGCGACCCGATCCGTTCCGGTCAGCCATGGACACGATCATGGCGGCTCATCGCGAGGTGATCGTGCGCACACAAGACAAGAGCGGTGTGACCTTACCCGCGTGACCGACAGCGATCGCGATCCGGGGGCCGGGCGGGAGCCCGACCCGCTGGCCGCGTTCCCGCGGCCGCCAGTGCAGGGGGCCGGCGGCCCCGATGAGCCGATGGCGAGGAACACCCAGTATCCGGCGGCTGAGCGACCGGACGACGTCGACCCGCTGACCGATGTGCTCGAGCGGATCAACGACAAGCTCGGGGATGGCCGCGAGCCCCCGGCCGAGACTCCATCGGTCGAGCAGGCCATCGCCCTGCGCGAGCAGGCTCCCGAGCTCTACGACCTGTGGCTCAAGATCGCGCAGGAGAAGGCCGCTACCGCCAACTACGTTGACCGGGCCCCGTATGAGGTCCCCGAGCGGCTCGCGCAGAGCGGCAGGCCCCGGGCGCTCGGCGCGCTGATCGTGGTCCTGTCCTTCTGCGGCTACCTGGCCTGGCTCGGCGGGCCCGGCCCGTATATCGGCGGCGTGATCGCGATACTCGACCTGATCGCGATGCTCGGCGTGCTGTTCGCCCTGCAGCCAGACCGCCTGTCCGAGCCCCGCCGGGCCGACCGGCGCAGGCGCAGGCGGTTACCGCCCGCCCGGGCCCCAGTGTCGCGCGCCTGGATCCCTGGCTCCGCCACGGCCCGCTAGATTGCTAGCAGGTGATGATGGAGGGTGCCGCCCCGTGCTTGACGGTCAGCTGCTCGTGGACGCGCACACCCACGTCGCACGGCTGTCCACGCTCTCGGCGGACTGGCAGGCCTGGGTACGCACGTTCGGAGACGGGATACCGCTCGGTGACCTGTTCGATCGCGACGGCGCGCCGCGCCCGGACGCGATCGATGACCACTTCGCCCGGCAGGGCGCCGACCACGTCCTGCTGTTCTCCGAGTACAGCCCGAAGGCCACCGGAGTCCAGCCGATCGAGGACGTGCTGCCGCTGGTCGAGTTCAACCCGGCCCGGTTCCGCCCGGTGGCCAACATCAACCCGCACCTGCACTACCCCCCGGCGAAGGAGCTGGCCCGCCAGGTGGGCCTGGGCGCGGTCGCGCTGAAGGTACATCCGGTGCACGGCGGGTTCGAGGCCCGCGACCGGATGCTCTACCCCGCCTATGCCTGGGCCGAGGAACGGCACCTGCCGGTCATCGTGCACTGCGGCACGTCGACCTTCTCCGGGTCGGTCAACCGCTACGCCGACCCCGGGCTGCTCGATGAAGTCTTCCGCGACTTTCCCGGCCTGACCGTGGTGCTCGCCCACGGCGGCCGGGGGTGGTGGTATGACCAGGCCGCCTTCCTCGCGCTGATGAGGCCGAATGTCTGGCTGGAGATCTCCGGCCTGCCGCCGCAGCGGCTGCCCGACTACTACGGGTCGTCGCTGCGCCGCCTCGCCGACAAGATGGTGTTCGGCACCGACTGGCCGGGGGTGCCGGGCGTGGAGCGCAACGCCCGCGGGTTGGAGAAGGTCCTGCTCGACGCCGGCTGCACCGCCGGGCAGGTGGCCGCGGCCCGGGGCGGCAACGCGGTCCGGATCTTCGGCCTCGATACTCGCGGAGCCTGCTCCACAAGCAGCCGCTGAAGGGGGGTCGTCCCCCTGGGGCTGGTACAGCCGACCCGGCGATGCGATGACTTCTCGCACGATCTGCCGCCTCGCTGCTCTTGTCAGTAACCTGCCGCCGTAGCTATGACGTCTTGCAAGTATGACGTCCCAGACTGGAGAGGCGGATGGTGACCTGGCGGCCTGAGTGGGCCGGCGGGCAGGCCGGCCTCGGTCCCCTGCCGGGCAGCCCGCCGCCCGCGCTCGTCTCCGCCGCCCGAGACCCGTGTGAGGCCGGCAGCACGCTTGTCCTCGACGCCGGCGGCCAGAGCGTGATCGTCGTCCTCGGCGAGGACGGCGGCGAGGCCAACCTGATATGGGCCTTCATACAGACGTACCTGACCGGCCGGAAGGCGATGAGGATGTGATCGCGGAGGGAGGCTGAGTTCATGATCCGTATCGACGTGCTGGGCGTCATGGTCTGCGTGGGCTAGCTGCGTGGAATGCCCCTGCGCGGGATGCCCGGCCCGGCCCACCCGCGCTGCGGCGGCGGACCTCGGCCGCGACCTCGTCGAGCTCCGCCTCGGTCAGGATCCGCGGCTCCCCGCGTGAGCAGGCCAGCCGGTGGACGTGTGCCAGCCACTCGAGTAGCAGCGCCCGGTCATAGGCTTCGGCCAGCGTGGCCCCGTAGGTGAGGGCTCCGTGGTTGCCCAGGATCGCCGCGCTGCGGCCGTCCAGGGCCGCCACCGCGGCCCGCGCCAGGTCGTCGGAGCCGAAGCGCGTGTAGCGCGCCACCCGTACGGGCCCGCCGAGGCCGGCGATCGCGTAGTGGATGGCCGGCAGCTCGTCGCAGACCGCCGATAGCGCGACGACCTCGGGCGAGTGGGTGTGCACCACGGCCCGGGCCCGTGTGCTGGCGTAGACGGCCAGGTGCATGGGCGTTTCCGACGACGGCTCCCCGGACCCGCTGAGCAGCGTGCCGTCGAGGCCGACCACGCACATGTCGGCGGGCCCCATGTCCCGGTAGGCGATCCCGGAGGGCGTGATCAGGACCTCGTCCGCCACGCGCACGCTCATGTTGCCCGCGCTGCCGACGGCCAGCCCGTCATCGAGCAGGCGGATGCTGTAGCTGACGAGCTGCTCGCGGACCTTCCGGCTCATGCCCCCATCGTCCCATCGCCCTACGACAACGCTCCGGGCCCACGGCCCGTGGCAACTGCCCCTACTCGAGTACTGTGTTGCCAGCCATCGGCGATGCGGCGGCGAAGGCCGGCGATTGGGTGCTGCCCGCAGGGCCGGATGGGTGCCGAGATGACGGTGCTCCCCGAACGGAAAGTGACGAGCAGGCACAGTCATGAACCTCTCCCTGAAGGACGAGGCTTGCGGGTCACGCCGCGCGGCTGACCGGGCTCCCGCCGGAGGTCTCTGGTGAGTTCCGCGAGCAGTGCGACGGGTACCGGCTCGCCGCGCCTGGCGCATCCGGATGCGGCCGGAGCCGGGCCGGCCCGCCTGACCCGGGTTCTCACCTGGGCGTCGGCGACCGGAATCGGAAGCTCGATCCTGATCATGATCGTGGCGTCGGCCGCCAGGTTCAGCCCGGCGGTTCCCTCCATGCCATGGCCGCCGGGAGTCCCGCCGGTCGAGATCGCAGGCCACCTGCCGGTCGCCGCGACCGACGCCGGGCTGTGGGCCGCCGCGGTCCTGGGCGGCGGCGGTGTCATGGCCGGGCTGGCCGCCGTGGCGCGCGGTGCACGGTACCCCGCCTGGCTGCTGCTCGCAGGAGGCCTCGTCGCGGTCGCGGCGTTCACCGTGCTGCCGCCGGCTGGATCCACCGACGCCCTCAGCTACGCCACCTTCGGCCGGATCGCGGCCCTCGGCCACAACCCGTACGTGATGACCCCCAACCAGCTGGCGCGCAGCGGTGATCCCCTCGGCAGGCTGGCCATCCAGCTCTGGCGCGGGAGCGGGTCACTCTACGGCCCGCTGGCGACCCTGGAGCAGTGGGCCGCCGCTCACCTGGGCGGTACCTCGGCGGCCCGGATCGTGTTCTGGCTGAAGCTGTGGAACGCGATCCTGTTCGTCGGCATGGCAGGAGCCCTGGACCGGCTGCTGCGCTCAGACCCGGCCCGGCGGGCGCGGGTGCACCTGCTCTGGACGGTGAACCCGCTGGTGCTGTGGGCGCTGGTCGCGGCCGGGCACCTGGACATGCTGCCCGCCGCCGCGAGCTTCGCCGGGCTGGCCATCGTGCGCCCCAGGCGGGCCGGGGATGGTACCGGGCTGGCGGGACCCCTCGGCCGGCCGGGCGTCCCGGTGGTCACCGCGCTCGCCGCCGGGATGCTGGTCGGGGTGGCCGCGGACTTCATGCTCACCTACCTGCTGCTCGGCCTGGCGCTGGCCTGGGCGCTGCGCCGGTCCGCCGCCGCGCTGACCGCCGCGATGGCCGGCCTCGGCGTCGTGGTCGTCCCCGGCTACCTGTGGGCGGGCAGGCCACTGATCCGCTCGCTGCTCGCGCGCCGGGGCAAGGCCACCGCGTACGACTTCTACCAGTTCCTCTCGTTCCGGCATCAGCTGTCCCCGGCTCAGGACCTGCTGGTCGTGTTGCTCTTCGCGGCGCTGGCAGTGCTGCTGCTGTGGCGGCTCCCCGACGCGGTCCCGGACCTGCCCGCCATCCAGCCTGCCCTGGCGATCGGCATCGCCTGGCTCTTCGTCTGGTACTACCAGCTGCCCTGGTACAGCGCGATGATCATCGGGCTGCTGGCGCTCTACCCCGCCTCGCGCCTCGATTACGCGGTGATCGGGCAGATGGCGGCCAGCACCTTCGCGCTGGTCCCGGGGGGCAGCACCTTCCCGCCGCCACACGGCTGGCTGACCACGTTCTGGAACGACACGCTGACCGCGCTCACGCCGGCTGTCCTGCTCGCGGCCGTGGTAGCGCTGGTCTGGCTGTGCGTGTCCGGGGCCTGGACCATCGGACCGCCCCGGGCGGGCCTGCTCCCGGACGTCCCGGTGCCGGGGTAAGCCTGGTCCGGCTTGTCAGGGAACCCTCATGATCGTGACCGTATTTTCGTCGGCCGCGACCCGGGCGGCCAGCCCGGCGTCGGCGAAGCCGAGATCGGTGAGCTGGGCGCGGAGCCCGGCCCGGTACGCCTTGCCGCCGGGCTTATCACCGGGCAGCCTCCCGTGCATTACCACATCAACCCCCGAACCTCCCGTTCGGGGCAGCAAATTATCCTCCCGGGTTGACTGAGCGCGCACCTGAGAATAATCGGCGTCATCGTATTTTCGGCCAAAGGTCGAACGTCAATGCTGGTCAGCGACCTGTCCGGCAGTTTGAAATTCCTCCCCGCCGTCGGCAAGCGAGGCGCGGCAGCCGCGTCAGCCTTTCGATTTACGCACTGTGACCTGAGCACTCCTGTTAGGCCCGCCGCGCCCGCCCCGCCTGCCGCCCGCGAATTCCCCGTCACGGCTGAGTAACTTTTCCCGGCTCGCGCCGGAATGCCAGCTCAGCGCGGTGACCGGCAGCTTAAAAACCGCGCGCTTCCCGGGAAAGCGGCCGACCGGGTCGGCGGGCCGCATTAAGCCGTATTTACGTGGTAAATTGCGATTTAGGAAGCTACCCGCGGGTGATGCGTGATCGCGGCCCGCCGCAGGGGAGGAATGGATGAACCTGTTAAGAAGCCGGTGCCTGGCCGCCGCCGCGCTCGGCGTGTCGGCGGCGCTGGCCCTGCTGCCGCTGACACCAGGGCCGGCCTCGGCGTCCGCCGCCGCGCCCGCGCCGTCGCCGATGGCCGCTGCCGCAGCCGCGGCGTCCGCCGCCGGGTTCCCGCTGTCGCTCACGCTGCCCGAGTCAGCCAGCGTGCCCGCCTGCACCATGGCCGGGGCCGGGAAGGTCCTGTGCGCCAGCGCCGCCCCGACCCGGGCCACTGCCCCGCAGATCGCGCTGGCCGCGTTCTCCTGCGTCGCCAACAAGGTGCACAGGAACCGGCACGAGTCGTGCGGGGCGTTCGGCGTCAAGGTCACGCTGTTCGAGGTGCCGTCCGGCAAGGTCCTGGGCACGGCCAACGTCGCCGTGGTCTATGCCGCCACGCTCAGCGCAAGCTCGCGCTCGTGGAACATGCCGATGGCCATCGAGATGACATCGGCCAGCCGGGCGCTGCGCGTCGGCACGGTGGCCGACACCGCCATCTTCTGCCGTGGCGGATGCGTCGGGCCCGCGCTCTGGGCGCCGGCGCTGCGCGTGGGCGCGGTCGACAGGCACACGTTCGTGATCCGCGCGCCGGGCAGCGCGACCATCACCACGACCCAGACGCCGGAGATTATCTTCACCCACCCGGCGGCTGAGAACGGCGCCCCGGTCACCTTCCGCAACCTCGGCCCGGCCCGCTGCGACAGCGTCGCGGTCAAGGGCACCAGCGGCTGCGTGTTCAGCGACGTCATAGCCGAGTACGTGCTGCACAAGACCGGGCAGAACGTCGACGCGGTCGCCGCGCACATCCAGACCGCGCAGCGGACCAAGCCGCACCACTTCGGGCTGATGGGTCACTCCCCGCTGACCCGCGACACCAGCGCCGCGGACCAGCGCCGCAACCGGGCGGCGGCCTGCCGGAATTTCCATTCCCCTGGCCTGACCTGTGATGAGTATCCGTTCGCCGCGACCCACCAGGGGGCGGCCTTCTTCCCCGGTGACAACAGCACGTTCGGCGTGCCCGGCAGCCAGAACTCCGCCGAGGGCGGCCGCCGTGTCAGCATGTACCGGACCGAGCGGCTGCTCAACGGGGACAGGTTCTGGGTGATCATCCTGCCCTAGCCCGGAGCCGGGGCGGGCGGTGCCGCCAGCCGCCCGCCCCGGGCAGGTGCCCGCGTGTCATCATGGACCCGCGCCTGGCGGCGGGACGCCAGGCCGGGCGGAGAGGGAGGCGGCAGTGCCGGACGTCAGCACGCGGCTGCACGTGGCCGACGGGCAGTACTGGATCTGGGATCCGGCGGCTGACCTGGCCCTGCCCGAGACCTACGACGGGCTGATCGCGGCGACGGCCGGGCTGGCGATCGTGCGCACCGGCACTCAGTCCGGCTGGGTGGCCGTCCGCATCGCGGTCGCCGGCGCGGCGCCGGGCCTGGACACCGACGGCTGGGACGAGGTCGCCGAGGTGTCGCTGTACGCCGCGCCCGACAGCCCCGGGCTCAGCGTGACCAGCGACGGGACCGGGCCGGATGAGCTGGCCGCGCTGACCCCGGCCGGGGCGGGCAGCTACCGGGTCCGGGTGCACGCCCGCGGCCGGGATGCCGGCGCCGCCGCCGACGTCGTGGCCGGCGCGCCCGTGGAGGAGCACCTGATCCAGGTGTGGCCCGCCCGGCCCGCGCCGGAGGCCGTGCATAAGACCGTCGGCGGCGAGGGCGAGCTCAAGGTCCCCGCGGGACCATGGAACGGCCCGACTGACGCTGACCCCGCGCACGTTGCCCTGAGACTCCCGGTGGCGGCAGCCGGGCGGGCTGAGGCCGTGCTGGCTGACGCCTGGGTGTACCCGGACGGCATCCTGTTCGAGGTCCGGGTCACCGCTGACGTGGAAGGGCTGCGGCCGCGCGAGGCGCAGCGGCTCCGCAAGGCGGCGCCCCGCCTGCGCTGATGCTGGCCGACTGGGCCATGACGCGCTACCCGGACGGCTCCCGGCAGGTCGCCGAGCGGGAGTTCTGGTGCTGGCCCCGGCCGTCGGCCGCGCCGTTCACGCTGACGCTGGAGTGGCCCGCGCTCGGCCTTCCGCCGTCCGCCGTCACCGTCGACGGCGCCGCCCTGGCCGCCGCCCGCCCCTCCTGAGCTCACGCCCAGCCGCATCTGTGCTGTGCCAAAACCCTGCGCAGGGTCGGTCCTCGGGGTCGAACAGCACCACCTTCCCCGCTACCTGCTCGGGGAGCCGGGCGATGATGTCGGTGACGGCGTCGCCTTTGGGGTCGATGAACGCCACGCCGCGCCTGGCAGTGGCTCCTGCGACGCCGCCTAGTCTCCCGCGGCGGGGGTCACGGGAACAGGTGCGCGAGCGGCCACCGTTATGGCCAGCCGCCGAGGCGCATGCATGACGCTTCCAGCGGGACCGGGCAGCACCCGCGTTGACCCGCCAGCGACCCTGGTCTACGTTGCCTGGGAGTCGCCTCTTATGACCGACTGGCCGGGCCAATGTCGCGCGGCGGCAGGGAGGGGGGATCCAGATGACACCGGGAGCGCTGGGCACGGGCCTGGTCCGGAGGCTGGTCAGCGTGCCGCCGGGCGCGCGACTCGATGGGGCGGCTGGATCCGGTGGCGAGCTGTGGTTCGTGATCGCGGGCGACGGCCTGCTGGACGCGGGCGACCTTCGGGGAGCGCCGCTGGGCGGCGACATGGGGTTGTGGATACCCCCCGGTGCCCGCTACCGGCTCCAGGCCGGCCCACGGGACGAGGTGCTGCTGGACGCGGTCGCACTGCCTACCCCGGACGCACCGCCTCCCCCGGGCGCGGCGCACCCCCCGGCGGCCGCGCCGCGGATCTCCTATCTCCGCGACTGCGATATCGAGGTGACCGGCGACCGCCGGTTCCGGGTCCTGCTGGGTCCCGGCCGCGGATGCGAGGCGGCGACCCAGTTCCGGGGCGAGATTCCCCCTGGCCGGGCTCCCCAGCACAGCCATCGCTACGACGAGGTGGTGCGCGTCCTCGAGGGCGAGGGCGTGGCGCACGCGGGAGGCGCCGAACTGCCGCTGGCGCCCGGGTCCTGCATACATCTGCCGCGAGGACTTCCGCACTGCCTTGAGAACACCGGGAGCACGACCCTCGTGGTCTTGGGCGTGTTCCACCCGGGTGGCAGCCCGGCCGCGAAGGTGACGACGGCATCAGGATGAGGGCCCCCGGCACCGCCCGCGGGTGGCTCGGCCGCTCCCCCGGCGGCTTGCGCTGATCGGCGGGACCGGCGTGGTCATGATCGCCATCGGCGCCAGCCTGGCCGTCACCGGCCGCAAGGACTGACCGGCGGGCCGTTCGCGACCTGTCGTCAGGCCTGCAGCTGGTCAGGTCTGCAACGGCATCATCTCGGTGACGAACTGGCCGAGGAACCGGTCGGCAGACGGGAGCGGGCCGGCGGGCCTGATGACGAACTTGCTGAGGCCCTCGGCCATGTACGCCTCGATCATTCGCCGCGCATCCGGCCAGCTCGCGGCGACCAGGCTGGCTGGGTCCGCGTCGGGCCGCCGCTCCCGCACGGTCGCGATCAGCGCTGCGGGAATCCCCTCGGTCGCGACCGCGAGGCTGATCCCGTAGTGATCCGGCTCCACCTCGCGGCCCGCCTCCGAGGCGGCCGCCTCGATGGTCGCACGCCCGGCGCCGGCCTCTTCGGGGGTGATCAGGCTGGCCAGCCAGCCGTCGCCGAGCCAGCCGACCCGCCGCAGCGCTCCGGGAGCGCTGCCTCCCAGCCAGATGTCCAGTGGCTTCGCGGGCAGCGGCCCGATGCTCGCGCCCTCGACCGTGAAGAACTCCCCGTCGAAGGACACAGTGTCCTGGCGCAGCAGCAGCCGCAGCAGCTCCAGGGATTCGTCGAACACCGCCGCCCTCTGACCCGCAGGGACCGGAAACAGGTCCCGCTCATTCCGGCGGGCGGGCCGCAGGCCGAAGACCGGCAGCACCCGTCCCGGCGCGAGGCCGGCCAGCGAGGCGAGTTGCTTGGCAACCAGCACGGGATGACGTCCGGGCAGCACGGATACCCCGGTGCCCACCTTGAGCCTCTCTGTCCTGGACAGAGCGTGCGCCATGCCGATCAACGGCTCGACCAGCGGCCCGTACACCATCTCCGGCAGCCACAGCGAGTCGACGCCGGCCCGCTCCAGTTCGTCGACGGCGGCGGCGAACTCGCCGGGAACGCCCGCGGATCCCAGCGCGATTCCGATTCTGACTTTCACTCGTCCATCTCACCACGGGCACCCAGCCACGAACCACGAACTCCTGGCGGACCACTGGCCGGAGGACCGGGCGGAGTGTGGTAACGCCATGAGCGAGCCGATCGCTTCTCACGGTAGATGCCTGGGTTACCTGTGCCCAGCCGGCCGGGCCGCGAGCTGGGCGAGCCGCTGCGGGATGCCCTCCTGAGGGGGCAGTCCCTGCCCCCGTACGCCCCGAGGACCTGTGCACGCTGGCGGGGGTGCCCCGCCGGCCTGGCCGCGACCCTGATCGTGCCGTGACCGCGCCTTACGAAGAGCACTATCCGGCTCTCGTGCGGCTGGCTGCGCTTCTGGCCGACAGCGTGGTCACGGCGGATGAGATAGTGCAGGATTCGTTCGTCGCCCTGCGTTATGCGCGGCGGAGGCGGGTCAGCGAGTCCGCGCCTTTGTATCTTCGCCGGTCCGTGGTGTACCGGTCGCGCTCAGCGCTGCGGCGGCAGCGTCCCGTCGCGGGCCGCAGCAGGCCCGAACCCGCGCCGGGCAGCCAGGGCGAATACCCGGCAGTCATCTCGGCATTGCGCGCGCTGCCGGCCCGGCAGCGCGAGGTTCTCGTCCTGCGTTACTACGCCGACCTGTCCGACGCGCAGATCGCCTACGTCACGGGTATCAGCAGCGACGCTGTGAAGCGCCACGCCGCGCGGGCCATGGCCTCACTGCGCCAGGCGCTAGAGAGCGCGGATGAGTGACCCGAGGGCAGGCTGAGAAAGCCGCGGTGGCGGTCAGGCCCCGGAGGCCTGTTTCTCGTCGTGGCCGCCGAACTGCTTGCGCATCGCCGACAGCGCCTTGTCGGCGAACAGGTCGAGCTGGCGGGAGGAGAACCGTGAGTAGAGCGAGCTGGTGAGGACCGGCGCCGGAACGCCTTCCTCGATAGCGGCGATCGAGGTCCAGCGTCCCTCGCCGGAGTCCGAGACCCGGCCCTCGAAGTCGGACAGGTCCGGTGACTGCTGCAGCGAGATGGCCAGCAGGTCGAGCAGCCAGGACCCGATCACGCTGCCCCGGCGCCATACCTCGGCCACCGCGGTCGTGTCGATGTCGTACTGGTAGTACTGGGGGTTCTCCAGCGGGGCGGTCTCCGCGTCACCCTCCTGCTTGCGGTGGCCGATATTGGCGTTGTGCAGCACGTTCAGGCCCTCGGCCAGGGCGGCCATCATCCCGTACTCGATGCCGTTGTGAACCATCTTGACGAAATGCCCGGCACCGCCCGGCCCGCAGTGCAGCCAGCCCTGCTCGGCAGGGCCGGGCTCGCCGGTGCGGCCGGGCGTGCGCGGTGCGGCGTCCACGCCCGGCGCCAGCGACTGGAACAGCGGAGCCAGGCTGGCCACCGCGTCGTCGTCGCCGCCGATCATCAGGCAGTAACCGCGCTCCAGGCCCCAGATCCCGCCGCTGGTCCCGCAGTCAACCAGCCGGATGCCCATCTGGGCCAGCCGGGCCCCGCGCTTGAGGTCGTCGCGGTAGTAGGAGTTGCCGCCGTCGATGATGATGTCGCCCGGCTCCATGCGCTGGGCCAGTTCGTCGATCGTCTGCCCGGTGATCTCGCCCGCGGGCACCATCACCCAGGCCGCCCGCGGCTTGGTAAGGGCCGAGACGAACTCGTCCAGGGTCAAGGTTCCGACGGCGCCCTCGGCGGTCAGCTGCTCCACCGGCCTGGGGCTCCGGTCGTAGACGACGCACGGGTGGCCGTCGCGCATCAGCCTGCGGACTATGTTGGCCCCCATCCGGCCCAGCCCCACCATGCCGAGCTGTCGAGTCTCAGTGGCTGGCATCGTGTCCTCCGTTTTCTGAATCGGAACTGGCGGGCAGCCACGGCTCGTGCCAGTCGGCGAACCCGCGGACCAGCCTGGCTGCCTCCGGCGGCCCCCAGGATCCCTTCGGGTATTCCTGCACCGGCGGCGGCTGGTCCAACAGCGGCTGGACCACCCGCCAGGTTTCCTCGACGGTGTCTTCGCGCGCGAACAGGTGGCCGTCTCCCGCTATGGCGTCGCGCAGCAGCCGCTCGTAGGGCTCCAGCTGCGGGCCGAGTTCCTCGAACAACATGTCGAGGTACACCGTCCGCCACCCGCGCCCGGCCCCCTGCGAGGTGAGTCCAGCCCGCAGCCCGGACTTCGGATCGATGCGCAGGACGATCTGGTTCGGCTCGCCGTGATTCATCCCGGCGATGAAGCGGATCCGAGGCGGCCGCCGGAACACCAGCCGCACCTCGGTCACCCGGGTGGCCAGGGCCTTGCCCGTCCTGATGAAAAACGGCACCCCGGCCCAGCGCCAGTTGTCCACCTCCAGCCGCAGGGCGGCGTACGTCTCGGTGCCGGACCCCTTCGCCACCCCGGGGACGTCGAGGTAGCCCTGGTACTGGCCTCGCACGTAGTGGGACGGGTCGGCGTCCGGCATGGAGCGGAACACCTCGGCCTTCTTGTCCCGCAGGTCGTCGGCGCTGGGTCCCACCGGCGGCTCCATGGCGACCAGGGAGAGCACCTGGAGCAGGTGGTTCTGCACCACGTCCCGCAGCGCGCCGATGGGGTCGTAGAAGCTGCCGCGGTCGTCGACGCCGAAATCCTCGGCCATCGTGATCTGCACGGAGGAGACGTGGTTCCGGTTCCACACCGGCTCGAGGAGGTCGTTGGCGAACCGGATGTACTGCAGGTCGAGCACCGGCTCCTTGCCGAGGAAGTGGTCGATGCGCAGGATCTGGTCTTCCGCGAGGTGGCGCCGCAGGTCGGCGTTGAGCTGGAGCGCAGAGGTCAGGTCATGGCCGAAGGGCTTCTCCACCGCGACCCTCGCCCCGCTGGTGAGCCCGGCGCCGGCCAGCGACTCGACGACGCCGGCGAACAGGCTGGGCGGGATCTCCAGGTAGAACAGCGGATGGGCGGCGCCGGCCAGGGCCTGGGCCAGCCGCCGGTGGGTGCCGGAGTCCGCAAAGTCGCCGCTCAGGTAGGACAGGCGCCGGGCCAGGCGGCCGAACACCGTCTCGTCGAGCCGCTCGCCGGACTCCTCGATGGACTTCCGGGCGTGGGCGATGAGGTGCTCCGTGGACCAGTCCTGCCTGGCCACGCCGATCACCCGGCAGGTGAGGTGGTGATTGGCCTCCAGCCGGTACAGGGCCCGCAGCGTCTGCTTCCTGGCTAGGTCCCCGGTAATGCCGAAGGCCACGAGCGCGTCGACGGCGGGTGCCTTCTCCGGCGCGTGCACGGGCATGCGTCACCTCCCCCGGGCCATGACGATGGCGGACAGAGCCATAGGCCGCGCGGACGACGCTACACTGCCGGGCTGTCGCCGCGCTCACCCAGGGGCACGCTCACGGGGCCGGTTTCTCCGCGCCGTGAAGCTGCGCGTTGAGCGCCCCCCAGGCCCCCCTCCGCGCCCGCGCCTCCACCGTTCCGGTGACGCTGTTCCGGATGAACATCAGCCCGGACTGCCCGGACAGCTCGCGCGCCTTAACGCGGTGGCCGCCGGCCAGGGTCACGATGGTGCCGGCGGTCAGGTAGAGCCCGGCCTCGATGACGCAGTCGTCGCCGAGGGAGATCCCCAGCCCGGAGTTGGAGCCGAGCAGGCACCGCTCGCCCACGGTGATGCGCTCCTTGCCGCCCCCGGACAGCGTGCCCATGATCGCAGCGCCGCCGCCGATGTCGGTGCCCGCCCCGACGACCACGCCCTGGCTGATGCGCCCCTCGACCATCGCGGCCCCGAGCGTTCCGGCGTTGAAGTTGACGAAGCCCTCGTGCATAACGGTCGTTCCCTCGCCCAGGTACGCGCCGAGGCGCACGCGGCTCGCGTCGGCTACGCGGACCCCGGCCGGGACGACGTAGTCGAGCATGGGCGGGAACTTGTCCGCCGACCGCACCTCCACCTGGCGCCCGGCCGCCCGGGCCCGCATCTGGACCGCGCCGGCCTCGGCCGCGTCCACCGGCCCGGCGGACGTCCAGCAGACCGTCGGCAGCACCGCGAAGATGCCGTCGAGGTTCATGCTGTTCGGCCGGGCCAGCCGGTGCGACAGCAGATGAAGCCGCAGGTAGGCATCTCCGGCGTCGCGGGGCGCCTCGTCGAGATCAGCGACCTCCACGCGCCGGCGGCTGACGCGCACCGCGCGGAGCGGGTCCTCGCGCTCAGGGCCCGGGGGGAGCTGGTCGGGGCCGCTCGGCGGGCCCAGCCGGGGGTCGGGAAAGTAGAAGTCGAGCGCGACGCCGGCCTCGCTCACCGTGACGATCGCGTCTCCCCATGCTTGCCTGGTCACGGACACGAACCCTACCGCCGGGTCACGACGTTTGCGATGCGGCCCGGGACGACCACGACGCGGTCCACGGCGGCGTCGCCGACATAGCGGGCCATGTCCGGATCTCCGGTCAGGATCTCGACGATCTGCTCCTCGCTGGCGTCCGCGGGAACCTCGATCCGGAACCGGGTCCTGCCGTCGATCTGCACCGGGAGCACGACCGTTGGCTCGGCGGCGAGCGCCGCGTCGGCCTCGGGGAACACCGCGTAGGCGATCGACTCGCCATGGCCAAGGCGCGCCCAGAGCTCCTCGGCAATGTGCGGGGCCAGCGGCGCGACCATGAGAACCAGCGGCTCGGCGATGGCCCTCGGCAGCCTGCCCCGCGCGGCGACGAGGCGGCCCGCCAGGGTGACGAGCTCCTGCAGCCGGGCGATCGCGATGTTGAACCGCAGCTCGGCATAGTGCTCGCGAACCGCCCGGATCGTCTGGTGCAGCAGCCTGGCCGTGTCCGCGTCGGCCGGGCCGTCGTCGACGATGAGCTCGCCGGTGCGCTCGTCCACCAGGCTGCGCCACAGCCGCTGCAGGAACCGGTAGACCCCGACCACGTCGTCGGTGTGCCACGGCCGGTCGGCATCCAGCGGGCCCATCGCCATCTCGTACAGCCGCAGGGTGTCCGCGCCGTAGCTGGCGTACATGTCGTCGGGGCCAACGCTGTTCTTCTTGCTCTTGCCCATCCTCCCGGCCCGGCGGGTCACCGCCGTGCCGTTATGAATAAATGTGCCGTCCGCCTGGTACTCCACCTCGGCCGCCGGGACGTACATCCCGCGCGCGTCGGTGAACGCGTCGGCCGTGATGTAACCCTGGTTGACCAGCCGCCAGAACGGCTCCCTGGTCGAGACGTACCGGAGGTCGAACAGCACCTTGTGCCAGAACCTGGCGTACAGGAGGTGCAGCACGGCATGCTCCACGCCCCCCACGTACAGGTCGACCCCGCCGTCGCCCGGCTGGACGTCATCAGCTCCCCCGCCCGCGGGCACCATCCAGTACCGTTCGGCCTCGCGGCCGACGAACGCGGCGTCGTTGTCCGGGTCGAGGTAGCGCAGGTAGTACCAGCAGGACCCGGCCCACTGCGGCATCGTGTTCAGCTCGCGCCGGTAGGTCCGGGGGCCGTCGCCCAGGTCGAGCTCGACGTCCGCCCAGTCGCGGGCCCTGGCCAGCGGGGGCACCGGGTCACCGGCCTGGCCGTCGGCCGGGCGGGCGGCAAAGTCGGTCATCTCGGGCAGCGTGACCGGCAGCATCTCGTCGGGGAGCGCGACCGGCAGGCCGTAGGAGTCGTAGACGATCGGGAAGGGCTCGCCCCAGTACCGCTGCCGGGAGAAGAGCCAGTCGCGCAGCCGGTAGGTCCGGCGGCGGCTTCCGTGCCCGGTGCGCTCCAGCCAGCCGATGGCGGCGTCGATCCGCTCGTCGGCTGGACCGTCGGCTGGATCCTCGGCGCCAGGCACTTCGGTGACCGGCAGCCCGAAGGAGCGGGCAAAGTGCCGGTCACGCTCGTCGTGCGCAGGGACTGCCATGATGGCCCCGGTACCGTAGCCCATCAGCACGTAGTCGGCGAGGAACACCGGGATCTGCCCGCCGGTGGCCGGGTTCAGGGCGTAGGCACCGGTGAACACCCCAGTCAACGACGTGACCCGCTGCCGGTCGCCGATCATCGAGGTGCGCTCCCGGTACGCCCGTACCGCATCGGCCGGCGACCAGCCCGCGTCGTCGTCCCCGTGATGGTCCGCCCCGTGGTCGACGGCACTCTCGCCGTGCCCCTCGGTGAACCGCCATGACTGCGGGGTACCCGGCGGCCACCGGTCGGCGACCAGCGCGTCGGCGAGGGGATGCTCGGGGGCCAGGACCAGATAGGTGGCCCCGGGCAGCGTATCCGGCCTGGTCGTGAACGCCTCGATGCGCAGGCCGACCGGGCCCGCGACGGTGGCGCCCGCCACGGGACCGTCCCCTACGGGACCGCCCGCCACGTCAAACGTGATAACGGCACCGTCGCTAGGGCCGATCCAGTTCCGCTGCAGCACCTTGACCGACTCGGGCCAGTCGAGCCGGTCCAGGTCGGCCAGCAGCCGCTCCGCGTAGGCGGTGATCCGCATCACCCACTGCCGCAGCGGCCGCCGGTACACCGGGTAGTTGCCGACATCGCTGCGCCCGTCGGCGGTGACCTCCTCGTTCGCCAGCACCGTGCCCAGGTCCGGGGACCAGTTGACCAGCTCCTCGGAGATGTAGGCCAGCCGCCAGGAGTTCACGACCTGCCGCCTGGCGGTCTCGTCAAGGTCCGCCCAGGGCTTCCCGTCGGGGTTGGCCGGGCCCGACGCCGTGCGCGTTCCGGCTTCGAACTCGGCCACCAGCTCGCTGATCGGCCGGGCGCGGCCCTGGTCCTGGTCGAACCAGCTGTCGAAGATCCGCAGGAAGATCCACTGGGTCCAGCGGTAGAAGCGGGGATCAGTGGTCGCGACCTCCCGCCGGGCGTCGTGCCCGAGACCGAGCCGGCGCAATTGCCCGCGCATGGCGTCGATGTTGATCTTCGTGGTGATCGCCGGATGCTGACCGGTGTTGATCGCGTACTGCTCGGCCGGGAGTCCGAACGCGTCGTAGCCCATGGCGTGCAGCACCGCATGCCCGGTCATGCGCAGGAACCGGGCGAACACGTCGGTGCCGATGTAGCCGAGCAGGTTGCCGACCTGCAGGCCGGCCCCGCTCGGGTAGGGAAAGAAGTCGAGGACATAGAACTTCGGCAGGCCGGCGACCCGCTCGAACCCCGCGGCCAGCGGCCCGGTCGGGTTCGGCGCGTGGAATGTGCCCTCGGCCTGCCACCGCTCCTGCCACGCGAGCTCGATCTGGTTCGCCAGCCTGGCGTCATACCTGAACGGCAGCTCGGGGTCGGATCCGCCGTCTCGTGACGCGACCCGCCCGGGGGTGGGATTCTCGCTCATAACTTCCTCGCCAAGGCTGGTCCGGGAAACGAAAAAGCCCCTCATCCAGAGGGGCTGCCGCGCTGACTGTCCTGCCGAATGCCGTCAGCGCGGCCCGGCGAGGAGGAGGCTGGTGCAGTCAGACATGCTGCACAGGATACCGGAACCCCGCTCGGGCCGGTCAGAGAACCTTCCCGGGATTGAGGATGCCGACCGGGTCGAGAGCGGCCTTGATAGCGCGATGCACGGCCATCGAGTCGTCTCCGAGCTCGAGAGCCAGCCAGCGACGCTTGATGACGCCGACGCCATGCTCGCCGGTCAGCGTGCCGCCGAGGTCGAGCGCGGCCCGGAACACCTCGTCGGCGGCCGCCCAGACGTTGGCCGGCACCTCCGCCTCGCCCAGCCCGCGGTCGAAGACGAAGACCGGGTGCAGGTTGCCGTCCCCGGCGTGGGCGACCGTGGCGATCAGCACGCCGTGGTGGTCGGCGGCGCGCTCGATGAGCTCGACCATGTCCGGCAGCCGGGAGCGGGGCACGCACACGTCCTCGACCAGCGTCGCCCCGAGCCGCTCGATGGCCGGGAACGAGAGCCGCCGGATGTCGAGGAGCTGCTGCGATTCTGCCTCGGTGGCTGAGACGTCGGCGAGCAGGGCGCCGTGCTCGGTGCACTTGTCCCGCATGATCGCGGCCCGCCGGGCCGCGTCGTCGCTGTCGTCCTGGGCGATGAGCAGCGCCTGGACCGGGTCGCCGAAGCCGAGGTGCTTCCAGTCGTCGATGGCGCGCAGCGTGACCCGATCGAGCAGTTCGAGCAGGCTGGGCTGCAGCCGGGCCTGCAGGATCGCGCTCACCGCGCGGGCCGCCGCGCCGAAGCTGGGGAAGCTCGCGGCCACGGTAGCGGGCGGCGCGGAAGGCCGGGGACGCAGCCGCAAGGTCGCAGAGGTCAGCACTCCGAGGGTTCCCTCCGAGCCCACGAACAGGCTGGTCAGGTCGTAGCCGGCCACTCCCTTGATCGTCCTGCGGCCGGTGCGCAGGATCCGGCCGTCGGCGAGCACGACCTCGAGCCCGAGCACGGCATCCCGGGTGACGCCGTACTTCACGCAGCGCAGCCCGCCCGCGTTGGTGGCCAGGTTCCCGCCGATCGTGGATATCTCGTAGCTCGACGGGTCGGGCGGGTACATCAGCCCGTGGGCCGCCGCGGCCCGGTCGAGGTCGGCGTTGATCACGCCGGCCTCGGCGACGGCCATCTCGTTGGCCGGGTCAAGCTCCAGGATCGCGTTCATCCGGGCCAGCGAGAGGATCACACAGCCGTCGACCGCGGCCGCCCCCATTAGCAAGCTACCCATACTCGGAGCGGTCTCGGGGTCGGGCTCGGCCACTACTGGGCAAGCACGCCGGGATCACTCCGCGGACTGCTGGGCATGGATGGCGTCTTCCAGGCTGGCCAGGCTGGCCGACAGGTCCTCGTCCTGATAGCCCCGGACCGCAAAATCGCACAAGATTCCGCCCGTCCGGTCCGGCTGGCGGCCTTTGTGGTCACCCGCGGCTGTTCCTACGACCGCTTGTGACCACGTTTCCGGCCGGGCGCTCCCGCAAACGGATCCGCAGCCAGTCTGCGTCACCGCCAGCACGGGCCCGGCCGGAGGCCGTGGCAGAACCACAGCCTGATCCCTGCTATCGATCGGTCTCCGTCCTCGGTTCGCCGCAGGGGCAGGTGTCCAGCTCCACCCAGACGGCCTTGCCCCGCGGGGCATCGCGAACTCCCCACTTGTCAGCCAGGCTCTCCACCAGCACGAATCCGAATCCCGACTCGTCGAGCCCGGCCGGCGTGCGCGGCCGAGGCCTGCGCGGGTCGGCGTCCTGGACCTCGATTCGCAGGCAGGTTCCTGCGGTTTCGAATCGCAGGATCATCGCGGACGTGGTTCGAGCGTGCCGCACCACGTTGGTCACGAGCTCATCGACGAGCAGGACCGCCGTCTCTTCCAGGTGCGCCACCTGCCATGAGGTCAGGACCTGGCGTGTGGCCTGGCGGGCCAACGCCGGCGCCTGCTCTGCTGCGGGCAGCGTCAGCTGCCTGCCCCAGGACGGGTCTCCCGCTACGCCGGGCCGCGCGTGAGCGCAGTTGCATCCGCTCCGGTCAGCCGTCATTGCAAGAATGCCTCAATCTCGTTATCCGCCGGGCCTCCCGGCAGTGTCCACGGCGGATACGGTTGCGGCGCTCTGTTCCCCGCAGCGGCGGGCACATCATGGACGCGCCGTGATGTGGCCCCCTTATTACACGTCCCCCCGTGTGGTACTCCTCCGAGAGTCGGTCATGTACCTGAGCGAAGCCTCCAAGGATGCTGATGGCACGCTGTCAACTCCCCGGCTATCAGCTGACCGTCAGGGCCGACGGCTTGACGACGGAGGCGTTCGAGGGCTAAGTGTCCACTCGGCCTCACAGCGTGGACCGAGCGTAAGGCGGCGCGATTCGGACCCTCTGCCGGTCAGGCGGCCAGCGCGCGGCGCAGGTAGTCAAGCCGGGCCGCCCGCGCGGCCCGGGCCAGCGTGGTCTGCGGAGCCAGCCCGTCGAACCCGTGGAATCCGCCGGGCCACAGGTGGAACTCCACCGAGACCCCGGCTCGAGACAGCCGGGCCGCGTAGTCGATGTCCTCGTCCCGGAACGT
>Ga0209648_10000080_pt1 | contig 60294 bp, 61 predicted proteins | sample GraSoi2013_115cm_FD_185830 | JGI IMG/M metagenome (GOLD analysis project Ga0209648, IMG submission 185830) | Grasslands soil microbial communities from the Angelo Coastal Reserve, California, USA - Sample 9_17_2013_115cm (SPAdes) (version 2) | ecosystem: Environmental > Terrestrial > Soil >... | reverse complement strand
GAGGCGAAAACACAAAAAATGGAAAATAGAAATTAGAAGCTCGCAACGCAACAGTCCGAATTCGAAACTAAAAATCAAGGCGAAAACTATTCAACGCGCTGAACGTAACGCGCTTCGGAAGTGTCCACTTTAATTCTGTCGCCTTCGTTCACAAACGGCGGCACCTGCACCACCAGGCCGGTCTCGAGAGTGGCGGGCTTCATGACCGCGCTGGCAGTGGCCTTCTGCAGCGTCGGCTCGGTCTGGATCACCTTCATATCCATGGTATCGGGCAAGTCCACGCCGATGGCTTTTTCCTCGAAAAATTCGACCTTCACGATGGTGCTGGGAATCAGATAGTAGACGGATTCGCCCAGCTCTTCGCGGCTCATCTGCATCTGCTCGTAGTTTTTCGTATTCATGAAGTGAAAATCATCGCCCTCGCTGTAAAGGTACTCGAACTCGACTTCATCGAGGATGGCGCGGTCCACGAATTCTTCGGCGCGGAACCGGTAATCGATGATCGCACCGGTACGGAGGTTTCGCATGCGCGTCTGCATCGAGCCGCGCTTGTTTCCGGGGGTGCGGTGATCGACGCTGAAGATGGTGAATAGCTGGCCCGCGTGCTGGATGACCATGCCGGGGCGGAGTTGTGTCGCTTTGACGCTGCTCATTATTTTGTGCGGCCGCAGAGCGGCCGACTGCTCCCCAGAAAGTTTGCTGATTTCGGAAATTCCAGCGGGTAACAAACCCTTCGGCAAGCTCGGGGTGGGACTGCACCCCTGCGTTGCTCGCGGAATGACTCGAGGCACGCGGGAGGGAAATGCGTCTCCAGCGCGAAACTACAGTATAAAGGCCCTCATTCGAACCGGTCAATCATCGACTTTTCCGAAGCAAACCTCTAAGGCAGGAAGCCCAGATCGGTCGTCGAGAAGTTTTGCAGGTTCGGAAAAATCCCGGCGATATCGGTACTCGCGAGCCCGAACCACTTGGCCAGAGTGGCGCCATATTGATCGACCGCAGTGGAGGGAATCCACCGGCCATTGGTGGTGGCGTCGTCTGGCCCGTTCAGCGTGAGATCGGGAAACGTGCCGTATATCCCGCCGTTATTCGTTGCGCCGCCCTTCACGGCGCCACCCATAATTATCTGGTGACTGCCCCAGGCATGGTCGCTACCGGCGTTTGAGGCGGGCTGAAGCGTGCGGCTGAAATCCGAGAGCGTAAACGTGGTCACGTTGTTCGCCACTAGTAATTCATTCGTGGCATCGAAAAAAGCCTTCATTGCGGGACTGACCTGGCTCAGCAGGTTTTGCTGAATCTTGATCTGGTCGCTGTGCGTATCGAAACCGCCCAGCGAACAGAAAAAAACCTGCCGGTTCACGTTCAGCTGATTTTTTACCGAGATGATTTGCGCAACCTGCTTGAGCTGATTCCCGAGAGATGTATTCGGAAATATCGTCTGGAGTGTAATTGGGTTCTTCAGCGCAGCAGCCAGATACTTGCTCTGCGCGATGGTATTGACAGTGACGTTGCTGGCGGGCTGGACCAGCGAGATGCCCGAGTCCAGCGTCAAGATCTGCTGGAGGGCCGCGAGGCGCGCCTGCCCCGGTGCAGAGGTGTCTCCGAAATCATTGAGCCCAGGAGGGGCGCCTGGAATCATCGCGAAGGGCTGCGTCTGGTTGCCGGTGCAGAAAATGGTTTGGCCGGCGACGGAGAGGATGGGCGGAAACGATTGGTTGTAGCAGCCGCTGACAGTCCCTGCAGCCTTAATAACGTCGGCCATGCGGCCCGCCCAGCCAGTGGAGGGAACGCCGCTCAACTGGACGGTCTGCCACTGATCCTGCTGGTCGGAATGCGAGAAGAGATTGTCAGGAGCCTGGACAATTCTGTTGATGTAATCGGTCTTGCTGCTGAAGGGTTTTATTAAGGTGCCGACGTTGGCCAGGACCGCGAGGTTATTGGAATTGTAAAGAGCGGCGAGTTCCGGCGCGGCAGGGTGCATGCCGTACTGTGGGCCAGTCGTAGAAGCCGAGTTCAGTTGTGCGAGCGTACTCTGCGCGAGAGTGAGCCCGCCCATAGTTGGGTTGCCGCGGGCCGCCTGATATAGAGAATAGCGGCTGTCCGTGGGCACGATCAGGTTGTTGGAGTCATTGCCGCCAAAAAGGAAAATACAAACGAGCGCCCTGTAATCGGTGCAAGTTGGTCCAGCCGCCAGGGCGGACATCATCCCGAAGCGGCCGAGGCCGGCGAGCGTGCTCAACGTCGCCGCCGAACAGCAGCTCAATCGGATGAAATCGCGTCTTGTGTGTGGCATGGCTCTCTCTCCTTCGCTGGCGCGGACCTTGCTTTACCTCTGTATCTGGTATTGCGATGACGAAACGATCAAGTAGGCGGCTGTTCGGGCCCTGTCCATCGGATCGCTGCCAGGCACGGCGCTCACCGCGGTGAGTATTGCGGCCCTCATCGCTGGAATCATGGTCCCGTGCAAGAGCTGTAAATTCATGGCGTCAACCATGGTCCCCAGATCATTGTCATTGCCTGCGATGGCGGCGTACGTACTGAGATCGATTTGCGTGCTGTTAGAGAAAACCGGGGAAAACATCACGTTTTCAATATCGTTTACGCGTGCGAGACTGCTCGCGGAAGTGAAGATCTGGAACTCCGGTCCCGAGAGCGGTGACGCTGGGGGAGTATTAAAGTCCGCCGCAGGGATGTTGTACAGCGGCGAGAAGAAGTTGAAGACGCTTCCCGAGTTAAACAGGAATTCGCCCCCCATATCCAAACCGAAATAGACGATGGTGTTGGTGGCGTCGGTAGTGCCATGAAAGGCGCGGATGACGTTTGTCAGGAAAAGCACGGGCTCGCGCAAGTGGCCGTCCACCAGATTTTCTGTGGCCAGAACGTCTCCCCGTCGCGCTTCCGGATCGAGCAGCACGGCCGCAATCAGAGCCTGCATGTTGCCGCGCGTGCCGTCTCCAAAAGTGACGCCCTTAGACATAAACGTTCCATTCTTGAATGCATTGGCTACGTTCGTTACATACAACGGGCTCGGATTGCTCGTAACAAGGTGCTGAATCATGCGCCGCGCGACGAAGGGCGGCAAGTTTGGGTGATTGAAGATGGTGTCCAGCGCACCCTTCAGATCCACCTGAGTCGACTGCCCAGCATTCAATGTCACGCCCAGAATCGTTTTTGTGGCCATGTCGTGATAAGCGTCGCACGGCACCATGGGGCTGCCGCCATTGCGAGTGTAGTTAGGATATTGAGCACAGCTTGTCGCAGGGGCGACCGGGGCATACGTCCAACCCGTAAACGCGCGCGCGAGTGCTTGAATGTCAGCCTGCGCGTAAGTAGGAACGAAAGCGCCGTTCTGGATCTGCGGCGTGCCATCGGGATTCAGCAAGTTGGGACCGATGGTGAAAAGCTGCATGAACTCGCGGGCATAGTTCTCGTTGGCGTGAATGCCATTGGCGAGATCCGGCTTGGCATTATTCACCATGTCCAAATAAATGCCCATGGCCGGATTGAGCGTAACGTCTTCCATCAGATTGCGGTAGCTGCCGAATGCATCGCCGGTAAGCACGCGGAGATAGGGCACGTAAAAATCCGGCTGCCCGACTTTGTTGCCGGAAACCACCCAAATCTGGTTGAGGGCAAACATCATCCGCTGCCGCAGCTGGTCCGAGCCGGCTTGCGCGTCGAGAGCGTTTTGGAAAAACACCGGGAACAACACATGAACGTCGTTCATTCCCGGCGGAGGGATCGGGTAATTGACATCCGACGTGGGCGCTTGAAACTGCGCCGTGAGGAAACTCTCCATCCCCCCCGTTTCCACGGCGGCAAGCTGAGTATCGCTGGGACCAAAGGTGCTCTGCTCGAGGAAGCGCACTGCCGCTCGTTGGTTCACGATGGTGACGGGAACCGCCAGGGCCGCAGAGGGCGTGCCATCGGGCATGGGATTGACAACCGTTAGATTGAGTACGCCAGGCGCTGCCTGTGCGGTTCCCGTTGCTGTCAAATGAGAAGAATCCAAAAACGTGGTCGTGAGCTGCGCGGCGCCGAGCAGCACTTGGGCGCCACTGACAAATTTGCTGCCAATAATGCCGATGCTGATCGGTGCATTAGCAGCCAGCGTGGGCGGATAGACAAAACTGACGAGCGCAATCGGATTTGCCAGAGTCACGTTAGCAGATTGACTCACACTCGAGTCCGCGGCGCTCGTGGCGGTAACAAGTATTTTGTTTTGTGCCGGAACCTGAGCCGGCGGTGTATAGAGTCCATTGGGAGAGATAGGGCCGTTTGTGCTGTCTCCACCGGGCGTTCCATTCACCGACCAAGTCACGGACTGGTTCGTTGTGCCAGTCACGGTGGCAAAGAACTGCTGGGTATCGCCGGTGCGCACTGTCGCAGTAGTTGGCGTTATGTTGACGATGATTTGTTGCGGCGGCGGACCTGAGCTGCCGCATCCGCAGACCAACAACACGGCCAAGACCAGAGGAAACGAGAACCAGCGACTCGGCATGAGCCACCCCTTTTTTGGTGCATCCGGGGACCAAGACGGTTAATCCATCGCGTTCGGCGATGCCTTCGAGGGAAGCATTCCCGTCGGATTATACAACCCGTGGCGTCAAATTAGTTGCGTTAATTGCGCGCGCCTCACTCGCAGCTCTCGTGCAAGGAAGGGCTCAGGTATCCTCATTCCTTAGAAGCCCTGGCGCTCCGCGGTCACTGGCATTCCAGAATAGTGGACGTGGACCAGGCGCCAGCGGCCTTGTATTTTCTGATAGAGCTGCGTTTCCCTGCCGTGCGTCGTGAGGCGGGAGCCATCTTTTCTGAACTTCGCGGCGAAATCCCAATAGAACTCAGCCCAAGCCGCGTCCCCGAAAACATGAATGGAAACGTCATGAACACTCAGTTTGCGTTCCGAAAACATCTCACCCATCAGGCGCTTGTAGACATTTTGCTTGATTTGCTCGAAGCCGTGTTCATGGCCCAACGGGTGGATGAAGGAGACGTCCGGAGAATCCAGCCACACTTCAGCAGCGAGATTTGTATCCGCGGCGTCAACTGAATTCGCGTATTTCTCAATCAAGCTGCGAATATCCGCGACATCAGCCGGCGATTCCGGAGGAGAAACATGTCCGGGGGTTTCGCCTTTTTCTCCTTTTGCGTGCGCCGATGCAGCTTCCGCCATGATCTTTTCGATTTCGTCTGGATCACGGGGAAGGCGTTCGCTGAGCAGCTTGTAACCGGATTCGGTAATAAGGACGTCGTCTTCGATCCGAACCCCGAGATTCTCTTCGGGAATGTAAATCCCGGGTTCGATGGTGATGACCATGCCGGGTTGGAAAGGGGCGCAGTGGTTGCCGGCGTCGTGGACGTTCAAGCCAATGTGGTGGCCGAGGCCGTGGATGAAATAGGGGCCGAGCGAATTGCCGTGAAGATCTTTTCCATGGGAGGTGATGTAGTTGCGGGCGATCTTGTCGACGTTCCTGTCGCCTTTGCTGCAAAAGTCCATGCCGGGCCTGAGCGCGGCGATAGCGGCGTTTTGGGCGCCAAGAACGATGTCGTAGATTTCGTGCTGGCGCGGAGTGTATTTGCCGTTGGCAGGAAGGGTGCGCGTGATGTCTGCCGAGTAGCCCGCGAATTGGGCAGCGACATCCAGCACGACGATGTCGCCGTCTTCAATTTTGCGAGAAAGTTTGTCGTAATGCAGCGCAGTCGAATTAGGGCCGGCGCCAACGATCGGGGCGTACCCTTCCGCTTCCGAGCCGCCCCAGGCATGGACTTCAACCATTTTTGCTGAGATTTGATATTCGTAAAGCCCGGGGCGCATTAACTTCATGGCTTCGAGATGGGCGTCCAGGGAAAGGTCAATCGCTTCTCTTAGGAAGGCAAGCTCGTTCGAGGACTTGATCTGGCGGATGGCGCCGATTTGCGCGCGAATATCTTTCAGCTTGGCCTGCGGCGCCGCGAGCTGCAGCCAATCAACAACGGCTTTTTCGTGCGGATAACCGCCAAGTTCCTTTGCATAAGGAAGAATTGTGTAGAAGTTCGGAAATGTCTTTGCAAGATTTTCGATCGCGATGCGGAAATCGCTGTCAAATGATTTTACGGCCGCAAATCCGGTGCGCGCTTCGATGCCGGGATCCGCGGGTGACATGCGCACGCCATTCCATTTTTCTTTCTGTGGATTCTTTGCCGGAAGGAAAAGAGTTTCGCGTGGTCCGTTTGTTGCTTCACCGTTCTTCAGCGCGGGAAGAATCAGCAGGCCGGCGCCTTCCTCATTGTGGCCGGTGAGGTAGTAGAAATTCTCTTCCTGCGCAAAAACGTACGTCTGCGAGACTTCTTCGTGGCCTGTGAATCCCCAAAGTACGATTGGCCCATCGGCCTGTGCCGCCAACTTGGCGCGGCGTTCCGCGTAGACGCTGTTGGGTTCGCGCTCGCGGCGCTCCTGGGCCCGTATGCTGGTTGCGAGGCAAGCCAGGCAGAGCAATCCCCAGAAAATCGCTGTTGCTGAGTTTAGCAGACCATTCGACCGCACTGACCACAAGCGACCACTCATTCGCGCACCTCGGAACCACCATTTTGTTGTACCGCCCACAGGGCCTGTGGGTTTGCAGTGTGCCACTCACAGCCGGGCGATTGTAACTGAAAGAGACGGGCTGCCGAAATGCTGCCTTATCACATTGGAAGGCAGCAGATACCAATATATCGACTCGGCGAATCTAATTTAGTATGAGAATACGAGGAATCGTCGCCTTTGCCAGCGTCATCCAGTCCATATTGTTCTTGACGCACTTTTTCATTTACAAGACCTGGACGTTTGCGGTGCCAGAGAATGAGGCCACCGCCCTGTGGCTAAAGGTGACCGTCGGGGCGCTGTCGGTCAGCTTCCTGGCTACGACCCTGCTGGCGTTTCGCTACAACAATCCGATAATACGAACTCTCTATCGCGTTGCGGCCGTGTGGCTTGGAATTGTCAGCTTCCTTTTTTTCGCGGCGGGAGCGTCATGGCTAGTTTTTGGCGTCACTCGGCTTGCCGGTGCGAGCGTAAACTTCCACGAGATCGTAAAGGTCGCGTTCGCCGTTGCCGTGTTAAGCGGAGTTGCCGGTATCCTAAACGCCGGTTGGACGCGTATCCGGCGAATCACAGTGCGGCTTGAGAATTTGCCGGAAACGTGGCGGGGGCGGACGGCGGCGCTGGTCAGCGACTTGCACCTGGGGCACGTTCGCAACGGCAGCTTTTTGCGGCGAATCGTCGCGAAGGTGATGAGGGAAAATCCTGACGCCGTATTTCTTGCCGGCGATTTGTATGATGGGACGGCGATTGATGCGGCGAAGGCTGCGGAGCCTTTACGCGACCTGCGCGCGCCGCAGGGCACATATTTTGTTGCAGGCAACCATGAGCAGTTCGGGGACGATTCGCGATACCTGCAAGCGGTCAGCAACGCGGGAGTGCGCGTGCTGCACAATGAGAAAGTAGACGCAGATCAGCTGCAGATCGTTGGCGTGCCTTACAACCATGCCTCACGAGACGAACACTTCCAGAAAGTGCTGCGACAGATCGGCGTGGACCGGAATCGCGCCAGCATCCTGCTGACGCATGCGCCGGACCGCCCACACATTGCGGAGAGGGAAGGGATCTCGTTGCAGGTTTCAGGGCACACGCACGTAGGACAGTTTTATCCCTGGACGTGGATGGCGCAGCGGATTTACCGCCAGTTTGTGTACGGGCTCAACCGGATTGGAAAGATGCTCGTCTATACCAGCAGCGGGGCGGGAACCTGGGGACCTCCGCTGCGGCTAGGATCCAGCCCGGAAATTGTGTTCCTTCAGTTTGAGTGAGATGAACGATCGCGCCCCGGCGAAGAACAAGGGAAGTGCGATCAGCTGCGGAAGAAATCAATCAACAATTCGGAGACACGAACGGGCTCTTCGTGCTGAAGCCAATGCGTGGCGCTGGCGAAAGTGAAGAGTTCGGCGCTTGTGCAGTAGCGCAAGCTTTGGCGCGCCATTTCGGCCAGAAGGAAGGCATCACGTTCGCCCCAGAGGATGCGGGTCGGGACGCGAACGGTCTTGTCTGGAAATTTGGCGCGAGTTCGGAAAAGCGCGCGGTACCAATTGACCATGCCGGTTAGCGAGCCAGGTTGTGACCAAGCCGATCGATATTGGGCGAGATCTTCAGGTGTGAAGGTTCCTGGGCGGCTGGAGCGGAGAAGAGCACGCACACCGACGCGGAAGTTGAAGGCACAGAAAAGGGCTTCCGGCAGCCAGGGGAGTTGGAAAAAGAACATGTACCAACTGAGAAGAAGTTGGTGCGGACGCGTGCTGAGGAATTTGCGCATTACGGACGGATGAGGGACATTGAGGACGACCAGCTTGGCGATGCGCTGCGGATGAAGCAAGGCGATGCTCCAGCCCACGGCAGCGCCCCAATCGTGTCCGGCGAGAAAGATTTTTTCCTGGCCGAGTTGATCGGCGATTGCGACGACGTCGGAGACGAGTTCCGTTAATGCGTAAGCCGCCACGCCGGAGGGTTTGCTGCTGAGATTGTAGCCGCGCTGGTCGGGGACGATGACGCGAAATCCAGCGGCGGACAGAGATTCGATTTGCCGGCGCCAGCCATACCAGAATTCTGGGAAGCCATGGAGAAGGACGACGACGGGGCCGTCCTTAGGGCCGGCAGTAATGGCGTGCAGACGCACGGAAGTATTTTGGAAGAACAGAGTCTCCACGGGCGTGCTCTGGCGCGCCAGTGTAGCACTAGACTTTGGCGTTTTTCTTTAGCGCCACGCGCAAATCCAGATTGCGGATCAGGCGATGCAAATAGTTCGCATGGACGCCTAAAATTTTAGCAGCCTCCGTGAAGCTACCGGCGGACTGCTCCCATGCACTCAAGATTAATTGCTTCTTCAAATTGCGAACGGCATCGTGGTAGTTCGCGGGACCGGAGGCTGTGCAGGGAGCCGTTTCCAGCACGGCTTCCGGCAAGTCCTCGGGAAGAATGAAGTCGGAAGAACCGATGACCACGGCTCGCTCCATGGCGTTTTCCAGTTCGCGGATATTCCCGGGCCAATCGTATTGCATCAAGTAGGCGCGAGCCTCCGGCGAGATCCCTTTGAGCTTGCGATTGCATTTCTCGGCGTTGCGCGTGGCGAAAAGCCCCGCAAGAGCCGGGATGTCTTCCGGGTGCTCGCGCAGGGGCGGCATCGTAAGTGAAATCACATTCAGCCGATGGTACAGATCGCCGCGGAATTTTTCTTCGCGGACAGCTTTTTGGAGATCCCTGTTGGTGGCTGCGAGGAAGCGGACGTTGATCTTGATGGAGCGTGTCCCGCCGACGCGGACGAATTCGCGTTCCTGGAGAACTCTCAGCAATTTAGCCTGGAGGGTTAAGGGCAGCTCGCCGACTTCATCGAGGAAAACGCTGCCTCCTTCGGCAACTTCGAGAAGGCCTTTCTTGTGGTTGATGGCGCTGGTGAACGCGCCTTTCTCATGGCCGAAGAGTTCGCTTTCGAGGAGCGTTTCGGTCAGCGCGGCACAATTAAGGGCGAGAAACAGACCGTCTCTGCGCTGGCTGTTCTTGTGGATAGCGCGGGCGGCAAGCTCCTTGCCGGTACCGCTTTCGCCATAGATCAGCACGGTGGATTCGCTGGGAGCGACGCGCTCGATGAATCGGTAGACCTCCTGCATGCGAGGGCTGTTGCCGGCCATATCGTGCTGCAAGCTGGCCGCAGTGCGCAGTTGCTGGTTTTCGATATCCAGGCGCTCGAACTGACGCACGTTTTCGATGGCAAGGGCGGCCAGACCCGCGATGGCCGCAAGGAGTTGAAGATCCTCCTCGGAAAACGGGGTAGCGGGATTGGAGGAGTGTAAATAAATGACGCCGAGCACCCGGCCACCGGCATTCATGGGAACGCAGAGAATGGAGTTCGCAGGCCTGTTTTCTTGCCGTTCGGAAGAAGCAGGGTCATCGAGCTTCGGGCATTCGTTTTCGAGGACGGAGATACCCTCGGCGATCACACGGCGAGTCAGCGCGCGATTTACATGTACGGGATGATCGGGTCCGGAGACACGATCCCAGGCTACGGGAGTAGCAAGCTCTTCCGCGGCGTCCTCGACAAGGAGGACTGCGCCACGCTCCGCCGGAATGACGTCGAAGATCATGCCCAGTAGTTGCCATTGCAAGGAGTCCTCATCGCGAATCGAGCCGATGGCCGTGCTGATTTTCACTAATGTGCCCAGAGTGCGGGCCAGCCGTGCTGGCTGAGGCAGAGCCGCAAGAGAATCGGGGTGCAAGTAATGCAGTTCATCCTTGCACGGTTGTTGCACTTCTGTATTGCCAGTGGAATGTTCATCAAGCTGGGCAGGGCTGCGGGCCCGATCTGGGGATTGCGCCACCTCGAAAAGAAATAGGGAAGATCCGATGGCGATCTGGTCGCCTGGGGCCAGCACGCGCTCTTTGACGGGGATGCCGTTAACAAACGTGCCGGAATCGCTGTCCATGTCGGTCAGGAGAAAACGCTCACTGTCACAGTTGATGCGGCAATGGCGTGGAGAAACGGATGCATCCTGAAGATAAATCGAATTGGAAGGGTCGCTACCAATGGATAGAAATCCAGCCACTGGGAACTCCGATTTACCAAGTGGTCCGCTCAGCGCCGCGAGTTTAGGCTGCATGGTGAGTGGCATTCCTTCTGATTTCTCCCCAGGCAATCTAACGAAAGGGAGGGGCGGTATTCTAACGCCAACACTGCTTCTTCGCCATTGGCAGATGACTCTCCAAAAGGATAGTGCGGCTATCCGAATGGTTCGTTTCAGGCAGGGGGCTCCATGGCCATCCCACCACGGCTACGCCTTACGCTAAACGCTGGCTTTTCTGTCGATTACAAGAAAAAAGGGATTCCTGCAGAAGGGCCCAGCCTGGCCGGAAATGAGATGAGCAAGGCAGCAGACGTCTGAGTCTCGCTGGTTGGATAGCCGAAGGTCCCGTCAGCCCGAATGACTTTCTAGGTTATCAATTTTAAATGCTTCCTATCTCCTTTCGACACAACAAATTCAATCTCGTTCGATAAGGGAGCTACAACAAGCCCAAGTTTGGTATGGCGTTTGCACTTGTGAAGAGCATCGCAGTAACAGCGAAGACTAAAAATGGAGGTGGTCCATGAAATTCCAAAAAATGATCCGAGTTCATCTGATGCTCGTGGGATTGGGGGCAGGGCTTCTGATGGCAAAGCCTGTCTTCGCACAGCAGGACACGGATCCCACGCTTTTCGAAGCTGCAAACGTCGCCTCCCAGCCGGACCAGGCGAGTTTCAATGTGCCCCCAGCGACTGAAGGCCCTGTTGTTGCCACGGCGAACCCAACGGTCCAGCCGGACGCTCAAGAAGCGGACGCCGCGGTTTTGACGGCTCCGGACGTGAGTGCGATTTTGACACTCGTTATTGGCCTTGGGGCAATCGCGCTGCTGGGAATAGCAGAAATGGTGCGCGGTAGCAGTCGGCGGACTTGGAAAGCAAAAGCTTCGGACGGTTTTCCGAGTGGTGCGACAGCGAATTGAAGAGTTCCACAAGAAGGTGGCATACAAATCCGGGAGTTGCGGCCCAGCCCGAACTCCCGGATTTTCTTGCTGGGTCAAGTTAACCCAAGAAGTGCCCGATAAGCGTGTGACCGGACGGAATCCCACCGCAACCAGCTGATGCCGGCGCCTCGCACCAATAAGTGAAATAGATATAAGGAACGTCAGAAACCCGGCGCGCCGGAGGTCGCCGGACGCATTTCGGGGGCGTTGACGCCGAACCGGAGACGGGTGAAGTACGTTTGGCCGAGTGACATGCAGCCAGTGTACAGGTAGCCCCAGACAAAGAGCAGCAGGAACGGAACAGTGGCGTAATTTTCGTTGAGGATGGCGTAGAACACCGTAAATGAGAAATAAACACCGAGAAAAACTTCCGCGTAGGGGATCCAGCCGGCTTTGTTCCTGTAAGACTTCTTCGCAAACGTTCCTTGCTTACCTTCGATCCTGAATTTGGGCGTGCGGGCAAACTCGCTCTTCTTGCCCAGCAGCGCTTCGATGACCGCCTGCGCGTTGCGAACGGAAATTCCGATGCCGGTGGCCATGACGAAGGGCAAGTAGAGAAAAGTGCGCCACCAGGTTTTCGGCCGCAGCTCTCTTTGCGCGACGAGGTAGAAGCTAGAGATAGAACAGGTGGAAGCCAAGAACAAAGGTAGATCGATGAGCAGCATCTGGAACCAGCCTTGCTGGAACCGCACGATCATGACCGGCAATAACATAGTGGAAAGCAGAACCATCAGCGGGTAGCTGATGTTCGCGGTTAAGTGGAAAAAAGCTTCGGCTTTGACGTGCCATGGGGCATCGGACTTGAAAACTTTCGGAAGAATTTTTTTCGCAGTTTGCATGAGGCCCTTGGCCCAGCGCGCTTGCTGAGCTTTGAAGCCGTTCATGTCCACGGGCAACTCGGAAGCGCACTCGATTTGCGGTAAGTAAAGAAACTTCCACCCTTTAAGCTGTGATCGATAAGAAAGATCGGTATCTTCGGTGAGAGTGTCATGCTCCCAACCGCCGGCATCATCGATGGCTTTGCGCCGCCAAACGCCGGCAGTGCCATTGAAGTTAAAGAAAGTGCCGCGTCGGGAGCGAGCGCCGTGTTCGACGACGAAATGGCCGTCGAGAAGAATGGTTTCGACATTGGTGAGCAGCGAATAGTCCGTGTTGAGGTACGTCCAGCGAGTCTGCACCATGCCGATTTTGTCCCCGCCTTCGGGATTCATGAAATAAGGAATGGTGCGGCGAAGAAAATCGGGCTCTGGGAGAAAGTCGGCGTCAAAAATGGCGATGAATTCGCCCTTGGCGGTCTTCAGGCCGTTTTCGAGGGCTCCAGCCTTGTAACCTTCCCGGTTGCTGCGGTGAATGTAAACGATGGGCATGCCCTGCGCGGCGTGGCGCTCGACGCAGGCTCGAGCGACCTCGCGGGTTTCATCCGTGGAGTCGTCGAGGACTTGCACGTCGAGAAGATCGAGTGGGTAATCAAAACCCGAAACGGCTTCGACGAGACGCTCGATAACGTAGCGCTCGTTGAAGATGGGCAATTGCACGGTGACCCGAGGCCAGTCTGCCACGGGCGGCGGAGCGGGAGGAACGTTCTTCGAATACACGAAATAGTCGTAGACCAGCCAGTAGCGATGCAGGCCGTAAACGGCAAGGATGAAAAGAACGATGAAGTAGGGAATCATCATCGCCAAATCGAAGGCATTGGCGTGGTACATTCCGGCAAAAGTTCTGTCGGTGATCCTGTGCCAATAGTGGCTGATGGGATTCAGAGACGCGAGACCAACTGGGAGTGAGAAGGCTATGTGCACGATGATGTTGAATTCGATGATCTCTAAGAATTACCAGCATCAATAATCGAGAACCACGATTATACGGCATGTTCTCGGTTGCGACGAACTCAGAACGATTTTATCAGGGGGCAGCACCGTGGCAGTGTGATCGTCAGGTTCGAAAAACCACACTAGGGAACGAGCACGATTTTTCCAGCAGCGCCGGGATCGAGAATCTCTTTGTGGGCGCGCGCCGCTTCGGCGAGGGGCAGTTCTTTTCCGACTATGGGACGGAGCGTGCTGTTTTCGAGGCCGGCCATAAGGCCAGCGTGGATTTCAGCTTCTTCCACGGGAGTGATGGCCCAAAGCGAGAAGCCCCGAGCGGAGGCGCGACGCGACATCAAGTCTCGCGGGTTAATGCTGATTTCGCCGCGATTGCCGACGATGATCACACGACCATTCGTGGCGAGAAGTTTCAGGTCCGCCGAGAGATTTACGTTCGCGAGCATTTCGAGAATGATGTCCACGCCACGGCCGCCAGTGGCCTTCATAATTTCTTCCCGATAACCGGCCTTGCTGTGATCGAAAACTTGATGTGCTCCTTCGCGCCTGACGAGATCGACGCCCTTCTGCGTGCCGGCAGTGCCGAACACTGTGAGGCCCATGGCGCGCGCCATTTGTACTGCTGCACTGCCGACTCCGCCGCTCGCTCCGTGCACAAGCACCGTTTCCGCAGCATGCGCTTCCGCCGAGTGATGAAGCGCATGGTACGCAGTCCCGTAGGGGACCCACACGCCTGCACCCTGGCCAAAACTGATTTTTTCCGGCAGGGAGTGTACTTGTTGTTCGAGCGCGAGAGCGTATTGCGCGTACGCGCCCGTTAGGGTTTTCGCTGTGTACACGCGGTCGCCCGGCTTCATTTTCTTGACGCCATCACCAACCGCTTCGATCACTCCCGCCGCGTCCGAACCCGGTGTGTAAGGAAGCGGAGGCTTGATTGCGTAAGTGCCCGCGCGCATGTAGGTGTCGTAGGGATTCACACCAGCGGCGTGAATGCGCACGAGAACTTGCCCGGCGGCAGGCTTGGGCGTCGGAAGGTCCTCGAACTTTAGAACTTCAGGACCGCCGAACTCGCGAACGAGAATGGCCTTCATTGTTCTTTCTCCAGAGAAAATGTTAGGCGAACGAAGAAAAGCGGAGTCAAGCCGCCGCACTCCAGGAAAAGCTAGAAGTGTTCATCGGCGACGGCCTTGGCCACTTCTTTATCGGCCAGCCCGGCGGACTGCGCCCAGGCCGTCGTCTGCCAATTGTCTTTTCCTTTTTTCTGTGGGATCCAGGGCGGCAGCGTTTGGTTCAGATAATTGGCCAGCGCATGGATGTAGGGCTCGTACATCTTGCGAAATTCCGCCAGCTTGCGGTCGGCTTCCTCGCCGTCATGCAGTTTCATGCCGTGCTGGGCAAGAATATCGCGGATTTGCCGCAAGTCTTGCGCGGGCAGGCGGTCGTGCAGCAGCGGCTTGGGCGCTGTTCCAAATACTTGCGAAAGGTCGACGACCGCGTGGCGCGCGATCGCAAAAGTAAGTTCGGCCTGTTTTTCGCAAGCGCCCTCGATGCCCACCATGGCCAGCGCGCAAGTATCCAGAATCGCTGTAAGCGAAGCGATCCATGATTGGTTGTCGTGCTGCGAGCGAAAATAGGCCAGCACCGGATACGAGAGATGGCTCTCCATCAGTTCCGCGCACCACAGTTCCCAATCCTTCAGCAGAACACGCAGGGCGTCCTGGCCGTGGGTGTAGCTGTGGCGGCGCAGCAGTTCGCCCGCAGTAGGCGGCGTCCCCGCGCGGGAATCGAGCAGAGAAATATTCACTTCGCGCTTGGAGAATGACCCGTAAATGAATGGCAAGTAGCCGATGACCGCCGCAAGAAAACCGAAGCCAAAGCCGGCTTCCAGAACGACCAAGGCGCGTGCCAATCCGGAGCGCGGAATCACGTCACCTAGGCCCAGCGTGAAAAAGGTCGTGCCGCTCAGATAGATATCCGTAAGGAAACTTGGTGGGCCGCTCGATATCACCACCGCGGACCCCGCGCCATACTGCATCAGGCCAAAGCCAAGCACGAGGCCAACGGCCCAAACCCCGACAAGAACCAGGAGCGACAGCGGGCCATAGAAACCCAGCATGGCTTCCCGCGTCTTGGGTTTGGGGATGAAGCACATCACGAATTTCCAGGCGTTCCAGGTCGAACGGTAAAAAAGCCGCGCCAGACGAAACTTCCGCGTGACGCGCCGCGGCAGGATGATAGCCTCGAATGCATCCCACACCACGATCACAAAGATCGCCACACCCGCGGCGAACGCCCCTGGAGCTGGAATCATGTGCGGCATTGTACCTGTTTGGCCTTTTGAATGAGAATTCCCCGTGAAAACGCGTCGTTTTCTAAGATTCCAGACGCGCTGTGACGCTGATTTCCGCCTTGAAGAGTTTCGATACCGGGCAGCCCGTTTCGGCAGCCTTCACCGCCGCGTCGAATTTGGCTTTGTCCGCCCCGGGAATTTTCGCAACGAGGTCCAGATGGCTCTTCGTGATGGCGAAGCTATCCCCGACTTTTTCGAGCGATACGGTTGCGGTCGTCTCAAGCCTGCTGGCCGTCATTCCCGCTCCGCCCAACTGGGCGGAAAGCGCCATCGTAAATCAACCGGCGTGCGCGGCTGCGAGGAGCTCCTCGGGATTTGTGCCCACACCGTTTTCAAAGCGCGTGCTGTAGGAGTATTGCGTCTGCTTCAGGACGCCGCTGTCTGTCGAAATCGAGCCCTTCCCATCTTTCAGTCCGCCCTGCCAAACCGCCGATGCCTTGCGTTGCATGCTTTCTCTCCTTTCGGCTCTTTCGTTCTTTATGATTCCAGAGAATTCGATTCCCAGCCCGCCTGCAAGGGTATATTCAGAAAATGACCTTGTCTAGAAACCTTTGCAAGCGCGCATGAGCGCGGTCCTGCAAGAAGTCGCGCACCGCCCCTGGCCTTTACCCGTAGGACCGTGGGTGATGGCGCAAACCTGGCACGACCTGCTCTTTGCGCATTGGCCGGTGGACGCCGCCTTGTTGCGCCCGCTTCTACCTCCGCAGTTGCAGATCGACACCTATGAAGGAGCAGCCTGGCTCGCAGTTGTTCCATTTCGCATGACCGGTGTGCGGTTGCGCGGGACACCCGCAGTGCCTTGGCTCGCGGCCTTCCCTGAACTGAATGTGCGTACTTACGCTACCCATGGTGAAAAGCCCGGTGTATGGTTCTTCAGCCTGGACGCGGGGAACTCGGTGGCTGTCGCCATCGCGCGGGCGTGGTTTCACCTGCCGTACTTTCGCGCACGAATGACCTGTGAAGAACGCGAAGGCTGGATTCATTACGCAAGCGAGCGAACCCATCGCCGAGCTCCGGCCGCATTGCTGGAGGGCCGGTATCGTCCCAACGGCGAGGTTGTCCCCGCTCAGCCTGGGACGCTGGAGCATTTCTTAACCGAACGATATTGCCTTTACGCGACCAGTGCGCGCGGCCAAATCATTCGCGGCGAGATTCATCATCCGCCATGGCCGCTGCAAGTAGCGGAAGTCGAATTTTCACGAAACTCGATGGCCGACGCCGCGGGAGTCCCGCTTCCCGTGTCAATGCCACTCTTACATTTTGCGAAGAGGCAAGATGTCCTTGTGTGGCGGCCGCGAGTAGTGCCTTGAATCAGCCTGTGGCCGTTAATACTTGCCCGGTCATCAGACGTTTAGCGTAAGTGAGACGAGGTCGGGCCTCGCGGGCGGCGGAAGTGGCGGCATCTTCGAGCGGTCGACGGGATGATAGAGCGTGTCGCGCTCGACAGGGATGCGGCCGGCGGCGCGGATTAATCGTTCTAGCTCATTGCGAGGGGTGAACTCCGACGTTTTTGCTCCAGCGTCGTGGTAGATCTTTTCTTCGACAACCGTGCCGTCGAGGTCGTTCGCGCCGAAGCGCAGCGCGATTTGTGCAATGCTCGGCGAAAGCATGATCCAGTACGCCTTGATGTGCTCAAAATTGTCGAGCAGCAGGCGCGACACCGCGATGTTGCGGAGGTCGGCGTAGCCTGTCGGTTTGGGGATGTGCGAGAGCGCGGTATTGTCCGGGTGAAACGCCAGCGGGATAAACGCCACGAACCCATGCGTTTCTTCCTGAAGCTCGCGCAGCTTGACGAGGTGATCGACGCGCTCCTCTTCCGTTTCCACGTGGCCGTAAAGCATCGTAGCGTTCGAACGCAGCCCGATTTCATGCGCCTGCCGCGCAATGTTCAGCCACATCTGCCCACTGACCTTGTGGTCGCAAATAATCCGCCGCACCCGCGGATGAAAAATCTCCGCGCCGCCGCCGGGCAGCGAATCGACGCCTGCCTCTTTCAATTTGTGCAGCGTTTCTTTGGTCGAGAGTTTCGCGATGCGCGCGAAGTAACCCACCTCGACCATCGTGAAGGCCTTCAGGTGCACGCCCGGGCAGCGCTGCTTCAACCCGCGAATCATCTCCAGAAAATATTCGAACGCCAGATCCGGGTGCAGGCCGCCGACGATGTGGAATTCCAGCGCGCCCTCGCGCGCGCCCTGTTCAGCGCGGGCGTAGATCTCTTCGAGTGAAAAGTTATACGCGCCCGGCGCGTTTGGATCGCGGCCAAACGCGCAGAGCTTGCAATGAGCCACGCAAATGTTGGTCGGATTGATGTGCCGGTTGACGTTGAAATAGGTGACGTTCCCGTGCTTTTTCTCACGCACTTGATTGGCCAGCCAGCCCACAGCAAGCAGGTCCGGCGAACGGTACAGCGTGATGCCGTCGTCGAAGCTCAAGCGCTCGTTTGCAAGCACTTTTTCCGCAATCGGCTTCAACCGCTGGTCGGTGATCGTAAGTTCGCTCATTATGAATCCGTCGAAAGCTTCAAACGCGCCAAACCGCTGCCGCAGCGCCCCAGAACAGCAGGAACAACATACTAATATAGCCGTTCACGGTGAAAAACGCAGCGTCCAGCTTGCTCAGGTCGTCGGCTCTGACAAGAGAATGTTCGTAGGCCAGCAGCGACGCGACAACTGCGATTCCCGCCCACGCGGGCCATGGCAATGCAAAACTGAGTGCCAGCAAGGCCAGAAATGCAATGACACCAATGTGCATCGTCCGTGCAATCAGCAGCGCCTTGGCAATCCCGAATTTCTTTGGCACAGAGAACAGCCCCGCGCTCCGATCGTACTCAATGTCCTGGCACGCGTAGAGCACGTCGAACCCGCCCACCCACAACGTAACCGCTGCGCAAAGGATGAGCATGCGCGGGTCGAGGCTGCCGGTGATGGCGATCCAGGCGGCAGCCGGCGAAATGCCAAGCGCAAACCCGAGAAATAGATGCGACCAGTTGGTAAAGCGCTTCGTAAAGGAATAGAAAAACAGAATGGCGATTGCCAGCGGCGCCAGCTTCAGCGCGAACAAATTCAATTGCCACGCCGCGATGAGAAATACCGTCACCGAAACAATTGTGAAAAGCCAGGCAAATTGCAGCGTGAGCGCTCCCGTTGGCAGGGCACGTTGTTTCGTGCGTGGGTTTTCGCGATCGTAGCGGAGATCAACTATGCGGTTCATGGTCATTGCCGCAGAACGCGCCGCCACCATCGCCACAACGATCCACAAGATTTGGCCCAGCGAAGGCCAACCATGACGAGTCGCGCGTGCGGCAAGCAACGCCCCCGTCAGAGCAAACGGCAGCGCAAATACGGAATGCTCGAACTTGATCATCTCGAGCACGGTTTTGATGCGGCTGGCCATCTCTGATTCGCGCGCTGGTTCACGCCTCCGCTTTCTTCGACGCCGGCGTGCCCATCCAGCGATACATCTTATCCTGCGAGAGCCCGATCTGCGCGAGCACGCGGCAAGCGTATTGCGTGACAAGGTCGTCGATCGTTTTTGGCTGGTGATAAAAAGCTGGTACCGTGGGCATAATCACCGCTCCCGCCTGCTGCGCCCGCAGCATATTTTCCAGATGCACCCGATTGAACGGCGTATCGCGAACGCACAAAACGAGCTTTCGTCCTTCTTTGAGCATGACGTCCGCCGCTCGCGAGACTAGATCGTCACTGATCCCGCCGGCAATCGCGCCCAGTGTTCCCATCGAGCAAGGAATGACCACCATGGAATCTACTGGGTAGCTGCCGGAAGCGATGGAAGCGCCCACATCTTTATTCGGCAGGACGTCAATCTTGGCAACCGGATGGCCTAGGATCCGGCTTGGGAGTTGCTTCAGGTCACCGGAAGGAATGCCCATCTCCTCCGCAAAAAGCCGCTGGCCGGCCTCCGAAACCACTAGATGAACACGAGCGACGCGCGCGTCCTCTTCGAGCAACACTAGCGTCTTTTGCGCCAGGATCGCTCCACTCGCACCTGTCACACCTACGGTGACGGTCTGTTTTTGCGTTTCAGCCATGTTTCTGCGCGGGTAGAATCAGTCTCGCAGTGGCCTCCGGGCAAGTCAAGCTAAGGCGCTAGTCCCGGGCGATGATAGAATTTGCTGCGGCCGGAGAATATGAACCAATCTGAATTGCTGAAAATTCTGGAATCCGTGAAATCTGGCGACCTAGCTCCTGACAAGGCTATCGAACGATTGAAGCATCTGCCATTTGAAGATCTCGGCTTCGCCAAAGTCGATCATCACCGCGCTCTTCGGCAGGGTTTTGCCGAAGTGGTTCTCGGCAAAGGGAAAACACCGGGACAAGTGGCGGAAATTGTGCGCGCTATGCTGCGCAAGAAAGATTCACGGCACAACATCCTGGTAACGCGCGCCGACAACAAGATTTTTGCAACTGTAAAGCGTGTAGGCGGCAAGGAGGCGCGCGGGGCGAAATTCCACGAATTGTCCGGGGTAATCGCTATCGAACGCAACCCCGAGATCATCGGCAAAGGAACTATTCTCGTGATCTCCGCGGGTACCAGCGACATTCCGGTAGCAGAGGAAGCGCTCCTCACCGCGCGCATGATGGGCAACCGCACCGACCATTTGTACGACGTCGGAGTCGCCGGCATTCACCGCCTCCTCGAGCACCGCGAAAAATTGACGCAAGCCCGCATCATCATTTGCGTCGCCGGAATGGAAGGCGCGCTTCCTAGCGTGGTTGGGGGCCTCGTCGCCGTACCGGTCATCGCCGTTCCCACCAGCGTCGGCTACGGCGCCAGCTTCGGCGGCGTCGCTGCGCTGCTCGGCATGCTCAATTCCTGCGCCTCCAACGTCACCGTCGTCAATATCGACAACGGCTTCGGCGCCGCCTGCGTCGCCTCCTGCATCAACCGCCTATAAATTGATTTGATTGTCTTTGATTTTTAACTTCAACAGGATCTTCCGTAGGTCCGATACAACGCCAAGCGCCACGGCAAATGACCCAAGGGTTACGGGCAATCTCCACCCCGTGAAAGCGTTCCACTGATAGATCACTGCCATCCCAACGCAAATGCTGCCAATGCTTTCACGCAAGAATAGAAGGACGCGATCTGAGCGCTTGTTTGGCGGAGTGCTCCATACGAAAGTTCTGAAGACCGCAACAAGTGAAACCATCACCACAATGATGAAGAAAATTCTAAAGGGAGTGAGTGCCACAGTTTCCATTGATTTTCTTGATCTCTCTCAATTCTCTGTCTACCAGTTGACTCCTACAAAGAGCGGTTGGCAAGCAGTGCTTTCATCACCCCACGTTTCTGCGCGCACGCAATCGCTTCTGGTGCCTCTACGAGTGGAAAGGTGCGCGTGATTAGTGGAGTCGGATCAATCTCTCCGGAGCGGAGAAGCGCAATCGCCTTCGTGAATGGCCCGCAGCGCGAACCAATAACCGTGATTTCCTTAACGACGATCGGCCAAGTTTCCACCGGTACCGCACCGTGAAACATGGATTTCAGAACCAGCGTGCCCCGGGGCTCCGTCATTTGTTGGGCAAGCGCTAGCCCTGTGGGGGAACCTGTCGCTTCAACCACCAGCCGGTATTTTTCTGAAACGCGTTGCAAGTCTCCCGCATCTCCGCGCACTCTTTTTGTAGCGATCCCCGCGCGTCGAGCAATAGCTAATTTTTCTTCGTGCTTGCCGTAAATCACCACGCGCGGAATCGCCGTGCGCAGCACCAACGCAATCAGTTGCGCCAGTTTCCCATCTCCCAACACCGCCGCTTCGCGAATTTTTCTGACCTCGACCTGCTCAAGTATTTCGCACGCTGCGGCCAGCGGCTCAACGAATACCGCCTGCTGATCACCGACGCTATCCGGCACAGCGTGCAGATTTTCCACCGGCAGGGTCAAATACTCCGCATAAGTCCCTGGATGGCCAATGATGCCCAGCACCGTCCGCCGCGCGCAATGCGTCTTCAACCCGCGCCGGCAAAAATCGCAGATGGGCCGCCGCCCCAGCGCCCCACAGGAAATATTGATTTCGCCGCAAACACGCCGCCCCAGCCATTTTTTTCTTTCCCCAACCGAAGCACCGCCTAAACCCTCCACCGTGCCCACAAATTCATGCCCGGGAACACCGCGAAAATTGTAATAGCCGTGGAGCAGTTCAATGTCGGTATTGCAAATCCCCGACAGCCGCACCCGTACAAGCGCCCATCCACGCCGCAGCTTCGGCAGCGGCTTTCTCTTTGGGACGAGTCTGTGATTCTCCACCGCAAAGGCGAGCATATTTCCTTGTTTTGGGGATCAGTGAAGCGCACCTGCAACAGTCTTGACGAGTAGAGATTCCTGTTCGGGAAAGACCGTGCGCAAGTCGAGAATGAGGCGCTCATCTTCCACGCGGGCGATAACGGACACACCAGCAGGCGCGCGGCGCAGACGCTGCTCGAGTTTCGCAGCGGAGTACCGCACACTCGCGATTCGAATAATCTTCGTTGGCAGAGATTGCGATGGCGTCGACCCACCGCCAGCCAGCGAACTGCCATCCGCGATTTCGATTTCCACTTCGTCGAGCGGCAATTCGGGACGCAGTTCGCGGATGAAATTCTCCGCCCGACGCTTCAGTTCTTGCGGCGTCATCCGAATCATGCGCATCGCGGGAATTTCGTCCCACGCTGCGCGAAGATAGGCCCCCAGCGTGGCTTCGAGGGCGGCAATTGTAAGTTTGTCCACGCGTAGCGCGCGAAACAACGGGTATCGCCGGACGCGAGCTACGATCTCTTTCTTTCCCGCGATGATGCCCGCCTGCGGCCCGCCAAGAAGCTTGTCGCCGCTAAACATCACCACGGAGACGCCCGCCTCGACGCTTTGCTTCACCGTGGGCTCGCTCACGTCGAACTCGGAAAGATCAACCAGACAGCCCGAGCCTAGGTCTTCCACCAATGGCAGACCGCTTTGCTCGCTCAGGGACACTAGCTCTTCAAGCGAAGGCTTGTCCGTAAAACCGGTAACCTTGAAATTCGATGGATGCACGCGAAGCAACACGCGCGTCTTTTCACTAATCTCATTTTCGTAGTCCGCAAGCCGCGTGCGGTTGGTCGTGCCGACTTCGCGAAGGATTGCGCCGCTCTGCTCCATGATTTCCGGGATTCGAAAGCCATCGCCGATTTCGATGAGTTCCCCGCGCGACACTATCACTTCCCCGCCGCGAGCCAGCGCCGCGAGTGTCACCAGCACCGCCGCGGCGCAATTGTTCACCACGATGGCCGCTTCCGCCCCAGTCAAGCGCGTCAACAATTCTGACGTGTGCACATCGCGTTTGCCGCGCGTGCCCGCTTCGAGATCGTATTCGAGGTTGCTGTACTGCGTGGCGCTGCGGCGGAATTCGTCCACCACTGTTTCCGGCAGCGGCGCACGTCCCAGGTTCGTGTGCAGAATCACTCCTGTCGCATTGATCACAGGCAGCAGCGACCGCGACAGAATTCGTTCGACTTCAGTGCTGATGAGCTCTTCGACAGACATGGCACTGAGGCCCAGCGCCGTCCAATTCGAATCGCCTGCGATCCGCGAACGCAAATCCGCAAGCACCGCGCGCGCCACTTCGACGACCAGGCTGCGGTGCGTGCGTATCGCAAGCGCCGCAAGCCGCGGTTGAGCGAGCAATTCGTCCACCGACGGAATCTGCCGCAGCAATTCTGCCTGCTCCGCCGATACCGTTTTCTTCCCGCGCGCTTCCATTCGAACATTTCAGCACACTACGGACCGCCGGGCAATGCCGGCACACTCCCCGGGCAGCAATTTGGCCCCGGGCTGAGTGCGGTGCCGCATTCGAATCGTCGGGCACGCATTCGGTTGACGGTTTTGCTCCGGCCACCTAGCATGGACATTCGAGGGACTCCTCCACGCATGGCAACCATCGACGAAGAGCTGGGCACGCTGGAACGGGACATCCGTCAGCTGAAAATCGAATATGACCAGTATTTCGGCGGCGGCCGGAAGCGTCCGCCCTCGGAGATCGAGTGGCGCATCGATCTGCTGGTGAAGCGCTATGCGGAACGTGGCGGAGAGCTTAAATTCGCGCAACGCTTTCGCTACAACAATCTTTGCCAGACTTACGCGAAGTACAAGGATATTTTCAGGAAGCGCACCGCTCAGAAGGAAGAAGGGAAAATCCAGCGGCATTTTGGCGCCGCGGCCAAAGAGATCGAAGCCGGTCGCAAGAAAAAAGAAGCCGATGAGCAGGCGGCCGCGGCTACAGGTGGAGAATCCAAGGCGTTTCGCATGACCTGTTCCGAGCCCGAGCGTGAAACGGAAAAGGTCGAGCAGTTGTACGAGGCGTTTCTGCAAGCGAAACAATTGGCCGGCGAACACACGGGAAGGCTGTCGCGCTCCAGCTTCAACGACTTTGTGCTGAAAAAAACAAAAGAGCTGCAAAAGCAGAAGAACTGCAAGGATGTTGAATACGTTGTGGAAGTAGTCGGAGGTCAGGTCAAGCTGAAGGCTCTTGTGAAGTCCTGACGAGCTGCCGCCCTTGAACCGCTCGCGATATTCGATTGGCCATTGATGGCGGCGTGCCCTCAATAATCTGTTCTTGAAGTTTTCCATAAATTTTCTGAACGCGGCGCGTGATTCTCAGCGGATTACGCTTTCCGAATTCGTGCGGCGCGCTTACACTGTTGTGCTTTTCTCATTGTGGAGGAAGACATGGGGGTGCAGCGCGCGCTTATCAGTGTCTTTGACAAGACCGGAATTGTGGAATTTGCCAAGCGTCTGGCAGCGCTGAAGATCGAGATTCTTTCCACCGGCGGAACCGCCAAGCTGCTGCGCGAATCGGGAATCACCGTGCGCGACGTTTCCGATTTCACCGGCTGGCCCGAGATGCTGGGCGGACGCGTGAAGACCCTGCACCCGAAAGTACATGGCGGGCTACTTTTCAGGCGTGGGCACGCGGAGGACCAGAAGCAGGTGCTGCAACATGGCATCGCCCCAATCGATCTGGTAGTGGTGAACCTGTACCCGTTTGAAGCGACGGCCGCGAAAACGCAGCTTACCGCCGAAGAGCTGATCGAAAACATCGACATCGGCGGGCCGGCGATGCTGCGCTCGGCGGCGAAGAATTTCGAGAGTGTAACGGTCGTGACAGATCCGGCGGATTTCGCGCGGGTGGCCGGAGAAATCGAGCGCGCTGGCGAAACCACGCTGGCGACCCGGCTGGAGCTGGCGCGAAAAGTTTTCGCGGCGACTTCCCGATACGACGGGGTGATCGCCACGGAGTTGGAGCGGCTCTCGGTCGGCTCCGGCCACATTACCCTAGGAGCGAAGCCGGTTCTGCCAGAGCGCGTGCACATCGCTTTGCGGCGGCAACAGGAATTGCGGTACGGAGAAAATCCGCACCAAGCCGCGGCGCTGTACGTCCCGGCCGCCCGCGCGCCTGAAGGCTTGGCTGCCGCTAAGCAGCTCCAGGGAAAAGAGCTTTCCTACAATAATCTAGTTGATCTCGAAGCGGCGCGCAGTCTCGCCGCGGAATTCAAGAATCCGGCGGCGGTCATCATCAAGCACAACAATCCCTGCGGCACCGCGGAGCAGGGAACTCTGCGAGAAGCCTACTTGAAAGCCTTGGCGTGCGATCCGATTTCGGCTTTCGGCGGTGTGCTGGCGTTCAACCGCCCCGTCGATGCCGCGACGGCGGAAGAAGTCGCGAAACTATTTGTGGAGTGTATTATCGCGCCCGGTTTTGCGGATCGCGCGAAAGAAGTTTTAGCGGCAAAAAAGAATTTGCGATTGCTTGAATTGCCTCCCGGCGGCCTCGATCCAGAACGCGAGCTGCAACTGAAGCGCGTTTTCGGAGGAATGCTCGTGCAACAGCCGGACCTCGGCGAAATCAAGGACGATGACCTGCGCACGGTGACAAAGCGCGTGCCCACAGCCGAAGAGATGCACACCATGCGCTTCGCCTGGAAAGTGGCAAAACACGTCAAGTCCAACGCCATCGTTTTTGCGAAGGATGGCGCCACTCTGGGAGTCGGTGCCGGGCAGATGAGCCGCGTCGATTCCGTGAAACTCGCGGTGATGAAGGCGCAATCTTCCCTGGCTGGCTCCGTGGTCGCTTCCGATGCCTTCTTTCCCTTTCCCGATGGAGTCGAAGAAGCAGCGAAAGCAGGGGCCACGGCGGTAATCCAACCGGGCGGCTCCGTGCGCGACGCCGACGTGGTCGCCGCCGCCGACCGGCTCGGCCTCGCCATGGTCTTCACCGGCATTCGCCATTTTCTCCACTAGAGCCGGGCATTGGACCCTTTTACCCTGCCGTCGCATCCATTACATAGATAGCGAGCGATGTTCGTAACCCGAACCGGGAGGCGAAACGATGGCCGGAAATCGCGAAGGCATGAAGATTGTTCTGCAAGTTGGAGCCGAACTCCGCATTCGAAACAATGGCGACGTGACCATGGACAATCCCGAACTGGAATTGGCAGGGGACGATCGGGCTGCCGACGCCACCCTGCTCTACCGCTTCAATGAGGAAACCAAGGAGCATGTCCTGCGTCTGGTTGAGCCTGTTGCCGACCACAAACATGTCAAAGTTCACCGGGCCAACGATTGAATCATCGAATGGAGCCGCCCGCTTTCAACGTTTTGCCTCCAGCCTGCATCCTACTTCTGGGGGCGCCCAAGCTCTGGAAACGTCCAAGATTTGGCTTTTGACCGCGTTTCGGCCGCATGGGATAATTTAAGTTTCTGGGGCTACCATGAACCTCCGACAGATTTACCTCGCCGTTGTATTGACGGGCGTTTCCGGTGCGGCTGCCATGGCGCAAGCGCCGCAAGCGCAGCTGGTCGACCCGAAAGCCGCTCCTGTCGAAAACGACTCTTCCCGCGCCGAGGCCTATTACAACTTCACGATGGGCCATATTTACGAGCAGCAATACGAGGCCACCAGCAGCTCCGAATACGCCACCAAATCAATTGAAGCCTACAAGAAAGCCTATGCCCTGGATCCAAAGTCGCAGGTCATCGGCGAGCGCCTGGCGGAGATGTATTGGAAGGCTCAACGCATTCACGACGCCGTGGCCGAAGCTCAGGAAATCCTGAAGCGCGACCCCGACAACGTGCAATCGCGGCGGCTGTTGGGACGGATCTATCTGCGCGGCCTGGGCGATGTCAGCGCCACCAACGCCCAGTCAGAAACGGTGGGCAAGGCCATCGAGCAGTACCGCGAGATTAACCGCCTCGATCCCTCGGACACGGAATCAGCCCTTTGGCTGGCCCGTCTTTACCGGCTGAAGAACGAACACGACAAAGCCGAACAGGTTTTGCGAAGCATCCTGAAGGCCGAACCCGAAAACGAGCCGGCTGTCGAGCAACTGACCCAGTTGCTGATGGACGAGGGCAAGTCCACTGAAGCCGTCACGCTGCTGGAAGCAATCACCGCACATTCACCCTCGCCGGTGCTTTTGGATCTTTTGGGCGATGCGCATTCTCAAGCTCATGACCTGGAGAAGGCGGAGAGCGCCTACCGCAAGGCCGTGGAACTTGATCCTTCGGAGCTGAGCCACCAGCGTGGGCTGGGTCAGACCCTGTTAGCCGAAGAGAAATATCCCGAAGCGCTCAAGGTATTCGAGAAACTTTCGGATGTGATGCCGGATGATTCGGATGTGTATTTGCGAATCGCGCAGATTTACCGCGAACTGCACCAGCTCGATAAAGCAGAACAGAATCTAGTGAAAGCGCGGCAATACGCACCCGGCAGCCTCGAAGTCATGTACAACGAGGCCATGCTTTACCAGGCGCAAGGGCGCTACGAGGACGGCATTCGTGTTTTGTCGGACGCGGTGACGGGCATCAAAGGGCAACCTCCGGCACTCTCAACCCGGCGCCGGTCACTGGCCATCCTGTACCAGCAACTCGGGCAGCTGTATCGCGACACTCAGAATTATCCCGCGGCGATTTATACCTTCGAAGAGTTGGGGCATCTCGGTGAAGAAGAAGACCGCCGGGCGCGGATGATGATTATGGACACCTACCGCGCCGCAAAAGACTTGCCCAAAGCACTGCAGACCGGCAAGGAAGCGCTGGCGAAATATCCGGCCGACCCCGCGATTCGAACCAGCCATGCGCTCTTGCTCGGCGAGAACGGACAGACTGACGAAGCGGTCAAAATATTGCGAGCGCTGCTTCACGGTGATACTAGCGACCGCGAAACGTATCTGAACATCGCCCAGGTCTACGAGCGCGGGCGGCGTTATAAGGAAGCGGAGGAAGCTGCCCGAACCGCGGAAGTGCTGCCGGGGCAGCCACGCGAAAACGAAATGGTGTGGTTTCTGCTGGGAGCCATCTATGAACGGCAAAAGTTTTTTGACAAAGCTGAGGAACAGTTTAAGAAAGTTCTTGTCGTGAATCCGAAAAACGCTCCGGTACTCAATTATTACGGCTATATGCTGGGCGACCTCGGAATCCGGCTGGATGAAGCGGAAGCGCTGGTGCAAAAGGCGCTGAAGGAAGATCCCTACAACGGCGCCTACCTGGACAGCTTGGGCTGGATTTATTTCAAGGAAAATAAGCTAACCGCTTCGGAAAGCACGCTGCGAAAGGCCGTGGAACGCGAACGGCACGATGCGACGATTCATTCGCACCTCGGCGATCTCTACGCCAAAATGGGCCGGAGCGAACTGGCGGCCGCGGAATGGGAAAAGTCCCTGGGGGAATGGCGGCGCTCGCTGCCCGCGGACATGGAAGCCGACAAAGTCGCGGAACTCGAAAAGAAGATCTCGCAATCGAAGCATCGCGTGGCGCAAAAATCGGCCACCAGCGCCGCGAAGCCGTAATTTAGCGCATGCCCGAAGTCCGCATTCCCGCGTTCGCAAAAATCAATCTCCGCCTGGACGTCCTCGGAAAACGCGCCGATGGATTTCATGAATTGCGCACTATTTTTCAGACTATTTCTCTGTGCGACCATTTGTCCTTGCACGCGTCACGCCGGCCGGAAATCGCGCTGCGAGTCGTAGGGAACCAGCCGCTCTCCGCCGAACCGGCGGAGAAGAATCTTGTCTATCGCGCCGTGGACGCGCTGCGCCGTGAACTGAAAATCCGCGGCGGCGTGGAAATCAAGCTGGAAAAAACGATTCCTGCGGGCCGTGGGCTGGGCGGAGGCTCGAGTGACGCCGCGGCGGCACTGCTGGGGTATCTGCGGCTCACCAAGAAGAAATTGGCGCCCGCGCGATTGCTGGAAATCGCTTCCTCTCTTGGCGCGGATGTGCCGTTTTTTCTGCTGGGCGGACGTGCGCTAGGAGTGAACAAAGGCGACGAAATCTATCCTTTGCCAGACGTCCCCAAGTTGCACCTTGTGGTGGTCTCGCCCAAAGAGATTCATGTTCCGACGCCGGACGCCTACCGCTGGCTGGAGGCCGAGCCGCTCGCGTTGACAAATTCGGCTGAAACCTCTAAACTCTTTCAGTTCTGTGCTCTATCTTGGAGCGCGCAGGGAAGCGGGCTTTCGAACGATTTCGAAGCGCCGGTTTTCCGGCGGCATCCCCGGCTTGATCGCATTAAGCGGGAGTTGCTCCAAAGAGGAGCTGCAGAAGCCTCGCTGGCGGGTAGCGGTTCGGCGGTGTTTGGTGTTTTCCCGAGCCCAGCGATGGCGCGCCGAGCCGCTGTTGGGTTTCCGCACGATCAGACCTTCGTCTGCGAGAGTGTCTCGCGCGACAGGTTCGCTCGTTTGATGCGCACCGCAGACTAGTCTGCCTGCGTCTCGTGGATTCTGCCTCAGCGTCTCTTCGCGTCTATTCCTGTTGTGGAAGATCTTTCCGGTTCGGTTGCATGTAAGAGGGTGTGGCTGCTGAGTGGCCACACGGAGCGCGAGCGTCGTGAACGACGACCGATTTAAGATTTTCTCAGGGACCGCGAATCCGGTATTGGCGCAAAGCATCTGCGGCCACTTGGACGTGCCGCTGGGCAAGGCGCTGCTCGGGCGCTTCAGCGATGGCGAGATTTATTTCCAGATTCTGGAAAACGTGCGCGGTGCGGACGTGTTTGTCGTGCAGCCGTGCCATGCTCCTGTGGACTGCCACCTGATGGAACTGCTGCTGATGATCGACGCGTTTAAGCGCGCGTCGGCGTGGCGCATTACGGCTGTACTGCCGTACTACTGCTACGCTCGGCAGGACCGTAAAGACAAGCCGCGGGTTCCCATTTCCGCGAAGCTTGTGGCGGACTTGCTGGAAACCGCCGGCGCGAGCCGGGCGCTGACGCTGGATCTGCATGCGCCTCAGATCCAGGGCTATTTCGATGTGCCTGTGGATCACTTGTACGGCTCGCCGGTGCTTGTAGAACACTTTCGGCATCTGAATCTGCCGAATCTGACGGTCGTCTCGCCGGATGCCGGCGGCGTGGAGCGGGCGCGATTTTTTGCGAAAAAGCTGGATGCGCCGCTGGCCATCGTCGATAAGCGCCGCGTGGATGTTGACGTAAGCGAAGTGATGAATCTGATCGGAGACGTCCGCAAACGCAGCGCGCTGGTGGTTGACGACATTATTGATACTGCCGGAACGCTGGTGAAGACCGCGGAGGCTTTGCTTAGAGAAGGCGCGACACAGGTGTTTGCGGCGTGCACCCACGCAGTGCTCTCCGGCCCGGCCATCGAGCGGATCGAGAAGTCAAAAATTACGGAGATTGTGACAACGGACTCCGTGCCTTTGAGCGAGGCCGCGAAAAAGATGGGGAAGATCAAGGTGTTGAGCGTAGCGGATTTGCTGGCGCGCGGAATTCGCTCGATTCACGAAGAGACTTCCATCAGCGAGCTGTTTATTTGATTTGTAGGACAGACATTCTTGTCTGTCCTCTGAGAAACTGCAGGAAAGGCAAGCGGACAGGCAAGAAGGCCTGCCGCACCCGGAATTCAAGAAGGGAAGAAGGACATGGCAGAGAAGGCAGAGAAAATTGTAGTGGAAGGCGCGCCGCGCAGCACGCGGGGCAAGAACGAAGCGCGGCGGCTCCGGCAGTCAGGAAAATTGCCGGCAGTGCTGTACGGCGGCAAAGGCGGAGCGATCACGCTGTCGGTCAACGCCAAGCAGGTCGGCGCGATTTTGCGTTCCGAGAGCGGGCATAACACACTATTTCAGGTTGATCTCGGCGGCAAGCACGAGCCTGCGATCTTGAAGGATTGGCTGGTTGATCCCGTCAGCGGCAACCTGCTGCACGTGGATCTCCTGCGCGTCGCGATGGACGTTCGAATGAAGGTGATGGTTCCCGTCCATACCTTCGGCGAGCCTGCCGGCGTGAAAGTGCAGGGCGGGGTCTTTGAAGTTGTTACCCGCGAAGTGGAAATCGAGTGCTTGCCCGCGGATATTCCGACGGAGTTCCGCGTGGATGTAAGCGGCCTGATGCTGAACGCGCAGTTGCGCGCCAGCGAATTGCCGCTCGATCCGAACAAAATGAAATTGATCACCGAGCCCGAGCGCGTGCTGGCGCACGTCGTAACTCTGAAGGTGGAAGAAGAGAAGCCCGCCGAGGTCGTGGCAACGGAAGCGGCGACGCCGGCCGAGCCCGAAGTCATCAAGAAGGGCAAGAAAGAAGTGGAAGGCGAAGAAGCCGCCGAGGCCGAAGCCAAGCCCAAGGCGGAGAAGAGCGACAAAGGCGAAAAGGGCGAAAAGGGCGAGAAGAAAAAGTAACGCTCGCCGTTCGAATTTCGGACGGCTGGAAAAAGGTCTATGCGGCTCATTGTCGGACTTGGGAATCCCGATCCGGAGTATCAGTGGACGCCGCATAACCTGGGTTTCATGGCCGTGGATGAACTGGCGAATCGCAGCGGGATTCGCGTGGAGCGGCCCGAGGGCAAGGCGCTAGTGGGCCGCGGAAAAATTGCCGGGGAAGAAGTGATTCTGGCGAAGCCGCAGACGTACATGAATCTCAGCGGCATCTCCGTGAGGGATTTGTTGGGAAAGTACGAACTGGATGTTAGCGATTTGCTGGTGATGTGGGACGAAGCGCAATTGCCGCTGGGAACGATCCGGATTCATCCGGACGGCAGTGCTGGCAGTCATAACGGCGCGAAGTCGGTTATTAGTTCGGTCGGGACGCAGGAATTCGCGAGGCTGCGGCTGGGTTGCGGGCCAGATCATCCGCTGAGCAGCCGTAAAGAATACGTCCTGCGGCCGATGAAGAAGGCGGAGTTGGAAATCGCGGCGGAAATGATCGGGGAAGCCGGCGACGCTGTCGAGATGATCCTGAGTCAGGGACTCGACGCAGCGATGACGAAGTACAACCGGCGCAAACCGGCGGAGCTGGAAGAACCGGAAGAGCCGGAAGAAAAGTAGAAGTGGTTTTGCCGTTTTGCGCGGCTGGCAGAGATTTGAAGCGACGCCGATTCGTTCGGGGTCAAAAGAAAAAGAGGTCATCATGGAAGAGCGTTACTACGATTTAGTTTTTATCGTGCGGCCGGCGACGCCGGAAGAAGAGATCAAAAAAATCCTAGCGGTCATCGAGCACGCTGTCGCGGAAAAAGGCGGCAAGATCGAAAAGACCGAGCACTGGGGCACGCGTAAGCTGGCGTACCGCGTGGCCAAGCACCGCGAGGGCATGTACGTGCACCAGGAAATCCGCACCACGCACGGCGAGCTGATTGCCGAGCTGGAGCGGCGCCTGCGCGTGCAAGACAACGTGATCAAATACCAGACCGTGAGGCTGGATGAAGATTTGAAGCGCCAGAAAAAACTCTCGCTGAAGCGCGAGAAGCGCGCCGCGCGGCGTCCGCGCCGCACCACGCCTCCTCCTGCGCCAGCGGCAGCGCCGGAGCAGGCTGCGGCTACCAGTTAGCTCCGCGCGCCGAAGAAATTTTTCGCATCAAGAAAAGTGACGCCGGCCTGGCCGAGGTCACAAGCAGATTGGCCCCGATCCGATCGGGGCGACGATTGAAAGGGTGGAAGGTATGGCAGAGGAACAGAAACAAGCATCAGCGCCCGGCGGAGCGCCACGGCGTGAAGGCGGCCATGGACCAGGCGGCGGGCACGGTGGTCCGCGGCGCGAAGGCGGGCCAGGCGGAGGCGGTCCGGGCGGTCCTGGAGGACGGCCACGAGGCAAACGCCAGTATTTCCGGAAGAAGAAGGTTTGCAAGTTCTGCGTCGAGAAGATGGACTTCATCGACTACAAGCGCGCGGACATCTTGTCGCAGTTCGTGCAGGAGCGTGGAAAGATTCTGCCCCGCCGGATGACGGGCGTTTGCGCGCGGCATCAGCGCTGGCTGGGCGTGGCCATCAAACGGGCACGCAACATCGCCCTGTTGCCGTTTGCGGGTAGTGCGGCGGGAACGCAGGCGCCGCGTGCCGTGGTGCCGGGAGCGCCAGCTCATGCCGCGCCCGCGCATCCCACACCCACGTCGGCCGCGGTGACGCCCGCGCCAGCGGCGGTGACACCAGCGCCAGCTGCCGAAGCGCCGAAGGCATAAACCCCCTGCGGGGGCAAGGAAACAGGAGCTTAGAGAGAAGACATGCAAATTATTCTTCAAGAAGACGTAGAGAAGCTGGGCAACCGCGGCGACGTGGTCACGGTGAAACCGGGCTATGCGCGGAATTTTCTTTTGCCGAAAAAGCTAGCTGTCGAGGCCACCGCCGGCAACTTGAAAGCCATTGAACGGATTCGCACCTCGCTGGCCAAGAAAACCGCCACCGAACTGGAAGCCGCCCAGAAGCAGGCCGAACTGCTGAATGGCGTTTCGCTGAAGTTCACGCGCAAGACTGGCGAGAACGATCAGATGTTTGGTTCGGTCACTTCCGCGGATATCGCGGAAGCGCTTACGGCGCAGGGCTTCAAGATTGACAAGCGCCAGGCGCAGCTTGGTGAACCGCTCAAGACCATCGGCGAATTCCCCGTGACCATCAAAGTGTTCCGCGACGTGACCGCGCAAATCAAAGTGACGGTCGAAAAAGAAGCGTAAAAAATCCTTCGATCGAACGTTTTCTTAATAGGGGCGCAGCATGCTGCGCCCCTACGTTTTTTTTGCTGTCTGCTTGCAAGCATTACATCGTAAGAACGACGCGGAATTCAGCTTTGCCGCTCATCATGCGGGCGTAGGCTTCGCCGGCTTTTTCCAAGGGAAATTTTTCGATCATGGGGCGGACGCCGGCCATTTCGGCGAAGCGCAAGGTGTCTTCCGAATCCGTGGGAATGCCGCCGGGCCAGCCCTGGACTCTCCTTCGCCCCACGATGAGTTGAAGTGGCGAAGCTTCAATCGGGCCCTGCCCCGCGCCGACCACCAGCAGCGTTCCGTTCAAGCCGAGACCGCCGACCAAGTCGGACATCGATTTCGAATCCGTGGCGGTGGCCAGGATTACTCGGGCGCCGCCGAGTTTCTGGAGCTCTTCCGCGGCATTGGTGGCCTTGCTGTCAATGTAGACGTGCGCGCCGAGTTTCTTAGCGAGAGCGGCCTTCTGGGAACCGCGGCCAACGGCGGCAACTCTGTATCCAAATTTATTGGCAAACTGAATTCCGAGATGCCCGAGGCCGCCGATGCCTTGGACGGCAACGAGGTCCGAAGGCAATGCGCCGCTGTGGCGCAGAGCGTTGAATGTGGTGACTCCCGCGCATAGGAGAGGCCCGGCTTCCACGGCATCGAGGCTCTCGGGCATTGCGGCGAGCGCTTCCACGGGAGCGATCATGTATTCCTGGTAGCCGCCATCGAAGCTGATTCCGCAAATTTTCGCGTTGCGGCAATTGGCGAAGTCTCCGCGGCGGCACGGGAGGCAACTGCCGTCCTGGCCGCCGTGCCAGCCGACGCCGACGCGCTGGCCTTTTTTCCAGCCGGTGACGCCGGAGCCGACGTCATCAATTACGCCGGCAACTTCGTGTCCAGGGGCGCGGGGATATTGAATGCCCGGCCAGTATCCTTCTTTCACAAGGCTGTCGCTGTGACAGATGCCGCACGCCTGCACGCGAATGCGCACGTGCCCGGCAGTTGGGTTGGGAATTTCACGCTCGACAATTTCAAAATCCGCTCCGGGTTTCGGCACCAGCGCCACTTTCATCTTCGCCATCGAGATTCTCCGTTCATGATTCTGGATTGATAGACAGAACTTTGATGCACGTCTCACGCAAACCGACACATTTTTTCGCGCTGCAGCGTACCAGCAAAGAAAAAGTTCACGTGGAAAGTTTCAAAAAAAGTTTTGCAGAGATTTCCGAAGCGATGCACAGGGACTCGGATTGACGCGCGCGGAACTTCCACGCACAATCCGCGAAACAGTTTGAGCCGGGAATAGGTCGAGTCTCCGCAAAGAAATCAACCCTTGCCGTCCGGCAAAGAAAGTGCTACATAGGAAGATGCTAGGCGAAGCTAAAGCGAACAGATATGCCTGTTGACGCGACACTCGAAAAGCCACTACCGAATAACCTGGATGCCGAACGCTCCGTTCTGGGCGCGATTTTGCTGGACAACCACGCGCTGAATCCGGCGATCGAGCATCTGCGGCCGGAAGATTTTTTTCTGGACCAGCACCGGCGTGTGTTCACGCAGATGATCGCGCTGGGCGAGGTGCAGCAGGCCATCGACCTGGTGACGTTGACCGAGGAACTGAATCGCAAGGGTGACCTGGAAGCGTCCGGAGGCGCGCCGTACCTGGCGTCGCTGGCGGACGGCATGCCGAAGGTTTCCAACATCGAGCACTACGCGCGCATCGTCAAGGAAAAGGCGATCCTGCGGAACCTGATTCACACCACACACAATATTCAACAGCGTGCGTTTGAGGGAGAAGATGGCGCCGACGCGATTCTGGACGGAGCGGAGTCTTCGATTTTTGCGCTGGCCGAAGACCGCGTGCGCGCCGGGTTGATTTCCGTCAAGGACATCGTCCGCGACAATTTCGAGCGCCTGGAAAGAATCTTCAAGGAAGGGAAGAGCATTACCGGAATTCCCACGGGCTACGTGGAGCTGGACAAGCTCACGTCCGGCTTGCAGCCTTCCGAATTGTTGATTCTGGCGGCGCGGCCTTCACAGGGAAAAACGGCGCTGGCGCTGAACCTGATGGAAAACATCGCGATTCGCGGCGGACACCCGGTGGCGATGTTCAGCCTGGAAATGTCCAAGGAATCGCTGCTGCAGCGCCTAGTGGCTTCGGTAGCGCAGATTGACGCACACAAATTCCGGACCGGGCATTTGAGCCGGGAAGACTGGCGGCGGATGACGGAATCGCTGGGAACGATTTCGTCGGCTCCGCTGTGGATCGACGACGCGGGGTCGATCAGCGTGCTAGAAATTGGCGCCAAGGCGCGGCGGCTGAAGCGCGACAAGGGATTGTCCATGTTGGTGGTGGACTATCTCCAGTTGATCACGGCGCGGGGACGCTTCGGGAACCGGCAGGAAGAAGTGGCGAGCATTTCGCGCAGCTTGAAAGGCCTGGCGAAGGAATTGCAGATTCCGGTGCTGGTGCTCAGTCAGCTTACGCGCGCGCCGGAGCGCGACGAACGCGGGCCGCAGCTCTCGGATTTGCGCGAGTCCGGCGCTATCGAACAAGACGCCGACGTGGTGATGTTCATCTACCGGCCGCATTTCTTCAAAGCAGGGGCAACCCCGGAAGAAAGGGAAGAGACAGAGCTGCGAATCGCGAAGCAGCGCAATGGACCGACGGACAAAGTGAATTTCGTTTTTCGCAGCCGGTTCACGCGGTTTGAAGAAGCGGCGCCGGACGCCTTCTCGCAATTTGCTCCCGACGAGATGTAAGAATTGCCTGTCGGTATCCAGGCCACGGCGCGGCAGTTCCCACACACTTTGTGGCAGGAGCCTAGAGCTCTGCCAGTGGCGTTGTGAATCGCTGAAGAGGCGCTGCTACCCCCACCCCCCACCAATTCGCATGAATATCAAAATAAAAGAGTTACAAAATTCGCATTTCGTAAGTGATTGACTTTAAAGGACGCGATTTTGGTTGTTCTAGGCTCGGAAGAGCCGGAATGGCTGTCCTAAAAAAGAAAAAGCGGGAGCGAACTCCCGCACTCGACACGTAGTTTTATACAGGGTTAAGTGTAGCAGATAATAAAGGAAAGTCAATAGGAAAAAAAGTTCCCGTCAAAAACGTCTGAGCCTAGCTCGTGAGATGCGAGCGCAAAAGGCCACCAGTTTGCTGGAGCAAGGGGTGTTGTCATTCAGGTGGCAGGCGAAGTTGCTGGCGGCGGGCCGAGACCGGGTGGATGGCGTAAACTAAATTTTTCGGAAGGCACATGGCAGGCACACGGAAAAGTCCCCGCAAAGAAGTGCGACGCCCGGTATGGGCGGAAGTTTCGCTTGGCGCGCTGGCGTACAATCTGGAAGCGATCCGGAGGTACGTAAACCCGCCGCAAGAAAAACGCAAAACGCCGCGCAAAATTCTCTCCATCGTCAAAGGCAACGGCTACGGCCATGGCGGACCCGAAGTGGCCAAGGCACTGGAGAAGGCCGGCTCGGACTGGTTTGGCGTCACCTGTACGGACGAGGGCATTGCGGTCCGGCAGAACGGCGTCCGCAACCCGATCCTGGTGCTGACGAGTTTCGTGCCGGGAGAAGAATCGCGGCTGGTGAAGCACGACCTCACCGCGGTGATTCATCGCTGCGAGCAACTGGAATTATTGAACCGGGCGGCGGCGCGGCGCGGCGGCAAGAAGCGCGTGCCGTTTCACCTGAAGATTGACACGGGAATGAACCGGCTGGGCATCGCTTCCGGCGACGTAGAGTGCTTTGCGCGGCAGCTCGGAAAGTGCAAGAACATCCAGCTTACGGGTATCTTTTCGCATTTTGCTTCCTCGGGAGTTTTCACGGAAAGCTTTGTCGGGCAGCAAACTGGCGACCAAGAGGAGCGTTTTTACGCTGCCCTGGAACGGCTGCGCGGGCTGGGAATCGATCCAGGCATTGTGCACCTGGCAAACAGCGCGGCGATTGTAACGCGGCCGGAGACGTGGGCGGACATGGTGCGGCCCGGAGCGATTCTTTATGGCTACCATCCGGGCTACGATCCGGCGGAAAAGCGCGAGGAAGCCGATGCGCGGCTGCCGTTAAAGCCGGTGATGAGCCTGCGCTCTAGGATTATCAGCGTTCGCAACGTCGCCGCGGGCGATGGAGTAGGATACGACGCGACATTTGTGGCCCGGCGGCCCACGCGCATCGGCGTGCTAGCGGCGGGGTATGGAGATGGAATCCACCGCTCGCTGGGCAATCACGGGAATGTACTGATCCGCGGGAAGCTCGCACCGATTGTGGGCATCATCTCCATGGACGTCACGATGATTGACGTCACGGACATCGAAGATGTGAAGATCGGCGATGTGGCAACGATCCACGGGACAGACGGCACGCACCTGTTGCCGGCAAACCGTGTGGCGCGCAGCATCGGGACGGTCACCTCAGATCTCCTTTGCGCCGTAAGCCAGCGCGTACCTCGGCTGTACGTCCGATAATTGGAAAATTCTATCCGCTGCATTCAGCGATTCCTCCTTTGCCGATTTGATGTCGGCTTGACGCCACGTGATTGAGAGAGTATATAGACCACACTAGCCCGAACCGGCCACTTCCGCGGGCCGGCTGTACCGATTTTGCAGTGAAGCTCGATACTGTGAGGTCGTATGAGCCGGGTCACACCTGAAGTACAACGGCATTCCTATTCTCCGGAGTCCAGAGATTCATCCCAGCGGGAAGATCGTGCCATGCACATGCAGGATGCCTTGGCATCGCGCGGGGGTTGGGATTTTTGGGTAGCGCGAGCGTTTCTGGTCGCTTGCACCGGTGCTGTGAGTTATACGCTGGGGCCGTTTGGCCTTCGCGGATCGCCGGCTGTCGGCGTGGGATTGCTGATTGCCTTGGCGGTGCTGCTGGCGGAGTTGCGGCTGCGGCGGGCGGCGTTGAGCGGGCTGCTGGGCGGGGCGTTTGGCGCGGTCCTCGGCGTATTCGCTGCCCTGCTTGTGACCCTGGTGATCTCCCACACGGACGAACCGGAACCCACCAAGTCCTTTCTCGAATTTGCAACACTCTTTGCGCTTGGCTATCTCGGACTCGTGCTCGGCTCACGGCGAGGCGGGGAAGTGCATGTTGGTGTTTTGGATGGGTTCCTCGGAAAGAGGGCCACTCCCGCGGTATCCATGAAGCTTCTGGACACCAGCGTATTGATCGACGGGCGCATCGCGGATATCTGTGAAGCGCAATTCCTGGAAGGAGTTCTTGCGGTGCCGCAATTCGTGCTACATGAGCTGCAGATGGTGGCGGATTCTTCGGACGCGCTGAAGCGGCAGCGCGGACGGCGCGGGCTGGAGGTGCTGCAAAGGCTTCAGAAAATGCCGCAGGTGGAAGTGAGGATTCTGGAAGCCGATTTGCCGCAGGCTGGGGACGTGGATCACAAACTGGTGGAGCTGGCGCGGCGCGCCGGGGCGAAAATTGTTACCAACGATTTTAACTTGAACAAGGTGGCTACGGTGCAGGGCTTTTCGGTGTTGAACGTCAACCAACTGGCGCATGCGCTGAAGCCGGTTGTGCTTCCCGGTGAGCCGATGCGCGTACTGATTCTTCGTGAAGGCAAAGAGGCGAACCAGGGCGTGGCGTATCTGGATGACGGCACGATGGTGGTGGTGGATGGCGCGAGGCGGATGATCAACAAGAGTGTCGATATCATTGTGACTTCCGTCCATCAAACCACGGCGGGGAAGATGATTTTTGGGCGCCTGGAAGAACGAGGGGAACAGGCGGCTCCTGCATTGCGACAAGCGGCCGCGGCAGGCCGAGGAGACGGCAATGGCGGCACGCGTTCCGATGTAACGAACAGGGTGGAAACGTCCGCGCGTCTTTCGGAACGGGGCGCCCTGGAGCGTCAGGCCCGCCCCGTATTTCCTGAGCCCGACGCCAGTTAGACGGTCGTTGGCGACAGCTTGCAGTTTCACCCCATAAGCCCGCTTGAGGTACACTCTGAAGTTTGCGAGTCCTCGCCTTGAAGCGTCCGGGCGGAATCGCTCCAAATATGAGCCGAATCGCTGCCATTCTTCCCGCTGCCGGGATGGGAACGCGCATGGGCGCGGAAACGCCCAAGCAGTTTCTGGAACTGGATGGCACGCCGATCGTGATTCTGAGCCTGCGGCGGATCGCGGCGTGCGCGCAGGTTACGGACATTATCGTGGCGACGCGCGCGGATGAAGTAGGGCGGCTCGAGGGACTGATTAAGAAGGAAAAATTCACGCAGGCGGTGCGGGTCGTGAAAGGCGGGGACTCGCGACAGGCTTCGGTTGCGGCGGCGTTGAGCGAGGTGGCGAACGATACGGAGATTGTGCTGGTGCATGATGCCGTGCGGCCGTTTGTGACGCCGGAGCAGGTCGCTCGAGTGATCGAAGAGGCGCGGCGTTGCGAGGCTGCGATTCTGGGCATCCCGGCGATGGACACGGTCAAGGAAGTGAAGCGCGCCAGTTTGCCGGAGGACGTTGCATTGATTACAGGAACGGTGCCGCGCGAACGAGTGGTGCTGGCGCAGACGCCTCAAGCGTTTGCGACGAAGCTTCTGAAAGAGGCGTTTGCGCGCGCGGAGGCCGACGGGGTGAATGCTTCGGATGAGGCAGGGCTTGTCGAGCGCATGGGGCACGATGTGCACGTCGTGCTGGGCTCGGAGCGGAACATGAAGATCACCAAGCCGGCGGATATGGAATTGGCGCGGTTTTACGTGGAACGCGAGCGAAAGAAAGCTTGAATATGAATTCAAGCTCAACTGCAAAGACCCTTCTGTTTTGGATTTCTATAGTATTTCTCGGAATCATGTTGTGGAAGCTTGTTTCCGCCAATAAGAGCCCCACAGAAGTTGTCTCGTATTCTGATTTCCTACAGATGATCGACGATAAAGAGGTCTTGAGTTCCAATATCTATCTAGAAGCGAATTCTGCGAACATCCACGCCCTGCTTCGAGGCTCACGGAAGTATGTGCAGACCACCATCGCCACGAGCGAGCTGCCTGAAATCACAGCTCGGCTGAAGGACGGCGGAGCAAAAATAGAAATCAGTGAAGCAAAGAATGGAGATTGGACACTGATTCTTCTCAATGCGGCGCCGCTCATTCTTCTCGTTGGGTTTTGTCTTTTCTTGATGCGGCAAATGAAAGGCAACGCGAAGCGGGCCCTAGTATTGCGAGCCGCAACCGCGCGAACTGGGATCGGGTACGATTTGCACCGGCTGGAAGAGGGGCGGCCGCTCATCGTGGGCGGAATTGAGCTGCCGTTCGATAAGGGGCCGGTGGGGCACTCGGACGGGGACGTGCTGGCGCACGCTCTTTGCGATGCGTTGTTGGGGGCGGCGGGGCTTGGGGATATCGGGACGCATTTTCCGGATACCGACCCGAAGTGGAAGGGCGCGAACAGCATGCTATTTCTGGAGCACGCAAAGAAGCTGCTCGATGAAAAGCAGTTTGCCATCGAGCATGTCGATGCCGTCGTCATTATGGAGAAGCCCAAGCTGGGGCCGCATTTCCCGAAGATGCGTGAGGCGCTGGCGAAGGCGTTGAGCGTTGGTGTAGAAAAGATTCATCTCAAAGCCAAGACCAACGAAGGTGTGGACGCGATCGGGCGTGGGGAAGCGATTGCGGCGCATGTGGTTGCCACGCTGACTTCCCGATGATTTGCCAAAGAGCAGAAGAACGGGTCTGAAGACCCGCCACTACAACGGCCGAACCACCATCCGGTACAATCCCCTCTATGCTTCCCGCTGATCATTCTGACGCTCCGGTTGCTGCGGCGAATCCATTCACTGCGGACGATGTTATTGCCATTCTTCGTGAGCGCGGCCGGCTGGAGGCAGAACCTTCGGCTGAACAACGTAGTTGGTGCGAACGCGCCGCTTCGATGCTCGGAGGGCATGCTACGGATCGCGCTGAGCTAGCTGATCTACTCGGCCTGGTTTTTCGGTACGACGCGCAGGAAATCATTTCCAAGGTGGAAAGCCATGTGGTGCTGTCGCGCTATGCGGCGCGGGGCGTACTTCGACAAGTTGCGTTGCTGCTTCTGGATGGGGCGGCGCTGACATCGGAAAAATTTAAGGAGATTGTTACAGCGTTGAAGGTGGGAATGGAATTGCGCGGGCGCGAGCTGTTTCATCCCATTCGTTTAGCACTGGCTGGACGTGCGGGGGAAGGCGAACTTGACCGGGTGATTCTGCTGTTGGATGAGGCGGCCGCGCTTTCGTTCGCCGTGCCGGTAAAATCCGCGCGCGCGAGGATTCTCGAGTTTTGCTCAGCGTTGGATTAAAGAAATGCAACGAGGGCGCGGGGGATGCCTTGGCACACGGAGGACAGGCAGGAATGCCTGTCCCACTGTGACTGCTTTCAACTGCGGACTGGCGACGGTAAACTCTCAACTTCATGGACAAGCTGACTGGCATACATGCGGTTAAGGAAGCACTGGAGGCGCGGCGGCCCATCGATCGCATCGCGATTGCGAAGGGAAGGCAGGACACGCGAGTCGAAGAAATCGTGCAATTGGCGCGCAAGCAGGGCGTTCCGGTGCGTTTCGAGGACCGCGGCCAGATTGACCGGCTGGCCAATTCGAAAGATCACCAGGGCGTGGTAGCGTTGGCGGCGGCGCGCGCGGCGGCGAGTTTGGAAGACATTTTGGCGAACGCCAATGCTAGTCCCGGGAATGGGCAATTGGGATTGATCGTTTTGCTGGATGGAGTAGAGGATCCGCACAACTTGGGCGCGATCATTCGAACGGCGCTGGCTGCGGGCGCGCACGGCGTGGTCATTCCCGAACGGCGGGCGGCGGGGCTTACGGATACTGTAGCGCGGGCGTCGGCGGGAGCGCTGGCGCATCTGCCGGTCGCTAAAGTGACCAATCTGGTGCGGACGATGGAAGAGTTGAAGGAAGCGGGCTATTGGCTCGTGGGCCTCGATGAGCAGGGGGACAAGAACTACACGGAAGTGGACTACACTTCTCCAGTGGGGATTGTGCTCGGCAGCGAGGGCCAGGGGTTGCACGAGTTGACGCGCAAGAGGTGCGATTTCGTTGTGTCGCTGCCGACGACTGGGCCAGTGAAATCGCTCAACGTTTCGGTCGCTGCTGGCGTCGTTCTCTTCGAGGCGCTCCGACAGCGGCGCCACAAATAGGAATTAAACCTCTTCGACGTCCGCGGACCAGGTTACTTCAAAGCCTTTCTTGATGCTCATGTGGACTGGGCAGTAGTCCTCATGGTGGGCGAGCGCGCGGTCCGCCTCGGCTCGTTTTCCTTTGGGGATTTTCAGCTTGTAACGGAGACTCACGGCCGCGAGGCGGAAGAATTTGTTGTCGCCTTCGATGCGGCCTTCAACCTCGGCTTCCAGATTATTTGAGGCAGGGATTCCACGCGCTTCCAGCGCGCCGGCAAGTGTGCCGGTCAGTCAACCGGCGAGCGCCGAAATGACGTGGTCGACGGTGGTGGGGAGCGGCGCAACGTCTTTCACGCCGTAATATTTTGCGTAGCCGCCATGCGTTCCAAAATGAAGGGGCTCTGCGAATCCTTCGATGTACGCGTCGCGAAAAGGCCTTTTCTTTTGTACCAAACGAATTTTGGCCGTATGAACAATCTCACCCATAGACACCTCTCCATCAAGCAGATACCTCAGGAACGGAAAAGTTACAAGTAAGTTCGAACGCAGCTCACTTGTCGTATTGGATCAGTGAGAAGACATCGAGGCCGCTCAGCTTTTTGCGGCCGTTGAGGAAAGTGAGCTCGACGGCGAAGGCGGCGCCTTCGACCGTCCCGCCGAGTTGTTGGATGAGTTTGGCGGTTGCGGAAGCGGTGCCACCGGTTGCAAGAAGGTCGTCACAAATGATCACGCGCTGGCCAGGCTTGACGGCGTCTTCGTGGATTTCGAGCGAGTCCGTGCCGTATTCCAGGGAATAGGAGACGCTAGCGGTCTTGGCAGGGAGCTTCTTCGGCTTTCGAACGGGAACAAAACCTGCGCCGAGCCGGTACGCCAAAGCGGGAGCGAAAATGAAGCCGCGGGCTTCGATCCCTGCCACGACGTCAACGGTGTGACCGTTGTAATGCTCGCAAAGCCGGTCAATCAACATGTGAAAACCCTGCTTGTCCTTCAGCAGCGTGGTTAGGTCGTAAAAGAGAATGCCCGGCTTCGGGTAATCCGGCACTTCGCGGATCAGTTTCTTCAGGTCGTTCATTCGGACGACTCCCTTTTACTCAATTCCTCTTACAAGTTCCGTTCAAGCGCTGGGATTGATGGTGAATTCGTCCTCATATTGCGGATCCGGTGCGGCGGTTTCTTCCTGAACTGCGCTGATGCTTGCGAAACGCGGGCCGCGCTCCAGCAGGGCGCGAAATTCCGCGTGTTGCTGAGGCGCACCCATGGCAAATACTTCCACACGGCCATCACGAAGATTTCTGACGAAACCGCTGACGCGAAGTTTCTCTGCGGCATCCTGAGTGAAATAACGAAAGCCCACGCCCTGGACCATTCCGGACACGAAATACCGTTTGGCTATTTTAGCGTCGCTCACGAATCGTCAGAATTGTAGCAGAGAGCCAAGATTTCTTCCTCGGTCGCTCCAGCGGGTCCGCTCTGCTAGGGCCGCATGCTGGGAGTGCGCTAGACTCTTGCCTAGAGAGGGAACGTGAGGCTGCCTAGAACCGAATTGAGCGCATCCAATCTGCTATGAATCTGTTGAGATATTTTCCGCGCCACGAATACCAGTCCTTTGTTTTGCGGGTGGTTGTTTTTCTCGTTTTGGCGGCGATGCATGGGGCATCGCTGCACGCGCAGGACGCCGCTCAGGGGCCGATGACTCCGCCGCCAGAGCATCGCGTCACGCGTATCGGAAATGTATCCGAGCCGGAGGCACCGCCATCCCTTCCCGAGGCCGAAACCATCAAGCGTTTTTCCGCCAAGGAAGACCAGTATATCCTCGAGCGCACACACTTTACCTACCGGAAGACGGTTCGAATCCAGGAGTTCGGCGCCGACGGGCAGCCTTCGGGCGAATTCGTGCTGGTGACTCAGCCGGCCCGGGATGCAGAAGGGAAGCTATTCGAGAAAGTTGTTGAGAGACCTCGCTCCACGCTCAAACATCTTTTTCTCAGGTCGGAGGATCTCGAAGGCATTCAACGCATCCTTGCGTTTCCCCTGACTTCAAGCCAGCTCGCGAAATACGACTTGAAGTATCTGGGCAAGGAGCAGGTGGACGAGATCGATTGCTACATCTTTCAAGCAAAACCCAGAGTGGTCGAGCGCGTCAAAGCCTATTTCGACGGCATCGTGTGGGTAGACGCGAAATACCTGGAAGTGGTGAAAACGTACGGGAGATGGGTTACCGATCAGGGTGACGTACACGCGATGGCGAATCTGCCGTTCAGCCTGTTCGAAACCTATCGCGAAAACGTCGAAGGAAAATACTGGTTCCCGAGCTACTCGCGCTCGGACGGCACGCTGAATCTGAACGGCGAGGAAATTCCCGTCCGAATTGTGGTCAAGTGGACTGACTTTAAACCGGTTCCGGGAGCGCCGCAAACGTCAGCCACGCCCACAATTTCCTCGAAACCGTAATTAGGAATATTGGCAAAGAATGCTGCCGCATCAGCTCAGCAATCTTTTCAGTATGTCCGGCAATTCCCGGATCGAATCGATCAGAAACTCCGGGCGCGCCGCGCGGAGGCGCTTTTCCGTAGGAAAGGGACCAAGCACGCCAATCGCGCGAACACCGGCGCGCCGGGCCATCTCCACGTCCTGTGGGGAATCGCCTACGTACACGCACGCGGAGGGCGGCAGTTGCATCTGGCGCAGAGCGAGGCGCAGAGGCTCCGGATGCGGTTTCTTGCGCAAGGTATCTCCACTGCAAACGCGCGCTACGAACAGCCTCGTCAGACGAAACTCACGCAATTGACGGGTAACGCGGTCGCGGTCACCGCTGGTGACCAGGCCAAGATGATGAGCGCCACCTACTCTCGCCAGGACGCGGCGCGCACCGGCGACCAGTTTCGGCCGATGCTTTGCATAGTGCGCGCGCCAGGCGCGGTCCGCGTCATTCCAGCGCTTCCGCGGCAACCGCGCAGCGCGATAAACCTGATACCAGTTGGGGGAGTAGTTTTTTTCGAGTTCCTCGAGCCCCCAGGCGATACCCATCTCCTTGAACATTGCCAGGTACGCACAGGTGTCGGCGAAGTAGGAATTGACGAGCGTGCCGTCCCAATCGAAAAGAACTCCTTCAATAGCGTGTTTGCGTTTCGCAAGCATTGTTCGACAGAGTAGCAGAAACGCGGTGAAGGCCGAATTCTGTGGAGTCCGGGATCGATGACGGGCCAGCTTAAAGAAGCTTCGAGAGCTGGTGCCTAACAGAAACGCGAGCTCGAATTTTATGGTTTCAGAAAACGAGAAGGAATGCCGTCGTCGCGGTCAAACTGGACGTCATCGAAGGCTGCGGCGATGCCGTACCAGCCGGGCGTAGCGGCGGCCTCTGTGCGGCACACATGCGCCATGGTCGCCATGACGACGTTGCCAAGGCCGAGGGGTTTGCTGACCAGCACGATTTCAAGTTCAATCGAAGTTCCGGCTGACAGTTGCCTCGGGCATAGAAAATAGACGCCTGTGGAGCTGATGTTGCGGGTGACGAGGGTTACCGGATATTCTTCAGGCACTCCGCCAGCGCCGCGAAGGCGCAAGGGAAGGTTCAAAATGGCGCGAGGATACTCCCGATGTTCCGGGTGTACGCCTACTGCGTGCGTAGGAACCCGGACAAATCGTCGAGGCTGCGTGGGACGCAATAATGGAGCCACGCGAAGAGCTGGCATTCGTGGCGCCTCCGCCGACGGCTGTGGTACCGGCACACGTTCGTAAGCCGCCGCATTTGGTTTGTCTGGCCATAATTCAAGTGGAATTGCGATTTTCGCCGCACTCATTGTTGCCCTCAGAGATGCCGCTTCCCTGTCGCTGGCCCTGGCCCAACAAATTGAACAACTTATTCGACTGTCTGGAATTTCCCCGTCCACACTCGTGAAGTGTGGAGCGATAAGATGGCACTACTCGAGGCCCACGTCAATCTGTGGAAAACGCGCGAAGTGTCTTAACTTCAAACACTTAGTAATAGTACCGGAACCGGCCCGCAACATTCTGTGGATTACTTCACAAAAGGCTCTACCAATATGGCGCTCGACACCATTAGCTTTCGGCGCTCATTCTAGGCGAGTAGATTATGGGAAGAAAGTATGTCCACCCAATCGCCGCCTAATTTCGCGGGGGCGCACTACGCCACTTTGCCGAATCTTTCCGGATAGATTGGCCTCTCTGCAGGCGCTACCAATAGGGTGTTCGACGCCCTTGGCTTTTGCCGTTCTTCCTAAGACAGAAGGATTAAGGAAAGAAATATGTCCACGACAGCACTCAAACCGCCTCGCGCCGAGAGACCTCCCGCGTCTCTGGGGCACAGCCCTGCCGGCACTACAACTTTGGTGCTCATGGGCTTCGTTGCAGTGTACATCGTCTGGGGCTCTACTTATCTAGCGATTCGCATAGGGATCGAATCGTTTCCGCCGCTAATCCTAGCTGGCCTCCGCCACACTCTTGTGGGCGTGTTTCTTTACCCAGTCCTGCGAGGGAAGATCGGGATCAGGCCTAGCGGCGCAAACTGGAGAGCAGCCGTCATTACCGGGGCGCTTCTGCTGTTTGTCGGCAATGGGGGCGTCTGCTGGGCGGAACAAAGGGTGCCCTCAGGCGTCACTGCGCTGCTGGTGGCCACGGTGTCGCTCTGGCTGGTGATCGTGGACTGGCTGCGCCCCGGCGGCCTTAAGCCCGTTCCCAGAGTCGTGGTGGGGCTCCTGATGGGGTTTGCAGGCCTTGCGCTGCTGGTTGGGCCTGCGCATCTGGGCGGTTCAGAGCGCGTCGGTCCATGGGGCGCTGCGGTACTCGTCGTGGCCTCCCTGGCGTGGGCTTGTGGTTCGCTTTACTCGAAACATGGCGGACTACCCAGTTCACCGATGCTGGCTGTTGCGATGCAGAGTCTGGCGGGGGGAGTGATTCTCCTGATCGCTGGCCTGTTTGCTGGAGAATTCCGAAGCTTGCATCTTGGCACAATTTCGCTGCGCTCCTGGCTGGCGCTCGGCTATCTGATCGTTTTTGGGTCGAGCATCGGTTTTAGCGCGTACATTTACATTCTGCAGAAAAGCACGGCAGCGCGTGTCGCAACCTATGCGTTCGTGAATCCGGTTGTGGCTTTGTTCCTGGGCTGGCTAATCGCCGGGGAAACCATCACGTTCCGTACGGTTGTTGCAGCCGCGGTGATCCTTACGGCGGTCATTCTGGTGATCTCCGCGCCACACCGGGCGCCAGCGCCTGTTTCCGACCCGATCCCAGCCCCCGGCGAAGCCTGATTGTTCCGTCTATTCGCTGCCTCACCGTTCGTTGCTTTGCTGGATCTGCCCAGATAGAGCGGTGGCGCATCCCCGCGGACATCGGCATAATTACGTTCAACGACAACGGCCCACGTTCTCATCACAAAACGCAGCTCAGGAAGGAACCAAGAACTTGCCCCGCAGACACTCGCCAAAGAAGAAACTCTGCGAATGCGGCCACCCCAAAGGATTCCACCGCAGCGCGAACAAACCACCAAAACACGGCCGCACTCCATGCGGCTTCCCCGAATGCAGCTGCCAATCTTACAAACCGAAGACACCCTGAAGCTGTGGCAAGGCCCTTTCTGTCCCAGCGATCGCGGGTTGCGGCCGGTGCCCTCTTTTCCCAGTTAGTTTGACCCACACTTTGCGGATAGATTTGCTTTTGAGCTTGGGTTACTTTTAGCTTGTTAAACATGAGCCACACACAAACCAAATTCGCACAGGACATAACAGCACATGCGGCCGCGCGGTACTGGCGAGCAACGCTGGCACGTGATTCCCGAGCCGATGGGAGCTTCGTGCTTGCCGTACGCTCGACACGTATTTATTGCCGTCCATCGTGCCCGGCGCGCCGGCCACTTCGGCGCAACGTCACTTTCTTTCGCACGCGAGAAGAAGCAGAGAAGCAGGGCTACCGGCCTTGCCTGCGCTGCCGCCCGAATGAAATTGCAGGTCCCGTGGCGCTGGTGCAGCGCGCCGCAAGCCAACTCGCCGAGTCTTCCGAGGAAAGCGTTCGTCTGGGGGCTCTTGCGACAACTCTCGGAACCACACAGGCCACGTTGCGGCGCGCGTTTCTGCGGGTGACGGGACTGAAGCCGCGTGAGCTTGCCGAAGCGCTGCGCATCCAGCGTTTCAAAGCCATGCTGCGTGCGGGGAAAAGTATTACCGATGCGCTCTACGAAACGGGATATGGATCATCCAGCCGCGTCTATGAGCGCAGCAACGCGCAACTCGGCATGACACCGGCGACTTATCAAAAGGGAGGAAAGGGTATGAAGATCGGGTACAGCATAGCGAAATCACCCCTAGGGAAAGTTCTGGTGGCAGCTACGGAGCGCGGCGTTTCGGCAGTTTATCTTGGCGATGCGGAGAATGCGATGATCGCCGAACTGCGCCAGGAATATCCGCGCGCCGAAATTGCACCCGCCGCTGATTCATTTCAGCGCTGGGTACGAGAAATTATGCAGCGCATCGAAGGCAAACAGCCTCGAATGGAACTCCCGCTCGACCTGCAGGCGACGGCGTTCCAGCGGCGTGTTTGGCAGGAATTACAGCGGATTCCGCGCGGTCGAACCCGCACCTACTCGCAAGTCGCGCAGTCTCTCGGCCAACCCAGAGCCGTGCGGGCGGTTGCGAGAGCTTGCGCCACGAACCCGGTGTCCGTCGTGGTGCCGTGCCATCGCGTTATACGAGAAGACGGAAAGCTTGCCGGTTATCGCTGGGGGCTTTCGCGCAAGGAAAAATTGCTGGCGCGGGAACGCGCAATCGGTAACTAGTGAGTCGTATTCTTAGAGCGCGAAAACCTGGCAGCCTGCGAGAATCAGCAGAGTTCTTACAGCCTGGAAATTAACCTCGGGGCTTCTCAACCTTTACGCTCTTCGGCCAGTTGGGCTTGAACTTGGCATCGCTAATCTTCAGATTCTTCATCACGTGGGTGTAATGGGATAGGAAGTAGTCGTCGGAGCTGGTTTCGAAGAATTTCTGCTGCACCGGCAGCCAGGACACTTCGTCGATCCACATGCGAATCCTGGATATCTGAGCGCGTGCCTGGTCGGATTTTGGCGTCAATTCCAGCACGACGGTCTTGCGGTTGTCGAACTCTTCCTCGCCAATCAGGGTCACAACGTAATTTTTCTTTAATGTTTCGCCTTTGGTCCCGAATCCCAGCGCCAGATACTGGTCGGCAACCGAGCGGTGCTTTCCAATGTTGTACTCCTCGACTCGATTGATTTTGGGGTTGAAAACGAAGAGCGAATCACCGCTTCGAAGGATGGTCCGCGGATCGGGCTTTAGAAAGTCGATGCGCATCTTGTCATCGCGACGCACGAAAATCTCGCCGCTCTCGGTCGAGCTGTCTTTCACCACTGCCGTGTATTTGATGTGCTCGATATCGGCAGTGAGGGTGTGAAAGTCCTGCGCGGATTTATCCAACATAGCCAAGACGCCATCGAGGGTCCATGCCGAAGTTGCCTGCGCGCCAACCGTTCGGGGGCGGAGAGTGGCGCAGCATAGACCAACCAGCGCAATGACAATGAATGGTAGACGTCTCAAACGTGGCCTCGATCCATGGATGATACGGTGGCTTCTGCAAGCCCCCGGAATCCTAACATATACATTGAGATGCGCGGGCGAACTGCGGTGTTACCCAGGAGCAAGTTTTTGTGTTCGATTCAGAACCGCGGTTAATGGTGAACTTCTACCTGGTACGCAATTACCGTGCCCTGGTCATCGCGCAGTGGTTCGATATTGGCGATCGAGAAATTTCCGCTGTGCAGTTCGGGCAGCGCTTCCTGCAAAGCGGTGTGTAGGTCATTCTGAAGCGCGAGCTTTGTCGGAGGAGCCAGGATGCGCGCATCCACGCGATACTTCGTCCGGTTTCCCTCTTTGGAAATAAATTGAACCTGCCCCGGGGTGACCGGCGCTCCGCTTTGCGGTTTATCATGAAACAAGTTCCGCGGTGTGAGCAGCACGAAGACCAAAATCAGGATGACCGCGAGGTCGTATTGCCACGTGCCGCGCTCGTAGGACCAGAAGAACGTCCGGGAAAGAATTTGACCGAGGCTTGCCATATCAATCCGCAGGCACCCCGTCGACGATAACGCCATCCCGCATGTGCACTACCCGGTCGAAATAGGTGGTTGCTTCCGGGTTGTGAGTGATCATGACGATAGTCTGGCCCAAATCCTTGTTCAGTTGGCGGAGCATTTGCAACACAATCTCGGAATTCTTCGAATCCAGGTTACCTGTAGGCTCGTCGGCGAGAAGTATCTTCGGCTCATTGATGATGGCCCGCGCGATCGCTACCCGCTGCTGCTCGCCGCCGGAAAGTTCCGAGGGCTTGTGATGAAGACGCCCCGCCAGGCCAAGCATTTGCGTTACAACGTCGAAGCGGTGGGGATCGAAACCGTCACCATGAATGAACTGCGCGATGGCGATGTTCCCTTTGGCAGTCAGCGTCGGAAGCAGATTGAAGCGCTGAAAAACGAAGCCGATTTTGTGGCGGCGCAATTTGGTGCGCGCGGCATCGCTCAATTCCGTGAGGTCATTCCCGTCGACCAGTACTTTGCCTCGGGAAGCTTGCGCCAGGCCGCCGATCACGTAGAGCAGCGAAGACTTGCCGCAACCCGATGGCCCCATCACCGCGACGGATTCGCCGGGCAGGACTTCGAAATTCACACCGCGCAAGGCTGGGACGTCGACCTTGCCCGCGCGGTAGAGCTTCCACAAATTTTCAGTTCTGAGTATCGGCTCCACGCTGCTTTTTCCCTGGAAAATCAGCCCTTCGGCGAGTTCTGGTATTGTAGCTGCGATTGCCATCCGTGCCTAGCCATCCCGCTTGCTTGCTTCGCGGCCTTTCTTCGTTTATTCGTTTCCACTGCCTTCATGGCGCGTTCCGCGCCCCTTCCTTGGGCCTTAGTCGTACGACAACGCTTCCACCGGATCTTTGCGGCTCGCCAGCCACGCTGGATAGCTCGCTCCAAACAGTGCGCCCATTAGCGCGATGCCGGCTGCGCGAAGAATCCATCCCGAAGTGATGAGAATGGTCAGGCTCGGAAACTTCCAGATAAACCCCGCCCGCACCAGATAGCTCAGACCGATTCCAACGCCAATTCCAAGCACGCAGAGCACTGCGGATTCCGAGAGCAGCGCTCGGATGACAAACCAGTGGTTGGCGCCAAGCGATTTCAGAACGCCGATGTCCCTGGTGCGCTCGATCACCGTGGTGTACATGGTTAGAAAAATAACCAGCAGTCCGATCGTGACGGCCAGAGAAATCATGGCGCTGATAAACGTTTCCAGGCCCGGGATACTTGTCGAGGTCATCAGGGAGAGATAGTCCTTGAGCGGCCGGACGGTGTAGCCGGGAAGGAGGTGGCGCATACTTTCCAGGACGTCTTCCGTGTGCTCGGGGCGGGTACACTTCACAAAGAAGACGCTGGCCTTATCCCGGGCGCTCCCCAATTCCTGCAGAGTCGCCAGCGGAACAAACAGCCGGGAGCCCTTCCCATGCTCGACGATTCCCGCAACATGCCAATCGTGCTCGAAAATACGAAAAGTCTGTCCCGGCTGAACCTTTTTTGTTTTCGCGGCAATGTCGTCCACAAGAATGTCGTCCGGGCCTTCGAGATCGTGCCCCTGCAGGAAAACAAATCCTCCCGAGACAGCTCGAAAGCTTTCTTGGTCAATTCCGTAAACGAGTTCCACACCCGAGGTGTTAAAAAGGAAAAGCACGGGCGCCACGGATTGCACGTACTTCAATTCGGCAAGCTTTTCGCCGATCTTGATGGGCATCGGAGCCGTACCGAAAGTCAAAAGAAAAGACGCGTTCGGCGGCTGAAGCATGATATCCGCCCCGATGCCCTCAATGCGTTTGGCGGTTTCGGTCAGCATGCCGCTGGTCAGTCCGACAATCAGAACCACCAGCGCGACCTCGACCGCAATTCCCGTGGCGCCAATCAGCGTGCGCAGCGGGCGGTGCAGCAAATTGCGCGCGATCAGCTCACCCATCATGGCTGTTTGTTCTCCGTGGTTTCGCCGACGTGCACCAATTCTGCCCCCGCCGGTTGTTCGAGCTTGAATCGCTCGGCAGGAATCTCTTCGTTCATCGTGACTTTCGTGACCTGCAAATCGAGCTTGTAGTCATCGTGCGGCCTGTCAATTCGAATCGTGCGTGGAAACGAGGCTGCGCCATTTGATGGCGTGGCGGCACCGCCCTGGCCGGCGGCGCCATCAAGAGGCTGCCAGTCAGCGAGCCGGACATCCGAAAGCAAAACGCCTTTCGGCCCGAAATTCAACATGCGCGTGACTTGCAGGTCTGCACGGTCAAACCAGATTTCCCGCAGAACTTCCAGCTGATGGCCGCCGCGCAGAACAGTCAATATGTAGTATCTGGAATTCTCGTCGTTGAATTCTCTTAAAGTCACCGCTTCTTCCTTGCGGATTTCCGGCCAGAGCAGCGCGTCCAGCAAATGCTGCGGCCGCAAATTCTCGATTGGCTTGCCGCTCGCGTGCTCGGCGGCCACCGCCCCAACGAGGAATTTTTTCTTCGAGGGGATCGATACTTGAAACTTGGCGCCGTCGCTGGCCATGTCAAACACCGTGGTTCCAACCACCGGCGCCTGCCCGATCACGCGAATCTGCGCAGGCCGCGACGCCAGGAGAAACGCCTTGACCTCATGATATTCGTCGATGACGCCGCTGTACTTCGATCCCGCGGTCGGCTTTAGTTCCACGGTACCGTTTAGCGTTTTCGTGTTGTGGGCGATCAAATTGTATGCCTCGAGGAGCTCTTCACGAGTGGCATCCTTTGCAACCGCCTGCGGAACTACCATGTGGCCGGTCACCACTCTCCCATGCCCGCAACCGAACGGAATAGCCGCCAGTGTCGCCAGAATCAGGCACGTTTTGACGCGTAGCTTCAATTACTTCCGTTCCCATTCCTACGAATTAAGCAATCCAGCAACCACTTCGATCCCGCCCAGCCAGGGCATGTCGCGCGTTGAGCAGTCATTCAATTGGGCCGAGCAATGTAGATGTCAAATGGTTGAACCGCCGGCCGCACTCGCCGGATGACTTCGCTGGGCCACAGCGACTCACTCAGCAGCGTTATCCAGGCGTCTTCAGGCTCGCAAATGGCACAAAACAAATAGCGCGTATAGGCCGATTGGTACGCATCCAACCCGCGCTTCGATAGCTCGCCTTCGAGCATGGCATCGGCGGATTGTGACGCCGCTCCCGCTCTAAAGCCGAATGTTTCGTCTTCGAATCGTTCAAAGATTAGCCGCAACTGCTCTCGATTCGGCTGCGTCAGCACAACGCAGCGCTCCGCAGCCTCGCGCAAAGCAATCGCCCGCATCTTGCAAAACTCCCGCACCCTCTCGATGTGGCTGAAAAAATCCACCGCGTACGATTCATCTCCGGCAAGAGCGGGGAACACAGCTGACCAAATCTCGGCGGCATCTTTTCCTCGAACCGGCTCGCGGTTCTGGGTTTCGATCAGCTCGAGTCCCACGGCTTTCACCTCGCCGCCGAGGTCCAACGTCTCCACATTCAGCGAAAAGGGCGGCAATTGCAGAGCGTCGCTTCCCGGCCCTGCGGTACCCGGCGCGCTCATTCTTCGGACTCCAGCTGTGGAAACTTGGCGCGAAAGTCCGGCGCTTGCTTGCGCACGTCCAGCCAGTCGAAGAAAGCGTCCGGCGTTTCCAGCCAGATGCGGAACCACCTGGCGATTTCTTCTTTTTCGAGCCGCTTTTGAGCTTCCACTTTATGGTTGCGGGCAATCATTTCCGCGCGCCGCTTGCCGAGCCGCGCAACGTTCAAAACGCGCTCCACGGCCGCGTGCTCGCCATGCGCGCGAAACTTGCGCATCAATTCATCCAACCGCATGATGCTGACCTCGGCATCCACCAGCGTCTTGAAGTGCAGCAGATCCTCGAACTCTTCCTCGTACTGTTCCTCGGCTTCTTCTTGCTGATTGATGATTACCTTTTGTCCCGCGTCTTTCAGCACGTCCGCGATATATTCCATTCCAGTCTTGCCGGCCTCGCCATGTTCCGCCACGAGCCGGCGCCGCAACTGATCGATCTCCGCGGGCGTCCATTGCTGCACCTTGATCTCCCGGGCGGTTTCCAGGATCAGCGCCTTCTTCGTCTTCAAATCCTCGGTCATCGCGCTTTGCCTTTGCTTCGCTGTTGCTTGGCGTGCTTTTTCTTGGGGCTGGAGCGGGGCGGAGGCGGCGGTGGTGGAGGCGGATCCGCCGGCAGCCCTGCCAGCAACCGATGGTACTTCACCACATTTTTGTTGTGTTCCACCAGCGTCGCACCAAAGAAATGCCCGCCCTGCGTGTTGGCCACGAAATAAAGATAGTCCGTCTGTGTCGGATGCAGCGCGGCTCGCAGCGAGGCCTCCCCGGGATTTCCGATCGGCCCCGGAGGCAGCCCGCCGTGTTCGTACGTGTTGTACAGGGAATCGAAGCTCAAGTCTTTTCCTGTAAGCGTTCCATTATATTTTCCCAGCCGTTCCATTCCATAGATAACCGTGGGGTCGCACTGCAGGCGCATGCCCTTGCGCAGGCGGTTTTCAAACGCGCCCGCCACGAGTGGCCGTTCTTCCGGCTTCGGCGTTTCCCTCTCGACGAGAGACGCCAGCGTGACAACCCGGTTCGCATCCCGGTGGTTGCCTTCCTCGGTTGCTCCACCCGCCGGAGCCGAGGCGATATGTTTCCACTGCTCCTTGAACTTGTGCACCATCTCCACGGTCAATTCGCTGGCCGCCGGGTGCCTGGGCAGTTCATAGGTGGCAGGGAAGAGAAAGCCTTCCAGGGTCCGCGCGCCCGGCGCAAAATCGCGAATCAGCGCCGGATCTCCCGCGGCATAGAGAAAATCGCCCGCCCGCATGAACTTTCCTGCTTCCAGTTCGCGCGCGATGTCGAACATCGTTTCGCCTTCGCGCACTGTGAACGGCACCTGGTACACCTGGCCGTTGGCGAGTTTCCAGAAGACCTCGCTCCCGGTCATGGCATGATCGAAGAAGTATTCGCCGGCCTGTAGCGTGCGCTTCGGATGTCTTCGCGCATAAATCTCAAGCGCCAGCGCGCTGCGCACCACGCCATTCGTTTTCAGCAAATATGCCACGTGCCGCTGCGAAGCCCCGCGCGGCACATCGACGAAGACCCCCTCCGCTGCAAAGTTCTGGTAGGGTTTCGTGATGCCGTACCAGATCCATGCCGCGGCGCCCCCGGCAGCCAGCACGATTAGAAGCAATAGCGCGAGAAAATACCTCAATTCAGCCTCACCGGATCACTTTGGCGATCCAGGTATTCTTTCAGAATGACGGCAGCCGCCACAGCGTCCACAGTCATCTTGGCCTGCGAATTCTTCGATTTTTTGCCGCCGGCCGGTTTTTCGTCGCGGATATATCTTCCCTGAATTTCTTCCATCAAGCGCTCGGCCTCCCAGCTCGTCAGGCGCTCGTCCACCAGTTCCACCGGGACGCCAATCTGTTTCCGCACGCGTTGCGCAAAGCGCTCCGCCTCTTCCGCCATTTCGCCGCGGCTGCCGTCCAGCCGCAGCGGCAATCCCACGACGATTTGCTTCACGCCGTGCTCGCGCGCCAGTTCGCGCAGGCGTCGCATGTCTTCGTTCCGGTTGACGCGCTCCATCGTGCCCAGAGGCTGCGCCATACGCGTCTCTGAGTCTGCGAGAGCCAGCCCGATCCTCGCGCGACCATAATCCACCGCCAGAATCGATTGGCGGGCAGGCCTATTCAATTCGTTCCGAGCAATCGTCACGCTTCCAGTATACCGGGAAGGTCGCCACGATATGTGCGATGCGTCCTAAGAGATGCCGGTCACGCGGTCTCGCCGCGGGGATCCCATTCCTATGGTTTACGGCCGCGCGCGCCGCTCTGCCAGGCGTCCCAATAACCAAGCAATTTAAGCTGTTGGTCGAGGCCGGTTTCCCTGACGAGGACATCGAGTTCGGCGCGCGAAAGGCGCTTGCCGAGCGGTTCAGCTCGGTCGGCGATACCCCAGGCCGTCAGCGCGGCGAGCACGGTATGCAGCTTCAACTCTCGCATATCGACTTTGTCCAGCGTGTCCGAAGCGGCGTGATAATTCGGCAGGTAGTTGGCCTCTTCCTGATTCGCTACCAGCGTCGGCACGCCTTCCAGCATGAAGTCGAAATTGTCCGTGCCGAAGGAAGCGTCATAGGTGTGATTGTTCGCGCCCCAGGATTCCAGCGGCTTGAGGACTTCGCGCACGCCTGCCTCAATATCGCGCCGCCCGCCTAGCGAATACCCGGTGACGCGGCCGATGCCCGCGTCAAAGGTAATCATCGCGCGGATTTTATCGAGCTCCGCGCGATGCGCCTTCACGTATTCGTAGGAGCCAATCGTGCCTTGTTCCTCGCCGCTAAAGAGTACGAAGCGGATCGTCCGCCGCGGCAAGAGACCAGTAGCCTTAATCGCGCGCGCCGCTTCAATCACCAATGCGGCGTTACATCCATTGTCGAGCGCTCCCGTGCCCAACTCCCACGAATCCAGATGCGCGCCCAGAATCACGACTTCATCGGGCTTCTCGTATCCACGAATTTCACCGACAACGTTTTCCTGCTCGATCGGGCCGCCAATCTTGTTCGGCATCTGCAGGAGCACGAGCGCTCTGTCTGGGTACACGGCGACCAACCGTGCGAGGTGCATCGCGTCTTCCCGCGCAACGACCGCTTGTGGAATCTTGTCGATTTCGCCATGCAGAGCGTTGGTATGGCGGTAAAGCAACTGTCGTTCCCTTGCGCCCATCCAAAGAATGGCCCTGGCTCCGCCCGCGACGGCGCGTTTGATAATGTCCGGCGGGCGCAAGTATTCGTTGAAGAGATCGGCCCACGTTGTGCCGATATCGCTGTGGACGAGAAGAACGCGGCCCTTGATCGCCCCGACGCGCCTAAATTCCTCGTCGCTCCCGTAACCCACGTCTACGAGAAGGGCTGCGTTTTCTCGTGTTAGAGGCGGGCTCCATCCCACGGACACGGCATGTATAGGAACGACTGTGACACCCCCCTCAGGAGGAGACGCGATTTGCGAGGGATCGCCTATGAGAAGTCTCGTATCCCCTTCGCTCCACGACACTGGAAGCGTGTATTTCTCTCTGTGAACGTCCACTCCCGCGGCCCGAAACGCCCCCACGCCCCACTCCACGGCTTTGGCCATCTCCGGCGACCCGGTCACACGCCCGCCGATTTCGTCCGTTAACCGCCGCAGATTCTCCTCCATCGGCGACGGGCCCATCACGATGGGCAGAACCTTCGCCGCCGCCTCCGCGCATGAAGACGCCTCCGTCGTGGAACATCCGGTTTTTCCTTGCGTGCCCTGAAGCAAGCTCAACGGGTCTTTCTTCTCCGGGGGAAGCTGTGCCTGCAAAGACGGCAGAGAAGCGAAAAGACCTACAAGCAATAAATGAACAAGAAAGATGCGGCGCGGCATGAGTTGGCTCTTCTCCCGAAATTTCCCCGTAACCTTTAGGTTCTTATTGCAGAGCGCATTATACCGGAGGAACTTCGCAACTGGCGCGCACTCTCCGCAAAGTCCACCCAAAAGCTTTCCTTGACTTTTCCTTATTCCCCGGTACACTTATCCATGTATAAAACTACGTTTGGAGTCCGGGAGCTTGCTCCCGCTTTCTTTTTTGGAGCAGCAGTCGTCCCGCTCTCCTAAGTCCGAAACAACCAAAATCGCATCCTTTAGAATCAATGACTTACGAAATGCAATTTTTGTAACTCCTTTCCTTTGATATTCATACGAAATGCGGCGGGTGGGGTACCCAACACCCCCCCGGAATGTCAGTAGTTTCCGCGCTCTTCTCATAGCGACTAGGTGTCTACCTCTGCGAGAGTCAGTTCTTCGGCCTCTTTTTCGGATCAAGCAGGCAATCCGCCACGCGTGCAATTTGCACCATCTCTGCGACATCGTGTACGCGCACGATGTGCGCTCCGATCAAAATGCTCGCAGTAACCGTTGCAGCCGTGCCCCAGATGCGCTCTTCCGGCGGCGCCGGTTTGCCATCACGAGCCAAGGTCGCGCCAAGGAAACCCTTCCGCGATGTTCCCACCAGCAACGGATATCCGAGCTTCGCCAGTTGCGGGAGCTTTTGCAGCAATTCGTAATTCTGCGCAAAGCTTTTTCCAAATCCGATCCCCGGATCGAGGATGATTTGCGATTTCACGACGCCTGCCTTGTGCGCGGCTGCTATAGATTTGCGCAGCCCCTGCACCACATCTTTCATCACGTCCCGCGCAAATCCTCCCGTCTGCATCGTTCGCGGCTCTCCGCGCATGTGCATCAGGATGAGCGGTACGCGGCGGCGCGCGGCTACTTCAGCAATCCGCGGGTCGCTCCTCAGTCCGGACACGTCGTTGAGCAACTCCGCTCCCGCGCGGAGCGCGATCTCGGCGACGCTGGCCCGGCGCGTATCTACGGAAATCGGAATTTTGAGGCGTCCGCGAAGGGCCTCAAGAACAGGAAGAATGCGATCCAACTCTTCGGCGGCGGGTGTCTCAGCGGATCCCGGCCTCGTTGATTCACCACCGATGTCGAGAAGGTCGGCGCCGGCGCGCTCGATTGCATAGGCATGCTCGATCGCTCTCTCGGGCTGCAAGAATTCGCCGCCATCGGAGAAGCTATCCGGCGTCACGTTCAGCACGCCCATGACCAGCGTGCGCTCGCCAAGAAGCAGCGTTCCGGTGCCCAGCCTGAGCCGAAATTTCTTTCGTTTCTGCATTCAATCGGTTGGCAGCAATTGTAATGGAAACGGTAGGGCAGAAAGCGTCTGCCACTCTCGGTCACTTGAATTTACACTTGCAAGCGCAGGCAGGAATGCTTGTCCAACCTAATCGAGATCAAAATCGCGAATGGGTTTTCCCGCCGGGGCATCCTTGGCCTTCTTCATCGCCTCTTCAAATTTCTTCGCCAGGATGTTTTCCTTGTTGGTTTCCTGGAACCAGGAATCCGCAAACTTGTCTTCGCGCTGGCGGTTTTGTTCGGCAAGGATCTTTTGCGCGTCGCTGAGGTCCACATTCGGACCAGCCTTCACCGGTGCTTCATGCGAGAGCACCGCGCCGAAAACCGGATCGACGGTCAGCTTTGCCTGGCAGCACGGGCAAGTCACGTGGAGGTTTTCGCTGTTCTGATTTGCCATTCCCCTATTCTACGCCAATTCCAACTCCGTACGCATCCGCCGCCTAGAGGTGGGGCTTGCCGAGCAGATTGGCCTCCATGCCACCTCCGTAGTTTGGATGAATGCGGAAATTTCCATAGCAGAGCTTTCTCAGAATCGGGATAGGGCGAGAATACCAACTGGCCCAGGAGAGTGGCGAGTCTCCGTTCATATCCTTGGCATTGATCACGGCGCCAGCATCGAGCAGGAGTTGGATAGCCTCCTCATCACCGAAGGCTGCGGCGCGGTGGAGAGGCGTCTCGCCTTTTGTTCTGCAATCGCGCATGAAGTCGCCGGTTTCCA
>Ga0209648_10000079_pt1 | contig 61613 bp, 64 predicted proteins | sample GraSoi2013_115cm_FD_185830 | JGI IMG/M metagenome (GOLD analysis project Ga0209648, IMG submission 185830) | Grasslands soil microbial communities from the Angelo Coastal Reserve, California, USA - Sample 9_17_2013_115cm (SPAdes) (version 2) | ecosystem: Environmental > Terrestrial > Soil >... | reverse complement strand
GCACAGTGCAAATGCCCTTCCAGAAAACCTTCTGGTCCGTCCGCTTTGGCGTGCTTGCGGATCAATTCGGTATACCCTGGGCGATCAACTGCGAGCAAGCGCCCAGCGTAGCGTAGAGGGGGAGGGCCCAAGGAAAACGAGGCCTGACTCACGCGGTAATCCACAACATCTGAGAATGACTCCAGAGGTGTCTCTCTTGGTTGTCCGGTTCTGGGAAATTGCAAGATTGCGGGCGGGTGACGGGCAACCCTTCCGTAATCCGGTAAGGTAACGGTTGCCGACGACTCGGGAGCCAACCAACGTCTCGCCTTCTGAAAGAGAGGATACTTCCTCTCTCTGTGTTCGCATGCGCGTCGAGCCCACCCTCACAGGAACAGATAACCGCCGTCAAATACATAGTTGACAGTGTCCATCACTTTAATGGACGATAGCACTCATGTCATCCAGCGGCTCAAACACTTCGCTTAACTCGCATGTCGCGGCCTTTCGACGTTTCAACCGCATGTACACCCGCTTCATCGGGGTACTGGATGAAGAGTTTCTAAATAGCGGCTACAGCCTGGCGGAAGGTCGCGTGCTGTATGAGCTTGCGACGGGTCAGAGCTCCACTGCGAAGGAAATAGCAGTTGCTCTAGGCATAGACCCGGCATACGTGAGCCGCATTCTCCGTCGTTTCGAGAAGAATTCCCTATTGAAACGCGTGCCCTCTAAAAAGGACGCTCGCTCGGCGTATTTAGTACTCACCCAAAAGGGAAAATCGAGGTTCGAGAGACTCAATGCGCTTTCAGAAGAGCAGGCTCGCTGCATCCTTAGGGCGCTCCCGCCGTCTGCTCAGACCAACCTCATTGGTTCCATGGGCACTATCGAACGCGTGCTGGCGCCAAGCGCTCCCGAACAATCGAGGTACGTCTTACGACCACATCGACCAGGCGATATGGGTTGGGTCGTGTATCGGGAAGGCACGCTCTATGCCCAAGAGTATGGCTTCGACGAGACATTTGAAGCACTGGCTGCGCGCATCGTCGCCGATTTCCTCACAGAATTCGATCCAAAACGAGAACGTTGCTGGATTGCGGAAGTAAATGGGCAGAATGTGGGACACATCTTCTTGGTAAAGCACCCTACTGCGCCCTCTACCGCGAAACTTCGCCTCTTGCTCGTTGAACCGAGCGCGAGAGGACTGAAATTAGGATCTGCATTGGTGGAAGAATGCGTAAACTTCGCTAGCTCAGTCGGCTATAAAAAGATCACCCTCTGGACTCAAAGCATTCTCGCGGCAGCTCGTCATATTTACCAAAAAGCGGGATTCCGTCTCGTGGAAGAGAAGGCCAACCGTCAGTTCGGCAAAGATCTGTTGTCCCAGACGTGGGAATTAGACCTGACGGAATGCGGAGTTGGAAGAGTTGCAGGCAGGGCCGGTCGCACGGGATCAAACCCGAGCGAAGGATGAGATCGCTATCGGTGCAACGCGGGCCCGTGGCCCGCAGCTTCTTGCAGCAGTGCCAGTTGGCGTTGGAGTTCCGACCTGTGCGCTAAACTGAGGATTGTTTTCGGATGAAGGTAACCGGAAACTGAGCAACTACCTCGCCCTCCCACCCTCCCACCATGGTCGCTTGACAACTCTCCCTTTGTTGGATGAAAATCTGAAAAGGCGAATAAAAAGCGAATCAAGAACCTCTATGATTGCCCTCTCGCGGAAGCAAGGAAAGCTCGATACAGGTCTCATCGGAAGGGGACTGGAAGTATTTCAGAGCCGCGTCGCCGTAGAACTCCAGCCTAGCGGCGTCACGGAACTCGATGCGGTTCTAGGTGGCGGATTTCCCCGTGGGTCTCTCGTGGAATTGTGTGGTCCTGCTTCATCCGGGCGGACGAGCTTGGCTTTCTCTTTGCTGGCGCAAGCCACGGAACGACAGGAGGCATGCGCGTTCGTTGATGTCGCCGATTCTCTTGACCCGTTGTCCCTCGCGGCCGCGGGAGTGGACCTTCCGCGGCTGCTTTGGATTCGTTGCGGCGAGACCGGGGACCGAGGACCGAATCTCAAAACGCCTTCCTTCTTTGCTGGCGTGGGCAAAGAAACAGGAAAGACACGCGCCGTCGGTGCCGAGACCAAGAAGCCAATGCAAGTACATGGCTGGCGGCATCCGCGTGAATTGATGCGCGGCGTCGAGAAAGCGATTCCCTCTATAGTCGGAAAGCAAACTGTGGCTGCAGAGTCAGCGCAAATCCACGTAGTCGCTCGCTGTGCGGGAGAACAAGTCGAGAGGGACAGAGAGCCTCCGCGTCGGGGCATTCGGTCTCCACGCCTGCTACCGTTGATGTCCGAGTTCTCCTCAACCCGTGAAGTGCGACACGAGGGCAGACGCGATAAGCCGTGGAAGCGGCTCGAACAAGCGCTGAAAACAACCGACCTTCTGTTGCACGGCGGAGGATGGGGCGTGGTGGTCTTCGATCTCGGTGGAATCTCCTGGGTGGATGCACGTCGCATCGAGTTGAGCACATGGTTTCGTTTTCGGCGTGCGATCGAAAACACACCGACGATTCTGCTTCTGCTCGGAGAAGAATCATGCGCGAAAAGCTGTGCTTCGCTGGTTCTCCGCTGCCAGAGAAGAGCAGACCATTGGAGCCGAGCCGCAGCAAGCATTCAAACAGGGGCATCGACGTTCGAAGGTTTTGAAGTTCAGGGAGAAGTGACGCGTTCGCGAGTCCTGTCGCAACCTGCCGATCTAGCTCGCTGGCAGACGCACACGCCATAAAGCACTAAAAAGCCCGGTTTGTTTCCCTTTCCTCTACCAAGTTCAGGGGACGCACATTGGCTTTCGCATGTCTATTCGTTCCGGATTTCCCTGCGCAGGCAGTCGTTCGCCTTGAGCCGGACCTTCGAGCGAAAGGAGTTGCGATCCTCGCGGGCGCAGCGCCGCTGACGAAAGTATTTGCTACCAATCGCCAAGCCAGGGACTTGGGAGTCGAAACCGGAATGACGAAAGTACAGGCAGAAGCGTTCCAAGGCGTCATGTTGCGATGGCGGTCCCCTTCTCAGGAAGCGAGCGCCTATGCCGCGCTTCTCGACTGTGCGTGGGCGATTTCGCCGCGTGTTGAGGATGGGCCAAAACGCGAGGAGGAGGATTTTTGCGACACGGTCGTACTCGACCTGGCTGGCTGCGAAAAGCTCTTCGGTTCTCCGGAGAAGATCGCGCACGACTTGAAGCGTATCGCTTCGGAAGTCGGCCTTGAGGCAAACGTTGCCGTTGCCGGAAATCCCTTAGCTACGGTATGCGCGGCACAAGGCTTCCTTGGAGTGACGGTGATTCCAGCCGGAGACGAAAGACTTCAGATGGGACGGCTTTCGCTCGAAGGTCTGCGCATTCCGTTTGAGTTCGTCGAAACGTTGAGGCGCTGGGGCGTCCGTACATGCAAAGAATTTGCGGCTCTCCCTGAAATTGCGATTGTCGAGCGACTCGGGCAAGAAGGGCTCCGCTGGTGGCGGCTAGCGCAGGGCGCGGACTTTCATCCCTTGATCGCGAAAGAGTTTCCCTCAAATTGTGAAGAGCACATGGACTTGGAGTCTCCGGTGGACTTGCTGGAGCCATTGCTCTTCGTCCTGAACAGGCTGCTCGAACAATTGTTTGCGCGGCTGCGCTTACACATTCTTTCCATCGGAGAGATCAAAGTTACCCTCACGCTCGAACGAAAGGACTCGCGGAGGAAGGAACCTGTTTATCATGTCCGGACACTGCGGCTTCCGGTGCCGGCGCGAGACGGCAAGCTTCTCTTGAAACTCTTGCGGCTCGATCTCGAAGCGCACCCTCCGTCCGCGCCTGTCGCTGCGGTCTCGATGTTGACGACTCCTGCGAAAGCATCTTCGCAGCAGCTTGGGTTATTTCTGCCCATATCTCCCGACCCGGAGCGTCTAGAAATTACGCTCGCGCGAATCCAAAACACAGTTGGGGAAGGCCGAGTGGGGGCGCCGGTTCTGCTCGATACGCATGGTCCCGATTCTTTTCAACAGAACGGTTTTGTCTTACCGGAAATGAGAGAAAAACGCGCTGGCGGAGAAAAGCAAGCTACTGCTGCGATGCGCATTTACCGGCCTCCACTTCCGGCGATGCTCGAGTTTCGAGGAGGAAGGCCGACGTTTCTGAGTTGCGAGGGTATTCGCCGGCAGATCCTCGCGTTCGCGGGACCCTGGAAAAGAAAAGGTGACTGGTGGTCTGAAACCGCCTGGGCGCGCGAGGAGTGGGACATCGAGATAAGGACGTTACGTCCCAAGGTTCGAGAGGAACTGTCGGGGGATGGTGAAAACGAGACCGCACTGTATCGAGTTTATAAGGACCTGCGTGCGAAGCGCTGGTTTGTGGAAGGAATCTACGATTGAAGTACGTCGAGCTGCATTCCGCTTCCGCATTCAGTTTCCTCGAAGGTGCTTCACGCCCGGAAGACCTGGTTTCTCGCGCGAAGGAGCTGGAACAACCCGCCATTGCGTTGGTGGACCGCGACGGTGTTTACGGTGCTCCACGACTGCATATGGCGGCGAAGTCCGTAGGGATTCGGCCTCACGTCGGCGCCGAGATTTCCGTAGAAGGTTTTGGAAACCTGGCAAGGCCGCCGTCGTGGATGCCGAATTCTTTTCCCGCAAGGCCAGTACGGTTGCTTCTGCTCGCTAAAAGCCGGGCGGGATATCAGAATCTCTGTCGTCTCATGACGCGTTACAAATTGCGCGAAAAAGAAAAAGGAACAGGAACAACAAATCTGGACGAGGTCGCGGAACACGCCGAAGGTCTGGTGTGTTTGACGGGCGGCGAGGAAGGCGTGCTTGCGGCCTCGCTTTCAAACAAGGGTTTCGAGGATGCACGAAAGGACATTGAACTGCTCACGACCATATTCGGCAGAAAGAATGTTTATGTCGAATTGCAGCGACACTGCGACGTTGCCGAAGAGCGCCGCAATCAGGCGGCGGTCCGGCTTGCCGGGACGCTGGGCCTGCCGCTTCTCGCGACGAATGGCGTGCGCTACGCCACGGCGGCCGAGCGCGAAATTCTGGATGTTTTCACGTGCATACGGAATCACTGCAAACTTGAAACGGCCGGCCGGCTGCTTGAGCGAAACGACGAACGCCATCTTCGTTCGACAGAAGAGATGGTGCAGCTATTTTCGGATTTGCCGGAAGCGATTCACAACACCCTCGAACTCTCCGCAAGGCTCGAATACACATTAGCCGATCTCGGCTACGAATTTCCGCGCTATCCCGTCCCCGAGGGAGAAACGATGGACTCGTTTCTTCGCAAGCGCACTGAAGAGGGATTTCAGAATCGCTATGCAGTGAAGCAAGACGCCGATTTGTTTGAGCGCGCCAAGCGCCAGGTGGAGCGCGAATTGGCGCTGATCGAAAAGTTGCATCTTGCCGGGTACTTCCTGATCGTCTGGGACATCATTCGATTTTGCCGCGAACAGAAAATCCTCGTGCAGGGTCGCGGTTCGGCCGCAAACAGCGCGGTTTGTTATTCCCTCGGAATTACAGCGGTCGATCCGGTCGGGATGAAACTGCTCTTTGAGCGTTTTCTCTCGGAGGAACGCGGCGAGTGGCCGGACATCGACTTGGACTTGCCGAGCGGAGACCAAAGAGAGAAAGCGATTCAGTACGTGTATCAAAGGTACGGACAGCTCGGCGCCGCAATGACGGCGAACGTCATCACTTATCGTGACCGCTCAGCTGCGCGGGAGGTGGGCAAAGCGCTCGGATTTGATCAACAGACCCTCGACCAGCTTTCGAGCGTGGTGAACAGCGGAGAATGGCGCGGCCCATCCGACAATTTCGAAACTCATTTTCAGCAAGTTGGCTTCGACCTGAACCATCCTCGCGTCCGAAAGTACTGGGAGTTGTGCGGACGCATTCAGGATTTGCCAAGACACTTGGGCCAACACTCTGGTGGCATGGTCGTCTGTCAGGGGCAACTTGATTCAGTTGTTCCACTCGAACCAGCAACGATGCCGGGGCGCGTCGTCGTGCAATGGGATAAGGACGATTGCGCTGACATGGGTATCATCAAAATCGATTTGCTGGGACTCGGCATGATGGCTGTGCTCGAAGAGTGCTTGGAACTTATTCCCAAGCACTACGGCAAACCGGTCGACCTAGCGCAACTTCCTCCCGACGATCCACCGGTCTATGAAACCTTGCGTAAGGCGGACACGGTTGGAATGTTCCAAGTGGAAAGCCGCGCGCAGATGGCGTCGCTGCCACGCAATGCGCCAGTGAAGTTCTACGATCTCGTGGTGCAGGTAGCCATCATTCGGCCCGGCCCGATTGTCGGAAAGATGATGCATCCCTACATGAATCGGCGGCAAGGCAAGGAGCCGGTCACGTACGCTCATCCTTCGCTCGAACCGATTTTGGAACGAACTCTGGGAGTGCCACTGTTTCAGGAACAACTGCTGCGCATCGCAATGGTGGCGGCGAACTTCACAGGGGGCGAAGCGGAAGAGCTGCGCAGAGCGATGGGCTTCAAACGGTCTGAAGAACGCATGAAAAAAATCGAAGCCAAGCTGCGGAGCGGAATGACGCAGAACGGCTTCGCCCCACAAACACAGGAAGAGATCATCACCCAAATTACTTCCTTCGCGCGGTATGGGTTTCCGGAATCGCACGCAGCAAGTTTCGCTCTGATCGCCTATGCCAGCGCGTACTTGAAACAGCACTATCTGGCAGCGTTCACCGCAGCACTGCTAAACAATCAGCCGATGGGTTTTTACAGTCCGGCAGTGTTAGTGCATGATGCGCAGTTGCATGGCCTTCGAGTGAAACCGATCAACGCCCTACATTCCGAATGGAACTGCACCATCGAGCACACGATTAAAGGGGACAACGATATTCCGTGTCTGCGCGTCGGGTTCCGTTACGTTCGCGGCCTGAGGCAAACGGCCGCCGACAAGATTGTCTCGGAGAGGCAGAAACGCCAGTTCGAGGGGATTGATGATCTGGTCCGCCGTGTCCCGGAACTGCAGAAAGCGGAGCTGGTAACGCTCAGCGAGATTGGTGCACTGAACTCTCTTGGAAGGGGAGTGCATCGAAGAACTGCTCTGTGGCAAGTGGAACGCGCGGCCCGGCCTGCTGGCCCGTTACTGGATGCGATTCCGGAGCAAATGGAATTATCGCCACTGCGTCAAATGACGGACGAAGAGCGTCTTGTTGCGGATTTTCACGGGTCCGGCATCAGCACTGGCCCGCATCCGATGACCTATTGCCGTGAGGCTCTATCCAAGCTGCAAGTGAAACGAGCGTGCGATTTGCCTCGGGTGCCGGACGGTCAATACACGCGGGTAGCAGGATGCGTAATAGCTCGGCAGCGTCCAGGAACGGCGAAGGGCTTCGTCTTTTTGAGTCTAGAAGATGAGACAGGAATTTCGAACGTGATCGTGAATCCTGACCTTTACGAGAAATACCGCGTGGTGATCAACCGTGAGAAATTCCTTCGGGTGGAAGGCGTCCTGCAGAATCAGGATCACACTATATCCATCAAGGCTTCCCGCGTCCTACCCATTTCGATTTCTGCAGCCGAAACGCAATCCCATGATTTCCATTAATCAGGCGCGCCTTCTGAACAAAGAGGCAGCCTGAGCGGATGCATCCTGCGGGTCGGGCCGGAAAACCGCTTTGGTCAATCGCAAATTGTTACATTCTTTGCAAAAAACCCTTTCGGGCCGTCCGCAATCTCGAACCTGACCCTTCTGTTCGGAATTAGCTCGCGAGGCTCGCCACGATAACCACGCTTGTCGAAGTAGACGTTTTCGTGCTCGAAACCACGTCTGATGAATCCAAACCACACGCCGTCGCGCCAGATTAGCCGAAGAAGAGTTCCTTCGCAGGCCTCTTTGGTATCGTCGAGCTCTCCAGAAGGTTGGCCTGGCATAAATCGTCGAACTGCCTGCTGGATAAGAAGCTCCGTAAAATCCTTGTTATCCTTTATTCCAAAGCGGCTGCCTCCTCCTTGGGTCCACAGCCGATACGTCTGGTCAAAGACGTCGAGGACCGCTCGAACATGCATCGCGAACTGTGGCTCCCTTAGCATTTCTAGGATCTTCTCGCAGTAGGATTCGATCGCCTTCGACTTGATCAACTTTGGCGGGCGCTGCCCGATGCTATACCTAAAGATGAGGAACAGATGCGCCTTATACGCCCAATATTTTTTGTCAATTCGTCTCTCCCTCAAATACTTGTCGAACATGTACCACGTAAGGGCGCAGACGAAATATGGCAACGGGCTGTGATCTTCGCGGAAGATTTTCCGGGTTTCGTTCTCCGGCGCGAGCTTTTCAAGGAGCTTTGCCTCGTGCCTATGCGACTCGTGTGGAGCATCCAGGAACATGCCGACGAACGTTTGAGTGAGAATGCGAAGATTGACGATATGCGTTTTGTTGATCAGTGGATCGTTGTTGTACTGCCTTGCTCTGCGTTCGTAGTAAAGCCGGACGCCACTCTCGGACGCGGCGAAGAATGGCTCCAGTATGTCCTGGTGAAAAGGCAGCGTCGCTTCAAACGCCTCCTCGAGGACTTGATTCTGACGGTTTGTACCTCGAACAATCCTATTTGAAACGCCGTGATTCTCCGTACAGATAACTCTGACCAGAAGAGAAAGTTTGGCTATGTTAGGGTGATCCCGCACCCCGAATATGGCATTGCTGGTCTGACATCCGTTTACAATCTGCGGATTCTCAATCTTGACCAGTTTGTCGCGAATCTGCTCAAACCCTGTGCACACGATGGTTATTCCGTTGTTGCACAACAGGAACATCTCCGGGCTGTTGATGACCGTCTCTTCAATCTCTCGGTTAATCGCTCCCTGGTTGCCCAAGTAGTCCCGCACATTGTCGTTGAAGAGTGACCTTCGTAAGAGTCCGTCCTCTTTTCTTAGAATTTTGAGGAATTCGGGAGCGCCGCAGGTAAAAGCGTATGCCTTCTTTACATCGGCCTTAGCGTCCACAGAAAGAGGAAAAATATCCTTGATCTCGATCTGAACCTCAAAACTGTTAGCAAGCTCCTGGCAAATTTTTATGAGCTGTTTTCCGCCGATAACGCTGATGTCGACGTCTTCAAAATAGCACTCCGTCGTTTTGGCAAGATCGTTTTTGATGACGCTCTGAATCGCAGAGAAGTGGTCATTCGCGGGCTCAGTTCCGGTTCCCACGTAGTACAGACGGAGACTGGGATTCCTCTGAAGCTTTGAGATTACCTTTTCATCGGAGTAGATAAAGTCCTTGATCTGCCGAAACTCTGAGACTTTGCTATTTTCTGGCAGGGCGGCTTCGGAAAAGAAGAGTCTGACGCCCGTCCCAAAGTTATTAAGTTCCGCGATTTCGAAGTTCGGACGCATCTTCGACTGCACAAAGACGAATTCAATGTTCAGCTTCTTGCTGCTGTCCGCCATGTCGTTCACGTCTTCGATACTGCGAATCAGCCTATCGTTGATTGCGATACCGATGCCGTCGATGAAAATGTCGTCGGATCCGCCGACGCTCACAAAATCAAGTAGCTCGGTATCCGCAGTGAAAGCGTCCGGATAATCGAGGCTGAACAGAACATAGTTGACAAAGCGTTCAAAGGCCTTGGCTTCTTCCTGCGGATCATCGCGGGTATCAATTTCGAAGTCTTTCTTAAACTTAACAAAGTGGCTCTTGAGGATTGGTTCCATATCCACCTCGGGCTAGGAGAGACCTTGCGGTCGGGTCCAGGCCCTCCATTTCCGGTTTAGGCAGTGCTCAAGCTCTGTCAATCGCGCCGTTACCGGAGAGGTACTTTAACACGTTCGACTTACGGAAGACTTGATTCTCCCATCTCTGCACTGTGCGCCCGGCCAAGGAGATTTGCACATCGCGCGCAGCTGTATAAACGCTCGCCGAACTCTCGTGTTTCATACGAAGCAGCACACACCACGACCGAAGAGAAAAGATCCCGCCGCCGTCAAGCTTCCGCCTAGGAGAAAAGGTCAGCCTGGGCCGCTGGGTCGTTCGGTTCGCGAAAATTGCTGAGGCCAACGCCAACAAGGCGAAATCGCTGCTGGGAATCAAGGCCCACGCGTTCGCGCAGTGACAAGGCGATGTTTGTCAACTCCTCGCAGGAAGATGGCGGAGAGTTTGACGTATGACTGCGGGTAAGAATCTTGAACTCGCTGGTCTTCAGTTTCAGTACAACGGTGCGCGCGATTCGTGATTCCTTGCGCGAGGCGGTCCAAGTGTGCTCCGCAAGTTTTCGAATCATCGGCTCCATCTCGATCAGCAAGACATCTTGCTCAAAGGTGTCCTCGGCCGATATGGATTGCGTTGGCCTGTCAGGGACTACCTCGCTGTTGTCGATTCCCCGAGCCAACTCGTAGAGACGCCCTCCATAGCGGCCGAGGCGGCGTTCCAGTGTTGCCAAATCCATTCGCCGCAGGTCAGCAATCGTTTGTACCTCAAGCTGCTTCAGTTTTTCTTCCGTGACTTTGCCTACTCCGGGTAGATGGTGCACGGGCAGCGGCAACAAAAATGAATCTACTTCTTCCGGTTGGATGACAAAGAGTCCATCCGGTTTTTTCCAGTCCGAAGCAATCTTCGCGAGGAATTTGTTCGGCGCTACGCCCGCCGACGCCGTCAGGCTCAGTTCTGACCGGATTTGTTCACGAATCGTGCGTGCCACTATTGTCGCCGTAGGTAGGCCAGTCTTGTTCTCCGAAACGTCAAGATAGGCTTCGTCGAGGGACAATGGCTCAATCAAGTCAGTGTGGCGTTTGAAGATGTCGCGCACCTGGCGGGAGACGGCTCGATAGCGCGGGAAGTCCGGGGGCAGAAAGGTTGCGCTAGGGCATAGACGTTCGGCTCGAACAGCGGGCATGGCGGAACGCACGCCGAACTTTCGCGCTTCATATGAAGCAGCGCACACTACGGAGCGGTTCCCGCGCCACGCGACAACGACAGGTTGGCCGCGCAGTTGCGGATTGTCGCGCTGCTCCACAGACGCATAGAACGCGTCCATGTCGATATGCACGATCTTTCGCACGGTCGTCTGGCAACCATCTTATTCCGGAGCTCCATATGAGTGCGAGCGAGCTTGGACCCTGAACTGGTTTACGCAGTATTCGGCCGAGCTCGATGTCATCGCTGACCTTGGCGAAATATCGGCTCACCGGACTCTTTTCGGTTTGCGGCCTTCGAACTGAATCCAAAAGCCCAGGATTTTGCCCTCGTACAAATCGGGTTTCATTCGGAACCGAATCGAGGGTCCTTCCGCGACAGCCTTGTCGGCGAGTTTCTGTCCTTGCCCTGGAATGAATTTGTCCGACAGCGGATGTTTTTGAGAAAGTTTGTGGATTCGCCGCTTGAAGCTCGCATGAAGTCCGTGGCGGACGTGCCACTCGTTGAGCCTGATTCTGACCAGTCCTGTCAGCGGCTTTCTGCCAAGAACTTTGTTGGCTACGAAGAATCGAAGCTCCCTGGCTTCCGTGCAGTTATGGTAGCGGCAGAGCCATTGAAAGACAGCTTGCTGAGCGATGGAATCGTATCCTACATGGTCGCGCTGCAACGGGCCGGAGCAGTCCTCGTTTTTCAGACGGCAGAAAGGATGCGCGTTTTCTGTTCCCCCTGCGACTGAAGGCCGAGTTGCGTACTTCATGCTGCCACCCCGGTCAGGTCGCTAGTTCCACGCGCGATGACCCGCCCAAACACATAAACGAAGTGCAAACCCTGCTCAGGTCTAGGCCAGAGTCAGGAAGTCGGAGTCGAAGACTTGTTGAGGGTTTCATGAGCGGCGGCCCAATCATTCGCGAGTGTCGAGAGAACTTGCTTACTGTCAGGTTGCACTCGATAGTCGCCGAGGAAATGGGTACCAAGCAGCTTGATGTGATACAGGTTGCGCATCCCCCCGTCGATAACCGTTGCCGGATAGACATCGTGCTCGCGAAAAAGGAATGAAATGGGACCGAAGTTGACTTGGGCGTCGACGGTAACGCGATGCCCATCGGGATGGAGAGTGTATTGCTCGTCGGACCGACATAGAGTGAGCCAAGATTTCTGGATGCGGATGCGGTTGAACGCCAATCCGAACACGCCGCGATCCGGATAGGGTGTCAATGCACTGGAAATGGACGATTCGCCAAAGATTTGCTGGAAGATCCCCATGGCGCTGGCGAGCAGCTTATTCTTAAAGGACATTGACGAGGACCAAAGACTGCGCCACCTCGTCACCTGGAATGTAAAGGTGCCAGTCCACGAGCCTGGAGCCACTTCGAAATAATAAACCCGGTTGGAGGACTTCCGACCCGCGGAAGCCGCCTGCGGCAGAGCAGTTGGGGCCGACGTCAGGTAAGGTGACGTTGCCGCAGCGAATACCGATGCGGAACTGGAAGGCGCGGGCGGTTGGAGCGGGATCAGAGCATTCGAGTTCAGGGCATTGATGATCTGAACGATGTCCTTCACTTCGGCGGAACGGATGGTGTTAAGCACTTCCGAGAGGATGAAACCTGGCGACACGATCGCCTGGCTGAGTGCAGCGATAGGAACGTTTTCCCCAGCGATCACTTCCTCCTGTTCGGATGAGGAGAGATAGGCCAGCTTTTGTGCCATCGCCCAACTGGCGTCTCGAGCGGCAACGAGGTTGAAGTCGATGATGGACGTTTCGCCGTCTTGGGCCAGATCGGCCAAGAGATGAAGGTACGGTGAGAGCGCGTCGATCTCGGAAATGACCGTCGGCACTACACTCGCCAAAATCGCATTGACCTTATTAAAGTCTCCTTGAAGCGACATGATGGAATTGCCCGGGCAAGCCTTGGCAGCCGCGATAGCGAGATCGATGTTGATGTGGGGATTCATCGAGAGCAGTAGATGGTGGACGATGATGAGGTTGTCCTGGTTGGTGGCATTGAGCGCGACGGCCCACGCCTTGGGCAGCGCAGGGTCCTGAGACCGAAATTGCTGGACCGCAGAGAGGTAGCGGGATGCAAAGGCTGCGTCGAGCAGCTCCATTCGGGCGTCATCATCGAAATAGCCCGTGCCGATTTTGGAGCGAATGGTGTTGGTAACGCGAAGGTAGAGGGCGGCGAAATAACCAATGCGGCTGGGCTCGCTCAATGTCCAGACAATCAGCTGCTTCAACTCGGAGATCACGCCGTCCATCGGGTTGAGTATTTGTGGGAAACTCATAACAAGGTCGGCCGAAGACTATTAATCGGAATGCACAGTCTCGCTGATGAAGCGGTCGGTCACAAAGCACTAGGAAGCTTGAAATTGGGATGCGAGCCTTCGCCGGCTCCGAAACCAATATAGCCACGCACGACAATCTGGTTTTGGATCTTGAAATAAACACCTACACCGAGATCGTGCCGGAGATGTACAAGGTCTAAGTCCCCTGCCGACAGCGCAACTTTTCCAACGTCATAAAACCCGTAAATGCCGATGGGCCCTTGAATGTTGTGGTAGAACTCAGCTTGCAGCAGAATACGGTTGGGGGCCCGAAGCCGATAATCTACCAGTCCGCGGAGTGTATCGACGCCATCGATATCTGTGCCTCCCAATGTCGGCTGGAAGTAAAACGGAACCTGCCGATTCGCGCCGACGTAGGAAGAAGTCAGCAGTTCCTTGAGAACGAGTTGGCCCACGCTGCATTGTCCACCGACAATCGGTTCGCAGAGAAGATTCTTCCACCACGGTGGTTTCAGCTCCGCCAAATCACGGCGAAAATCAAACGAGGTACTGGCGGACTCGCTGAGCCTGTTGAAAGAATAGGTGCCTGTGCCGAGATCGCTGAAACGGTCGTAGGCGACTCGGGCTTCCGTAGAATTCCAGGTTTGCGAAGCCTTTGCTGGAGTGTGAACGCGCAAATAAGCCTGATAGTTCATGAAGGAAGGCTGCGTTAACACACCGGGTGCGCCCGAATTGCCATAAGCTTGGGCCACAGAGGGAACGCTAGATCCGGAACCGCCTTTGATGGTTGGCAACAGCAATTGAACGGCGCCACCGGCAGCGAACCAACTTAGAATTGGCCAATCGGCAGACGCGCCAACTTGATCTTCAAGTCGACGATAGAGGGCCAGCCCAGCCAGTGTGGTATTCGGGCCGATACCATAGAAATTCTGCTTTGCGAGGTTTGCACGCGAAACGAAAACACTGAGGGTTATCTGGTCCTCGAATCGCCGACTCTTTGTCACGTCGGCCTGCCCGAGGGCGGGCATCTTGAAGTCGTAGCGGCCTTCCATCAGATAGAAATTGGTGAACGAATATAGCCCGCGAAAGTGCAAGTTGCTTTCGCTGCCGACGTGCCCCGCCTTCGAGGAAGGGTGCATGAAGGTGTACTTCAGCCCCAAGCCGAGACCGACACTGCTTCCGGGAGCGATACTGCCAATTTCTGGCCCTGGCGGTTTGAGGCCATAGATGGTAACGGCACACCCCTCAATATCGCTCCAAGCCTTCGTCGCGCTGGCGTCGGAACAATTCTTGTGCGCGTCGTCCCAGCTGGTGGACCAATCGTCTTTCAGAATCTTCCACAAATGATTCTGAGCTGCAACAGGCGATGTGTCGAACAGCAGCGCGTAAGCGAGGGCCCCGAGGATAAATCTGGTTATTCGCATAGGAGGAGCTTCAATTTACCCGACGTGTTAGATTTGCCGCCACTTGGGCGACGTAGACCCCCGCAGAGTGCTCATCGTGAATCTGGGACGGGTCCATTCCCGTTCGCAGTCCAGGAGGTAGCCGGCTTTCCAAAGCCGCTGCGTGTTGAACGGCATCGTGTTGCAAAGCCGAAAGCGGTGCCGGAGCAACAGCGGCCTTTGCAGCGACCGCCGCGGTCGCGGGACTTGTGGCCGCAGCAAAATCGGGTTGTTCCATCCGGGGCGCCGCGCTCAAATCCAAGAGCGACTCGAACGTGCTGGCGACTTGTGACCGTTTACCCAGGATTTCCGAGGGCCACGCGTTTCCAGCAAATAGCTTCATGGCGGTGGCAATCAAGGAAGTGTGGTCGTAGATGGTTTGGTCGATCCTCCCGGCAGTGATGTACGGAGAGATCACCACAGCGGGAACGCGAGGTCCCAGTTGGGTGAAGTCAAATGGCGGATCCGGACAGGAGATAGAGTCCGGCGAGCAGGCGATGGGCACGGCTGGAACGGTGTTTGGTCCGGGAGGCGAGACGTGATCGTACAGGCCGCCGTGTTCGTCATACACAATCACCAAAATACTGCTCTTCCAAACGTCGTCGTTGCTGCGCAGGTCGTCATACACGGAATGAATAAACCTTTCACCGGCCGCCACATCATGGTCTGGGTGTTGATCGTTGGCGGGCAGCGATGAACCGACGGTTTGTGAGTGGTAGCGTGGTTCGATAAAACAGTAGCTCGGCAGTTTGTTCTGACGGCAAAGTTCCCCAAATCGGCTGTACTGCGCAAAAAACCGCGCTTGATTGTGAAGTAAGAGCCCTTCAAAACTGAGCGCAGCGGTCCAATCCTCGAAGAAGATTGCCGAACTTACTGCCGGGTTGAGACTGAAAAGAACTTCGTAGACCGTTTTGAACCCTCCCAAGAAATCAGGTGAGAGCGAATCCAGTCTTCCTCTAGTGGTACCCGCATGAGCATACAGGCGGTTTGCGAGTGTCGGCCCCGGCACGGAGCAAAACCATCGGTCGCACACCGCATAGGAACTCGCGAGCGTCGCAAGAATAGGAAGATTCTTGGGGGCGAAGCAGTTCATCACCGGCGTAGCGCTCGCAGAACTGCCAGTGTAGCGTTCATAGTTCCGGACAAACCCGGACATATCGGCTTGCTGCCCCGGTGCAGGTGGATACTCCCCAAACATCTGCTGCATCACATCTGTGAAATCATGACGAGGATCGATGCCGAGGTCTCCGGAGTACCTCGCCTGGTCATTTACTCGCACAGGCTCACCCGTGGAGTCTGAGTTCGATTGCGTGCCGTCAAGGCCGTCGATGAGATAGTCGGCGGATTTCATGTACCCAAGCATGTGGTCCAGCGACCGGTTTTCCATCATCAGGACGATCAGATGTTGGACTTGCGCATTCATGGCTGTACTCTGCGGGTAGACGGATCAACTCAGGGTACTTTACTCGTAAACTATCGCTAAGACAAGTAGTGTAGCTCTATCGCTAACAGGCACTGGCGACAAGAGCCAGCTTTGTCTCAACAGAGCCATGCTGATCTCTTACTCCGGCCGCATCCACAGGCTACTTCTCCGCCTGCTTGATCAGCGTGTCCCGCGCCTCGGATGTCGTCGGCAACGTGAACTGCGCGTCTCCCTCGATCCTCCTCAGGAAGAACAGCGCGTAGTTTCACAGCCGGTACTTGTACCGCTGCGCCAGCATGTACTCCTTCGAGCCGAACAGCGGCGCCGGCCGCGTCTCGCCGAGCATGCGCTTCAAGGGTGGAACGGCGCTCCGCCCTGCCTCGATCATGGCGTCCGACGCGTCCTCCAGGTAGACGCCCGGCAACCCCCATGTATTGAAGGTCTTGGACGCCTGCAAGGCATCGGTCAGTATCTTCGCCCGCGTCTCGGCAGACACGTCCATGTACGCCTTGTTATCCAGCTTGCGCAGCAACAGCAGCGGCAACAGCCCGCCGGCATTTTGGTTCTCCTTCACCAGAGGCGTCAGAGCATTCGGATCTAAGTTCGTTCGCGTCTTCAACTCCCGGTAAGCCAGCGAGTTGAAGGGCTCCCTCAGCGCCCTGCTCTGATCCATGAGGTGGCTCAAAAGCGTGGCGTTGTCCATGGCATGATAGGTTTGTGCGGTCCTGGCGGCTTCTTTCATCTGCGCTTCCAGCCTGCTCTTGGCAGCGCTCTGGTCCGCCGAAAAGGGGAAAAGTGAGAATCGGCGCGTATTTACTGGTGATTTGAATGGTGGGCCTGGGTGGACTTGAACCACCAACCTCGCCCTTATCAGGGGCTTTTATTGTGCTATATGCATAGTAGCATGGCTGTTAGCCGCAAAGGCGCTCTGAACCCACCCATAGTTGAGCCAGATTTCTGAGGTTGTCTTTGTATGTGCGCGTTACCAAATATTCTTTCCCACCTTTTACACGCAGCCTGTACTCTCCCGTAGGTAAAGGTTGGATCTCCTCCACGGCCGAAACATTCACGACGACCGAGCGGTGGATGCGAATAAAACCGTAGGGCTTGAGCTTCTCCGCCATGGACGAGAGAGACTCGTGCAGCAAATAGGGATTGGGCCGGTGTCGCAGCGAGACGTAATTACCTTCGGCTTGCACTGCCACGATCTCAGCTAAATCCACGAATAAGATTCTACCCTTTGCCTTGAACGCGATTCGTGGCGCCTGTCGTTTTGCTATAACCTCCAACTGCTGCAAGGCTCGGATGAGGTTTGCAGCATCAACCCGGGTTACGGGAAGCAATGATGTGTCTGCAGGTTCATAGAACCTCTCTTCTGCCTTCGATTCAAGAGTGTAGTCCCGTCTGCTCTTGATGGAGCAAGTCGTGTCCCCTGGCAGTGGGCTAGCCGAAACGCCCCCATTAGCGTGAGCAGCTTGTTGAACAAACATCTCACGTGCAATGGCCTTCTGGTCCTGAATCTTGGCGCCGCTCATGATGGAACCTCGCAATGCCGTTTTGTTCGACTTCGCGCTACTCGAAGCGACTGACGAGTGCGCTGCTTCTACCTGAAATGGTCCTACATGACCGGAGCAGCCGGCCCATAGGTTACTTCTGCCCAGTGCTTACTGCTGACGGAAAGGTGGACTGTGCGCCGAAATAACACTCAATGGATTCCAACCGTCCGTTCTTGATGCGGAGATACTCCACGTTTCGAAACGATTTACCGTTCTTGGTGTGGCAAAGATACTTCACAAAAGCATCCCCCGCGCCAGTGGTGATTCGCTCGAGGTCAAAGTGTCCAATGAAATCAACCTGTGTGTCCCAGCATTGCGTTTTGAAAGCGCTCTTGCTGATGTGGTCGTCGCCGGCCGCGCTCGTAAAGGTGAAGTTGTCGGCGAGCAGCATATTGAACGTGTCCAAATCCTTCTTTTCCCACGCCGCGTACCACTTACGGATGATCTCCTCGTTCGTTGAGTCAGGCCCTCCCAATGCGCTGGCCCTTGCCAGTCCGGGTAGGGTCACCGCACCGACCAGCGCGCAGGCTCCCGTTGCGAGCAGATTCCTGCGCGGTATTGTGATCCTTGTCATTGTTCGTTCTCCTTTTCATGATGTACTTTGAAACGCTTAGCCCGATCGCTATGCGGTCAGCCCCGCTTGTAGTTGTCCGGCGGCCGAAGAGACCTCAGCCATCCCACGATATTTCTGATTCCCGCTTTCCACACCTTCGGATCTTGAGCATTCTTTGCTAACGTCGCGTAGCCCTCGACCGTCGCGATCAAAAAGCTGGCAGCCTCGTCTGGATTCACGTCGCGGCGAACCGTTCCTTGGGACTTCCCCTTACGCAAAAGCGTTGCAATACCTTCCTGCCAGGCCAGAAATATCCTTTCCAGTCGCTTGCGGAATTGCTCGTCCAGCGGAGACATCTCCTGTGACAGAAGGAGCAGCGGGCAACCGGCGCGGACGTCTTGGGGCCCAGCTGGTATGCGCCGGACAACGCCGATCAAAATGTCGATGGGTTCCCCATCGCTACACATAGGACGCAACCACCTGTCGCGCGTAAGTTTTGCGATTTTCTCTTCGACAACGGCATAGCCCAGGGCTTCCTTGCTCTCGAAGTGGTAATAGAGCGCTCCCTTGGTGACGTTGGTGGCGGCGAGAATTGTATCGATGCTGGCACTCTGAAAGCCTGATCTGTGGATCTCTCGAAAGGCCGCTTGCAGCAAACGTTCCCGTGTACGCTCTGGATCACGGGCTTTTCGTTTCTTCTCGTGAGCAACTAACATACGAACTAGTATGTATGTTAAACCAGTTGAAAATCAATCGAAAGGCCTAACTCCTGGGCGACTCGGCCTTCTCGAATTTCATAACCTCTTCCAGTTTGTGTATGAGAAGTTGGAGAAACGGTCGCTCTGGTCGTTTGTGGGTCGCCCCAGGAAATTGTTAATCCGCAACTCGTCTTCGAACTCTCAAATATTGGGCCTGTTGTGTCACGTAATCGTCGTGAACGTGGAACACCACCTGCTTCGCTCAGTTGTCACTCAGCAGGGATCTGTGGAGTTGTGAGCCAATTTCTGCTCTCAACTGCTAGAGCGCCGAGTGGCACGTGACGTAAATCGCCAGTCATGTTGGCCCGGCGACTTTCATCGAAGGAAAAGAGGACACATGAACACGCTAAGACGGTTGCGGAATTTCTGGATGCCGTGGGTTGCGATGATTGTTCTGGGTTGCTTCAGTGATGCGGTCGCTCAAACGAGCTACAAAGTTGTCGATTTGGGCGTTGTAAACGACAAGGACAATTTCAGTTGTGCCATGGACCTCAATAATTTCGGCTGGACGTTGTCCCAAGAGGGTGTCATGGATCCGGTCTCGCTTAATGCCGGCGCGATAGTCTTACCAGGCCAATCGGTGATAAACATCGGCGAATTCAAGATCGACCTCGGCACGCTTGGCGGACCGAACAGTTGGATGAACTGGGGCGGTATCAACGACTTCGCGCAAGCCGTGGGTGAGGCCGAAACGGCGGTTCTTGACCCGGACGGCGAAGACATTTGCGGCTTCGGCACACACCTTACCTGTCGCCCGTTTCTTTGGCAATTCGGCCACATGAGCGCTCTCCCGACGCTGGGCGGAAATAACGGCTCGGCCAGCGATATCAATAACCGCGGGGAAATCGCAGGCACTGCGCAAACGACTGTCAGTGACGCCACATGCTCACTGTCCAAGCCTCTCCAGACTATATTGCCGGTATTATGGGAAAAGGGCAGAGTCCGGGCTCTTCCGACGGTGGATGGCGATCCAGACGGGATCGCATTCGCGATCAACGATCAAGGCCACGCCGTAGGCGGCACGGGAAACTGCGCCGGTGCGATTCACGCCGTATCTTGGGAAAACGACACTGCCGTTAAGCTTCAAGACCTCGGATTTGGCGCTACCGCCCAGGGCATTAACCACCAGGGCCAAATTGTTGGGATCGTTAATAGTCCTGGCACCATATTTGCCGCGCTTTGGGAGAACGGCGCACTCACAAACCTCCGCACTCTGCCGGGAGATTTTGCCGCCATAGCCACCGGGATCAACAACCGCGGCCAAGTGGTGGGAAGCACGCTGGACTCCGGCTTCAACTGGGTCCACGGCTTCATCTATCAGGACGGCAAGATGACCGACCTGAACACGCTGTTTCCTGCGAGTTCCAACCTCTACGCAAGAATGGCTAACAAGATCAATGAGCGCGGACAAATCACGGGCATGGCCACGGTGCTCAGCGGGCCGCATACAGGCGACATCCACGCCTTTCTGGCAACCCCTGTAAATGAAAGGATCGACAGGTCAGTTGCAGATCTCGCACCTACGCAGCCGAAATCCGATTTGCCCGCGAATGTTAAGAAACAGCTTTTGAAGAGATTCGGACTCGGCCGGATCGACCAATAGGGGTGTTCGTCACCCGGGGTATGTGCCTGGTCTCTGGCTCGGTTTGCTTCCCCAGACGCGACGGGACCCACGATTAGGAACACGAACCCGTGAGGCGTGTTAAACGGCACGCCACACGGGTTCCTTTTCGATACGAAAAGTTAATTTGAATTTCGCTCCCCAATTAGGCGTTGTGTGGGATCCCAAGGGAAACGGCAATACCGTTCTTCGCGCGGGCATTGGGCTCTATTGCGAGAATGTCATCTATAACGACATTTTTCTGATACTGACACCCGTACCTAGGGACATTGCGGTTATCCTGCTCCGTGAGGTCATAAGTCAATGCAGCGGGCTACTATTTTCAAGCAATCGGACTGTCATCGTATTGCAAGGTCAAACCAGCGCATCCTATAACTTCAACGCGGGTCACGATCCTGCCTGCTTCAGTCTACCCATTACAACACGGTACACAGTCACTCAGGCAGTTCAAGCACCGAATACGATGCTGAATTTGGACGGTGTTCCTGCTCAGCAGATTGTGCTGGCGGTGACTCGCTGAAGACGCTACCCCGTCACAGACTCAAGCAGGGCCGCCTGCTGGTTAAGTCTTCGATTCATTCGCGGGTATAACCTCCGCCATTGGCCGTACGGACTTTTCCGGGAGGGACAGGCGCGCCAGCGTCACTCTCTTGATAGTGAAGCACGGACGAGGGCATTCGCGCCTTTGTATGTTGTTTCGCGAGCTGGTCGCCTAGCCCATGGGTGTCTCCCCGGCGGACGCCGAGTGTGTGGATTTTTTGATGGAGGCCGGCTCGGCTCTGCAGTCCGTGGTCGTTTCTTCAGACCTGGCCGCTGCGAGCCAGGGCACGCCGCGGTAGGAATCTGCGACCACCCAAGCGGCGGCCGTCAGCGCCCACGAGATGACGGTCTCGCCCCATTGGAACGCACTTATGGAGCCCGCCGCCACGACGGGTACCCACACCAGCAGCAAGAACATGCCCATCTGTAGCGCCGAGAGCGCCACTGCAAGCCGTGCATACACACCGATGAGCACCGCCACGCCCGCGGCGATGAATGCACCGCCGGTGAAATACGCCCAGGCGACATGCCATGGCAGCCAGCCCGGCACTAGCTCGGCGGTATGTTTGAGATAGGTGAAATGGGCCAGGCCGAAAGGGATTATGGCTAGGCCGTAGAGCGCTCTCGCCATGCGCAGACCCTTGTCGCCGGCGGCGAAACCGAGGCGCCTCTTGTCCCAGCCAGTGGCGAACCAGTCACAGAGTACCCAGGCGGCCGCCACCATCACGGCGGTGCTGCAAACTGACCAGTAAACGTCCACGGTGAGCGCGCGAAACAGGCCGGGCACTCTAAACACCAACAACCAAAACAGGAGATAGGCGAGCAAAACGCGAGCGGCCAGAGCAGCTTTGCGTTTCCAGAGCAGGCCCAGACCGGATACCACGGAGATGGAAGCGGAGAGATAGGCCAGCACCTCCCGTCCGGGCACCCCATTGGGTACCGGCTGCCACACCACGCCGAAATGGCCTTTGGTCAGCCCCAGGATTCCGAGGGCGATCATGGTCGCCGCAAAGACCGCATGCCCTGCGCTTGCGATGCGCATCGCCCTATCCTCCGGTGATCTTCCAGTTCATCGGGTGTGCCTCGGAATGATACCCTTCGCCGTCAGCTTCAATCTCTCCAAGGCTGGCAGGCCACCACACCTTTCGTACTACCACCGTTGGCTTCGCCTCGCCACACACGCGGGTGCCTGGATCGAGATACAGGTCAGCTCCCGTTCGTTGCAGGGCCTGCACCTTTGCTCTGATATTTTGCATAGCTCGAACTGTGGCTTTGCACTTGCGGGAACGGGGATCTTCTCGCAGACAGAGCGCTCCTGCATGGCTTGCTGAGCCCAATTTGTGACCTAGAGTAGTCGCATGCAATAACCATTTGGAGCGAAATGCTTATTACCACTATGTTTGCCAACGAACTGGGGCGCTAGCCGATTCTCCCTTTTGCTCGCTATTAATGGATCCTAACTCCCCCTAGGAGACATGGACCCTGGTTGCAACCAACGCACCGATCGACGCAGTTGTTTCCGTGGGGAAAGAGGCCGCTTGGTCTCCGCGGGTGAGAGACGACTGGCAATTTGATTCAATCGTTTTCACACGACCACAAAGGTTTGCTCTGAATTCTTCGGATCGGTTGACAAGAAGCGATGGCGCTGAAATTTTCAGCACTAGCGCTGCTAGGTTACGGACTCGCTGTGAGCGCGTCCGACGCCTGCCAGGGGCATTTAAAGGCCGACAGCTCCCTCGCGGCTCGACAATCCGCACCTTGTACTTCCCCAAAGACGCCGCATCGCCGGAGCATCCTACCGATCGAGCGCGGCACGGTGTACGGGGTGATCTTGGTTAGCGTTCAGGTCATTGGAAAACCGGCAGTCCTCATTCTGGACACAGGCTCCAGCACCACCATTCTAAGTCCGGAAGTGTCGGGGCTCGATCCGATCAACCTCCGGCGCGCTGACCCGCCAAAAAAGGGCACCGGATTCGTAGGAGACGGACGCTGGGGAGAAGTGACACTGGTCACCGGAGCGAGAATTTGGAAAGACCATCGCGTTCTCATAGTGGATATGAAGAGCATCAGCGACGCAATGCACCGAAAGATCGACGGCATTCTTGGCGAGGACATTCTCGATGAGTTCAAGTGCATGGCAGAGCATTAGCGCTCCATTGAGCAGGAACAGGAGATGCTTGGGGCTGGTTTGCCTTGACGCCATCCTGAGAGATGTACTACGCTACGTAGCGTAGCTATGAGAAGAAACGACTGTCGTAATCGCCTTCTTGCGAGCGCCTCGGAAATTCTTCGCCGTGATGGATATGACAGACTCACGATGGAGCGGGTTTCGGCCGAGTCAGGCATTGCCAAAACCACGCTCTATCGTCATTGGCCCACAAAATCCAAGCTTTGCATGGACCTCTATCTTGAAGCGGCAGCACGTGAACTTCACGACCCGGACACGGGCGATGTGGCACGCGACCTAAAGGAAGTCGCCCGAAGGGTGGTGCGCGTCCAAACACGGACCGTCGCGGGGCCCGCGTTTATCGGGCTGATTTCCGAGGCCCATTCCGACCCAGAAACGTTCGCCGCCTTCTCTGTGCGGCGCCGCGAGCTCACCTTTGGCATCCTCAAGCGCGCTATCGAGCGGGGCGAACTCCGACGGGGAACCAATATAGATCTTGTGATCGATGCCCTCGGCGGTGCTGTGACCTTTCGTCTTCTACAGCGGCACGCTCCGCTAAACTACCATTTCGCCGACGCACTGGTCAGCCTGATCCTCAATGGATGCAAGGAGACTGCGTGACCATCAGAGTGATGCGTTCGATGACCGAATATCCAGCTGGGTTGATTGGCGCCATCTCCTCGCTCTTTGGCCGGACGATTGCCGTGAGCCATGGCGTTGACTGGACCCTTGACGCCATGATCGCCGAACAGCAGTGCGAATTCTTCCGGCGATTCGATACGGAGTGCGACCGGGTGTGGGTTGTCATGGATGGTGCGATTCCCAAAGGCGGGCTAACCATTGAAGGTCCGCGGCGGCCAACCACCTCGGCGAGGTTGCGCTTTTTCATTCTTGACGAGTCACTACGAGGACAAGGCCTCGGACGCCGCCTGATTGCGGAGGCGATGCAATTCTGCCGAGACAAACATTGGCGGCGGATCTATCTCACGACCTTGCCCGGCCTCCATGCGGCATTGCACCTCTATGCCGAACTGGGCTTAGCGCTCGTTGCTGAAACCCCCGGGACCTTCCACGGCACTAGTTTCGTTGAGCAGACGTACGAGTGTTTGATCTAACGGCTTCTGGATTCTCAGCGTCGGCTACTGTTACGGCTAAAGCCTGGGGAGGTGAAGCAAAGCATCTGTTGATTGGATCATCTGGCCGACCGCCACGGCCGTGTCGCGGGTTACGCTGACTCTATTGTCGGGGCACCACTCCGATCATTGATCGATGGCATCGAGGCCACCGGTCATGAAGCAGAAGGCAAGTGCCACAAGAAAACGCGGCAGCGCCAAATCCATCCTACGCCTGCCCGACCTTGAACACGCCAAGACCGCAGCGTTGAACAGTCTCGCCTCATCTGACGCCCAAAGAGGATATCGCCACGCCATCGACGAGTTCGTTGACTGGTATTGCTCGGAACCGCGTTTGGCCTTCAATAGGACGGTCGTTCTATGCTACCGCTCTCATCTAGAGTCCCGTCAACTCGCGCCCAGCATTATCAACCTGCGACTTGGTGCCGTAACCGGCTCGCCTACGAGGCAGCCGACTGTGGTCTTCTCAGCCCCGACCTGACGGCTGGAATTCGCCGCGTTAAGGGTGTGAAGAAGTTAGTAGTCCGTCTTGGTAATCCGCCCAAACTTCTCATAAACTCCGTTCTAGGTGAGAAATTCGATCGACCTTCTACAATCTAAGACGGCGCAAATCATAGTACTTTTCCTTGGATTTGTCCGGAAGGGAGCACACGATTCTTATGTTAACCTTCCGGAGTGAGATCGTTTAAAGCGAAACCACGTTCAGCCGCCCTGGCGGCATTCGTTAAGGCGTTCCACTATCACGAAACGAACTTTCCCTTCACGCTGGAGCGAGTTATGCCGAACGGCCAGGCTCACTTGATGGTGAACCTTGCGGAAGACGAATTCAGGACCTATCGCGATGCGCGTGCTGACCAATTCTGCAAACACCCAGGCGCTGTTCTTGTCGGGCCTCACGCGAAATGTGTGGTCATCGATACGCGAGCGCAACGCTGCCTCGCTGCCGTCGAGTTTCGACATGGTGGAGCCTCGTGCTTTTTCGAGATACCTATGACCGACCTGTGCAACCAAGCAGCGCCAGTCCACGATCTTTGGTGCAGCGACGGAACATTGCTGCGCGAAAGATTGCTGGATGCGCCTACGCCGGCATCAAAGTTTGGTGTCTTCGAAGAGATACTTCTTGAGCATCTCAGGCTGAGGCTCGATCCGACGGTTCAGTACGCGATGACCGCACTGCAAGCCGGTATGCCTGTATCTCAAGTAACTGTGCGTCTGGGCGTTTCGCCGAGGACGCTCGAGCGTCACTTCTCGAGTCAGGTTGGGATTACTCCCAAGCGGTTTGCCCGGGTTCACAGGCTGCAACGAGTGTTGGGTGCAGCGCGTCGTGCCAGTAAACCAGACTGGTGCGCAATCGCGGCCGAACACGGATACACGGATCAGGCGCACTTAATCCACGACTTTCAGGATCTGGCGAACATCACGCCATCGGAATACAAGCCCCACTCTCCGCAGCGGAATAACCATGTGCCCATCGTCGCGCGGTGACGTTTTTTTACAATACACAGCGACACTTGATTTGCTACGTTCCTGAAGTAGACTCTTCGCACAGGCATGTTGTGATCTCAACAAAGGTCAACGGATCGGTGATCTCAAATCGCTCTGTACCGACTGACGTAGTGCTCCCTCACATAACGTATCGAGACGTGGAGGAAGCTATTGCATGGCTGAGCGGCGCGTTCGGTTTTGTTGAGCATTACCGCTATGGCAATCCAGTGAGCGGAGCTCAGATGACTCTCGGAAACGCTTGGATCATGCTGAAGAGAGCTCAGGACCAACGGGCGACGCCAAAACTACTTGGCTTTGCGACACAGAGTTTGACTGTGTTTATCCTGGACCTCGAGGCCCATTTCGAACACGCCAAATCTTTCGAGGTGACGATTCTTGAAGACCTGCACGAGACTGTGTACGGCGAACTGCAATATGCCGCTGAGGATCTCGATGGCCACCATTGGCTGTTTTCGCGTCATGCTAGGGACTTGAACCCCGAACGCTGGGGCGCCACGGTGGCGCACAGCGCAGCTATAAGGCCGAAGATTTCGCCAATACTTTCCGTGCGCAACGGAAAGCAGGCAGTTGAATTCTACGTCGCAGCTTTCGGAGCGCAGGTCCTTTGTCGGCTGGACAACGAGCAAGGGGAGGTAGTCGCCGAATTGTCTGCGGGCGGGGCGAGATTCTGGGTCGCCAACGAATCTGCCGAACACCTGAACTTCAGCCCAGAGTCTCTTGGCGGAGGTACGGTTCGGTTACTCATGCTCGTGGGCGATCCTGACGCAGCTTTCGCGCGCGCGCTTGCTGCCGGAGCGAAACCCCTCTGGGCGGTTGCCGATCAGCGGTATGGTTGGCGCGTTGGACGACTCATCGACCCATTCGGGCACCATTGGGAAATTGGTAAGCCACTATAGCAACCGTCCTAATTCGGGAGGATTTGTGAACAAACGTCCCATGACCGTCACGATCATTGCTTGGCTGTTGATCGTTACGGGCGTCTTCCGGTTTGGAGTCCACTTCAGGGAGCTTTTGTCGCAGAAGTCGTTTCCCGTCGAAGACCTCTGGATCCCAATCGTCGGCCTTCTGTCGGCCGTGCCGGGCGCCTTTATTCTGCTCGGCCGCAACTGGGCACGGTGGCTTGCGTTAGCTTTGATGGCCTTCCAGGTGGCGATCATGTTCGGCGACTCCGTACAGAAGGTGGCGGCGCATGTCCTATTATTCTCGCTGATTGCCTACTCTCTCTTTCGAAATGACGCGACGGCCTACTTTCAGCGCTCGCACCAGGTGGGCATTTAGCCAGCACGATCAAGTGCCTTCGGTATGTGGTTGGCAAACAGGAGGTAGGGCGTGATCTCCGCGTTGGCATTGACCCTGGGAGGGATTACGGGCAAACCTGAAACTGGAACCATTTGTCCGGTTTGCCACTGGGAACCTTAATAGGAATCATCGACTCTGTGTGCCGAGAACGATGAAGGTCTGCATGCCCGTCCAGCGGAAATAGCTACTCTGACTCGCGTGAGCACCAGAAACTGAGGTAAAAGGAGTTCGACGCCGGGCTGCCTCACGCGCGCAGATAGGCCAAGATTGCCCGTACGGCCTCTTCTTTCGCATCTTTAAGCGACATCCCGGCAGGCCGGCGGAGTACGGCCCCGTGAGAGAGCGCTTCCACCATGTGTGTCACGACGAAGACAACCTTGTCGAGATCACGGCGCCTCTTCAATTCGTGCGCTCTCGATGAGATCGCAAGCAGGAAGGCGCCATGAAGGCGCACGGCGAAGTCCCGAGTTCCGTCCGCTCTATGCGGAACCTCCGCCATCAGCAACTCATAAAGCTCCGGGTCGGTCGCATGGGTGTCGACCATAGCCTCAACCATGGCGCGTACGAGATCCTCGATCGACGATGCAGCGTGTTCGACGAGCTTGGTCTGAACCATGCGATCGATCTGGTCTATGTGACGTTGATGCAAGGCTGTAAAGATCGCGCGCTTGTCGGGGAAGTACTGATATAAAGAGCCGATACTTACTCCCGCAACCTCGGCAATGCGGTTGGTTGTGATTGCATCAGACCCGCCGCGCTTTAGAAGCCGTATCACAGCGTCCAGCACTGCCTCCACTGTCTGACGCGCGCGGCGCTGCTTTGGCCGGCGCCGGACGGAGGTTCTTGCTGCCTTCGTTGTCATCGAACCGAGCATAGATAGAATGTGAGCAAAAGTCTACTTACACTCAGATTTCGGCGAATTCCTTGCGTAAACGTTACTCCAGCAATGCGAGTAGACATATCCGAGCTAGCCTCGTAACCTTGTTTACGAAATGTGAGCATTCGTACATATATCTCACATGGATCCTCACAAGGAGAGCAAAATGACTTATCTCATTACGGGTGCGACGGGAGACGTTGGGTCCAAAGTCGTCGAGCGCTTGCTCCAACGCGGCGACCGGCCGCGAGTCTTCGTGCGCGAAGAAAAGAAAGCGCGCTCGCGCTTCGGTGATCGCGTTGACGTCTTCGTTGGAGATCTCGCATACGCGGCCTCGCTGAGGGCAGCGCTTGAAGGAGTCGATGCGCTCTTTCTTGTCAATACTGGCCCGCAGATCCCAGCGCAAGACGAAGGAGCAGCGCAGGTCGCCAAAGCCGCGGGAGTTAAGCATCTAGTCAAACTTTCGTCTATGGACGTGGAGCAAGGCCTGGCGATCGGCGCATGGCATGAGCGAGGTGAAGCAGCTATTCGCGCGAGCGGAATACCATTCGCGTTTGTGCAACCCACGGGATTCATGTCGAATCTGCTCGCGTGGGCGCCGTCCATCAAAGCCGAAGGCGTGGTTCGTGCCTCTACCGGTGAAGGCAGGAGAGCCTTCATTCACTCCGAGGATATCGCCGCGGTCGCTACAAAAGCATTAACGACACGCGAATATGACGGAGAATCGATACCGATCACCGGTCCAGAAGCGCTGAGCTTCGCCGAAGTGACGGCGAGGCTCGGAACTGCCATTGGCAAACCACTCAAGTTCCAGCCGATCTCCGACGATGAGGCACGTCAACGGTATGCGGCCGGAGGCGCGTCGTCGCTAGAGACTGAGGCCCACGTTTCGCTATGGCGAGCAATCCGCGAAGGGCAGCTGGCGAACATCACCGACATCGTCGAACGCATTCTGGGTCGCAAGCCGATTGCCATGGATCAGTGGGCCATGGAGAACGCGGCGGCGTTCCGCTAATGAGATTTGATCCAAGCTAGACTTAGGCGCCGTCTGCCCGGTTAGGGCGAAACACAGCATGTATCGATTCTCATCGGTTCGTACCCTTATCTTGACAGCAGAAATTCCGAATGCATTCAGCCTTATGGCCGGCACACTGCAGGCGGCTAATGACCTTGTACGTTATTTGGGGCCGGTCCATCATGGGCCATAAGCACGCTCTTGAGCAGGCGCACAGCGTTGGGGATTTCTTCGGCCGGAGTACCTCCAAAACCCAAGACGAGCCCCTGACGCGAAGCCTTAACCAGGTAGTTGGCGGAAAGAGGCCGGAGCCAGAGTTTCTTCCGTGCTGCATGCCTTGCAATCTCCATATCACGAAATCCTCTGGGAAGTGCGACGAGAAGATACGTGCCGGCTTCTGCCCCAAGCACTTCCAGGGTTCCGCCGAACTGCTCGCCGAGGCTGTCGACAAGTGCAGTCCGGCGTTGACAGTAAAGCAGACGCATTCTGCGAATGTGACGTGCGAAATGCCCCTCACGCATGAAATCTGTGAGCACCGCCTGGTACAAAAGCGGCGCGGTGAAATCCATGCACCGGCGAACTGCAACAAAGTAATCCAGAAGGTCTTTAGGGATCACCACATATCCGATTCTCAAAGAAGGGAATAAGACCTTACTGAAGGTCCCGATATAGATCACGCGCGAAGCAACATCGAGACCCTGTAACGAACTGATGGGCATGCTCCCGTATCGATACTCACTGTCATAGTCATCCTCAATGATCCACGCTCCCGAGTTCTGCGCCCAATCCAGGAGTTGCAGCCGCCGCGTAGCGCTCATCGTAGCTCCGAGCGGATACTGGTGAGAGGGCGCAACATAGGCCGCTCGTGCCTTCCGGCACAGTCTGATTCCCGCCTCCACATCCAGGCCTTCGCTGTCGACAGGAACGGGTATCAGGCGGCAGCCCGCCAGGTTGAGGACGCGCTGCGTCAGCCAGTAGCCGGGTTCTTCAACCCATACGGAGTTTCCGGGATCAAGCAAAACACGCGCCGAGATGTCCAGCGCCTGTTGAGAACCGGAAACAATCATGACCTGCTGCGGATCGCAGCGCACCGCGCGCGCTGTCCGGAGATAGTAGCAGATGGCCTCGCGCAACGGTTGAAAACCCAGTCCATCACCGTAGTGGAGTGCACTTGCGTGCGGGTTACGGCAGTGGCGCATAACCAGGCCCGACCAGATCCGGAACGGAAACTGATCGTAAGCCAACTGGCTCGGGCTGAATGCTCCCAAGCCAAGCCGGGGCCAGGTCGGGTACCGGGGATGAAGCATGGCGCGCCGCGCCACGAGTCGGGACCCGGAACGAACCTGAATCGACCTGGCGGGTCCCCGTTCGGTGCGTGGCGTCTGCTCCGGCAGGGAGCGGCATACGAATGTTCCCGAACCTACGAGGGTTTCGAAATAACCCTCAGCGAGAAGCTGAGCGTAAGCAGTGAGGACTGGAATGCGGGAGATCTTTAGGTCGGACGCCAAAGCTCGAGTTGACGGAATCTGTTGGCCGGCGCGCAGGTTTCCGCTGAGGATCATGCCGAGGCAGGCATCGTAGATCTGCTGATGCAAAGACTTTGTGGCCTTGCGGTCGACCGCGATGACCGGCGAAAAGGCGCTGGATGCTTTCTTCATTCCCGAGCCGCAGTGGTCATATCAGGATGCGTCAAAGTGGATATTGCCAGAAACCACTTCGCCGGGCAATATTAAAAACACCAGTACTTTTCTCCCGCGTGCGCGCGCACCTATACCCTGGAGGCTAGACGATTCCGGCGGCGGTTAGCTAGTAGCCAGAGCCTCTCTGGCAGGAAACACAATGGGCCAATTCTCCAGATCTCGACTCGCAAGGATCGCACCGGCTGACGAACCACAGGTGCGCGCCAGCAGGACTCCGCGGCTTCTTCTCCCGGCGGTTGAAGAATTCAGTGAATCCACGGAAGGCAAGACAAATTTTCTCGCCAAGTCTTCGACAGGCCCGCTGTCCCCACGCATGGAAGAGGCTGTACTTTCCCTGATTCGGGAATTGATGAAAGGACGAATTGCAGGCCTAGGAGCTATTCACGGGCCGGAAACCGCATACTTCCGGAGAGTCAAGATCGGAATAAAGACCAAGGGAAAAGTTCTGCTGATTGATCCTGCAGATGTCGCTGCCGTGGAAGCACAGGGAAATTATGCCCTGATGCGGTGCCAGTCGGATTCTTATGTAGTGAGAACGTCAATTTCTGAGCTGGCGAAACAGTTGGAGCCGCACGGTTTTGTGCGAGTCCATCGGTCCTCGCTGATAAATGTGTCCTGGGTAGAAGAGCTTCGCCCATGGATTACCGGCGAGTACATTCTGGTTGTCAAGGGGGGTAGAGAATACATCGTTTCGCGAACATATCGTTGTAATCTGAAAAGGCTTGCGCAAACATGGATTGGGGCTGACTTCGCTCGGGAGGATAGGCGCGTTTGACATCCAATTCGAATCAGGTACAAGCCGAGAGATAGGGGCGACCCGGGCGCGGGGCCTTCCTGCGCGCGACACTGCCATTGACCTCGCAGCTTGCGCGCTGGTGCCTTAGGCCACTTTCGCAAGGCGGAAGGTCATGCTGTAAGGATCGATTCATCCAACCTGGAATCGCTCACGAAGACACCAGGGGCCAGCACTCCCACATCCGACAAAGTGATTGCATAGGCGGACGCGAATGCGCTTCCAAATCGCAGCCGAGCGCCTTACCCAGCAGCGAGCATGCCACCGCCGCTTTCCAGTGCGTGTTTACCGCAATCGCATGGGATCCTGCAATGGGTTTGGAGTGACACAGTGGATACGGAACAGAGCAAGAGTTCTGTCGAGACTCGAGTGCGCCAGCAAATGGTCTGAATCAGCGAGAGTAGTGGCGCACGGAGAGAGCGATAGGCAAGCCGACACAGAACCAGTGCTCTACGAACTCGAAGGCCATGTAGACGAACGGCGTATTTCCCTTCGGTACAGCCGAGAGTGGCAGCACGACGAGGTGCATGAAGAAGTAGACTAAGGCTCCGTAAACGAGGCCGGAGACGATGGGGCGTTGAACCAAGAATCCGAACCTCCGGCTAGCCACGTAGTACACCGTTGCGGCGCCGAGCGCGATAACGAAATGTAGTACGACTCCGAGTGCTGCAGTTTGAGCGCCACCGCCATACGACTTCATGCCAAGAACGCCGCTGGCAATTGTCTGGGGGACGAGAATGGGCTGCCGGGGGCTGTACACGAGGATGGCGTAAATAAGGTCAAGCACACCGACGATAAGTCCACCGACGAAGATCGCCGGAAGCGGCGCCTGGTTTGCGGATAAAGAAGCTGCAAGGCCACCGTTCACAGAGTCTTCCATTTGGAATCTCCTTGGTCATTTTTTTTTGCCACCGATCCGATGCAGTATCTTCCTGATCGTCATTTGCGAAAACGACGCAGAGTAGAATCCTCGCCCGCAAACCAATGTATCTGCAACTGCATTGATTGTTCATGACGATTTCACCGCATCTGTTCCTTAGCTCACCGAAAAGCAAGTTTCACTTCCTGTGGCTTGCCTCTACCGGCACTTCTTGGAAAAGCGCCTGCCAGAATCAAGAGGCCTCCCGCAATTCCTAAATCCTTGAGCCAGTTTCCGAGGATGGCGCCAGGATGCGCTGAAAAGCGGGGAACCCATGTCAGCAAATCAAACACAAGGATCGTGATTCCGAGTAGAGTTGCCGCCAATCGCGCCTCTTTGTTGATCAGAATGCATACCGCAGCAACCAGAAAAGCGATACCCGAAAAGTAAACCCAAAACAGATGTCCAGGAATAAGGAAAGGAATATTCGGGGACATGGGCGGGATACCTGGTGCAAAACCAGGATACAAAAAGTGCAAAACGCCGAACGCAGCGATACACGAGGCGAGGACAAGGCGTCCAAAGGTGAGAACCCCGTCCTCGCCTGACTTTCGCCAAGCTTCCGATTGGGTTCCGGCAAAAACGAAAACTGCTGCGCTCAACCCCAGGTCCTTAAAAGCGTTGTTCAGCCGTCCCGGCAAATCGAGGGACCCAACAACGCTTTGCACCCAAGCGTCGCCTGGTTTGTGGAAAATCAGGAACACGTGAATGAGCAGCACAAACAGAAGAATCTCCACTCCCAACAGAATTCCAGCCAGATGCGCGTACCTCTTGAATGTGATGGCCAGCCCGGCAGCCATAATGGTAGTGCCGGTAAAGTAGGTCCAGAATACCCGCCCCGGAATCCACGGTGGGACAATGTTTGCGACGAAGCGCGTGTTGAGGAAATGGAAGACTGGGTAGATAAGCATCGGAAGAACCAACAGGTAACGCCCCAACTTAGGGGTGCTGTCGAGAATGTTACCCAGGGTCAACATCAGTGTCTGACCTTTCTTGCAAAGACATTTGAAGACGGCTTATCACGCGGGAACAGTCGTGAACACACCCTGCACGCTGGCCCAGCGCTACGATCTGCCCTCTGAAAGTGCAACCAAAGGGCCAGTTCGATATTTCACAACGTTCTCTGTTTTCAACAACTTTCGCGCGGCGTATCGTTGCAAATATGAATTCGTGAAGAATGGTCCAGACTCGCACGAAACGAGATTCCAGCAAGTTGGCGCCGCATTTGCGGCAATTCGAATGCGCCAGTCCCGATTCTGTCCCCGTTCCTGAGGGATTCGACAAATTCCATATTTTGTAGGGAGAGCGCCCTGATTCATAAGGTGTTTGCTGCGCCAGGAATTTGGTTGCCGCAGAACTTTTCCACCCTGTGAGCCCAGACTGCAGCAACGCATAAAAATGGTTTCCAGCAGAGACGGGTGGGGATGTTGATCGCTCCGTCTCTGGTTTAAGGGGAGGGCGCTACAGGAGTGTAAGCTGGCAGTTCATCGGAATCACAATATTCGCAGCGCTGATGAAGTGCTGCACACGTTGTATGGCTACGGCCCCTTGCGTAGACACCTTGGCAAGCAGTTCGGGGTAGTCATTGAACCGCTGCTCAGTGCGAATCGTCTTGAAACGGCGAACACCGAGGCGCTTCACAGCCTCAGCGCTACGACGGACTTTGCCTTCTTCGCCGGTGTAGAAAGCCCAGTCTGAGCCTGGCGAATGATCAAACACGACTATGTCAGGCGCCAGCGTGCGCGCATGAATCAGTGCCCTCCGGGGCTCGTCCATCTCGTGCAGACAAAATTCGAAATAAACCACGTCGCCAAACAATATGACGTCCTCGAAGCTGGCGGGCAACACCTCCACTGAATCCTTTCCACACTCGCGGCCCATTCTTGACTGCAGCGCCTGAAGGGCTTCGACATCGCGATCGATCGCGATCAGTTTTTTTGCCTTAAGGGAGGGATCGAGGAGTTGGCCCGTTCCCGCGCCGACGAAAAGTACTACCTTGTCTGTAAAGTTATAGAACAGGCGTAGATTTTCCGCGAGTCTTCTGGAATCAACAGTCAACTCAGAATCCTTTCCTCCGACATCCAATCCGTTCGACGGAGTCGGAGCAGAAATAACTCACTCGGGCTTGGAAAGTTCCGGCAATCGACGGTCTACGAGGAGGGAATAAAAGGCCAGACCAGGGTTTCCAGGTCTTGTCACCGCTGATCGAGTTGACCGGCTTACTGGCAGCCCTCCAAGAAATCCCGAGTGGGAGTATGCGCCCTTTCGTTCTCGAACCATTCCTGAAACCGTCTTGGTGGAGTGGACCAATTCCGCACCGAATATCACCGGTGAACGTTATAATCTTATTCATTCGATGTAATCTTCATGACATTGACAGCCCGTGGTCCGTTCCCTGTCTGCGCAATCTCAAAGTGCACACCATCCCCTTCGTGTGGCTCTTCATATGCGTCTCCCACAATCCCCGAGTAGTGGACAAACACATCAGGTCCATTCTCACAACGGATAAGCCCATAGCCCTTAGAGTTGTTGAACCACTTGACTATGCCCTGCAATTGACCTCCCTGCGCCAAAGAGCCCTGTTCTGCACCTGCCTGGAAAAGAGTTTGGGTAAAGTTAACCCAGCTTTCGACCCAGGAAACCAGATATGTGATGAAGAATAAGAGAAAGGGTGTGAACTCACAGGAGTCGCAGGCGAAAAATTAGTTCCCCCGCGCACGACTTTGCTGCGGGGCCTCTATTTCGAGCGATATGAACTGGAGAGCGTTTTGCCTTCAGTTAAGATCATTCCATACCACGCGGGAAAGCAGGTTTCAGCATGGCGCTATGCGAGTGTCACGGACGCTTAAAATAGAGGTCTACGGGCAACCGGCAGGTCTTGCGATCTGAAGGAGCTCAGTAACCACGCCGTTCGGAAATTCTTCACGAAGCATAATATGGGGAACATCGTGACTTCCAAGCATCTGATAGTGCTCGGTCGTTCTGGCTTTCTCCATCTGATAAAGGATTCTGTAGGCGCGAAAAACCCCAGCCGGAACCTGGACTTGTTCAACTGGTCCAACTTGACGGGTAACCCGGCTAAGGCCCGTTCCGGGGTCGTATACGTTGAACTCAAACCGCTGTCCCGTTTCAAGATTACCCGCGAGCACCGCAGCCCAGTCAATATCTTTGGTCAACGGTGTTCGTTGGCACCGTGGCATCCACAGGGCGCTTGGTTCCAACCGTCGATCCTTTGCGGTCGATCAAAAATCCGGTGACTCGGCCGGAACCATACCGCAGATCGAAAACAGGGATAACTTCTGAGTCGCGGATAAACGCCAGCGTGGCTGAAATTGGGTCAAACGTGGGTGTAGCGATGGCCTCCCATCGCTGGCTGCGGAAGCCAGAGAAGTCCGCGGCGAACGTGGAGTCATTCGAGAAGTGATAGCGTTCGGAATCGCAAAGCCTACGAATTGTAACGGTGCCTCTTCCTACTTCATGACCATGGTCCAGATCGTGGTAGGTGAATATGCCTGTTTTTAGACGCCCAGCGTTGGAGATGAAGGGAGCAGTCGCAACCGTGGAAGGCAAATTCTGAGCGCCCAACTGATTCAGGAATAACAAACCCACACTTAGGATAAGAAGCGCAGCCGTGCGCTTCAGGGCAGTAATCTTCATCAACGGTTCTCGACTGGAGTTTGCTGCGCGAAAAATGCAAGCCATTTTACGTTCTCCCAGCAGTAGAAGTCTGTTAATCGCCTTGTTCGTAGTGCTACCGGACCCGGCGTACTTGAAATCCGGTGACTGAGAATGGGCGCTCGAGCGCGGTTTTAGAGTTCCCACAACAGTGATGGCACCGAGACGTATCAGCATTCAGATTGCGCCTCTAGCATTGTCATGAGGGCATAGTTTCCGTGCGGCGAGCGTGCCGCTTCAGTGCGGTAGGTTTGTCGACCAAGCAGTGAGCCATGAATCGGGTAAATCATGGACGCCCCCATAAGCTCTTTGACGCCTGTTAGACGAAGAAGAGTGAACGGGAGTGGCAATTTTCCGCCTCTGTGCCAAGGAAATGTAAATGAAAAAACGCTTGAACTTCTCCAGAATTCTGGAGAAATCCTCTTCTCGGTTCCGTTGGGGTTGAATAATGTTTTTCGAAGCCGAATTTCAGGCGAAGAGGTGTGAGTCTACAGAACAACCATTTGAAGCGCTTCTGGGCCTCTTCATGAATTCATATTCTCGTGAGAACAAGTTCTCGGAAGTTATTGAAAACAAATAAATACAAAGAATTTATTTCGTGGTGCTTCGCTTGCAGCCTGTTTCTGTGCGAGGTGTAGCCGCTTGTGCATAGGCGCAAGGAAGGCCCGCGGGTCCGTCTGTTGTATTTGACGGTCTGCGCTCTTCATTGATTCTTGCAAATTCAGGAGGGTTTTGTGAAACAGGCGTGCGAGAAATTAGCTGTACTCTTCAGCATGGTTGCTTTCCTGGTTGGTTTCGGCCTTCCCAGCCGAGTGTCTGCACAAGCAATCAGCGGGGATATCGTAGGAACGGTAGTGGACAAGACTGGGGCGGCTGTGCCTTCTGCCGCGGTTGAGGTGGAAAACGTTGCAACGGGCGTCAAGACAAGCGCGACGGCCAACGACGTGGGGGAGTTCCGTTTCGGCAATCTGCCCGTGGGCACTTATACCATCCGCGTGAGCAAGACCAATTTTACGACAACCACGGTTACGAATTTCGCCGTGGAATTGAACAAGACGAATTCCATTACCGTGACGCTGCAGATTGGGCAACAGTCTGTGACGGTAGAAGTCTCCGGCGCTGCGCCTTTGATTAACACTTCGACGGCCCAGATCGACAATACTTTCGACAGTAAGGCCACCACGGACTTCGCCGTCGCCGCCCAGGGCCAGGGGGTTTTGAATCTGTCCTTGCTCCAAGCCGGAGTGAGCACCAGCGGGGGAGTTGGTGCCGGCACAGGCCCATCCGTTGGAGGGCAGCGACCGCGAGACAACAATTTTACAATCGAAGGCGTCGATAACAACAATAAGACAGTGACCGGTCCGTTGGTCATGGTCCCGAACGATGCGGTGCAGGAATTCTCCGCGCTATCGAATCAATTCAGTCCGGAATTCGGCCATTCGAACGCAGGTCAGTTCAATACCGTCGTCAAGACCGGCAACAATGACATTCATGGCAAAGCCTTCGGATATTTTCAGAACCGGAATTTTAACGCCATCGATCAGGCTGTAATCCAAGCTCTTGGCTCCGGTGCGCAGAACCCGCGCTTGGATGACAACCGTTACGGCGGTCAAGTGGGCGGCCCGGTTATAAAGAATAAGTTGTTTTACTTCGCCGACTTTGAGTATCGGACCAGAGGACAAGCCAGCGTGGCGGCTGGCGGTCTGTGCGCGCCGACGGCGGCGGGCTATACAACCATTCAAGGCATCCCTAATATTTCCACCACGAACCTAGGAATTCTTCAGAAGTACGCGGGAAATGCCCCGGCGGGCGGCAATTGCGGAAATGTGCCTGCCAAGGATCCTGCGGGAAATGCGAACACCACAAGGTCTATTTTCGTGACAAATCCCAACGGAGCGTCGGGATTCACCCCAGTTGAGGTTGGGACGATCCCAGTTCAGGCGCCAAACTTTACCAACTTCAAGTACTTGACCACGGCGATGGATTACAACATCTCGCTGAAAGATCAAATCCGAGGCCGGTACATCTACAACAGCGCAGTGGGGATTGACTTCGCTGCAGCCCTGCCAGCGTTTTTTCTCTCAGTTCCCACCAAGTTTCACTTGGCTTCGCTCTCCGAATATCACACGTTCAATCCAAGCGTCTCCAACGAGTTGCGCGTGGCCTTTAACCGCTTTGCCACCACGGACCCGGCGGGGGATTTTAAGTTCCCCGGGCTGGACAGTTTCCCGAATTTGATTTTCTTCGACTTGGGCTTGCAACTGGGACCCGACTCAGTCGCTCCCCAGTTTGTGATTCAGAACCTCTATCAAGTGATTGACAACGCAACCTGGACCAGAGGAAGGCACACCTTCAAGTTCGGGATGGAGGTCCGTAAGTTTATCTCCCCGCAATCCTTCACGCAGCGCGCACGGGGCGACTATGACTACAATACGTTGGACCTTTATCTCCGCGATCAAAACCCCGACAACCTCGCCGAACGTAGTTTGGGCAATCCGGTCTACTACGGCGACCAAATCGGCATCTTTTGGTACGCCAGCGACAGCTGGAGGATCCGGCAGAATGTGACCCTGAACCTCGGCCTGCGACACGAATACACCACGATTCCCTTTGGAGAAAGATCTCAGAAACTCAATATCGCAGCCGGCGTCCCGGGCCTGATTGACTTCAGCGAGCCGCGCGCACCAAAAACAAATTTCATGCCACGCCTCGGCCTGGCCTGGTCCCCGGGCACAAGCGGGAATACCTCCATTCGAGCGGGTTTTGGACTCGGCTATGACGTCCTGTATGACAACATCGGCATTCTGTCGCTGCCTCCGCAGTTGAGTGGCACAATCGACGAACCCCAGCCACCGGTCATCAACAACTTCCTGGCGAACGGCGGAATTTTGCCCTCTTCCGGCGGTATCCGGACTTTTCCGACCCTGGCTGCCCAACAAGCCGCCACTGCGAACCACGTCGTGGTGGATCAGAAAGATCCTTACTCGATCCAGTACGATTTGAGCGTGCAGCACCGGTTTGGCTCAAAGTATTCTGCGGAGGTGCGTTACTTAGGCACGCGAGGCGTTCACCTTAACACCCAAGAGCGCATCAATGTACAGGATCGCGTCGATTCAACACACTTCCTCCCCACATATCTTGCGGCACCGTCCCAGGCGACCTTGGATGCGTTAACGAATACAGTTGCTAGCATTTCGGCGCGGCCGAGAATTCTTCCCGGCTACGCGGCGAACAATTTCAGAAACAACCTCGTGCAGTTCACTCCAAACGGCTGGTCGGATTATAACGGCCTGGCGGTTCAGGGTTCGCGGCAATTTTCGAACGGGCTGCAATTCCTGGGTGCCTACACCTGGAGCCACACCATTGACAACAGCACTGCGGACTTTTTCACAACGGTCATTACGCCGCGGCGCCCGCAAGACTTCCAGAACATCAACGCGGACAAGAGCTCTTCGGCTCTGGATCATCGTAACCGGTTCAGTATCGCCGCGTACTATGACCTTCCGTATTTCAAGAATGGCAGCTGGATGCGGAAGAACTTGCTGGGCAACTGGCTGTTCGCGCCAGTCTATACGTTCCAGACCGGCGAACCAGCAGACGTGCAAAGCGGTGTGGACGCCAACCTGAACGGAGATTCGGCAGGCGATCGGAGTATCTTTAATTCCAAGGGCGTTCCGGGAACCGGGACCGGCGTGACGGCGCTCTGCAATAGCGGCCTCCCAGCAGGCACGTCGTGTGCGTCGTCGCCCGCAAACATTGTTGCCTATCTGGCGAATAATCCGAATGCTCAGTACATCACGGCTGGAAAAGGCGCTTTGACCACAACGGGCCGGAACACCCTTCAAACTCGACGGATCGACAACCTCGACGTAACCGCAGGGAAGCGGTTTAACCTTACGGAACGCACGCGGCTGGAATTTCAGGCCCAGTTCCTGAACGTCTTGAATCATCCCCAATTCACTCCGGGACTCCTCAACCAAGTCGACTCAATTGGATTCACTGGGGCCGCGGCGACAAATTACCTCAAGCCGTCTAACGGCATCTTCAATCAGCCCAACTTGGCATTCCCGAGCAACTCCAGAACCCTCCAGATGGTGCTGAAGTTCATCTTCTAGCGTCAACTGGCTCGAAAGATTGAAACCAGGACGCCCACGGGCGTCCTGGTTTAGCGGAGACTGATGCTGCTAACTTTGATGCCTTAGAACAGGCGATCAACGATGGGTAGCAGGCACGAACTCGCGGACGAGCCGACGATCGGTGAGTTCGTATCAAGAGGCACGCTAGAGCAACCCTTTCAAGGAGCCAACGCGACGACGTTCAATATTGCGCCCAAGGCGAGAGGCCCTTCCCAACGAAGGACCGTTCCTACACACCGGGCTGTATATGTGACCCAATACTAGAGCGTTTTGAAAGTAATTTTCAGATCCTTCGGGCGCCAGCGAAGCGACAAAAGCAGCCTGAACCGTCACCACGTCGGCGGGATCTACGAACAGAATTCTGCCTTTGGCTTTGATCGTGATCCTGGACGGTTTCGCTAGCATGTCTTCGATCTGAGGCAGAAGATCTCGCACATGAAACACAACTTGCTCATCCATGGGCACGGTCCTCCTTGGGCAGAGTGTCCGCCAAAAACAAGGCAGTTTCGGATGACGCATCGACAAGAGAGTTCAGGCCATTGCCGATGTCTCGCGGATTCGGATTGACAAATGCTTCTTCGCGCGCGCGAAGCACATGAAAGACGGCGCCGTTTTCAGCTTGCGTCAACATGTTTGGCCTCACCGTGCTGCTGGCAGTGCAGCGGGAATGCCGAAGGTTCCATCGACCACTTCGATGAAGTTTCTTTCTTCGCGAAGAATGAACCGCTTAGCTTGCGACGCCGCGAAGTTCTCACGTCCTTCCGGGTCGGCCTTCAGACGTGTTCGGTACGCCTCATACGAAGCCAGACTGTCGAATGCGATGAGGGCCCAGGCAACATCGTTGGTCCCTTCGTAGGGGAGAAAATATCCGACAAGATGTCCGCCGCACCGAGGAATGATGCGGCCCCAATTCTCTGCGTACTTCTTGAACGCCTCTCGCTGGAATGGGTCAATCTGGTAGCGGATGATGCAGACGATCGTCATTGGTATCCCTTTCTCGGTTGGCCTGGCAAGTGCATCGCGGTCGACGGAGAGCGCCGCAATCGTTGCCACCATGCCGCCGATGGCTTCGCGACGGGTTATGTGCGCGCTTGCGGGCTTTGTTGGCTTCATACGGCGCAGTATGCTGGTTGTCTCGCGGGGATACTTCGTCTATCATCAAAGTATGGATGTGGAAGATCACGCGGACCACGCAGTCTCCGGAATTGCCGCGGCCATCGGTGAACCGGCACGCGCCCGCATGCTCTACTGCCTGGTGGATGGCCGGGCACGAACAAGCACCGAACTTGCGATGGTCGCTGACGTAACACCGTCAACCGCCAGCGCGCACCTGCAGCGGCTGAAGACCGAGCGATTGGTGAAGGTGCTCGCCCAGGGGAAACACCGCTACTACAGTTTGGAAGGGGCCAACGTAGCCGCCGCCCTCGAAGCCTTGAGCGTGCTCGCCGGCGGATCCCGCGACGTTTTCGTGCCGAACACGCCAAGCCGGCTGCGGACCGCGCGGACCTGCTACGACCACATCGCGGGTACGCTGGGCGTGTCGCTGCATGACCGCTTCAAGGCACTAGGCTGGCTGTCGGGCGGCTCAGGCGCTGAAAACGCTTACGATCTCACGCCGCCTGGGGCGAAGGCATTTGAAGCTCTTGACATTGACATCGAGGTAACTCGGACTCTGCGGCGTCGTTTTGCGTACCCCTGCGTGGACTGGAGTGAGCGGAGACCGCATGTCGGTGGCGCTGTCGGTGCTGCTCTGCTGAGCCTCTCCCTGAAACGAAAATGGGTAATCCAGGATCGCGACTGTCGCGCTTTGACAATCACCAGAGTTGGCCGACATGAAATGATGATTCGTTTCGGCCTTCACTCTTGAGGTGTTGAGGGCACGCCGCCCGCCGGGAATTATTAGGCAGCTTCTGGACGACGCCGTTGCTGCGGCGATATGGCAGACGTGATTGTCTGGGCCATCAAGTCTGGCTGTTTCACCTGCGCAGCAGTACTCATTTGCATCTTTTTTCTCCGGCCGCGATGCGGCTCGAGGGGTTCAATACGCCTTGAACGACCGCAACCCGCGCGTCTGAGGCGTGCCTGTGATGTTCGTGGAAACCCGCGGGAACGAAGACAGCATAGGTGAACGCTTCTCCCGATACGTTGCTGCGTCCTTCCAGCACGGCCCATTTCGTTCCATCGGAATCGACTTTCTGCCACTCGATTGTCTTGGCGTCCCAGGCCTGGGGCTTTTTCCGCCCGCTGTGGAGTTTGCTGCCTGCTGCAGAGCAGGTCCTGCTCCGAGGGCGAGACTGAGAACCGGTGTAAAAAGCAAATACATCTGACACTCTCCTTTGTAACGATGTGGGATTCATTCTGTTTCGAACTGTCCCGCTGTGAAAGTTATCGGTGATTTACGACTTTTTCTATCCGGTCTGAGCAGGGAATTCCTTTTTTATTGGCTCGATCCCAAATCGGTTCGTTAAGCGAGATTGCGCCCAAACGGCATCGAGCGCTACAAGGACTACCGCAAGGCTTTACTCGACGGGCATGTCATCGCGAATCCGAAGCTCAAGCAACCCCACTATCACTTCATCAACGATGCCAACACTCGCGAAGCTAACTTCCGTTTCGATCCGAGCAGGCCAACGGCTCTCTTCTGCCGGCGAACTCCGATCCAGGAATACAAGTTGGAGGGCGCGATGTACACGACCAGCCCCGACGCAACCGAAGATGCGCTGAACCAGGGCATTGCGCTCAGCATCGCGCGGTTTCCCGCGGTTTCCCGCGGTTACTTCGATACCACAGCCCGGACCGCCGGCGCCATCGCGGCGATGATATAAATGATCGCTGCACCACCTAAGGTTGCGGATGGCATGTTGCTGGATTTCCGACGCCTGTACGAAGATCAGCGCTTCCGACCACGAGCAAAAAAACCGCGACAATCAAGAGCACAGACGCGATCATGCCAAACTGAAAGAGCGTCCGACGCGGCCCGAAAAGAGCCACCGGCACAAACGAGGCGGACAGCACGATAAATTGAATGTCAACGAAGGAAATTTGCGAATAGAGGGCTTACCGATGCTCGAATTATAGTGGTCATAAGAATGTCGCATCAAGTGGTTATTGTTCCAGGTCATTTTATGTAAGACATTTGAAAAAGGGATAGCGACGTTCACTGATCACATGAAAAACGCATTGCCACTGCTAGCCGTTGGAACGCTCTTGTTCTTGACGCCCAAAGCTGATCCGCGGTGTGAACCGGCACAGGTAGCCAAAACGCAGGTCGATCGAACTCCAGTTGTCGTCGAGCTGTTCACCTCGGAGGGTTGTTCCACCTGTCCACCAGCTGACGCGTTGCTGAGCCAACTCGAAACAGATCAGCCCATTGAGGGCGCCCAGATCATCGGACTCGAAGAACACGTGGACTACTGGAATCACGATGGTTGGGTGGATTCGTATTCCTCTCCGGATTGGACTTTGCGGCAAGAAGAGTACGTCGCAAGGTTCAAAGACAAGAGTCCGTTTACTCCGCAGATGATTGTTGACGGTCAGCGCCAGCTCGTGGGCAACAGCGCACGCGACGCGCAAGATGCAATTCGAGAAGCCGCACACCGGGCGAAAGCGCAAGTCTCTATTACAACGGAAACTCCCTCAAAGAGTGACGCTGTACGCTTTGAGGTGCGGGTTGGAAACGTCGCCGGAATTGGAGACCAGGAGTCAGCCGATATCTGGATGGCAGTAACCGAGGACGGTCTAGAGACGGCCGTGAAAGCGGGGGAAAATGCCGGCAGGAATTTGCGGCATGCAGCCATCCTTCGCTCCTTGCACAAGATCGGAACCATTTCAGCGAGGGGCTCGTTCCCAGTCATCCTGAATCAGCAGGTTAAGCTCAAATCGAACTGGAAACGGACAAACCTTCGCATAGTAATGTTCGTGCAGCAACGCAAGAGTTTGCATATTCTGGGGGCAGCCTCAGCTCGGGTCACTGGTTAGGAATTTGCGTTCGACTTCGAGCGATCAGGCGCACTACTAAGAATTTGGCTCTCGCCAGAGTACTTGCTCTCCAACCAGAACTTCTCGTTTGGAACGCCGCCCCGAACAGAGTGCCTCGGACCCTCCTATGCCCCTGCGTCATGGGGGACCGTCTGCAGCGCCTTTGCACTTCGGGGTACGAAGGACTTGCCTCATTAGGGGCGCCTAAACCGTTTCGGTTCAGCTAAATACCCACCATGCCCGAGCTTTGTTAGGGATTGTTCGATGCTTAGTTCGGCCGGTCGATTCGCGGCAGCGTATCCTTAATATATCCGGCTCAATACGTCCTGGGTAAAAAAGACATGTGCGACAATGAGACTGGAACTGGACAATGGACTCGCCTCGTCGCTGTTACCATGAATTCCTCTGGGCCTATGATCTGTTGCAGAACCATTCTATCGCTCTGCTGAACATGGAATATGGGAAGGCCGGTTTCTCCGCGTCAAAATCCCACGATGCGAAGATCAAATACGTTCAAGACTCGCGACAGCATAACCGTGGCATCCTTTCTGTATGAAACGATTCCTCCTTTCCTTATGTCCTGCATGCATAGATTGTTTGAATCGTCGGTGACATCTAGCAGAGAAATAACCGGCTCCAGGGGGCGAGATGGCGGCAGCAGAATATTTCAATCTTAGCTCTGAGAGCGAAAGTCTTCACCTAACCGTCGAACAGCACGCACGTTCTACCGATTGGACCCTTCACAGAATCGAAGGAAACCTGGCATCTTGGGCAACATTGTGGCGATATAGGTCCAGTAGGGCGATGAGATGCGACTCGGAAGCCGGGACGACGATCGCTACACCGCCTGGGCCTGACACACAGACACGGTCAAGGCTTCGGCCCACGATCCATGGAACGCAACACATGGCCGAGCGCATTCGGTCGAAGGAATGTGCGAAGAACCAATTGCGCCGATGGTTTGGCTCGAGCGTGCTGTTTCTAAGTGTTGTTCTCGCCGTAAGTGCGGCTGGACAGGAGAAACGTCGCGCTTTCGGCAATCCCACCCTTTGGCAATGGGCGCCGAGCCGAACATATCACGTAGAGAAATACAAGCTGATGCTGCACTTCGACGAACCGAAAGGTGAAGTGTTCGGAGATGAATTGATCACACTGCGGCCATTCCAGCCAGATTTCCAGACATTCTATTTGAATAGCAGCGAGCTGACCATCGATTCGGTGACTCTAGAGCGAGGGCACAGTACACCGGTCAAGTTGACATACTCCGCACAAGATCCGCGTCTATGGATCACGCTCGATCGCAGTTACGACGCGGCTCACGCGCTGAACGTGCGGATTGTGTACCACGGCTTTCCGCGTACAGGGTTATTTTTCGTAAATCCAAACCCGGATTATCCAGACTGGCCGCGAGAAGTATTTTCGCAGGGGGACCCCGAACTCAATCACTATTGGTTTCCGTGTTGGGATTATCCGAACGACATGGCTACAAGCGAGACGGTCACGACGGTTCCCGCGGGACAAACCGTCGTTTCGAATGGCAAGCTGATGAACGTCACCCGTTCCGCCGGTCAGGCGACCTATGACTGGGTGGAGAGCATTCCGCACAGCTCGTATCTGATTTCTATTGCTGTAGGCTCTTGGCACAAATTCAGCGACAAGTATAAGGATAAGCCGGTTGACTACTACGTCCCCACTACTGTCGATGAAGCCCAGGCCCGACGGTCCTTTCACTTAACACCTGACATGATTGATTTTTTTTCGCACGCCACGGGCGTCGACTATCCGTATGAGCAATACGCGCAAACCACGGTGCAAAACTTCATCTTCGGAGGCCAGGAGAACGTTAGTGCAACTACGCTGACCGATGGTACGCTGCACGATGAGCGCGCCGACCAGGACTATCCCAGCACGATCCTGGTAGCCCATGAGTTGGGCCAGCATTGGTTTGGTAACTATGTACAAGGGCGCGATTGGGCCAATATCTGGCTCAATGAGGGTTTTGCGACGTACCTTGAGGCGCTCTACGCCCAGCATCACGAGGGGAACGACGCCTATCGCTTTGAGATTTACAACGACCAGGTAACGGAGCAGGAAGAAGATCGTGACAGCTACCGCCGACCGATTGTGGACCACCATTACACCGACCCGTTGGACATGCTCGACGCGACTACGCATGAGAAAGGAGCAGCCGTGCTGGAAATGCTGCGTTACGTGGTCGACGGTCCGGAAGCTATGTCGCATCCTGCGTCGCAAAACGAAGTATTGTTCCGGGCCTTCCATCAATATCTGGTTGCGCATCACGAGCAGAGTGTCGATACCCCCGAACTGATCGAGTCCATTCGGACCATCACCGGTCAGGAACTCGGTTGGTTTTTCCAAGAATGGGTATTTATGGCCGGCCGCCCGGATTATCGAGTTGAGGCGCGCTACGACGCCGCAACAAGAACGGAGAAGATTACAGTTGAGCAGATGCAGCAAACCGATGCCGAGACGCCCATTTTCGACATGCCTATCGACCTCGCCTTTTTTGGCGCGAAAGGCGAGCAGAACAAGATTCGGGTCCGCAATAATTTGCAACGGCAGGTGTTCACGCTCCCACTCGACTTCGAACCGCGGTGGGTCGATTTCGACCCCGATGATTTCATCGATAAGACTGTACAGTTTGATAAGTCTCTCGATGCACTGATTGGGGAGGCAGAGAAAGATCCATCGATGATGAGCCGCCTGTGGGCCGTACAGCAACTAGGCGCACCAACTCTCGAATTTGGGGCAGCAACGCTCGCGAACAGCGACGCGCGCGTAGACGCACTTACGCAGGTGCTGGGCTCGGATGAGTTCTACGCTGTGCGCGCCGCTGCTGCGACGAGTCTTGGCAGTATCGGAACGGAGCGGGCCAAGGCCGTCCTGCTTTCAGCATTGCGCCAGTCGGATAGCCGCGTGCGAACGGCTGTGGTAGAAGCTTTAGCAGGTCTTGCGAGTAACGAAGCGGTATATGGAGCACTCGTCAACGCGTTGCACACTGATTCCAGCTACGCGGTGGAAGCCGCAGCGGCCAAGGGTTTGGGAAAGTCGGGCAAAGCGCAGGCCTTTGATGTCCTGCAGGCCGAGGTGCTGACCAAGCCCGAACGACATGTAATGCAAGGGACATTCGCAGGTTTAGTGGCGACACAAGACCCGAGAGCTGTGGAAGTCCTGCTTGCGCAAGCACAGCCTAGCGTTGCCGAACGGATCCGGCTAAGCGCTCTTACCGCACTAGAGAGCCTGAAAGAAGCTGTCACACCCAATCAGCTACAGGAACTGACGGAAGTGGTCCGCGCGGCCCTGCACGATCCTTTCTACTTTACACGGCAGGCCGGTGAAGAATTAGTCGGGGTTTTTAATCTGACTCAGTTCGAAGCAGACGTTCAAGCAGAAGCGCAAGGAGCGCCTATGGCTATGCAGCGTGATCCGGCAAAGCGGGTTCTCAAGCAATTGCATCATCAGCAATGAGCCAATAAACAAGGAGAACTTTTCAATTCTCAGAGTATGGCACGCAGAAAGGGTATTGAGATGCCGGAACAGTTGAATCGCACCTTAGCGGTATCCACTTGTTCAGTTCGGTCACCTGAACCAGGCGACTATGACAAAATGGCGGATTTGGCAGAACAACTCGGCTATCCATCTACAGTGCAACAGGTCCGAATACGGCTCGATGCAATGGCGAATTCGAGCCAGTATGCGGTCTATGTTGCTCAGCTTCCCGGGCGGCAAATTGGAGGATGGATCGGACTGTACGTGTTCCGTTCTGTCGAACAAGATAACTGCGCTGGGATCAGCGGATTAATTGTTGACCAGCAAGTCCGCGGTCGCGGAATCGGAAAGGCGTTACTCGAGGCCGCCGAAGAATGGGCACGAAGTCAAGGTTGCAGTGCAATCTCGGTACGTTCAAACGTTATGCGGGAGCGAGCGCATCGGTTCTACACGAACAACGGATACGCACATATCAAGACGCAAAAACTGTTGCACAAGCGTCTCTGATGATCCAGCGCTGAGATCATTTATTCCAAGGTCGCGACCCAGCAATGGGGGCTGGCTACTCGGTGAGGCGATGTTTCTCCAATCAAAGCCGCAGCCAGAGTTGCTTCCTACTTTCGCGCCGCTTCGATTTCGTTAACGATGCGATCGATGTGATAGACATTGCGCATGCCTTCCAGCAGACCGCGGCTGTCCACCGCTATGGAGCGATTTTTCACCGGGTCGTAGCCGTAGTTGCCGCCCAGGGAGAAAATGTTGCCGTCGAAGAGCAGGCCGACAATGTTGGCGTCCTTATCGATGACGGGGCTTCCGGAATTGCCGCCGGTGGTGTCGTTGGTGGTGGAGAGATTCATGGGTGCCGACAGATTCAGAGACGCTTTGGCCTTGAGCCAGCTTTCCGGCAGGTCGTAGGGCGGCGCTCCGGTCGCGCGATTGAACAGGCCTCCGATGTTGGTGTAAGGCTCGACGAACTTGCCCTCGGCGTCTTCGAAGCCTTTCACCGTGCCATAGGTTAGGCGCAGAGTAAAAGTTGCGTCCGGATCGATACTGGCCCCGTAAATCGCAAAGCGCGCTTTCGCAATCTTTTCGGCAGCGGCCAGTGTGGGAGCGTCCACACGCGCCTCGTAGTCTTTGCGCACGGCCAGCAGGTCGTCGTTAATCGAAGCCGCGAAGCGGATCATGGGATCGGTGGAGGAATCGACTGCGCTTTGGCCGCCATTGTACAGCCCTTCGCGAACCTTTACGTCCTCCAAATGCGTGCCGGTTACCAGCCGGTGGGCCAGTTGCTCGGGAGATTCCTTGCCCAGCATCTTGCGCACGAACGGGTCGTCGGCGCCCAGGTCGCGCCGAATCAGGGTCAGAACCAATGTGAGTTCGAGCTTCTCCAGATCCTTGTAAACCGGGACAGCGGCGGTTAATTGCTGCTGCACGTTGACCAGCGCCTTGTCCGAATACTCGGGCAGCCGTTCAAGGTTGGGCTTGGCGCGCTCGTTCGCCGCACGTACCAGCGCGACCGCATCCCCCAGCAAACCCGCCCGGAAAGCGCGGCTGGTCAATGCCATGTTGCGAACATAGAGCCGCGCACGCAGATGCTCAATTTTCGCGATATCGTCCCAGGCGGAAGCACAAGCAGCCAGCTTTGGATTGGCTGCGGTGGCTGCACGCAGCCGTTGCTCTTCCCGCGTTTTGGTGCCAACGAACTGCGGATCGAGCAGCGCCTGTTGCCGTCCGAAGTAAACCTTTAAACCGTTCTCCAGGAAAAATAACGCGTCATTGGCTTCGCGCGCCTGCTCCGGCCCGCGAGCCACGAACGCCTCCAGTTGCCCGCGCCACTCCGCCATTTCCGGGATCCTGAAGGGGTAAAGGGTGTCGCGCTCGAAGGCCAGCTGCGCGGTGGTCAATTCACGGAAGGTGCCGCCCGGGTTCCCGGAGACGAAAACCAGATCGCCGACTTTGGTTCCGTTCGCGCTCCAGTGCAGATAATCCCGGCTGGTTACAGGTTTGTCTCCCTCATAGGCTCGCACCAGTCCGATGTCGAAACCGAAGCGCGGGAAATTAAAGTTGTCGGGGTCGCCGCCGAATTGCGCGACCGAAAACTCCGGGGCAAACACCAGGCGCACGTCGTTGTAACGTTTGTAGCGATAGAGATCGTAGACTCCGCCGTGGTACACCGAAACCACATCGCAGCGCACGCTGGCATCTGATCCGCAGCTTTGTTCCAGCTCCGCGCGTTTTGCGTTCAGCGCTTTGTTGGCCGCGTCACCCGTCTTGCCGGTCAGCGCTTCCAGAATGTCTTTGGTGACGTCGCGAATCTCAACCAGCTGATCGAGTTCGAAGTCAGGGCATTTTTTTTCTTCGGCAGGCGTGGTTGCGGAAAAACCGTTCTCCTCAAAATTCTGTTGCGGGGTCGACAACTGTTCCACGCAGTCGACCACACAGTGGTGATTCGTCATCACCAGTCCCTGCGAAGAAATGAATGACGCCGAACAGCCGCTGGCGATGCGCAGCGACGACAGGCGCACGTGGTCAAGCCAGGCCTGCGCGGGCGTGAAGCCATACTTCGCGCCTACGGTCTTGGAGGGAAAATTATCGAACGTCCACATGCCCTCGTCGGTTCGGGCCGCCTGAGCGAACACCAAACACGCCAGCAGCATGGCCGCGGCCGCCGTCGCCGTCGCGCGCTTCGATTGCTTTGTCATGATCGCATCCTTTTGAAGCGGATATTGACCCGCCAAGTTACGCTCCTTCGCGATCCCGAACGCATGCTTCGTTTTCAACAAGAAGGCCGAGGTCTCGCAGCGCGAACTCGTCGTGCCCGAGATTATTTCCTTGCTTTCCATCTTGACCCTTAATTTGACTGCGCTATCAACTTGCCGACTTCCTCGCTGAGGCGAGTAGGGTTTACACACAACAACAAGTTGGGATCAACGCCTTCAAGCTGGTGCATCCAGAACGTGGGGCGCGGTGGTTGCGCTCCTTCCCATTTCACGCCTGGCTTGTAAACCAGATAGACGTCCCACGCGACTTGATGAATGTTGAGAGCATCTCCAAAGAGCTTGCCCAAATTCCGGGTGCCGTCCCATCCCTGTTTGATGCGAACGTCCCGAACGTTTTCGGCCTGTTGCGTTGCAATCGCCGCGTTGTCTCCATCGCGCATTGGCTCCCAGACGAGGATGGCTTGTAATTTGGGTGAGGGAAATTTCTTGAGGACTCGGCCTACGACCGCATGTCCAGACTGACAGCCGGGGCATGTCGGAGACAGAAGCGCGACCACTCGAACTTTTTCGCTGGAAGCGTTGAATTCCTTGCGCACGTCGTCGGTGCTGAGTGCAGTCATCGGAGCAGCTGATGTCGCAGGGAACTTGGGAGACTTCGCAGCCGAAGGATGACAACAGTCTTGACGGGCAGTCCGGGAGGCACGCGCCCAACCAACGCTCAGAAGCACTGCCGCGACAAGTAAAACCATATGGGGCTTTCGCATAATCACCTGCTTTCGCATAATCGACTCCTTCATCGAGCAGGGCTGTTCGTTCAGTGCTCTCTCCAGCGCCGGAGCAATTCGAAAGACTGGGCTGTTCCAATACGGCGTTGGTCCATCACTTCAGCGTGAGTGCGTCGCATAAAGAAATAGCGTCGCAGTCGCAGAGCTTGGCCAGTCGCACAACACATGCAGACGCCTCCAGGAACGGCGGCCTAGTCATGGTGGTCATTACTTATCTCTCTCGAAAAACGGTTGCGTCAGGCAACACAATTAAGCATGAGTTATGCCACCCCTGTTGTCTTGAATCCATTTGACTTGGCCAAGGAGGCGCACAACGGGCTATCCTTGCCTGTGGTGTTGCTTTCTAATGGTTGAACGTGTCGCCAACGATCAACAATGCCGCGGCGCCCAAGCTCCAGCGGCGGAAGGAAGTGGGCATTCGCATCGCGTTTGGCGACGATCGTAGCGATATACTCGGCTTGATCATCGGAGAGACTTGTCGGTTGGCGATTCTCGGTTCTGTGTTGGGATGCGCCGCAGCCTTCATCGCCGGTTGTCTCGCCACTCACACTGTATATCTCTCGCCATCGTTGGTATCGAGCGTGTCGCAGGAAAACTTGAGCCCCGCAGTATTCCTGTTTGGTTCACTCCTATTGTTTGCCGTAGCCATCTGCGCCAGTTACGCCCGCGCGCTGTCTGATATCGTTTCTGAGCATATGAGTCTACAAATTCGGGTCATGACCGCCACTGATTGGCCGGATGTGCGCGCGATCTAGGAGCAAGGCATCGCCACTGGCTTAGGCACGTTCGAGACAACGGCGCCTTCCTGGGAAGACTGGGATGCCGCGCGCTTGCCGCACTCTCGATTGATAGTCCGGGAGCAGGCGACCATCGGATGGGCGGCTCTGAGTTCCGTTTCAAAACGCCCACGCTATGGCGGTGTAGCAGAAATTGGCGTCTACGTCGCGGCATCAGCGCGAGGCCGCGGAGTCGGCCTGGCATTGCTACAAGCGCTCATTGAATCTTCCGAGGTGCATGGCATTTGGACCTTGCAGGGCGCCACGATCGCGGAAAACACCGCCAGTCTCGCGCTGCGGGCCAAGTGTGGCTTCCGCGTTATCGGGCACCGTGGCGTGGAATCCTTCACTGCCTCTGGAACAGCAGGACGACTGGCCCACCCATGCCGCTTTTATGAACGCACTCCACGCAGAAGGCTTTGTGCTTCTCGGCGGGCCGCTCGAAGGTACATCGGACGTCTTGCTGATTACTCGATCGAACGATGCGAACGAAATCTGCGCCCGTCTCTCCGCCGATTCATGGTCGAGCAAGGAACTCCTTCGCATCGAACAGATTGTCCCCTGGACACTTCGTCTCGGCTCTCTCGGCTAACTGGACATGGCCGATTAGCGCTGCCAGCTCAACCGGTCGATGCAACACCATCTGAATCAGCACTCGCGAACGACTCTTAGCCATTGAGGCCCTCTTAGTGGATTTCGGCCTAGTCTTGCTGTGTATACGATCCAAAACGCTTGTATAAGAACTGGTGCAGAATGAAGAACGTTTACTACGTAACTTGGTTTCGAAACCGGAATATTTGCGAGAAAATGCAAGGACCGTCTGAATTTCTTTAAGGTGTCAATATCACCAACGGTATTTCTATAAAGGATCTCTTCCTGATCCTCTGATTTGCTCTTATGGATTCGTTGACCGTAGCATCACCGAAATGTCATGTATGCAACCTCTACCATCATGCCATACGATTGGCTTATGCAACCTGTCAGTGAAGGACTCGCAGAACATTTCAAAGCCACGCAGCCGCACACTAGGCTCGATCTCGGACGCATTCTGAAAGCGAGAGCAGAGATTTCACAGGTGTTTCGAGACACGCCACAATTCGACTGTCCCGCTCTTGGAGACGTGCTGGGCTGCGAACTCGTCATCAAACTTGAGACGGCAAACCCGATTGGATGCTTCAAGGGTCGTGGGACCGAGGTCCTGGTGTCACGTCTCGTAAGAAGCCCGGGTCCCAAGATCGCGGTCTGCGCCAGCGCCGGCAATCTCGGGCAGGCGCTCGCCTATAGCGGCCGGGTACGCGGTATCGGCGTGACAGTGATCGCAGGTACAAGCGCCAATGCTGCGAAGATCGATCGAATTCGTCGGCTAGGCGCGGCAGTCGAACTGGTCGAGGGAGACATCGAGAATGCACGTGAGCGTGCCCGAGAGATCGCGGCCCACGGCAATGCGTTTCTCGTGGAGGACAGCGAAAACCTCGACACCTGTGAAGGCGCGGGCACCATCGGCCTTGAGCTCCTCGAGGGGTTCGATCGCATCGATACAATTCTGCTTGCGCTTGGCGGAGGCGCTCTGGCCACGGGTGTGGGCCATGTCTTCAAGACCTTGTCGCCGGCGACGGAAGTCGTATGCGTCCAACCAAGAGGTGCGCCCGCGATGGCCATGTCCTGGCGAGCAAGATCGATCGTAACCGCAGACCGCACCGATACCATCGCCGACGGCGTCGCGGGCCGATTTCCCATTCCGGCGGTTCTCGGCGACCTGCTGGCGATCGCAGACCACGTCCCGCTTGTCGAAGAGGAGAGCATCGTAGCGGGTATGCGAATGCTCTATCGGCACGCTGCCCTCGTCGTGGAACCTTCGGCCGCCCTCGGCGTCGCGGCAATCCTGGAAGACCCCTTGCGTTACCGCGGCAAGCGCGTGGCCGCGGTGATCTGCGGTTCGAATGTCCTGTCCGATTCATTCAGCGCGTGGATGCGCGTATAGGTGCAAGGGTTCATCGGTGCACAATCACTCCCATGTCTGGCCATCTGGACTCGTGGGATTTGGGAACTGGCGCGATTGACGATACCTCAGGTATTGGCGTTGCCATGGATGTACTGCGCCTGATACGAGAAATAAATCCCCGACCGGCACGGACGATTCGGTTCGTTGCCTGGATGGACGAAGAAAATGGTGTTGCCGGCGGCCGCACCTGCGCAGACGATCATAAATCCGAGTTGGCAGATCACATAGCTGCTGTCGAGCTCGAGTACGGCGACGGGCGACCACTTGGCCTGAAAGTTAGTGCAGGTTCCGACCGATTGGCGTCTCTCGCCGAACTTCTGCACGCAATTGGTGATGGGGTGGGAGGAGTAGTGATCGTCGACGCAAGCCCGGGGGTAGACTTGACCGCCATGAACCAAGCAGGTGTCCCAGCAATTGCCCCGTTGCAAGATACTCGCCACTACTTCGAGTTTCATCACACGGCGGCCGACACTTTCGACAAAGTGCGTGTTCATGAACTACGCCAAAACCTTGAGGTCATTTCCGCACTCGTATATGTACCAGCACAAGAAGCGCTGTCGAAGTGACCATGGTCGCTGATTTCCAAGAGTTCATGAATGTCCACCGAACGGCGCACATCTTATATTTGCAAGCATGGAGAGGGTTAAATAGGTCTATGATTGCCCGGCCTGAATCGACAGTGTCGAGATCCATGCAAGAAGTCGCAGCGGACAACGCCCGAATAAGCCTCACTTCCGACTTGCTCGGACATAACCCTCCATATCTCTTTGCCATTGGCGTAGGTAGGGATATGGAAGCGCGGTATTTCTCCGGCGAGATTTGCACCAGAGCGGAGCGTAATCCACTAAGCGCACATGGCGCGGGTGAATCTCTGTCTGGCGAAGAACGCAGTCAAGCCAGCCTTCTTCATTCGCCCTCGATAGAACATGATCCCTGCCCCAATTGAACAAGCGTTGCCAACTCCTCGATTTGCCTTCATTAGCGACTGAAACCTCTTCACTCACAAATTCGAGCAAACTGGGAGAATCTTGACCCAATTCGAGAGTAACGTTAGCCGGCAGTTGGGTCGTAGGCGCCTGGAAGAGTGGGCGTAACCAGTAAGCGAGTACCTCGAAGTCGATAAAATTCTCAGCGGCCTTCGCCACCACGGAACAGCTGGCATCGCCCTGGAGATTAAAATTCAAGGCTGAGCGTTTCCACTGCTCGAAGGCCGGAACCGAGGGTGGCACTCTTTTCTTCCATTCGCTTTCGCAATTCTCCCAATACGCCCAGTATCCCTGGGATCGCGTGTCTCGGAATCCATAGAACACGAGCGAATCAAGCCACCCCTCCTGTTTTGCAAATCCGAAAGCTTGATTGTGAATCCATGAAAGCAGTTCGGGTCCCAAGAGTCCTGGCTTGTTTGGGCGATCCAGTTCTTCCACAAAGCCCGGGCAACGTTTTCGCAGAGTTGCTTTGAGCCAGGAAGGAGCACCGCCTTCCAATTCAGCAATGGCACGGACCCAAAGTGCGAAGGCCTGCCACCGGATGTATTTCTCGTATGCCTTGTGGAAGCGATCCCAGGGAACCTGCATCAGTTGTCGGCGGGCTCGCCGACTGGCAAGGTGCCCGACTCTTCTTTCAAGCTTGGTAAATTTCGCTGTCTTCATTTGATGATTTGCACTTTGCACCGACTACTCGGGAAAGCGGGCAACGAACGGCGTGAGCTTCCCGAGGCTACAGAGAATCGATTACAGGTTCAAGTGGGTCAAAGAGAGCGCGCTGGGGCGAAACTCGTGCCTTGAGGACTCATCTGGACCACTGCACGCCCGCCTCTGTTGTCTAGAAAGCTTGGCACAAGAACAGGGTCGCATTGTGTATTACGTGCATCAGAGCCGATGCCGCGATAGATCTGGATCTAACTCGGATCCATCCAAACGCAGTCCCCGTCGCCACGAAGCAAGGCCACTGCACGAACGTGCCGATCGGGTGGAGTGTGGCGAAAAGTGCAGCCGAAGCTGCGATCCCGATAGTCGGTTCGGTAGTGCGGGCAATGACCGGAAGCAAGCAGCCACGGAAAAACGATTCTTCGATAACTGGTCCGAGCAACCCGTCGAGTAGAATCAGATTCCACAAGTGGATCACGTGAGTGGTCGGAGTCGTTGCATGGGCAATGATGTCGCCGCCAATTCCAAGGCCGATTCCGCCCACCAAGGCGGCAACAAGATGAATTCGAGAGGGCCAACTCCATCCCAGACGTTTCCAAGCGGCGCGCCCGTGCCGGAGTCGAATGATTGCGTACAACGAGCCGATGAGAAACAAGGAAATTGTAAGCTGGAAAGGAAGAGTCGGATTGTCGAGTCTGGTTTGACTGAGCACATGAAGATGAACTCCAATGCGGAACATCATGGCTAGGAAAAAGACAAAAACGAAAAACAACCCGATATCCGCGTTACTCAAAGCGGCGCTTCCTTCGAGCGTAGACGGAAGCCTCCGGCGGGGGCGCACTTCGACGCTAGCGTTCGCTTGTTCAGAACCGCTTCCCCTTCGGTTTCTGCAGCAGGGTCGCGGCCCGCGAATGAAAGTCCACTACTTTCCTTGTGTTGGCTCTCATATCAGGAATCTCGTTTGGGGGAACCTGTCACCCGAAGGTGCTGAAACTCCGGGACGACCTCGAAAGGGTTGGCTGGTGTGCAAACCGGCTCTGCGACTTGGTCGATTCGCTCGGTGGAAGCGTTGCCAAGAAACTGCGCTCCGATTCGGATGTGCGTGATTCGGGTCGGGTCAAGTCCCATCAGCCTCGCGCACGTGGCATCCGCCGCCACGGGGTCGTCGGCCAGGACAATTCGGTTGAGCTGCCGCGGATGTCCATTCAGGGGTCCATTTCCTTCCATTGCCACAATCGCATCGGCAATAACGAAGTGAACCGGCACCGTAGCGCAGACGTCGAGTATGCTTTCCTGAATTCCTTTCCAATGAAGAATGTTCTTTGGCCAGCCGTACTTCGCTCCGGGCACAACTCCGAACATGTTTTTCATGCTGAGGGTGACGCCCGACCAGTGATGCGTCTTCACTTTGGGCATGGAAACAACGAAATCGGCCCCCAGCGCCGTCCGTGGTAACCACAAATGCTTCATGCCCGTGTAACTTGCGAGCAGGGACGTCATAACCAGCTCGTCGCGGTTTAGGTCAACAAAAGGAACTCTCTGTTGGCGCAGTTCTTCGGCAAAGCCGCTCTCGAGTAGAACTAACTCCGTGTCTCTCTGGTGGCCAGGTCCTTCGCCCATGAGCACGCTCTTCACACCGAGTCTTCGAAAGCACTCGGCAGCAGCCGAAACGAGGAGAGGATGCGTGTTGATTTGGTTTCCGGGGATGAAATCGACGAGGTTGGGTTTCAGGAGGACGGTCTTTCCGCGGACGTCTAGCTGGAACAGATCCAAGCCAGAGCGAAGAATTTGCTCCAAGTCATGCGAGTAAGATTCGGCGCGGAGGATAGCCACTCGAGAACGCGGTTGTTTCCGGATGACGTGGTACTTGCGTTTCTCTAACAGCGCCGTTGTTGCTGCTCCAACTGTGAGTCCGAGCGAACCTGCGAGAAAGGCCCGTCGGTCGACTTTCATGAGTTCACTCCGAATGTGCTTGGCCTGTGGGAACGGCCGAGCGCCAGTGAAGCGACGGCGAGCGTCGCACAATCGTTTGCCTCAGCGGGATCAACAACAGAACAAAGGCGGTCGGTCAACAGTTTCGTGGGTCGCACAAACGCGTCGAGGGCGAGGAGAGCCCAGGCAAGACTCCACGGGGCGAAGCATGTCTCGGCCCGCCGTTCAAGCCAGTCAAGACTCGCAGCTATGAAATCGTTCGGAGGTTCACCCAGTACGGAGAGCAGAGCCAAGGCTGTTGTATCGGCATGGGGAGCGAGGGGAAATCCGTAGACGACTCCGTTGCCAGCGTTCCATCCTCCCCCGGGGCATATTCGGTCGTACAACATCTCCACTCCGCGCCGGACACGAAGATGTACGAGGTCCTGTTGTGAAATGCCACGGGAATACTTCAAGGCGAGGATTGAATAGGCAGTCGGCACTACCCAACTCACTGTCTCCGGCATCCAAGGCCAGCCAAACTTGTCAGGATCAAAACGGACGTGACGATCGCTGGTACGGAACTTCCATTTCCATAGCCAATGTGACTCCCATCCTCGGGACTCCATCAGCCACTGGATCGCTCGGTCGGTCACCATCCCTTGGGCACAACAGCGGTTGAGAGCATAGAGAGCCAGCCCCGTAAGTCCAGACCCTCCCGCGTCGTCACCGCTGAAGGCTGGCCAACTGCCATTTGCATTCTGAGTGCGAAGGAGAAATCGGGTAGCCGCGTCCCGTTCGCGAACCGAATTGGACGGCAATGCCAAGAGGGCCAAGGCCGTGGGTTCGAGGGCCGATTGCGTCGTATCAGGGGTGAAAGGCCAACCACCCTCAGGCAGTTGGCGGTCGATGAGTTCCTGAACGCAAGCGTGATTCAGCTGTTGAGCGTCGCGCACGCGTTGGGTTCTAGGGCAGAACTACCAGATTGTCAAATCTCCTGAAAGGGCGCGGAGAGAAACAATCGAGAAAGTTAGCCATAAAGTATGAGATTGCCAAGAAATCGGTGGCGGTTCGCAGTGGAGTACAAGCGGAGCCGAACTTCACTGTCGAGTTTCAGGCAGGGGCCGACAGTTGAGTGTGAATCGCAAGTCCGTGCCGCGGTTAGCCATGAAATATGCGATTGGTGAAGTCCTTTTCCTCAGAGTGCGATTTGGAATGGCCTTGCGCCTGCGCGCGTTCAAGCCTTACACGGGAGTGGAAAGCCCCAGCGAAGTTAGCCATGAAGTGTGCAATCGGTGAAAATTGTTTTGACGTTCTTAGCGCATGTGCGTTCGGCTCGTGTGCTGCGAGGCAGCGTCTGTCACAAGATCTTTCCAGGGCCCGTGCGGAGGGACCATGATCGAAGTTAGCCATGAAAGATTCAATTGGCTAAAAAATTTCGTAAGTAGCGGGAGGGCCTCGCCCGAGGATCTCTGAGGAACCTTCCTTAAGGCGCCTATCACTATTGTTCCAACGGAGTTGAGCTTCCAGGCAAGGGTAATAGGCCCTCCGGTTCTGGGCTCAGCACAAAATCGAAGGAACTTGGTATGTCCTCACAGCCCGCGCAGGTGGCGCATGTCGGCCGGATGCATGTCCGAAGGTTCTGCGGTATGTTCCGCCTCCGCAGCGGAGGTGAGAACCGTGTTTCGATCAGCCGGGGAACTCGCGGAAGGGCTCCGTGACGCACGCTACGTGATCGATCCCGTCACGCTTCAGGTGGTTTACCTGGCCGCGAAGATGCAAAAGCCACTGCTTGTGGAAGGTCCCCCTGGGTGTGGAAAAACAGAGCTTGCCTATGCGGTTGCAGCTGCCGCCGATACCACCGTGGAGCGCCTGCAATGCTACGAAGGAATCACGGAAGAGAAGGCCATCGGCAAGTTTGATGAGTCCTTACAGCGGCTCTTTCTGGAGACGCAAAAGAACTTCTTGGGCCAGGACTGGGATGGAATTCGAAACCGGCTGCACTCTCTCGATTTCTTCGTAGAAGGTCCGTTGTTGCGGGCGCTCCGGCATGAGTGCAAGCCTTGCGTGTTGTTGATCGACGAGCTCGACAAAGTGGACCACGCCTTTGAGGCACTACTTCTCGAGATCTTGAGCGCATGGCAGATCACCGTTCCTAAGCTGGGGACGATCAAGGCCGAGATCGAAACAGTTCCTTTCGTCGTTTTGAGCTCAAACGAGGAGCGGCGCTTGGGCGACCCGTTGCGCCGGAGATGTCTGTATTTGCGTTTCGACTATCCCGCGGTCGAGCGGGAAGTCGAGATCCTGGCGGTACGCAGCGCAAACCAGGACGCGATGCTACTCGATCAAATGGCTGGTCTAGCACACGCGCTACGCGGCTGGAACATGGAAAAACCGCCGTCGATCGCCGAAATGCTGGACCTGGCGCAGGCACTTCAAATCCTGGGTCTCAAAGAGATCATGCCGGAGCACAGAGACATTCTCTTGCCGATGCTGGCCAAGACAGAGGGAGATCGAGGAAGACTTCTGCTTCGCGAGGGCTTCGAGGGCCTCATCGTGGATTCGAAGATCTACAGAGACAAGCTCAATCGAACGAGCACTACAGCTTGTGCGGTGACATGAGAATTGGACCGATGACGAGGTTTGCAAAGGCGTTTGTTTTCCTAGTTCTGTTCACAGCGCCTGTGACTTGGGGTGCGGAGCCAACACGGGCGCGGGAATTCTCCGCGCGATGTGCGGCGTACTACGCGTCGGCCTTCGAGGTCCCTGTAGAACTTGTGGATGCAGTCATCCAGGCAGAGTCGGGCTGGAATCCTCACGCCGTTTCAAAGAAGGGAGCGGCAGGGCTTATGCAGCTAATGCCTGAGACCGCGATCCGGTTCGGAGTCCGAGACCGATTCGACATCGAAGAGAACATTCGGGGCGGAGTTGCTTACCTGGCTTGGTTGATCCGCCTGTTCAAGGGCGATCTACGACTTGCTGTTGCCGCCTACCAAGTGGGTGAGTCACAGATCCTTTCGCGGGGCCTAGCATACTCTTCTCGGGAAGTTTTTGACTACGTGAGTCGTGTGGCGCAGTTGTACCGCGCCATGCGGCGCGAGACTGCGCGGAGGCGCGCAACCCACAGCTCCGCGACGAGACCTTGAGGTGGAAAATGAGAGTATTTCGTGGACTTTGCCTTTTGTGTTTTTCTTTTGGGACCGGTGTGGCGTTGGCACAGATCCCCCACGTCGAGCCACAAATTCTCACCAATGCAGACCTCGGGGGGAAAGTCGCGATGGTCGAAGTGGCGGCCCGGTTTGTCACCGCAATTCGTTTGCCTGAGGCTGTCAACTCCGTCGTCGTTGGGGATCCATCCGAATTCCAGGTGGAGCACTCGGAACAGGAGCCCAGACTTGTTTTCGTCAAAGCAATCTCGACAAAGCCGACCGAGACAAATCTGCTGATCTCAACGACCAGCGGACGACAGGTCAGCCTGTTATTGGTAAATCGAGGAGAAATTGCATCGGGTCGGCGTCGCGTGGACTTCTTGCTGAGGTACGAGCCCGCCGACGGATTTTTCGTTGCGCCTTCAGGCTTTCCTTTCGCACTGGTCGGAGAAACCGTTTCCCTGAAGAAAGCTGAGCAGGTTTCAGCAAACGCGACGCAGAGGCTTCCGAAACCTGCCGTAGGCGCGAACCTGGGTACCGTAGGAGAACGCCCGGCAAGTCAGGGCGATGCCCCGCGGAGTGTTGTCAGTAGCGATGGCCTGGACAAGCTCCTTGAACAGCAAGAAAACGTTCCGTTGCCAGTGCTTTACGGCGAGAACGTCCATGAAGAATCCGTCGATGGAAACCGGGTTCGCACTGGCGTCAGTCGCGTGATCGACGGAGGTGAAGAAGTTGTCGTCTTGTTCTCGGTCGTGAATTCGACCAAACGCGCGATCTTGTTGATGCCGCCCCAAGTGCAACTGGGGGGAAGAACAAACTCGGGAAAACTCATACGCCACAAAAAATGGTCGACGGCGGA
>Ga0209648_10000076_pt1 | contig 62385 bp, 51 predicted proteins | sample GraSoi2013_115cm_FD_185830 | JGI IMG/M metagenome (GOLD analysis project Ga0209648, IMG submission 185830) | Grasslands soil microbial communities from the Angelo Coastal Reserve, California, USA - Sample 9_17_2013_115cm (SPAdes) (version 2) | ecosystem: Environmental > Terrestrial > Soil >... | reverse complement strand
GCCAACTGGGGTGGTAATCACATCCAATAAGCATCATCGAAGGCTCCTTCCTACCGAATTTGCTTCGGTCCTCCAACCAGAAGCATACTCGGCTACCGAACGGAGCCTTCGCTCTTATCCAATCAACTCTTCTGCGCTTTTTGCAGAAGGGTGGGGCTGCCTTTCGCTAGCCTCTTGGTCTCATGAATTTGTGTCGCGTCCCCAGCGCAGCTCAGCAGCGTGCGGCGCCGTTTGGGTTTAAGGGTGCCGGCGTTGACTTTCCCCGCTAACCCGGCGCCGCCCGCATTGAAACGACGGGTGGAGCACCCTTGACGCGAGGAGACGCTCTTGGGTGCCGCATCCCTTTGGGGTTTGCCTCACCAAAGGATGCGGGTTTTGACTTTTCTTTGCTTGTCTGTGCCCGCATTCTGCGTTTGCGTTTACACCACTTGACGTGCGATGTTCGACGCCGCTTCGTCCCGGAGAGGAGCCCTCGCCGGCATCGACACCCTCTCTGAGTAAGGCCGCCCGCATTGAAACGCAATCGATCCCAGGCGCACTACCTGCTAGTGGTTCGACGTGCGGAATCAACCATGAGTCCAGAGGATGCCATAGACCGAATTCTTGAGCTTTCAGCCGAGGCTCAAACGAGGAGACGCGAAGCCCCCGAGAACTCCTCGGCGTTTCACAAATTGACGGGAGCGGTATTAGCCTACGGCCAGGCACTGGACCTTCTCACAAAACTTCGCAGGGAGCCCTTCTGGAAGCAAGGGAGCCCGGGAGCTGCAGTGACCGCACTCGGCTATTCCTCTCTCCCTTCAAGTTCCTGAGCGCCGTGCCCCGGCACCGCCTTGGGCCTAAGTACGCCGGCGTTGATTTTTCCCCGCTAACCCCGCGCCGCCTACATTCGGCGGCTCCCGAACCCATACACACATGCCCAGTGAGTTTTACCCCTTTGTTTTCTTCGCTTTGCAAAATCATTCGAAAGCCGTCGCAACTCATTCTATTTACATACTTTATTTGTTAGTTGACAATTTAAGTATTTTATCGTAGTGTGGGTCGTGATTTTCAGCATCGATCCCCGCCAAGCCACCCAGTGCCGTCACGTGATGCGATTCTTGCATCCCGAACGGTTCTACGGGACGAAAATCCCGTCACCGCAACTCCTTTTATTTCCCTCACTTACAAACCGTGACGCCCGTAAGTCCTTTAGACCTCTGCCCCTTCGCGCGATTTCTGCGCGAAGAATCCGCTCTTACGAAAACTGCCGGGTCACCCTTCTCAACCCGAAACTTTTCTCTCCCTCCAGGCCGACTGTAAATCCTTTAGCTGCAACACTTATGGGTCTCCCCGCAAGTGTTGCAAACAAAAGACTTACTGTTAAAGCTAACTTCTTTAGATGCAACACTTATGCAAAATACGGGGAGGGGTGCTGGTTATTGTTAACCAGATTTCCGATGAGAAACACTGCCCAACCTGCCGTTTCCGTCGCTACCTCCTTACTTCGTTGCTTCATTACCTCCAGCGTCCAGCTTCCGCACCAAATACGGAATAATCACCTGCCGGAAAATCACCGGATCGGGCCAAACTTTCACCTGCCTTCCCAGATGCCCGCCCTGCGGATTGATCCACGCCTCTTTCGGCACGTCACCGTTGCTCAGGATCAAGTACGCGTCGGATACCGGAACCTGCGTATCCAGGGCTCCCGTTACGATCAACATCGGCGCGGTTGGCTTTCCGAGGAGCTGCTGGTCCACCAGGGACAATTTGGGAAACCTGGCCACCATGTCGTCCACGTTGTTGACCCCTTCGATGACGGACATAAACGCTGGCGCATGGTCGAACAAGTACTCCCTGTTCCCAAACATGGTGTTAAGCATGTAGTCCTTCTGAAAGAAGAGATGCGCCGCCGGCGACTGCGCGCTCACGGCCTTCAAGCGCGCCCGCTCAACGATGGCCAGCTTCGTTCCCCAGTAGCCACCCCAACTGACGCCGTGAACGGCAATTCTCGTCTTATCCACTTCTGGCCTGGTTTGCAGATAGTCCAGCACGCGCGAAAACATGCGGTCCGCTGTCGGGCTTACTTTGATCGGTGCCTGCCCGGTGCCGGGTCCATCGACCGCGAAAAACCCGATGCCGTACGGCAAGATGGCGCTAAAGTTTTCGGACAGATCTTCCTTGCGGCTGTCCAAGCCGCTGATCGCCAGCACGAGCGGGACTGGGCCTTGCGCATTTTTCGGCAGCCGCATGTAGCCGATGATCTCGGAGCCTTCAAACGGGATGTGAACGGTCTCCAAGGGCGGGTCCCAGAAACGTGCGTGAGCACGGAATGCCTCGAGCGCTTTGGCATAGGCGCGCTGCTTCCCGGGAGAAGCCGGCACCGGCCATCGCCCGAACGAATATAGGCGCCACGCACGGATGTAATCCGCGTTGGCTTTGGCGGGATCGCTCTTCTCCAGCGATTTTGCTTCCGCCATGTAGCGGTCGGCGACAGCGATGAATGCAGCCGCCCATTCGTCTTTGTCTGTGGTTTTTATGGAAGCGAAAGTCTCGCGGAGATCCGCGGGATCGAGGCCGATCAGCGGATACATTCCGTTTTCCGCGCGCTTGATCGCTTCCGTTTTGATTTCTTCGAGCGTGCGCTCTCTTTGTTGCTGCGCCGCTATCACGCTTGCGAGCGGGAGCGCAAGAAGTATCAGGAACAGCAAGAAACTGATACGGTAAAGCCGCGTTATAGAGATCATTCACTTTGCCCCTTTCAACTTCGCCAGCGCCGCGTCGTAGTACGAAGGGTCGTAATATTTTTCCGGCGCAGGCGGATGGCCATTCCATTGCCCTTCCACCTCGGCCCGCAGCTTCAACACGTTCTTGAATCCGTCGAGATCGAACCGCGCATCCGCCGCAAACCCACCCGTATGATTTATGCTGGATTCATACCACTTCGTCGCTACTTCCGCGCAGGATGGGATTCCTTCACACATCAGTTCAATCACTTGCTGTTTGTTGACTGGCGCCATCAACCAGCGCTGCGCCTCGATGATCGCCGCGAGGAAAGCAACCAACGAGGTTGCATGCTCCTTGGCCCATTGCCGCTGCGTGAAGTAGCCAGTGGCCTGATAAGCCCCAATCGATTCTTGCACTGAGGACAGGCTAACGAACCCTTCGCGCTCGGCCACAATCGATGTCGGCGGACCGAGCATTGCGCCCGCGTACTCTTTGTGCTCGCGCATGGCGATGAGACGCTGCGGAGTGGAGCCGACCGGCCTCAACGTGTATTCATCCTTCTTCAAGCCGTTCAGAGACAGAATTTTGATCAGTTGCAGCGCGTAAGCCGTGTTCACCGCATCCACGATCAAAGTTTTTCCGCGCAAATCCTTGATCGATTTGATTTCCGGCTGCACGATCAGTTCGTTCTGCGAACCTTCGCCACCCATGACGATGATCACGTCCTGATGCGCCAGCTCGACCATGGCGACGGCATTGTCCACTGCCAGGTAAGCAAGCGCGCCGTTGCCTGCCGCGAGTTCGGAACGCAGCTCCTCCGAGTTGGCCTTGTTCGCCGTTTCCACTTCGATTCCATATTTCGCGAGCAGCCCTTGTTTTTTCGCCACGATAATTTGCAATGGCCGCCCGAGAAGCGTCAGCACTTTGATCTTTTGCGGATTCGGGACCTGCGCGCCAGCCAACATCTGCGTGCCAAGTAAGAAAAGAGCCCCAGTCCCGACCATGCAGCGAACGGAGCGCGAGAATTTCACAGGCCCTCCCGGGGTGGCATCGACACCAGTTTCTCATTCAAAAATGGTAGGACCGCTGTACCACTGGGGAAGGAAATGTGTCAAGAAATTTCTCGTATGAGAAAGAGAAAATTGCAGTTAGTTTTTCCAGAAGAAAGTCTAGTGGGGTATAGTGGTCCAACCAAAATCGAAGAAATGGTTTCCAAGGTCGAGCCGCAGATTGTCGTCCATTCCATCGATAGGGCGGGAGCATAGACTCGCTTACAATAAGCGGGCCGCCAGTCTATCCGATCGAAGTAGCTGAGAATCGCGAGGAGAAGAAAAATGGCGATCGCAACCATCAACCCAGCCACCGGAAAAGTGGAGAAAACATTCGAACCGCTGTCCGACGCGCAAATTGAGGTGAAGCTGCAGACGGCGGCGGACACGTTTGGGAGATACCGGCACGTGCCCTTTGCCGAGCGCGCTCGAATGATGGTGAAGGCCGCGGAGATCCTGGAAAAAGAGAAGGAGAGCTTCGGGCGGGTGATGACGACGGAGATGGGGAAAACTTTCCGGTCGGCTGTCGATGAAGCGGCGAAATGCGCCTGGGCGTGCAGGTATTACGCGGAGAATGCGGAGAAATTTCTAGCGGACGAAATCGTGGAAACGACCGCGAGCCGCAGTTACATCCGGTACCAGCCGCTGGGCCCGGTGCTGGCGGTGATGCCGTGGAATTTTCCGTTCTGGCAAGTGCTGCGATTCGCAGCGCCGGCGTTGATGGCGGGAAATGTTGGGCTCTTGAAGCATGCCTCGATTGTTCCGCAATCGGCACTGCTGATTGAAGATCTGTTTCGCAAAGCAGGCTTTGCAACGGGATGTTTCCAGACGCTGCTGATCGGCTCGAACAAAGTGGATCGCGTGCTGGGCGATCCTCGGGTAATGGCTGCCACGTTGACAGGAAGCGAGGGAGCGGGAATTGAAGTAGGCGTCGGCGCAGCGAAGAGAATCAAGAAAGTGGTGTTGGAACTGGGCGGAAGCGATCCATTTATTGTGATGCCGAGCGCGAACCTGGAAGTGGCGACGGCAACAGCGGTAAAAGCCCGGATTTTCAATAATGGACAGTCGTGTATCGCAGCGAAACGGTTTGTTGTTGCCGAAGCAATAGCGGACAAATTCGAGAAGTTATTCGCGGAGAAAATGGCGGCACTGAAGGTGGGTGATCCGTTCGATGAAAAGACGGAACTCGGGCCGCTCTCGACGGCGGATGGATTGGCTGACCTGGACCGCGATGTGAAGAAAACGATCGAGGCGGGCGCGAAAGTTCTGACCGGAGGCAAACCGCTGGATCGTCCGGGGAACTTTTATGCTCCCACGGTGCTGACGAATATTCCGAATGGTTCGCCGGCGCACAAAGAAGAGCTGTTTGGGCCAGTGGCGAGCGTGTTCCGGGCAAAGGACTTGGATGATGCGATTCGCATCGCCAACGACAGCCGGTTCGGACTTGGCGCCAGCGCCTGGACCAACGACAAGAATGAGCGCGAACGATTCATCAATGATCTGGAATCGGGGATGGTGTTCATCAACCGAATGGTAGCTTCCGATCCGCGGATCCCGTTCGGGGGAGTGAAATGGTCGGGGCATGGGCGGGAGTTAGGAGCCCATGGAATACGGGAGTTCACCAACATCAAGACGGTATGGATTGAAGAGGCTTCCTAGCTTGTTGCGGAGCGGAGGCGGCAGTGGTAGATTGGTCCGACAACTCGACCAGATTCTGACGAATCCCACGTCAACCAACTGGACATTAGGCGAGTTCTCTTTGGTACGGCGGTCGTACCAAAGGGCGAAATGACTTCTTTTCGGGGAGGATGTCATGTACAAGATCGTGCGTTCCTCTCGCCTCTACGAGCAGATTGTGCAGCAAGTCGAAGAATCCATCCACAAGGGCGGGATGAAGCCTGGGGACCAACTTCCCCCCGAACGGGAACTAGCCCAACAATTTGGCGTTAGCCGGACGGCGGTTCGGGAAGCGGTGAAGGCGCTGCGCGAAAAAGGGTTGGTGGAAGCCTACCACGGACGAGGAACTTTTATAACGGACGGAACCTCGTATTCCATGAGGCAATCGCTCGACCGGATGCTTAAAGTGGGGCAGGGAGAGGGATCCGGTTTTTTGGCAGAAGTTCGAGAAATCCTTGAGCCGGAGATCGCGGCAATGGCGGCAACGCGCTCCGACGCGGAAGACCTGGCATCCATGCGCGAACAGGTCGGGATCATGGACCAAGCGCGGAAAGATCCTGACGCGTTCATTGAGGCGGATCTGGATTTTCATCTGGCGCTGGCGGAAGCGGCGGCAAATCCCATCATACTTTCGCTGATTGATTCCATTGTGGGGCTTCTGCGCGAGCAGCGGATGGGAATTTTTCAGGTAGAAGGCGGTCCGGACCGAGGGCAGTATCACCACAAAAGGATCTTGGAGGCAATCGTACACAAAGATCCGGTAGGAGCGCGGGAAGCGATGAAGGCGCATTTGCGTCAAGTGCGCGAGGACTCACAACGGGCGCCGAGCGGGTAGGAAGGTTGAGAAAGTTTTCGGTCGCAAATATGGAGCATTTACCCGGAGAAGAAAGCTTCATGGCGAATCTGGGATTTGTCGGGCTGGGCGTGATGGGCAGCGAAATGGTGAACCGGCTGCTCGGCAAGGGCCACAGCGTTACGGGGTACAACCGCACGCGTTCGAAAGCGGAGTGGCTCGTCAAGAAGGGGATGAAGTGGGCGGACTCGCCGCGGGCGGTGGTGACGGCGTCGGACTTTGCATTTTCAATGGTGACAAATTCCGCAGCGCTTGGCGCGGTGATGAACGGCCCGGACGGAATGCTGGCGGGAGTCACGCCGGGCAAGATTTTTGTGGACATGAGCACCGTTAGCCCGGCATACAGCAGGGAAGTCGCGGGCAAGATGCGCGAAAAGGGCGGGGACATGGTGGACTCGCCGGTTTCCGGGAGCGTGATCACGCTGCAAGAAGGAAAACTCTCCGTGATGGTGGGCGGGCGAAAAGAGACCTTTGAGAAAGTGAAGCCGCTCTTGCTGGATATCGGGCCAAAAGTGACGCATGTAGGAGACAACGGCCTGGCATTAGTGATGAAAATCGGGACGAACCTTAGCCTGGCGGTGCAGATGCTGGCGTTTTGCGAGGGAGTCTTGCTGGCGGAGAAGAGCGGGATCACGCGGGAAACCGCAGTCGATGTGCTGACGCACAGCGTGATTGCGTCGCCGATGGTGCAGTATCGCGGGCCATTTATTTTGAAGAAGCCGGAAGAAGCGTGGTTCAACGTCAACATGATGCAGAAAGACATGAATCTGGCGCTAGAGCTGGGCCGGCAACTGGAGGTGCCGATGCCGACGACGGCGATTACGAACGAATTTCTGACCGCGGCGCGGGGAATGGGACTGGTGGAGAAGGATTTTGCGGTGGTGTTTGATGTTCTGGCGCAAATGTCCGGAGTGAAGCCATGACACTGGCAACGGATCAATCCAAGACCAAAGTAGAACCGAAAACCGAGCACTGGATGCGGATGTACCGGCGGATGGTGATGATCCGGGAGTTTGAAGAGCAAGTGAACGAACTTTATACCCGCGCGCTGATGCCGGGGCTGGCGCACCTTTACATTGGCCAAGAAGCGGTGGCGGTGGGAATTTGCGAAGCGCTGCGACAGGACGACTACATCACGAGCACGCACCGCGGTCATGGTCACTGTGTGGCGAAAGGGGCTTCGCCGGACCGAATGTTCGCGGAGTTGCTGGGCAAAGAGGCGGGGTATTGCCGGGGTAAAGGCGGGTCGATGCATATTGCTGATCCCGCGACGGGAAATTTGGGGGCAAATGCGATCGTCGGCGGCAGCGCGGGAATTGCGACGGGAGCGGCGCTGTCTTCAAAAAGATTGGGAACGGGGCAAGTAGCGGTTTGTTTTTTTGGCGAAGGGGCTCTCGGGCAGGGCGTTTTGTATGAGGTGATGAACCTGGCGTCGCTATGGAAATTGCCGGCAATTTACGTTTGCGAGAACAATCTTTATACGGAATACACGCACTATTCGGAGACGACGGCGGGCGACATTCTGGCGAGGGGAACTGCGTTCGGAGTGCAGGCGGAAAGCGTGGATGGGCAGGATGTGCGAGCGGTTTACGAGGCGGCGCACCGGCTGGTGGAACGGGCGCGGAAGGGCGAAGGGCCGGCTTTTTTAGTTTGCAATACGTATCGCTACACCGGGCATCACGTAGGCGACATCAACCGCGAGTATTACCGATCGAAGCAGGAAGAGCTGGAATGGAAGACCAAGCGGGACCCGATCAAAAACTATTCTCAATGGCTGGTGGAACAAAAAATTTCGGATGAGTCGAAGCTGAAGGAAATCCAGGAAGAAGTGCGGGCGGAAATGAAGGCGGCGGTGGAGTTCGCGATTGCCGCGCCGTATCCGACCGTAGACCAGGTGGACCAGGACGTTTATGCCTGAAGTGGCGACGAGAGAATTGACGTTTGCACAAGCGGTTCGCGAAGCGCTAGCGGAAGAGATGCGCCGTGACAAGCGGGTGTGCATTTTTGGCGAGGACGTGGCGGAGGCGGGGACGCCGTTCAAAGTTTTATCGGGGCTGGTGGAGGAGTTTGGCGCGGAACGTGTGATCGATACGCCGATTTCGGAAGCGGGATTCACGGGCATGGGAGTCGGGGCGGCGATGACCGGGTTGCGGCCGGTGGTTGACATCATGTTCGGGGATTTTTTGACGCTGACGATGGACCAGATGGTGAATCAGGCGGCGAAGGTGCACTACATGTCCGGTGGAACGTGGAAAGTGCCGATGGTTTTGCGGACAACGCTGGGAGCGACGCGGCGTTCTGCGGCGCAGCATTCGCAGTCGCTGCACGCGTGGCTTTGCCATGTGCCGGGATTGAAAGTGGTGATGCCTTCGACGCCCTACGATGCGAAGGGGTTGTTGAAGTCGTCGATTCGCGACGAGAATCCCGTGGTCTTTTTTGAAGACAAGATGATGTACAAGCTGAAAGGGCCGGTGCCGGAAGAGGAGTACACGATTCCGCTGGGCGTGGCGGAGGTGAAAAGGAAAGGTGAAGACATCACGATTGTGGCGACGAGCAGCATGGTGCAGGTGGCGCTGGGGGCTGCGGAACTGCTGGAAAAAATTGGTTTGAGCGCGGAAGTGATTGATCCGCGGACGATGTGGCCGCTGGATGAGAAAGCGTTGGTGGAGTCGGTGAAGAAAACTTCGCGGGCGGTTGTGGTCGATGAAGGATACGGGCGCTACGGAGTAACGGGTGAGATTGCTTCGGTGATTGCGGAGGGCGCGTTCTATAGCTTGGAGGCGCCGGTGAAGCGGATGGGTGCGATGCACGTGCCGATTCCGTTTTCGCCGTCGCTGGAAGATGTGACGGTGCCGACGGAGCAAACGGTATTCGAAGCGGCGAGGACACTTTGCGGTAAGGCGTGAGTTGCGCGGAATGAGAGGTGTGAGATGGCGCTGAAAACTTACGGGCCGATGGCCGTGGATTGGGAAAACCGCATTGATTTTGAACGGCTGAGGCGCGAACGGTTGGCGCGCGCGAAGACGTTGCTGGCGAAATCGGAGATGGGCGCGCTGCTCTGTTTTGACATGAACAATGTGCGGTACCTGACGGCGACGCACATTGGGACTTGGGCGCAGGATAAGATCAGCCGGTTTTCGCTGCTGCCGCAGAATGATGAGCCGATCCTTTGGGATTTTGGATCGGCGGCACGGCATCACCAGCAAAATTGCCCGTGGCTGGGGGAACGATCGCGGCCGGGGATTCCGCTGCTGCGCGGAGCGATGTCACCAGAGATGGGACGCGCGGAGAACGTCGCTCACAAAATAAAAGTGGAACTCGAAAAGCGCGGGCTGCACAAGGAGCCGCTGGGAATTGACGTGGTGGAGCCGCCGATTCTGTTTGCGCTGCAAAAAGAGGGCATCAAGATTGTTGACGGGCAGCAGTTGATGAGCGATGCCCGGGTGATCAAGACGCAGGACGAAATTTCGCTGCTGAATCACTCGGCGATGATGGTGGACGCGGCGTACGACGAATTGTATCGCGCGATGAAGCCGGGGATGAGCGAGAACCAGGCGGTGGGGCTGGCGAGCAAAGTTTTGTACGACTTGGGCTCGGAATATGTCGAAGCGGTGAATGCGATTTCGGGAGAGCGCTGCAATCCGCACCCGCACGTTTTCTCGGACCGCGTGTTGCGGCCGGGGGATCCGGTTTATTACGACATTTTGCATTCGTATATGGGCTACCGGACTTGCTACTACCGGTGCTTCACGATCGGGTATGCGTCGCACGCGATGATTGATGCTTACAAACGCTGCCGGGAATATTTGGATGCGGCGATTTCTCTGGTGCAGCCGGGACGGACGACGGCGGAAATTGCATCGGTGTGGCCGAAGGCGGAGGAGTTTGGATTTCCGGATGAAGAGGCGGCGTTTGCGCTGCAGTTCGGGCACGGCATCGGGCTGGCGATTTGGGAAAAGCCTGTGATCAGCCGGATGGTGTCGCTCGAACATTCGCACGAAATCAAACCGGGGATGGTGTTCGCGCTGGAAACATTCTGGCCTTCGACGGATGGATGGAGCGCAGCGCGGATCGAAGAAGAGATTGTGGTTACGCAAACCGGGCATGAGGTCATCACGCGATTTCCAGCGGAACAGTTGATGGTGGCGGGGGCACACTATCACACTGTCAATGGGCCGCTATCCACAACGCGTGAGCATGAGGCGGCGCCCAGTCGGCGAGTGAAGGAAATGGTGGCGGCAAGCGCGAAGGCCGAAGGAGTGGCAGCTACTGACTGACGCGCGTCCCCGGCTCCTGACAAAAACTATGGCGATCAGTGTGGTAATGCCGGCGCTGGAAATGGCGCAGGAAACCGGGAAGCTGCTGGCCTGGCGAAAGAAAGAAGGGGAAAGTGTCGTCAAGGGTGAGCCTCTGCTCGAAATCGAGACGGATAAGGCGGTTGTCGAGGTGGAAGCGCCGGGAGATGGTGTTCTTGCTGGGATAACTGCGGAGGTGGGGGCGGTGATCCCGGTCGGAGAAACGATTGCGTGGCTCGTTGGGCCGGGGGAAAAGCCACCTGCGAAATCCGCGACTGCGGCGCCAGCCGCGCGCGTGGCCAGCGCAAGTGCGGCGCAGGCTTCGGCGGTGGCTCCGGCAATTACAAAGCAAGTCGCCTCAGTAACTCCGCAAATCTCACCCAAGGCACGGCGGCTGGCGAAAGAACTGGGCGTAGACATTGGCGCGATTCGTGGGACGGGGCCTGAGGGAACGATTACGAGCGAAGACGTGCAGCGCGCAGCGGACTCGAAGAACACGGCTAGTGTGGTGGCTGCGGCTCCTGCTGGAGCGGAAACACTGAGCCAAGTGGCGCGGTTGATGGCGGAGCGCACGACGCAGAGCTGGACGAGCGTGCCGCATTTTTTTCTGGTGCGAGATGTGGATTGCAGCGAACTGATCGCGGCGCAGAAAAAATGGAGCGCTGAGGCGGAGAAGGCGCAGAATCCAGCACCGACGATTACAGATTTGTTGATCGGAATTTTAGCGCGAACCCTGGCGAAGCATCCGCGAATGAATGCGAGTTGGACAGCGGAGGGGATTCGTTCGAATGCGGAAATCAATGTCAGCGTTGCGATGGCGGTGAAGGATGGCGTGGTCGGTGCTGTGATTCACAAGGCGAACATGGCCAAGATTGCTGAAATCTCCATGCTGCGAAGGGAATTGACGGAGCGCGCGCGGGCAGGCCGATTGCGACCCGCAGATATTAGAGGCGGGACTTTCACGCTGAGCAATCTGGGGATGTACAGGGTCGATGCGTTCAGCGCGATTATCACGCCGCCGCAGGCCGCGGTTCTGGCGGTGGGAAGCATTTCCGATCGTGTCGTTCCCGTCGATGGAAAACCGGGCATACGACCAATGATGACGATGACGCTTTCGAGCGATCACCGCGTTGTGGACGGAGCCCGAGCGGCAGAGTTCTTGGGCGAATTGGCTAGCGCTATTCGGGAGCCCGAGAAAGTCCTGTAGCAGTAATGTTCACTGGAATTCTTGGAAAGGGGTGAGGACTTCTCGCGCCGCGTGGTCCCCGCACCCGGAGCGGCAGGCTGCCATGGGAGAACGATTCGATATCGTTGTCGCGGGCGCCGGACACAATAGTCTGATTGCGGCGGCCTATCTGGCGAAAGCGGGCTTTCGCTGCGTGATCCTGGAAGGCCGGCCGATCGTGGGCGGCGGCGTGAAGTCCGCGCAATTGACGCTGCGTGGATTCGTGCATGACATTTGCTCTTCGGCGCACAATGGCATCCACGGAAATCCGATTTTGCGCGACGATGAACTGAAACTCGGAGACTACGGACTCGAGTACATCTATCCCGATCCTGTCTATCACATGCCGTTTCCCGACGGCAGCTACCTGACGCAGTGGCGCGACCTGGACCGCACGTGCGAGGAATTTGCAAAATTCTCCAAGAATGACGGGCTCGCCTACCGCCGCATGATCACCGAATACGAGACTGTCAAGCCAATCTTGAATGCCGTCGCGTTTACACCCATTGGCTTCGGAAAACCGATCAACGATCGTTTGGCGGAACACCCGCACGGCAACCTATGGCAGCGGCGGCTGGCGATGTCGGCCTGGGAAATTATCCGCGATACGTTCGAAGACGACCATTGCAGAGCTTTCATGATGGGCTGTCCGTACCCGCTGCAGCCGGTGCAGGATCCCATGACGGGCCGGGCCGCCTACATTCCTCTGCATCAACAGCGCGAGAGCCGGCCATTGCCAAAGGGCGGCTCGGGAGCATTGACGCAGGCGTTGGCGCGGTTCATCGAAGCGCACAGCGGCGCGATCTTCACTAACAAATGGATCAAAGCGCTCATCATCGAGAACGGGAAATGCACGGGAGTGGAATGCGAAGATGGCAGTTCGTATCGTGCCGAAAAGGCGGTGCTCTCGACAATCCACATCAAGCACCTGATCGACATGGCGCCGCGTGAATTGTGGGGCCAGGATTTCATCGACGGAGTGGACACATGGAAAGCGGGCCTGACGCTGTTCGAGACAAATTATGCGACGACGGAGCCGCCGAAATATTCGGTAGCCGGCGGGACGCTTTCGCCAGTGCATTCTGGAGTGATGGTCAGCGCCGATCGCGTTTTGCGCATGAGTTATGACTACGCTCGAGGAGCCGTGAATCTTGAAAATCCCTCGATCCATGCAATTTGCTGCAGCATCGCTGATCCCACTCGTGCGCCCGCAGGAATGCACACGTTGAAAGTCGTTAGCTACCAGCCGTACGAATTGAAAGAAGGCCCGCAGCATTGGGACGAAATCAAGGATCAGCTTTCGGACGCGAATTTTAAATTTCTGCGGAGGTTCTCTCCTAATTTGACGGATGACAAGATTCTCGCGCGGATCGTCAAGAGCCCGCTGGATCTGGAACGCATGAACCCGCACAACTGGCATGGGAGTTGTCACGCAGGCGGATCGGGTCCGGCGCAATCGGGCGCGATGCGTCCCGTGGCGGGCTGGGCGCAACATCGCATGCCGATCCCAGGTTTATATCAAACCGGGGCCACAACGCATCCTGGCGGGTCCGTAACTGGTGGGCCCGGGCGAAATGCGGCAACGGTGATGCTGAAAGATTTCGGGACCAGTATCGAGGAAGTCGTAGGGAAGAAAGCGTAGCGGATAATTTCGGGGAGGCGTTTCCCATGAGCAAAATCAGCAGGCGAGGGTTTGTGAAGACTGCGGCGCTTGCGCCACTCGCGGTCACGCCGTTTTCCATCGGCCAGCAAGCGTCCAAGGAGGATCGATTTGACATTGTCGTGGCGGGCGCGGGGCACAATAGCATGATTGCCACCGCCTACCTGGCGAAGGCCGGCTATCGCTGCCTGCTTCTGGAAGGACGGCCAATCGTAGGAGGCGGCGTAAAGACGGCGTCTTTGACGCTCAAAGGATTCAAGGACGATGTTTGTTCTACGGCGCACACGTTTCTGCTCGACAATCCGATGATCAAAAACGACGAGCTGAAGCTCGGCGATTACGGACTTGAATATGTCGACCCCGACCCGATTTTTCACATACCCTTCGCCGACGGCTCCTATCTGACGCAGTGGCGGGACCTCGACCGCACCTGCGCGGAATTCGCAAAATTTTCACAAAAAGATTCCGCAGCGTACCGGAAAATGCTGGCGGAGTTCGACGCGATCAAGCCCATCTTGATGGGAACAAGTTTTACGCCGATTGGATTTGGCAAACCGTTGAACGATCAGCTGGCGCAACAGCCGCGAGGAAAGCTGTGGCAGCGGCGGCTGGCGCTGTCCGCGTGGGAAATCATTCGCGACACGTTCGAGGAAGAACATTGCCGCACCTTCATGCTTTACATGTCCCACTTAGCAGCGGAACCGCCGGACGCGCCGGTGACAGGGCGTTTGGCTTACGGGACGGCGCGCCAGCAACATTCCGGACGGCCATTTCCCAAGGGCGGTTCGGGAATGCTGACGCAGGCGTTGGCGCGATACATCGAGGCGCACAACGGCGTGCTGCTGACCAACAAATGGGTGAAGCGGCTGATTGTGGAGAACGGAAAATGCGTGGGCGTCGAATGCAGTGATGGAACTTCGTATCGCGCCGAAAAGGCAGTAGTCTCGACGATTCACATCAAGCATTTAGTGGACATGGCGCCACGCGAATTGTGGGGCGAGGATTTCATCGACGGCGTGGAAACGTGGCAGGCAGAACATGCTATGTTCGTGACGCATTACGCGACTTCGGAGGCGCCCAAGTTCGCCGGAGATGGCGGCACGCTCTCGCCGGTGGAGGCGGGCATCCTGGTTTCGCCAGAGCGGGCGTTGCGCTTTGCGTACGACGATGCAAGAGGCGTGGTCAATCTGGAGGATCCGCCGATGCAGATCATCTGCTGCAGTGTAGCTGACCCGACGCGCGCTCCCGCGGGCATGCACACGCTGAAAGTCATCGGCTGGCAACCCTACGAGCTGAAAGAAGGGCCGGAGCACTGGGACAAGATCAAGAAAGATGTTTCTGACGGTTATCTCAAGTACTTGCGGCAATATGCGCCGAATTTGACGGACGACAAGATTCTGGCGCGATTCATTGAAAGTCCGCTGGACTTGGAGCGCATGAATCCGCACTTCTGGCATGGGAGCGCGCACGCGGGAGCGCAGAGCGCGTCGCAAACCGGGCCGATGCGGCCGATGCCGGGTTGGGCGCAACACCGCATGCCGATTCCGGGCTTGTATCAGACCGGTGCCACGACGTTTCCGGGCGGTTCTGTTACAGGAGCACCAGGCCGTAACGCAGCGACGGTCATGCTCAAAGATTTTGGGACCAGCATCGAGGAAGTCGTGAAGCAAGCGTAGTCGGAGCGACGAAGAGCGCCAGATTTTAATTGCGAGGTCAGCTCATGGTGAAAAGAATTGGGTGGATCGCTTCTGGCACGATTGCTGCGGCGCTGATAGCAGTTTTCCTTTTTACTGGCGGTCTCATCGCACAATCCGGCGCGTCACCGCAAGAGTCCAAGCAGATGGTCCCGGACAATCCGTCGGAGCACACGCCACCGGTCCAGCCGATTCCTTACAGTCACAAGCAGCATCTCTCGCAAGGTTTGCAGTGCAAAGATTGTCACACGAATCCGGAGCCGGGCAAGTTGATGACGTTCCCTGACACAAGTAAGTGCATGTTGTGCCATGTAGCGGTCGCAAAGGATAAGCCGTCCATCAAAAAACTGGCTGCGTACGCGAAATCAAAGGAAGCCGTTCCTTGGGTTCGCGTATACACCGTTCTGCCGGGTGTCGCGTGGAACCACCGCTCGCATCTGGAGGCAGGGGTAAAATGCGAGACGTGCCACGGAAAGGTTCGCGAGATGGAGGCGATGTCTGAAGTCACGAGCGCCACGACGATGTATAGCTGCCTGCACTGCCATGAAATGAGCCAAGCGAAGACCGCTTGCGACACTTGCCACAAGCCCTGATTCGGCGCAGAATTTTTTGTTGGGAGGAGAAGTGGCGATGCCCATCGAAATTGAAGTCAACGGCAAGCGATATCCGGTCAGCTACCCTCCAGACACGCCTCTCTTGTACGTGCTGCGCGATGAACTCCAGCTGAACGGAACGAAGTACGGCTGCGGAGAAGGGCAGTGCGGCGCGTGCACTGTCTTGATTGCGGGAGCGCCGCGCCGCTCGTGTCAGATTCCTGTTAGCGCGGCCACCGGAAAGCCTGTCACGACCATCGAGGGCCTTGAGAAAGAGGGCCGCTTGCATCCCGTGCAGCAGGCGTTTCTTGACGCGGGCGCGTTCCAGTGTGCTTACTGCACTTCAGGGATGATCATGAGCAGCGTGGGTCTGCTGCAAATGAACGCGAATCCCAGTCAGGCCGACGTTGTGCAGTTCTTACAAGGGAATGTTTGCCGTTGCGGTACACATCCACGAATTATTGAGGCGATCCGTAGTGCGGCAAAAACGATGCAGGAGCGCGGGCGATGAGCGGCGTCATGGAAAAATTTGTTCTCGAACCGGAACGTTACGAATTTCGTGCGGCTCCGATGCATCAATTTGAGCTGGCTCGCCGCGACTTCTTCAAGATTCTTGGTGCGGGCATTGCCGTTTTCGCCGTCGCAAAAGATGCACTGGCTGAGCAGGAAACGGCTCCGGGGCATCGCAGTTTTCACAACGAAGAATTGCCAAAGGACATTGACGCGTGGCTGCACGTCGGTGAAGACGGCAGCGTAACTGGATTTACCGGTAAGGCGGAGATTGGGCAGAACATTCGCACGGCGTTGGCGCAAACCGTCGCCGATGAGCTGCGGGTGCCATTTGAAAGCGTAAGAATGGTGATGGCGGATACGGCGCTGACGCCGTTTGACGCAGGCACGTTTGGCAGCCGGACCACGCCGACGATGACTCCGCAGTTGCGGCGCGTGGCATCGGCCGCGCGCGACCTGCTCATTGAAGCAGCCGCCAAGGAATGGAATGTTGCGCCGGCTGGACTAGTTGCGGCGGACGCGAAGGTCACCGATCCCGCATCGGGCCGCTCTCTGAAGTATGCGGAACTCGCACGCGGCAAGATGCTGGCGCAAAATCTTCCAGCGGAGGATCCCATCACGCCCGCCGCGCAGTGGACTATCGCGGGGAAACCGATTCCAAAAGTTGATGGCCGAGCTTTTGTGACTGGCAAGCATCAATACACGCCCGATTTGCTTCTCGAAGGGATGTTGCATGGCAAAGTGCTGCGCCCACCGTCGTTTGGCGCGACACTCACTTCCTGCGATGACAACGCAGCGAAGGCCATGAAAGGCGTAGTCGTCGTGCGAGACGGAGACTTTGTCGGAGTAGCCGCTCCGAGCGCGCACGAAGCTCAGCACGCTCTTGATGCCATCCATACGCAATGGAAAGAAGTGCCGCAGATTTCGAGCAAGGAGGTTTTTTCGTATCTCAAGCAGAACGCTGCTCTGAAGACGGAAGATCGTTTCAGGAAGCAAAAAGGTTCCGTCGAAGACGGGCTCGCAGGCGCGGCGCACCGGCTCGACGCTACCTACAACGTTGCTTATATCGCGCATGCTCCGCTTGAGCCTCGAGCGGCGGTGGCTCAGTGGGCCGGTGGAAAACTCACGGTGTGGACGGGCACGCAGCGGCCCTTCGCCAACCGCGATGAACTCGCGGCTGCTTTCCATTTACCGGAGAGCAGCGTGCGAGTGATTGTGCCGGATACAGGCTCCGCGTATGGCGGAAAACACACGAGCGACGCTGCGATGGAAGCCGCGCGCTTGGCTCGTGCTGCCGGGCGCCCGGTGAAAGTGGTGTGGACTCGCGAGGAAGAATTCACCTGGGCATATTTCCGGCCCGCCGGGGTTATCGAAATCAAGAGCGGCATTGCCGGCGATGGAATGCTGACCGCTTGGGAATTTCACAACTACCATTCCGGCTCGTCGGGGATCGAGACTCCTTACGTCGTCGCAAATCTGCGCACGGAATATCATGCCGTGCCGTTGGTTCTGCGAAGCGGTTCCTATCGCGGCCTTGCTGCCACGGCGAATCACTTCGCGCGCGAAACGCACATGGATGCGCTGGCGGGCGTCGCGAAAATGGATCCGTTCGCTTTCCGCATGAAGAATCTCACCAATCCACGCATGCGTGCGGTGCTAGAGGCAGCCGCGGAGTCTTTCGGCTGGCCGCGCAAGAAAACGCAAGAAGGACAAGGATTCGGAGTCGCCTGCGGGGATGAGAAAGGCAGCTACGTGGCGACCTGCGCGGAAGTAGCAGTGGATAAGAAGTCGGGCGCGGTGCGCGTTGTGCGTTTGGTCGAGGCATTCGAATGCGGCGCCATTGTCAACCCCGATGGCCTGCGCAACCAGGTGGTCGGCGCGATGATCCAAGGGCTCGGTGGAGCGCTCTTCGAAGCCATCGAATTCGAGAACGGCCGCATCACGAACGCGCATTTCGCGAGCTACCGCGTGCCGCGCTTCCGCGACGTGCCGGAGATTGAAGCGATCCTCTTGGATCGCAAAGACATTCCTTCCGCCGGTGCCGGCGAGACGCCGATCATGGCTGTGGCCCCGGCCATCGGCAATGCCATTTTTGACGCTACTGGCGTTCGCCTCAACAATTTGCCCATGGTTCCCAATGGGCTTCGCCCCGCGTAAGACGAATAGACGAGCGGGGCGGATCAACTCCGTCAAGAAACACCGGTGGAACTTTGGGTCCATCACGGCTTCTTCATGGGCGCGTTCGCACCTGCTCGACTAGTTCCTCACACCGTTTTGTCCTTCGCGTAGCACAGCGATTCCATGTTGCATTCGAGGCATTTCGGTTTCCGCGCATGGCAGATTCGGCGTCCGTGCCAAATCAGCTGGTGGGAAAACTGGATCCATTTGTTCTGCGGAATGATCTTCATCAAATCCTGTTCGACCTTCTTGGGATCTTCATTTCGCGACAAATCCAGGCGGTTGGAAAGGCGCAGCACATGCGTGTCCACCACGACGCCGCTGGCGATTCCGTACGCCGTGCCGAGCACGACGTTTCCTGTTTTTCGCGCGACACCAGCCAGCGTGAGGATCTCTTCCATCGTGCGCGGCACTTGCCCGCCAAACTTTTCCAGGATCGCTTTGCTTGCGCCCATCACAGATTTCGTTTTGTTGCGAAAGAATCCCGTAGGCCGGATTTCCAGTTCCAGCTCACTTGGAGTGCCATAAGCAAACGCCTTGGCATCCGGATATTTCTTAAAGAGCGTTTCGGTGACCTTGTTGACGCGCACATCGGTGCACTGCGCCGAAAGAATCGTGGCGATCAGCAATTGAAATGCATTTTCGTGCTTTAGTTCGCAGGTCGCATTTGGATACGCTTCGTCCAGTTTCGCGAGGATAGCCGCTACGCGCTTGGGGTCTGTTCCTGCCGCGTGAGTTCGCTTGCCAGCCTTGGCTGCCTTCACGGGCTTCGACGCTTTTGGTTTTGCCGGAGCGGATTTCCTTTTTGCCGCTGTTTTTTTCTTTGATTTCGTGGCCATAGGAGCCAAAACTATAGCATGGAGGAAAGTGCGGCGAGCAACTTGCGGAATGCCTTCCCTCGGTGGCTTCGCTGATTTTTTTCTTCCGCTGGAAGCTCAGCAAATGTTTTCCCGAGGGCCGGGAAATAGAATACCGGGTCGTAGCCGAATCCACCTGTTCCACGCGGCGCCTCCAGGATTTCTCCCTCGACGCGATCCGTGACAATGGCTCTCGCCTGCCCGCGTTCGGCAAGTGCGATCGCGCATACGAAATAAACGGTACGCTCAGCCCCAGTCTTGCCCTGCATCTCTCCCAACAATTTTCCAATCTTTTGTGCATTCGTCGCTTGTGGCCCTGCATACCTTGCGGAATGAACCCCAGGAGCTCCGCCGAGAGCGGGCACAACAAGACCGGAGTCATCGGCGAAGACCAGCCCGTCCTGCAGCCGAGAGTAATGCAGCGCCTTGCCCGCCGCATTTTCGGCGAATGTTGGAAAGTTTTCGTCAAACACGGGAAGCGCCTCGAAATCCGGCAACAACGCAAGGTCAACGGGAAGCAGTGATGTGGATTGTGTGACCAGCCCGCGATACTCGGCGAGCTTTCCTGGATTGGACGACGCGAGGAAAAGCTTAGCGGGCGCGCGCACTGAATTTTGCAGGGAGAAGGGCGCGCTGTTCTTCCGTCAAGCGGCGAATGCCCGCAGCGGCGAGCGCCAGCAGATCCTGCATCTCGCTTCCGGAAAACGCGCGCCCTTCCGCCGTCGCTTGGATTTCAACAAAATGTCCGTCGCCGGTCATGACCACGTTCATATCCACTTCGGCACGCGAATCTTCTTCGTAAGCGAGATCCAGAAGCGCACGGTCGTCCACAATGCCGACGCTGGTGGCCGCCACGCTGTCGATCAGCGGCGAACTCTTCAAAATTCCCGCCGCGACCAGCCGTTCGAATGCCAGCGCCAGCGCGACGAACGCTCCGGTAATAGACGCCGTCCGCGTTCCGCCATCCGCTTGAATGACATCGCAATCCAGCCAGACCGTGCGCTCACCCAGTGCTTCCTGATCCGTCACCGCGCGCAACGAGCGGCCGATCAATCGTTGAATCTCCAAAGTCCGCCCAGACTGCTTCCCCCGCGCGGCCTCGCGCGGCGTGCGCTCCTCCGTTGCACGCGGCAACATTCCGTATTCGCTGGTGATCCAGCCTTTCCCGCTGCCCTTTAGGAAACTAGGGACGCCATCATCGACGGTTGCCGTGCAGATCACCCGCGTGTTTCCCAACTCAATAAGCACGCTTCCTTCGGCCGTGGAGATAAAATCGGGCGTAATTTTCAAGGGGCGCATCTGCTCCGCGGTTCGGCCGTCGGCTCTCACTCTTCCTCCTGCGGGCATCAACTCCGTCCCCAAGAATTCTACGGTTTGCGCTACGGTTGCGCCAGTTTGCCGGGCGCTTTATCCGGTGTCAACGCTCCGGAAGCTGGAGTCGGCGCTTGAACTGGCTTGGTGTTTACGACAAACGTCCCTGTCAAATCCAGATGCCCAGCCAGCGTTTCCACTTCCTGCCCATGAATCAGGATTTTCAGCCGCTGCACTCGTGGCACATTCGCTTCCAGCGTCCGCGCAATGGAATTCACCGCCAGCTGTTCACTGACGATTCCCGAAGGAATGGAAGTAGCCAGCGCCTCGGAAAAATCCGCGATGGCCGTCCCATCCGGCAAAAGATAAAACGCAAGCAACAAGGCATCGGGCGGCAGCGTGCGCAACTCCGCGTCCACGGGACCTGCGAGTAGCGTGTTTAAAACCTGTTTCGATCGTAGTACGGGATCATTCGAAAGAGGCAACTCCACCGTCACCGGCACAAGCGTGGAATCGATCGTATCCGAAGCCCAGAAGAGCTTAGCCTTCACCCGCGGATCACCCGGATTCATCGCTATCGGTTGCGTTAATTCGCGCCGAGCTTGTTCTTCGCTCTGCTGCTGTAGCTTCGCAGCGCGCTTCACGCGTCTGCGGAGAATTGGAAAATAGATCGCGGCTGCAAGCACAGCGAAGATTAATCCGCCGGCCAACAGAAATTTCCACGGCGGCGTCACGGCAGCCCTCCCGGGGTAGTCGGCACTATATAGGATGGCTTGAACGCGGCCGCTCCACGGGCGATGGCGTCCGCGACGCCCGGCGCCATGCGGTCCAACTCGGCGCGGTCTTCCACCGTCACACTGGAAATCTCCACAGCGATGGCGGGCTCTGCCGTAGTCCGAAGCTGGCGCACGCTCGCGGTTTGCGCGGCATCCGGCGAGCCTTTGAATCGTTGCGCGAGAAATCCCTGTACTAGGTCGCCAAAGGTCTTGCTCAAACCCAAAAGCGGCGCCTGAGCACGGTCCCAAGGAATCAAACCGCTCGAACCAGCCACTGGCGGCAAGTCCGAATTCACGTAGACCCGCGCCGTGCCTTGCATTCCAGTCGATGAGATGTGCAGCGTTACGAACACTGCTCCGCGCTGCGCGTTGGCGGTTGCCGAGCGATCGTCAAATGAAGGATTCTCATTTCCCTGCCGCGTCTGGACCACTTGAAATCCCTGCAACTCCAGTGCGCGGCGGACCTGAATCGCAAAATCCAGAACGATCTCACTCTCGCGGATACCGCCGGTGCCTCGTGCCCCTGGGTCCGTTCCTCCATGAGCCGGATCAAGTACAACAATATTGAGTCCGTTTGGCTGGGCTTGCGCGCCAAACGGGGAAGCCACTGATCCAGCCACTCCTCCCTGCGGAGAAGTCACAACTTGAGTTGCCGGGGACTGCGGTGCGCCGGTTGCGGGCTGCTGGGCTGGCGAATGAGTTTGAGATCGAGAAACCGCGACCCCGGCCACAACAGCCACGGAGACCACCCCAAGCAGAGAGAGCGGCTTGTTTCGGAGAAGGTTTCGCACTTAGAGCAGCATACCAAATCCGTACCTCAAAACGCGCCGCTCCGGCTGCACAAACGCCCCGAAAAAAGGACGGACTCCCAGGATCCCTGGTTGCAAGTAGGGGCCCAGCGTGCTGCGCCCCTAATGGGCACCCAATTCATGATTCCTCTGACGACCGCAGGCGAACGTAATCTTCAGATTTCAGGCTACCGCGGTGCCGGGCTCTCATCGACGGCAAGAGGCTTCAGTTTCGCCTTTTCGAGCAAGACATTGACGCCAGCCAAGTCTTCCTTTTGGAACGCGGCCCAGCGCGCCAGTGTCTCCTGGGCAGCTTCATCCCAACTCGCGCTTGCCATTGCCGCATCGGCTCCCGGCCCCAGCTCGGAACCGTCCACAACGACTAAGAGACCGCTCAGTGCCGCAGCTGCCTTAGCAAGAGATTCATCCTTACCCGGCGCGGCTAGTCCAAACAGCCCAAACCCGGCATCACTATCAGCTTCTGTCGCCGCTTCCAGCTTCCTTTCCAGTTCTTCCAATGCCGCCAGAAGTTCAGTGCTGCCGCTCGCCTCTTTCTTGCGCGCATCGATTTGCTTTCGCAGATCATTGGCCTGTTGCAAGGCCGCCGAGGCTTCGCCCAGTCTGTCCGCGAGCTTGGAAGCCAATCCAAATTGCCGCACAAGCGCGTCTTGCGGCGTCTTAACGCGCGGATCCAGCTTGATCGTCAATGGCTGCGTGCTGCTCTTCCCGCTCGCGGTGAGCTTCACGGTGTATTCTCCGGGGACTGCCGATGGTCCGCGCGGTCCCCAGAAAGAACGGCGCACACCCTTTGGCAGTGCGTAATGAAGATCCCAGACGAACCGGTGCATCCCCGCCTCGGCCAAAAGCGGTTTCGCGTTGCGAATCCACTCCACCTGAATCGGAACGTCATTTGGACTTGTCCTGTGCAACACCTCATCGCTCGCAAATCGCCGCACCAGTTTGCCTTCCGAGTCGAAGATTTCCAGTTGGATGGGTGAGCGCGGCTTTTCCTTCAAGAAATAATCCAGCACTGCGCCTTCCGGCGGATTCGCCGCCAGCGATTCATCCATCGGTACCGGTGTCGCTTGATCAGAACCTGACCGCATACGAAACGCAGTTTGCGGGTGAAAGAGCCAAACGTCTGCGGCGGCAACATGCGCATCGAGCTGGCGCAGTGGAGTCACATCGTCCAGTATCCAGAACGAGCGGCCAAACGTGGCCACCACCAAATCATTTTCGTGTACCACCAAATCGCGCACCGATGTCACCGGCAGATTGAGCTGCACCGACTGCCAGTGGTCTCCATCATTGAATGAAACGTAGACGCCCTTCTCCGTGCACACGTACAGCAATCCCTTTCGCGCGGGATCTTCCCGCACGCAGTTCAGGAAGCTGCCCTCAGGTATCCCATCTGAGACGCGTTGCCAGGTCTTGCCGAAATCGCGCGTGCGATAGAGATACGCCTGATAGTCCTCAAGCCGGTGCCTGTCCACCGCCGCGTAAGCGGTCCCCCCGTCGGAATGCGACGCTTCGATATGCGTCACCTTACTCCATGGCGTCAATTCTGGCGGCGTAACGTTCTCCCAAGTTTTTCCTTCGTCTTGCGTTAGTTGAATCAGCCCGTCATCCGTCCCCGCCCAGATTTCTCCCGCGCGCACAAACGATGGTCCAATCGTGTAGATCACACTGTGGCGTTTGCCCTTTGGGACATCCGCAGCCGTAGCTGCATCCAGATTCGCCGGCACACCCGGATCTTCTCGCGTGAGGTCGGGACTGATCACCTGCCATGAATTTCCGCCGTCCGCCGTTCGAAAGAGAACCTGCGACCCGAAGTACAGCACATGCGGATCGATCGGCGAAAAAACCAGCGGCAGCGTCCACGTGCTCCGATATTTGCCGGGATGCGCCAGCGTCGGCGGTAATTCCTGCACTTGTTCGTCGCTGAAATCCTGCCGCGCGACCGTGCCGCCGAACACCACGCCCGGATTCAGCGGGTCCGGCGCGATGTAGCCATTTTCGCCGCCTGCATCGATCGGCCGCCAATCGTGAAAATTGTGCGAGCGATACTTGCTCCGGCTCGGAGTGGCCACCGCGCCGCTGTCCTGCTGCGCTCCGTACACCCAGTAGGGAAACTGGTTGTCTGTTGTCACGTGATACAACTGCGCCGTTGGCTGGTTGTACCACGAACTCCAGGTCTCGCCGCCGTTGCGCGTTATGATCGTCCCTTGATCGCTGCTGAGGGCCATTCGCCGCGGCTCGTCGGGATCAATCCACAGTTCGTGGTAGTCGTCTCCTCCCGGCGCGCCTTTGAATGCGGTGAAGGTCCTTCCGCCGTCACGAGACTTGTACGTTGCGGTATTCGGGACGTACACGGTATCCGGATCTTTGGGATCCACGCCAACTTCTCCGAAGTACCACCCTCGCCCCCAAATCCTCCGGTCGTCCGAAACGCGCTGCCAGCTCTGTCCGCCGTTGTCAGAACGATGGAGCCCGCCCTGCTTGGCATCCACGATCAGATAAATCCGCTTCGGATTGCTGGGAGCGAAGGCAATCCCGATCCGCCCCAGACCTTCCGATGGCAATCCCTGCCCGCTGACTTGTTCCCAATGATCGCCTCCGTCACTCGAGCGATACAGCCCGCTGCCCGGCCCATTCGAAGGCGCGTAGATGCTCCACGGTGGCCTTCGCGTTTGCCACAGCGCTGCGTAAATCATTTTCGGATTGCCGGGCTCGAACGCCAGATCGATCGCGCCCGTGTTTTCGTCGTGAAACAGAATTTTCCGCCAGCTCTTTCCCCCATCCTTCGAACGAAACACGCCGCGCTCCTGGTTCGGCCCGTAAGCATGGCCCAGCGCCGCCACGAAAACCCTATTCGCGTCCCGCGGGTCAACGATGATCCGCCCAATCTGCCGCGAATCCTCCAGTCCGATATGCGCCCAGGTCTTGCCGGCGTCCGTGGACTTGTAAATCCCATTCCCATAAGAAATTGACGACCGCATGTCCGCCTCGCCCGAGCCGGCATAAATTACGTTCGGATCGGACGGCGCCACCGCAATGGCCCCAATCGACGCAATGGCCTGCGAATCGAAAATGGGATTCCAGGTTCGACCCGCGTCATTCGTTTTCCAAACGCCGCCTCCCACGCTCCCGAAATAGTAAACCTCTGGTTGCCCGCGCACGCCCGCCACCGCCAGCGTGCGCCCTCCACGAGACGGCCCGATCAGCCGCCATCGCAGTTCCTGAAATAATTTTGGATCGAACTGTTTTGGCGCGTCAGGCCAGCCGAATAGCCGAGCGGACATTAAGAGCAACGCCAAGATAGCTGCAACTGCAAGAACAAGGCGGCGCAGTTTCACGACGGAAGTCTCCTGGCAGAAATCAACCTTTTACAAAGACTGCTGAGTATATCCCAGCCACACAACAAAACCGCCCGGCTCTTTCGAACCGGGCGGCAGGGAATCGGTGAGGTTAAGTAAGGTCCTAAGCCGTTTCCAACTCCTCGATTTCTTCCATCATCACGGGCTTGGTTTTGCGAATCTTCAGCTTGCCGGTTACGAAATAAATCAAGAAGCCTGCCACAACAATGAGTGCGCCAAACACCAGCCCGTTCAGGCCCAGCACGGTTTCGTGGTTGCTTTCCACCATTGCCAGGCTAAGGAGCAGCAGTGGGAATATTCCGCAACTGATCGCGCCGGTCAGCCCGGCCGGGACGCGAAACCCACGCTTCAGCTGTGGCTCGCGGATGCGCAGCGCCACCAGCGTCACAAATTCCAGCATCAAGCTGATCCCGTAAAGCATGATGTCCAGCGTCACGAGCCGCTTGAAGCCCAGCCCCAGGCAAAGCGCCCAGCACGTCGCGCAGACAATGATGGCCACCCAGGGCGTCCGCGTCCTCACGCTTATCTTGCCAAAAAACTTAGGCAGCATGCCGTCCCGTGCCATCGCCAGCGGAAGCCGCGAATAGCTCAGCACCAGCGCGTTGAACATTCCGAACGCGCTCATCATCCCGCCGAGCACGATCAGGAACCTCAGCCATTCGAATCGCATGAACTTCCCGCCGATCATTCCAGCCACCGTCGCCCACGAGCCGTCTTCTCCAAAAGTGGAAGAAGGAACGCCCGCCAAATACACCGCCACGAACGGCAGCACGTATGTCAGCGCAACGAGAACCACTGTCGCGATCATGGCCCTCGGATAAGTCCTTTGCGGCCGCTCCACTTCCTGTGCAATCGTCGAGGCGTTGTCCCAGCCCATGTAATTCCACATCGCCACCAGCACGCCTGCGAGCAAACCCAGCCCTGTAGCAGCTGGCGCGCTATGAGCTTCTGCCAGTGCCCCCATTTTGAGAGGCGCCATCGCCACTATCAGCGCGAACGGCGCCGACAGCAGAAAGAAAAGCCACAGCGACGTGATTCCCACCACGCGAATTCCGGCAAGATTCAGAATCGCGCAGGTCGCAACCACGAAAAGTCCGGCGTAGATTCCGTGATTCCCAACGCCAAACCACGGCGACATCTGCTTCAAATAAAAGACAAACAGCGTGGGGTAAATCGCCATGTCAAAGATGCTTGCAGCCAGCGAAAGCCACGCTTCCTGAAACCCCCAGAAATTTCCGAGTCCGCGTCGCACCCACGCGTAGTAGCCGCCTTCTTGCGGCAGCGCGCTCGACAGCTCGCCAATCATGAACGCTGTCGGCAGGCACCAGAGCACCGGCAGGAACAACAGAATCAATATGCCGTGCCCATATCCCGCGCCGTGAATGATCTCTTCCGTGCCATACGTGCCGCCAGACACCATGAAGAACGTGGCAGCCACAAGAGGCCAGAGCGTGAGCTTGGCGACTTTCTTTCTTACTGTTGGGATTACGCGGGAAGGTAGCTGGGTGGGTACCGATATTGAACTCAATTTTTACTCTCGTCCTCCTAAGAGAAACTCGCTCTCGCCGCTGCGGTAAAGCGAGTTCGCGTTTGCAGAATACAAGAATCGTCCCCGCATGCAAGGAGAAAATGCACCTGAGCGAGAATTTTTTCTCTCTGGCGAAGCGTTCTTACTACTTGAAGGGCGAGTCAGTCTGGACGACAATGAAACCGATTCCGGGCCAATGGCGTCCCATGAAGAGGAACTGATTCCCCGGGGCGATTTCCCGACAAACGAGTCAACCTAAGAAAAACGACCGTCGGAGGACCATAGTGCGAAAGCATGCGAGCGCGTTAGCGGTATTCGTGGTCTTGCTGGCGATTTTGCCTTTGGCGGCGCAGGCGCCCAGCCAGACGGACTTGTCTGCGATCCATCAAATCAAGGAAGAGGGCTTCAGTAATTCCAATTCCAAAGTAATGGAAATCATGAGCTACCTGACCGATGTTTATGGTCCGCGCCTCACGAATTCGCCAAACATCAAGGAAGCGGCCAACTGGACCACCGGCAAGCTGAAGGAATGGCAACTCGCCAACGTTCACCTCGAGCCGTGGGGCGAACCTTTCGGCCGCGGCTGGTCCAACGAACGCTTTTCCGCCCAGGTTATTTCTCCTCGGCCATTTCCACTGATCGCCTACCCCAAAGCTTGGACACCCGGCACAGACGGTCCAGTGAAAGCCGATGCGGTCCTTGCCCTCATCCTGAAGGAAGAGGATTTCGCGAAGTACAAAGGCCAGCTTAAAGGCAAGTTTGTCCTGACTGCCGCCATCCCCGAAAATCCCGAGCGCTTCGAGCCCCAGGCCCACCGCTACACCGATGCCGAGTTGGCCGACCTTGCCACTCAGCCCGTCCCTTCAGCGCAAAGCGCTGAAGACCGTTTCGCCCAATTCCGTGCCCAGCGCGAATTTCAGCTCAAGGTGCAGAAATTTCTTCTCGAAGAAGGCGTTGCCGCCTGGATCGAGCCCTCGCGCAGCGACGACGGAACCGTCTTCGTCCAGCAAGGAGGCGGCCGCGACAAAGAGAAAGACCCCCCGGCTCCTCCGCGCATCGCCGTCGCCAGCGAAAACTATGGCCGCATAGTCCGCATTCTCGAGAAAAAAGTGCCCGTCACCATGCAGCTCGACATCCAGAACAAGTTCTACGACGACGATCTGAATTCCTTCAACATCATCGGCGAAATCCCCGGCACCGACAAAGCCAAAGCCGACGAGGTCGTCATGCTTGGCGCGCACTTCGATTCCTGGCAAGCCGGCACCGGCGCCACCGACAATGGCGCGGGCTCCGCTGTCATGCTCGAAGCCATGCGCATTCTCAAGACCATCGGCCTCAAGATGCGCCGCACTGTCCGCATCGGCCTATGGACCGGTGAAGAGCAGGGGTTGCTTGGTTCGCGCGCCTACGTCAAACAGCACTTCGCCGATCCCGAAGTGATGAAGCCCACGCCGGAGCACGCCAAGCTCGACGCTTACTACAACATCGACAACGGCACCGGCAAGATTCGCGGCGTCTATTTGCAAGGCAATGAAATGGTGGCTCCCATCTTCTCCTCGTGGATGGTCCCATTCCACGATCTCGGCATGAACACCCTCACCATCCGCAACACCGGCGGCACCGATCACCTCTCCTTCAACGCCGTGGGACTCCCTGGCTTCCAGTTCATCCAGGACCCGCTGGACTATGACACTCGCACCCACCATTCCAACATGGACGTCTACGAGCGCATCCAGGAGCCCGACATGAAGCAGATGGCGGTGATCGTCGCTTCCTTTGTCTACATGACCGCCAACCGCGACGAAATGATTCCGCGCAAACCGCTGCCCAAACCGCAGCCCGCTCGGCAGATGCCCTGAGAGCGTGATTTATGGGCGTCCGCCGCGGTGAACGCCCTTCCTCCCTCAGATTAGTGACCTGCGGATTTGCCCGTTTTTGGTGGTCTTTTAACGTGACATTCGGCCTCGCCCGTCGTCTGATACTCCCAGGGGGATGCTATGACCTCGTTCTGGCGCGACCTTCGCCATGCTTTTCGGTTTCTTCGCCTCAGTCCCGGCTTCACCTTCGTTGCCGTCCTTACCCTTGCTCTCGGCATCGGCGCCAACACCGCCATCTTCCAGCTCATTGACTCCATCCGCCTGCGCACTATTCCGGTCAAGAATCCTCAGGAGCTGGGGACTATCCGGATTGCAGACCGGCAGTGGGGTTCCGGCCAATTCTCTAGCCAGTATTCCCAGCTTACCTTTGCCATGTGGGAGCAGATCCGCAAGCGCCAGGAAGGCTTCGCAGAAATCGCCGTCTGGTCCGACCAGCGATTCAATCTGGCCACCGGCGGCGAGGTCCGCAAAGCAAAAGGTATCCGCGTCAGCGGCGATTTTTTTCACGTCCTTGGCGTTGAGCCGATTCTGGGGCGACTCCTTGGCCCTGAAGATGACCAGCCGGGTTGTGCCGCGTCGGCAGCAAACATCAGTTATGCCTTCTGGCAGCGGAATTTTGCCGGCGATCCCTCGGTGGTTGGAAGAAGGCTCACCCTTGATGGCAATTCGTTTCAAGTGATCGGCGTCACGCAGACGGGCTTCAATGGCATTTCCATTGGCGACACCTATGACGTTGCCGTGCCCGTCTGCGTCGAGCCCATCCTCAGCCCGCGCAACAACCGTCTTACGCTTCGTCACGCCTGGTGGCTCGCCACTATCGGCCGCCTGAAACCCGGATGGACCGTTGCGCGCGCCAATGCCCAAATCCTCGCGGTGACGCCCGCCATCTTGCAAGAAACGATTCCGCCCGTTTATGACGCAGAAGGAACCAAGAAGTACCTCGAATACAAACTCGGCGCGTTTTCCGCAAGCACAGGATTTTCAGAATTGCGCTCGGACTCGGAGACATCCCTGTGGCTGCTCCTGGGAATCTCCGGGTTGGTCTTGCTCATCGCTTGCGCCAACCTGGCCAACTTGATGCTCGCACGCGCCAGCGCCCGCGAACGCCAGATCACCATCCGGCGAGCGCTGGGAGCCACGCGCTGGCGAATGGTTCGCGAGCTGCTCTCCGAAAGCCTGTTGCTCGCGGCGGCTGGGTCCATTTGCGGATTGTTTTTGGCCTTCGCCATAAGCCGCATGCTTGTGGCTTTCATCAGTACGCAGCAGAATCCGATTTTTCTCGATCTCGGAATAGATTGGCGCGTCCTGGCGTTTACGACCGCTCTCGCGGTCCTGACAACGATCTCCTTTGGGTTGGCGCCTGCCTTGCGTGCCACGCGGGCCGAACCCGCCACGCTACTCCAGTCAGGGAGCCGGGGGTCGACCGGAGGCCGGGAGCGCTTTAGTCTTCGGCGCATTCTCATCGTCTCGCAGGTGGGCCTCTCCGTCGTCCTTTTGATGGGTGCGCTGCTTTTTGTCCGCAGTCTGCGCAACCTTACCACCCTGAATGTCGGCTTCCAGCAGACCGGAATCTTGGTTACCAGCGTCGATTTCGACCGCCTGCACCTTCCCGAGGAACGCTACACCGAATACAAGCGGGATCTCGTCAAGCAAGTTCAGGCTATCCCTGGCGTCGAATTCGCCGCGCACGCTATGCTCGTCCCGTTTGGTGGAAGCTCCTGGAATGATGACGTCATCAACGAAGGTTCCGATCAGGACGCAGGCGTCGCGTGGATCAATTATCTCGGACTAGGCTATTTCAAGACCGTTGGAACGCCGCTCCTCGCCGGGCGCGATTTTGACGATCGCGACACGGGCACTTCGGTCAAAGTTGCCATTGTGAATCAGGCGTTTGTGCGCAAAATTCTCAAAGGAGCCGATCCTCTTGGCAAGCGCTTCCGTATTCACGAACCGCCGGGAAAGCTCCGCCCACTCTACGACATTGTGGGCGTGACAGGGGATAACAAGTTCCAGAACATGCACGAGGAATTCTTGCCGTTCATGTATTTCCCGGCCACGCAGCAAGAAAAACCCAGCCCGGACGATATGATCCTCATTCGCTCGTCGCTTCCTTTGACCGGCCTCATGGCCTCTCTGAAGCAAACCATTGCCGATGTGAATCCCAGCATCGACCTTGAATTTCTAGTTTTCAAGACGCGCATTCAAAACTCTCTGATTCAGGACGAATTAATGGCCACGCTTTCGGGCTTCTTCGGATTCCTGGCGGCGCTCCTCGCGGCTATTGGGCTTTACGGCGTGATGTCCTACATGGTGATACAGCGGACCAAGGAAATCGGCATCCGCATGGCCATTGGCGCCGAGCGCTTCGACGTCCTAAGAATGATTCTTCGCGAAGCGACGGTGCTCACGGTCATAGGCTTGGTATTTGGCATTGGCTTGGCGCTTGGCGCGGCGCAGGCGGCCAAATCATTGCTCTTCGGACTAAAGCCTCGCGATCCACTCACTCTGGTGATGGCGGTTGCCACCCTTTCCGCTGTCGCCGCACTCGCCAGCTTTTTGCCGGCCTATCGCGCCTCCAAACTCGACCCTCTGACCGCCTTACGTTATGAATAGCTGATTGCTCGTTGTCATTCGCAAACGCCCTCGCAGGTTCGCGCTCTGCATTTTTTTCAATCATTCTCCGGCTGTGTCTCTGCTACACTACGCCCCCTGTTTGGGCTCCATCTTTCTTCTGAGGAGTTATCTGCATGAGAATCGCTCGCTGCACCGTGTTTGCGTCCTTGGCCCTGTGTCTTTCGCTCTCCGCGCGCGCCCAGGAAGCTGCGCCTAAGTCCGCTTCCGCCGCCGCTCCGTCTACTCCGCGCAACATCACCATCGACGACTTCTTCCAGATCCGCGACGTCTCCCAGGCCGAGATGAGCCCCGATAGCCAGTGGATTGCCTACACCGTCCGGACAAAAATGCTCAAAGAAGACAAAAACGAGCAGCGCCTCTGGGTGGTCTCGGCTCACGGCGGCGATCCTCTTCCCATGACCGTCGAAGGCGTTTCCTCCTCGCATCCCCGCTGGAGCCCCGACGGCAAATATCTCTCCTTTCTCTCCGCGCGCAACGCCGGCAAGAACCAGGTTTGGCTCCTCGATCGCCGCGGCGGCGAAGCGCAAAAGCTCACCGAAGTCGCTCAAGGCGTCAACGATTTCGAGTGGTCCCCCGATAGCACCCGCCTTGTCCTAATCCTCCAAGATCCCAAGCCCGAAGATATCGAAGCCGCCAAAGACAGGGACAAAGAGAAGCCCGCCGCAAAGCCGAAAACTCCCCCGCCTTTCGTCATCGACCGCCTCCAATTTAAACAAGACACCGTCGGCTACCTCGATCACCGTCGCGACCACCTCTACGTTTTCGATGTCGCCTCCAAGAAAGTCACCCAAATTACTTCGGGCGACTTCGACGACAACGAGCCTGCCTGGTCGCCCGACGGCAAATCGCTAGCCTTCACCAGCAACCGCAGCACCCCCGATCCTGATCGCAACTACAACACTGACATTTGGGTCGTCGCCGCCGACAATACCGACAAAGGCGCGCATCTCACCCAAGTCACCACCAATCCCGGCCCCGACCGTTCGCCTGCCTGGTCCCCGGACGGCAAATGGATCGCTTTCGTCACCGAAATCGACCTCAAGGCCATGATTTACGCCACGCACCATCTCGCCATCGCCCCGTCCACCGGTGGCGAAGCAAAAGTTTTGACCCTCGCTTTCGATCGTAGCGTGCGCCGTCCACGTTTCTCACCCGACGGCCACTCTATCTATTTCGTTGCGGACGACGATGGCACTGAAAACCTCTGCCGCATCGCCGTCAACGGAGGCGAAGTCTCTCGGCCCATCGGTAGCCCCGCCAGTGTCAATTACTATTCACTCGGCAAAGACGGCGCTATCGCCGCGCAAATCAGCACACTCGATCGGCCCGACGAAGTCTTCCTCTTCAACGACAACAAGCTCACTCGCCTCACAAAAACAAACGACGCTCTTTTCTCCCAGCTCCGCATCGCCCAAGTCGACTACGTCCATTTCAAAAGCAAAGATGGCACTCCAATCTCCGGCTATCTCTACAAACCCGTGGGCTACACTCCCGGTAAAAAAGTCCCCGCCATCCTCAATCCTCACGGCGGCCCCGTCGGTCAGTACGCCGCTTCCTTCTACTATCTCGCGCAGCTCTTCGCGGCCAACGGTTACGCTGTCCTTCTCCCCAATCCGCGCGGCTCCTCCGGCTACGGCCAGAAATTCTGCGAAGCCATTTTTGCCGATTGGGGCAACAAGGACTATCAGGACGACATGGCCATGGTTGATTACGCCGTCGCGCAAGGGATCGCTGATCCCGAAAAGCTCGGCGTTGGTGGTTGGTCCTACGGGGGAATGTCCACGGACTTCATTATCGCGCAGACCACGCGCTTCAAAGGCGCCGTCTCCGGCGCGAGCATTGCGCTCATCGCCACTGGCTTCGGCCACGATCAATATCAGAAAGACTATTTCTACGAGCTCGGCTACCCGTGGGAAAACAAAGTCGGCTGGGAAAATATCTCGCCCTTCTATCGCATCCAGAACATCACCACGCCCACTCTCTTCATGGGTGGCGACATCGACTGGAACGTCCCCATCATCGGCAGCGAGCAGATGTACCAGGCGCTAAAGAGCCTTGGCCGCACCACAGAACTCGTCGTATATCCCGGCGAATATCACGGCCTCACCACGCCCTCTCACCTCAAAGACCGCCTCGAGCGCAACCTCGCCTGGTACGCCCACTACGTCAAGGGCGACTCCACTCCCGCGCGTCCCCCCGAGCCCGCGCCAGCGGCTACACCGGCCACGAAACCGGCAGGTGAATGATGCGTCCGCTCACCTCGATTTTCGCAGTGGCATTTCTCGCGTCGTCCAGTTGTGTATGCGTTTCCGCGCAATCCAAATTCACCGTAGGCACCGCCTCCGCCGCGCCCGGCGAAAAATCCTCTGGCACTCTCGAAGTCCCCGCTGGCGTCGACGCCGCCACCAGTATCCCAGTCGTCGTCGTGAACGGCGCCAAGCCCGGCAGAGTCCTCGCGCTTGTCTCCGGCGCTCACGGCACAGAATACGTTTCCATCATCGCCATCGAAAAACTCATCGCCGCGCTCGACCCCGCCCAAGTCACCGGCACGGTAATCCTCGTCCCGCTCATCAACATCCAATCCTTCGAGCAAAAAGTCCCGCACGTCAATCCCGTCGACAACAAGAGCATGAACCGCTTCTATCCCGGCAAAGCCGACGGCACGCAAACCGAGCGCGCCTCCTACCTCATCACCAAGGAAATCGTGGACCGCTGCGACTACCTCATCGACTACCACGGCGGCGACCTCGACGAAAGCCTTCGCCCCTACGCCTACTGGGGCCCCACCGGCAGGGAAGAGCAGGATCGAATCTCAAAGCAAATGGTGCTCGCCTTCGGCCTCGATCACATCATCATCTGGCGCGAACGCCCCACCGATCCCGCCGCCACTCGCTACCTCGATAACACCGCCTCCGTCCGCGGCAAGCCTTCCATCGTTGTTGAAGCCGGCCACGCCGGTACCGTCGACTCCGACGACGTCGCCCTCCTCGTCAACGGGACCCTCAGCACCATGCGCGCCCTCAAAATGCTCCCGGGCGATCCTCACCCCATCGAAAATCCCGTCTGGATCGAAAAGTTAGTCGACGTCCTCGCCGACGGCCCTGGCATCTGGTATCCCCTCGTCAAGCGCGGCTCCTACGTCTCGGCCGGAATGAAGCTCGGCGCCATTACCGACTATTTCGGCAAAATCATCGCCGAGCCTCGCGCCCCCGTCTCCGCCATCGTTCTCCACATCAACGCCGTCCCCTCGCTCAAAAAGGGCGACAACATCGCCGACCTCGGCGTCTCCGCCTCCCACGCCCCGTAGTCGCATGTAAAACGATGCCGAACGATGCCCTCCGCCTCGAACTCCTCGCCATGCGTTCAGGAGACCTTCGCGTACGCCAGGAACTCATCGACGCCAACGAACTCGGTGGCCACTACGTTCCCCGCATGGAGTCCGTCCACGTCAAGAACGCCGCTCGCCTCCGCGAACTCATCGCCCAGCACGGCTGGCCTGCCGAAGATCTCGCTGGCAAGGATGGAGCCGAAGCGGCCTGGCTCATTGCGCAGCATGCCATCGGTGAACCAGGCTTCCAGCGCCGTGTCTTGCAACTTCTCAGCGCCTGTGCGGCAGAAAATCGCATTCCGAAGTGGCACGCCGCTTACCTCGAAGACCGCATCGCTCTTTACGAACATCGTCCCCAGCGCTTCGGCACACAATGGCTCGATGATCCCCGTGATGGCCGCGCTCGCCCGTGGACTCTTGCCGACCCCGCTCATGTCAACGAACTCCGCGCCAGTGTTGGTCTTGGCCCGCTCCAGCCAATACCGGAACCCGGGCCCGATCTCCCCGCCAGCCAGCGCGCCGCTTTAGAAGGGAACTATCGTTGGTGGCAAGAATGGCTCGTCTCCAAAGGCTGGCCGTAGTGCGCACTTCCCGTGTTTCTCGGCTGCTCCCAAAACAAAACGGCGCCCCGACCGCGTCGGAGCGCCGCTTCTTCCAAACTCTCTGAACCTGAATTTTGTAAGGTCGCGCTTCAGCGCGACCTTCAAAGTCTTAGTTCTTGCTAGCCGTTTGCGACGGAGCGTCTTGCCGCGGCGTCATCGACACCACGATATATTCCCGCTCCTTATCGTCGCCGCTTTCCGCCACCTTCATTATCAATTTATCTTTATGAATCCGGAATTGCGCCGTCTCTCCGATCGGCAGCAGCACCGGGTGCTTGTCATCTTTCGGTCGTATCCGGTAGACCACCCGGTCGCCTTGCAGCACATACTCCTGGCAAAGCATCTCCTGGGTTTTCTTGCTCTGCGCGTCGGTGCCCAGAATTTCACCCGTCAAGGACTTCGATCCCTTTTCCTGCACGCCGCAGGCCGTCGAGTCCATCCGCAGCAGCGTCCCTTTTTGATAGTCGTGTTCTTTCGCGGCGCACACGCCCGCAAAAACGAGGCAGGCCGCCAGTGTATACGTCTGAATGCGCATGTGGATGATCCCCTTTCTCCTCGAACATAAGGGACCCCACCTGCCCAGAAAATAGTACCATCCCCAATTTGTGCTCAATTTCTAAAGCCTTCCGCCGGCCTTTTCACCCCTGTCCTTACGGTACGCGATTGGCACTACCTTCAGGCGACCGTCAGGTTCACGTCGTTGCGTTCAGTTCATGCGCGTGGCGAACTGGCGATCCATGCTCATGGACAGGTTTTGGTCAAGAACCACTGCCACGTAGCGCGAGCAGATTTGCATCTCGCCGCTTGCCCAAGCAGATACCGTGGGAAGCTTAGCTCGGAACGCGTGCTCAAGCCTCTCAACTGCGCGGTAATACATGGATACTTCCTTTAACCAAGGGCTTCTCTTCTTCAAATCAGGCGACAGTTCGTTGCACAAACCTATGAGGGTGCGGAAATCGCCTCCGCTAATCGCCGCCCCGTCAATTCCAGCCGCCAGTTGCAACGAGTCTGACAGCGGCTGGTTGGCGGTCGTTATCCAAATCGCGCGCCATTGCGAAATTCCGAATTTCACAAGGGCAAAGGCGGCAAACGCGAGAATGAAGATCGAAACCATGTTTTGCTCGGCGCTAGTTTCTCTGAATTGTCTTATTTCCCCAATGGAACGCGAGTACTGACCGGATAGGACTCCGCCACCGTCTGAGAGTCGCCGTAACTGATTCATGATAAAGGTGTTAGGGATCAATTGGCGTGGAGGAACTCTACTGTCTCGCTTCTCCCAGGGAGTACTAGCTTATAAACACTAATTTAATGCCTGTTGACCCGGAAATCCGCTCAGTCTAATTTAGTTATATTGGTGCTGCGCTGCCCCTCCCTTACACAATATGAGTACGCCTCCCGTCCATCCCATCGCGGCCTCTGTGAAGGCGAGGGATCAAGAGTTGGTGCGCGAATTTCGGAGAATTGAGAAGCGCGATTGGTGGGTCTGGGCGTTCTCGATTTTTGTTGTGTTTGTCCTCGCTTTTGCAGTCATTGCCCTCAGTTTCCCCGCGGTGCGTCGCGGCGAGGAGACCCTCTTCAAAATCAGCATGCCCGATGTTTTCTTTGGTTTAGTCGCCCTGGCCGCGGTTTTGAGCGCCTTTGTCATTTCTCAAGCTACCCTCATTAAGAGGCTGCGCCGTCAGCTTGCCGAGAAACAGGGCCATTCGGACCTTCTCCGTAATTTGGCCATGGTTGATCCTCTAACCGGTCTATACAACCGCCGGTTTGCTGAGCAACGCTTGGCCGCCGAAGTATCTCGCTCGGAGCGCAAGGGACACCCACTGACGATCCTCACTTTGGACTTGAACGCTTTCAAGCAGATCAATGACACCTACGGTCATCCTGCGGGTGACCTCGTACTACAGAAATTTGCCGCCCGCCTGAATAACGTGATTCGGGGAGGCGACTTGGCGGTGCGCCTGGGCGGAGACGAGTTCCTTGTTCTGCTTCCGGAGTGCACCTCGCAGCAGTTGCAACTTGTGTTGGGACGCCTCGGCTCCCTGGAAGTAGACTGGCAGGACCAACATATTCCCATCACCTTCTCCGCCGGATGGAAGCAATACGAACGCGGCGAGCAGCCAGAGGAAATGCTGGCACGCGCCGATGAGCTCCTGTACGCCAGAAAGCGGGCCGGCCAGAAAACGCAACCTCCCGCGGATGGCCATCGCCAACCGCCGGAACAACCCGCCGAGGTGGAGACCGAATCCGCGCCGCTCCACGTCTTGGTCGATCTGACGTGCCCCCACTGCCACAAGAAAAACTCCATCGCGCTGGATACCCATTCCGGCGCCAGCGACGCCGCTGCTCGCGAAGTCCAATGTGCCCACTGCAAGCAAGCCTGGGAGCCCGTGCTTTCCGGGCCCATCAAGGCCGGCCCGTTTCCCAAGTGATCTAGCCCCCTAAGGAACTGCGGCGCCGCACGTCTCTCGCCGTACTTGTCCGCTCTGTACAGCCCTCTGGTTTCTATAGCGCATCTTCTTTCCTCAGCCTGACGACAGCCCTGCTCTTTCCCCCCTCGCCTCCGACCGGAAAGCCCGGCTCTTTCCTATTCCTTACCTATGCAGGGCAGACTTCAGCCCATCCCACTAATCCGTGCCAAACCCTTCCACTTCAGTTTCTCCAATTTCAACGTCCTAATCTCTTTCCTATCAATCATTTAAAAAAACGAAAGAAAGGTCTTGACATTTCCCTAATTTCTGCTACAATTACTCTCGTAGATAACTACGTCTTGGAGTGCGGGAGCTTGCTCCCGCTTTTCTTTTTTCCACGCCGTTTTCCCGGTCACAACCCGTTTTGCTCAGCTAAGACATCTCTTTCAGAATCATGCATTTACGAAATGCAAATTTCGTAAGTCTTTTCTTTTGATATCCATACAAAATGCCCGGGGGTCCCCCCCAAAAAGGAACATTATGAATCCATCCAAAGAAGGTCCCAGCGTCACCGTTCTCCCGGAATCGGCTACCGTCCCCTTCAACGATTCCACTCGCTGCCTGTATCGCTTCGCCAATGGGAAGCGTTGCCGCCTCACTGGCTCGCAACCTCACTTCGGCCTTTGTCCTCACCATTTCGGCCTGACCAAACCTACCGCTTCCCTGGAGTTGTACAACGATGCCGAAGACCTCTCTGCCGATCTCCTCCCCCAACTCTCCGAGCTCTCTCCCTCTATTGATCTCCGCCAATTTCTCGGCCGGCTCCTCACTCTGGTTACCAGAGGCCGCGTCTCGCCTCGCCGCGCCTCCGTTCTCGCCTACATCACTAATCAGCTCCTCCACTCTCGCCCCCGGTCTCATCACTGAAAATGATTCCGCCGCCCGGAGCTAGTCGGCCAGCCCTGCTAGATCAAGGTGTAGACGGTGCCGGAACGGGACGAGCGCTGCGGATTCGATTAATGATGTCGATCGCCAAGCGCTGCGCCGCTGCGGGACCATCAATCGCGGTGACTTTCCCCTCACCAAGGACCATGCCCGTTTTCGGGCTAATCATTTTAAAGATCCAGTCATACGTCAAAAAGGGCCTGGTGACATCAACATAGATGTCGCCCTCGTTGCGATCGTCGACGATGCGCATACCCCACTCGCGAATCTCAGGGCGAATGTATAGCGCGTCTTGCAGTAAGTTGCCCTTCATCCAGATGGTGTGCGATTCCACAAATATCGATTGAGCTGAACGCACGATTTCATCTGGATCGTTTCCCGCTGGGCGAAGCACGGCGCTGCTTACCTTGGGTGCTCCGGTTGGCCGGTCCAGTTCCCCGCGGGAAAGCAGCACGACAGCAGCGAGCTGCTCGACGATGACTGCCGCCAGCTTGGGACCGGCGTCGAATTCATCGGTTGCTTCGACCATGCCCGAAGCGAGTGTCAAGGACTTGGGCTGATAGACCAGCGTGTAGGTCCAGTCAAAGGTCATAACAGGCCGGTCGACAGTAATCGCGACGTCGGCAGTTTGCCCGTAGTCAGCGAAGCGCACCCCAAGTTGCGGAAACATGGCCGTCTTGTGAATATCATCCTGCAGCCGCTCGCGGCGCAGATAAATCGTTTTGGAATGCACCGATATGGTGTGAACTTGCCGTTGTTCTGGGCGAGGCAGAGTCAGACCAGGAGGAGCCAGTGGTGCTGGAGGAGGGTTGGAAGGAGCCGCTGCAGCAGAGCTGGCTTTGGCGCCAAATGGTTGCAGACGCGCGCCCGAGTCAAAGCGCGTGCCGCCAGACACATTGGCCAGACCAGCGATGCTGTCGATAGGTACGGCGAAGTTGATGTTCTGGCCGACGCTGAATGATCCGACGACGATTCCGAGGATCCTAGCCTCGGCGTCCACGAGCACGCCGCCGCTGGAACCGGGCGCCAACGGGGCGGTGAACTGCAAAATCCGGTAGCCGCTACCGGCTCCAGGTACGTCGTCGGCCGTTCGCGTGGCGCTGAGGATGCCGGAGGATGCCGTCCAGGGTAAGCCCACAGCGTTCGACACGACAAAAACCGTTGCGCCGGAGGCCGCGTTAGCGGAGTTGCCGATGGGCAGCACGGGAAGCCCCGCTGCGGGGATGCGCAGCGCTGCAACGTCGCGCCGTTCATCAGAGGCGATCAGCTCAACCTGATCGTAGGTTTCGCCGCTCTTGAGCCGCACCTGTACTTCGCGCATCCCTCTCACAACGTGGTTGGCAGTGAGGATCACACCATCGCTCCGAATAATCACGCCGGAAGCGACGCCCGCAACTTGACCGTCACCTTTGCCGACCAGAATGGATACCGCCGAAGGCGAAACTCGCTCGACGACTTGATCTCCGGACAGCGCTTGGGGAGTTCCGCCTTGCCCCATCAAGTTCGATGTGGACATCCCGCATAAAACCGCGATAGTTAATAAGTTTACGAGTCGCATGGGATACTCCTTCTTCACCCGGTTATGTTCAGGTGCAGGGCAATTCTCGGGCCCAAAGCACCGGAGGTGGGAAGAGTGCTTAGAAGACTGAAAAGACTGTAAAAACAGGCAGTTTGGCTCTGCCCACAGGCCGTTGCTATTGCCAGGATTATAATCCACCGCTGTCGGAAATATATTGCACCTTTCCTACCTGATTCTGGTGGAGAGCCTTCCACGCTCACTATCTTTCGCCGAACTTGAACACGATGCCGATCCCCAGCCGGGCATCGTTGAACCAGGAGGTGCTCAACCGCGTGCGGACGTAGTCGGCCTGGATTACACGGATGGCGATATGCCGTCCCGCGTTCAAGTCTAAGCCACCACCCAGACCCCACGCAAATCCATTTGTCGATCTGCCGAATGCCTTCAGCGTATTACCGCCGACCAACGCGTGGACGAAGACCGTGCCCCGTTGACTGCGTGCCGCGAGGCGCGGCCCGAATAGATACTCATACTGCGACACGCGGTTTCCGGAGATGCTGCGATACTGCCCGCCAAAATCCGCCGTGAGCCCGAAATATTTACTGAAATTCACGCTTGCTTCGGCTTGCCATCCGCCGTAGAGCGAGAAGCTTGGAGCCGTTGCGCCGTTCCGCAGCACTGAAGGTCCCCCGAAAATTTCTACTGAGGGTTGCTCGTGTGACTGAGCTTCCGCGAGCACCGGGATGGAAAGTGCGATTCCCAACAGCAAGAAGATTCTTCTCATGTTTCACCTCTCAGCGGTTCTTGTGAATTTCTTTGATCAGTTCATCAACGACTTTCTCCGCGGACTGTCGAGTCGCCTTTTCAGTTGTGCCTCCGGTGAGTGTCCATGTCCCGGTGAACTTGCCTTGTAGGTCGTTGCGCAATACCTCTTTGTTGCTTTGTGCATCCCGGAAGATGAACCGCACTTTGACCTTCGCCGCGCCGGCACCAAGGCCGATCCAGTTTCGCGCAGCCCGGCTGCCGGGGTCGTAGCCGATGACTGTTGCAGAAAGAATAATTCGGTGTCCGGGCTCCTCCGTAGGTGCAGGAGCACCGGACGACGGAGCGGCACTCGCCTCCGAAACATCGGTCACATTTTCAAAGAGCTTGCTCGCAGTCAACTTTGAGACTGCAAGCTTTTGCATCACTTTCTCAAAGTCTTGAGGGAAACCCTCTTGGGTGGAGAGCGTGCCTACGGCAAATTTTTCAACACTGATGACGGTGTAACCGGTCAGCGACTTTGCGGGTTTTTCAGCGTCGCGCGCTGGCGACGACCGTAAAACTTCAGAACTTGTCAGCGCCAAGGCAGACAGCACGCTTATGCTGATGTACGAACGCAGACTCATGGGGAACCTCCGCTTTTGATTGCAGTTATTTATTCTTGGCAGCCTCTTGTACTTCTACCTGCAGATGCAGACCGGTTTTCTCCTCCAAGTCGGCAATAACGTTCTCGAAAGCATCCTTCGAGAGCTCAAACACAGTGACTTGAGGGTGGCCCGATTCATCCTTCCATTCCAGGCTTAGGAAATGCTTCTTCTTTTTGGCCATCAAAAGGAACAGGCCGCCCACCCCCACAGCTGCAGTGGTGGCGACGGTGGCGCCTACATGCCGGCCGACCTTTTCGCGGTAAACCATCTTGTTGATGTTCGCGAAAGGAACGTTCCACTTTCCTTTGTCCCAAGTGAAAACGAACGCCGAGCCACCAGATGCATCCAAAGTGCCTTGTTGCTTTTCGGGGATCGAGGCAACTGTGCCCCCGAGATACATGGCCTGCTTGCCTTCTACGGCAGCGGTCAATGGTGTTGTGGATACCAAGCAGCAAGCGACGACCACGCACAAAGCTCTTTTCATGGGGATCGCCTCCCGAATCTTTTTGAAAGCCAAATTGCCTTTCTCGTCCGCAAGCGATGAACTGCCAACAAGTGGCCGAGTGGTGCGAGACAGCTTTGGGCGTCATCTCCTGCGGAATTACAATCACTGAGCGTTCTGCGCCGCGAAGCAAACCTGCCCGCTATAGCGAAATACGGTTCCCTTGCTTAGGTCGACCTCGCCGATGGCGTTCATATCTCCCGTCGCTCCGGCGAACCTGCCCGTGCCGCCGGTAAGGTGCAGGGGATAGGTCACTATGGCGACCAGGGTCTGCGAGAGTGGAACAGACGTGGCCGTAGCCGGATCAAAGTAAAGCGTGTCTCCTGATTCTGTGACCCAGTGATGCTGGACATGAAGTACCAAGGTGTTCCCTGCTCCGGGCTGAGGTGCCCCCAAGAGGGTTCCACTTACGGCCCCTCTCAAGTCTCCTGTTGCTGTCCCCATTGTGGTGTTCTGATCGATGGCGCCGAAGTTGGTCATGATCATCCCGCCAACCGGCGTGCAGTGCGGCGCGGCCTGTTCGGACTGTGGCTGCGCCGGAGTAGATGGGTGACTTCCGCTTATTGCTGCAAACGCGAAGAGAAAGACTGCGAGGGAAACCAGAAACCCGATGCGAGCGATCCTTCCAAGTGTCATGGTGACCTCCATTTTTTAGTTGGCGCAGAAATTGCTCCGTGAGGCTCCACAGTTGCCCGAAGCACGAAGGAGGATCAAGAACCTTGTCGGTGGTTTGTTGGTTCCACGACAAGTCGTTGATTCTGCTGCCGTAGTGGTCTACGGTTCCCGCGTCACTCCGTTCGAGTCCGTAAGGAACCGTGATAAACTGCGCTTCATCTGGGGCAAAATGAGCGAGGATCACCATGCCCAACCGGGCTCGCGTGGTAAAGTTCGGGGTCTTCGAAGTCGACCTGACAGCCGGCGAGGTTCGCAAGACCGGGATGAAGCAGAAGCTCGCAGGCCAGCCCTTTCAAGTTTTGCAAGCCCTGCTGGAACGTCCGCAGGAGATCGTCACGCGCGAGGAGCTCCGCCAGCGCCTCTGGCCGGGAAATACCTTCGTTGATTACGAACTCGCGCTGAAAAAGGCTGTCAACCGCCTGCGCGAAGTCCTGGGAGACTCGGCCGAGAGTCCGCACTTCATCGAGACCATCCCGCGGCGCGGCTACCGCTTCCTTGGCTCAGTCGAAGCAGTGGAACTGCCGCTCGCAGTGCCCCCCACCCGGCTGAAGACTCGCTGGAGGCTGGCCGGCGGTTTAGTCCTGGCAGCGATCGTTGCCCTAGTGTTTTGGCTTAACATCGGCAAGTTGCGCACGCGCATCTTTGCGAAGTCCCCCTCATTCGAGATTCGATCTATCGCTGTTCTCCCGCTGGAAAATCTCTCCGAGGACCCGAACCAGGATTATTTCAGCGACGGAATCACCGACGCCTTGACCACGGAACTCGCTCAGATCGGCGGCTTGCGAGTGATCTCACGGACTTCGGCTGAACATTTCAAAGGCTCGCGGGAAACACTGCCGGAGATTGCTCGCAAGCTGAAAGTCGATGCAATCGTGGAGGGGTCTGTAACCCGTTCGGAGAACCATGTGCGAATCACCGCTCAGTTGATCGATGCGCAAACCGACCGCCATTTGTGGGCGAGGAGCTACGAGCGGGATTCGAAGGATGTTCTAGCTCTTCAGGATGAAGTGGTTCGGGACATCGGCGGGGAAATCCGTATCAAGCTGACGCCGGAGGAGCGTACACGCCTCGCGGTCGCCCGGTCGGTTGATCCTGCGGCCCACGAAGCTTATCTGCGGGGCCGTTACTGGTGGCATCGTCGCGGCCGCGAAAACGAATTAAAGGGACTGCAATACTTTGAACAGGCAGTTCAGCTCGATCCATCGTATGCGCCCGCGTGGGCCGGCATCGCAGATTCCTACATCGTCATGGCCCATCATGGCGGGCTTCCGCCAAAGGAAGCCATGCCGAAAGCCAGCGCCGCTGCCTTGAAGGCGCTGCAACTGGACAGCTCACTCGCCGAAGCACACACGTCGCTAGCCTTGGTCAAGACGGCATATGACTGGGACTATGCTGCCGCCGAAAGTGAGTTTACTCGCGCGATCCAGTTGAATCCGAACTACGCAACCGCCCATCACTGGTACGCGCACTACCTTGTGATTAAGAGGCGCTTCCCCGAGGCGCTCAGCGAGATCCAGCTGGCGCACGATCTTGATCCGTATTCGTTGGTGATCAATGGCTTCTGGTGTGAAGCTCTCTATTACTCGAAAGACTACGAGCGAGCATTGGCCCAATTCCGCTCGATGCTCGATCTCGATCCAGGCGTAAAGCCCATCACTTACGAGCTGCTGGCTCGAGTTTATGAACAGCAGGGCGACTACGCCCGCGCGGCCGAACAGAGGCGCGACCAGTTAATGTTGTCCGGAGCCACGCAAGACGCGGAGTCCCTGACGAACGCTTATGCTCAGGGTGGGGTTGAGGCCTACTGGCGTAAGCGGATTGAACTTGCAAAGCGGCCGCCTGCGGGCTCAGCACTGGATCTGGCAATCCTGTACGCACACCAAGGAGATCGGGATAGTGCCTTGAGATCGCTGGAGGGAGCATACCAGGAGCACTCCCCCTGGTTGAATTTTGTGGCTTGCGAGCCGGCCTTTGACTCCCTTCGCGCGGATCCTAGGTTTCAGAAACTTGTACATCAGATCGGGCTGTAATCCCTTTGGACATGGGATAGGCATTCTCCACTCTGCCTCGCGGGTCTCCTGAGGCGCCTCGGCTTTCCCAAATGGTCGAATAGCAGGACGTGTGTGCCAGTTTGTCCGACCGCGCCGGACGGATGGCAAGTGCTGCGCATTGCTCCGATTGCTTGGCCAGAGTATCCTCTCTTTTCTCACGGAGGACTCGGATGCGTATCGGTGCGGCAGGGAATTGGTTCAGCGCTGGAATCTATGGCGCAAGTATTTTGTGCGCCTCGTTTTGTACTTCTTTTTTGTGTACTGCTGCGAGCGCGCAGCAGCTCGACCAGAAGGTCGGCCAGCAATTTGACCAAAAACTTTATTCCGAGATGCGCTGGCGCTGCATCGGGCCGTTCCGCGGGGGGCGCACCGTGGCTATTTCCGGCGTGCCGCACCAGCCGAACGTTTTCTACATGGCCGCGGTGAACGGCGGCGTCTGGAAGACGACGGATTCTGGAAACACATGGAATCCAATTTTTGATGACCAACCTACCGGCTCCGTCGGTGCGCTGGCTGTTGCGCCATCCGATCCAAACATCATTTACGTGGGCAGTGGCGAAGGATTGCAGCGTCCGGATCTGGCGACCGGCGATGGCGTTTACAAATCCACCGACGCGGGAAAATCCTGGACGCACCTGGGACTCCGCGACGCGCAGCAAATCACGGCGATCCTGGTTGACCCGAAGGATGCGAACCGCGTTTTCGTCGCGGCAGAGGGTCATGCTTACGGACCGAACGCTGAACGCGGCGTTTTCCGCTCCACCGACGGTGCGCAAACTTTCCAGAAAGTTCTCTACAAGGACGAAAACACTGGCGCCGCCGATCTTGCTTTCGATCCCACGAACCCGCAAACGATTTACGCGGCGCTGTGGGCTGCGCGCGTTGCGCCGTGGGAAGTTCGTAGTGGCGCTTCGATTTATATAGCGGGAAGCGGACTGCATAAATCGACGGACGGCGGGAGCACCTGGCGGCTACTCACAAAAGGATTGCCCACCGCTGCCGAGGAACTCGGCCGCATGGGCATCGCGATTGCTCCTTCGCAACCGAATCGGATTTACGCGAGCGTCGAAGCCAAGCGCGGTGTTGGCGGCGTTTATCGCTCGGACGATGCCGGGGAGTCCTGGAAACAAGTCAGTAGTGACCGCCGCATCGGCGGACGCGGACCGGGAGCGATGGGCATCGCCGTCGCTCCGGACAATCCAGATGTGATTTACGTGGCGAACACAACGACGTGGAAATCCACGGACGGCGGAAAAACTTTTCTGGGGTTCAAGGGCGCGCCGGGCGGGGACGATTACCAGCGCATTTGGATCAGCCCGGAACATCCGCAGACTATCGCGCTCAGCTCCGATCAAGGCGCGGTCATCAGCGTGAACGGCGGCGAGACGTGGAGCAGTTGGTACAACCAGCCAACGGCGCAGTTCTATCACGTCACCACCGACAATCGCTTTCCGTATTGGGTTTACGGCGCGCAGCAGGAAAGCGGCTCCGTGGCGACGCAGAGCCGCAGCGATTATGGCGAGATTACTTTTCGCGATTGGCATCTCATCGGGATTTTCGAATACGGCTATATCGCCGTCGACCCGCTCGATCCGAACATTCTTTATGGCGACTGGCTCACGCGCACGAAGCAAGACATTGGCGAATACGCGAAGGTTACGCCGGAGCCGATTCGCCGCGGCGAGTATCGCTATGCGCGCACGTTGCCAGTGGTTTTTTCGCCGCTCGAACCGCACACGCTCTACTTTGCGGCTAACGTGCTCTTCAAAACCACGGATGCGGGAAACAGTTGGCAAGTTATCAGTCCAGACCTGACGCGCGAAACATATGAAATCCCCGCGAACCTTGGAGTTTTCGCGGCAAGCGATCCGGAAAAAGGAAAGCACCGCGGCGTCATTTACACGGTTGCTCCTTCGTTCAAGGAAGCGAACACGATTTGGGCGGGCACCGACGATGGATTGATTCTCATCACGCGCGACGGCGGAAAATCCTGGCAAAATGTGACGCCGCCGCAGCTCAAGCCATGGAGCAAAGTTTCGATCATCGAAGCTTCGCACTTCGATGCAGGCACGGCCTACGCGGCGATCAATTCGTTCCGGCTGGACGATTTGCGCGCGCACATTTATCGCACGCGTGATTTCGGCAAAACGTGGACGGAAATTACAAAAGGGATTCCCGACGGCGGCGCAAGCAACGTGGTGCGCGAAGATCCGGAGCGCAAGGGCTTGCTCTTCGCGGGCACGGAGGGCTCCGTCTATGTTTCCTTCAATGATGGAAACGAGTGGCAGCCGCTGCAGTTGAATTTGCCGCATACGTCGATGCGCGATCTCGCAGTTCATGGCGACGATTTAATTGTCGCCACGCACGGCCGATCATTCTGGATTTTGGATGACATCAGCCCGCTGCGGCAAATGAACGCAGATGTGGCGAAAGAAAGTGTGCATCTTTTCGCGCCGCAAGAGGCGATTCGTTTTCGCTGGAACCGCAATCCGGATACACCGCTGCCGCCGGAAGTTCCCGCGGGGAAAAATCCGCCTGACGGCGCGATCATCGATTACTACCTCGCGTCCGCATCACAAAAGCCGGTGACCCTGGAAATTTTCGACGAGCAACAGCACTTCGTGCGCCGCTATTCCAGTTCAGACAAGCCGGAGCCGCTGGAAAAAACCGCCGGTGAGCATCCTATTCCGATGTACTGGGTGCGCCCGACACAAATTCTTTCTGCGCGTGCGGGGATGCACCGTTTCGTCTGGGACTTGCACTACGACTCTCCGCAATCTCTCGGACACGAATTTCCGATTTCCGCAATCGTGCACGACACGCCGAAATATCCGCTCGGAGCGTGGGTCGTGCCAGGGAACTACATAGCAAGGCTTACCGTGGACGAAACGAGCTATTCGCAGCCGCTCGTTGTGAAGATGGACCCGCGCATCAAGACTTCTCTCGCGGATCTTCGCAAGCAATTTGAAATGGAGGGCGGCTCGGTCGAAGGCATGAATAAGAGCTTCGACGCGCTCGCGCAGGTTCGCTCGGTGCGGGCGCAGTTAAAGGAGCGCGCCGCAAAAGCGAAGGGCGCGGTTGCCGACGCGATTGCGGCTCTCGACAAACAAGCTGCCGAGCTGGAAGGTGCTTCGCAGCCTGCCTTCTTCGGCCTGCCGCCGACGGGGAAGCAACCCGAAAATCTTTCTATGCTGAACCAGCATTTCGGCGGAATCCTGGCGGTTGCGGATAGCGCTGACGCGGCGCCCACGACGCAAGCCGCCGCCGTTTACAAGGAACTAGAAGAAGACCTCGAGAAACTCGTCACGCGCTGGACGAAAATCCGGCAGCAGGACATTGCGGCCCTCAACGCGAAGCTGAAAAAAGCCAGGCTCGCACCGATCGATCCAAACAAATCAGCCGAATCTCCCGCCGCGGATGCGGATGGAGACGACGAACCTTAGACGATTAAGGAGGGCGCGGAGGAAGCGAGAAACACCAATATATGGACCATGGTCAGACTATAGTTTGACTATGGTCAAAGCGTATGCTATGGTGAGATTGGGAGTTACACCATGGAAGAGATCGCTATTTCAAAGTTCAAGGCTACTTGCCTAGCCGTCCTGGAAAAGGTGCGCAAGACCAACGAACCAATTCTGGTGACGCGCTTCGGACAGCCCATTGCTCAAATCGGTCCCCCCCAACCTGCCAAGCGCGTGCCGCGCCTCGGGGGAGGCGCAGGAACCATGGTCATTCTTGGAGATATCGTCGGTCCTATCGGCGATGAATCGGATTGGGAGGCTGCCCAGGATCCAGAGACCGACGAAACTAAGAAGCCCGAATGAAGCTCCTTTTGGATACTCATATCTGGATCTGGAGCGATGCCGAAGCGCACAAACTTTCTTCCGAAGTGGCGCGTGAGCTGGGCAACCCTGAAAACGAGAGATATCTCTCTGCTGTGAGCGTTTGGGAAGCGATTCTCCTGTTGGAGAAAAAGCGGATTCGACCAATTGGGGATTTCGGAGAGTGGTTCGAGAAATCGAAGCTCGAGTTGGGCTTGATCGAAGTTCCACTCAGCTGGGAAATTGCTCACGAGTTACGATACACAGTCTTGGGATATCGTGATCCAGGGGACCGGTTCTTGGTGGCGACGGCGAAAGTTTATGGCCTCACGCTAGTGACAGCGGATGAAAGGTTGACACAGGTGCCGGGATTGAAGGTGTTGGCCAACCGCTGAGAAAACTTCGCCTTATTCGAAGGAAGTGAATTTGTTTTGCGGGGATGCTGCAAGCAAGCTATCCTCTCGCGCACGGGGAGATCCATCGATGAGAAATTCGATTCTTGGCCGACTCGCGAAGCACGCGACAATCATGGCCTGCTTCGGACTGCTTGCAGCCAGCATCGCGCATGGGCAACAGGTTCCAGAACAACTTTATTCCGAGATGCAATGGCGGATGATCGGGCCGTTTCGCGCGGGAAAAGTGAACGCGGTGGCAGGCGTGCCGGGAAATCCCGGCGTCTATTATTTTGGCGCGGATGGCGGAGGCGTTTGGAAAACGACCGACGGCGGGACAGTCTGGAAGCCCATCTTTGATAAGGAGGCGACCGCGCCGATCGGAGCAATGGCGCTGGCGCCTTCGAATCCAAACATTATTTACGTGGGTACTGGCGTGAACAGCGTGCATCGCGACATCAGTTACGGGAACGGCATTTACAAATCGACGGACGGGGGAGAGACGTGGCAACACTTGGGTTTGGTTGAAACGCGGCACATTGCGCGTATCCTCATCGATCCGCGCAATCCGGATGTCGTGCTGGTGGCGGCCCTGGGGCACACGTTCGGGCCTCACGAGGAACGCGGCGTATATCGCTCCACCGATGGGGGACGAAGTTGGAAAAAAGTCTTGTACAAGGACAACATCACCGGAGCCGCAGACCTGTGCTTCGAGCCGGGGAATCCGCGCGTGGTTTACGCGACGCTGTGGTATGCGATTCGAAAGCCGGGACAGAGGGGAGAATCGTACGGGCCAGGAAGTGGACTCTATAAATCAACGGACGAAGGTGTCACGTGGACGCAGATTACCGGGAACGGATTGCCTGCGGGAGATTGGGGACGGTCCGGCGTGGCAGTGGCTCCGAATACGCGCGGCCAGCGGGTGTACTTCATTCTTGATGCCAAGGAGAAAAATGGAGGCTTGTACCGCTCCGACGACGGGGGCGCGAGCTGGAAAAAAGCCACGGATGACAAACGCATCCATGGTTTTTGGTACATGAGCGAGATTTTCGTGGACCCCAAAAATCCCGACGTGGTCTACGTACCATCGCAAAACTTGTACCGTTCGAATGATGGCGGGCACACGTTTACGGCGATCAAGGGCGCTCCCGGGGGAGACGACTACCACAGTGTTTGGATCGATCCGACAAATTCGCAGCGCATCATGCTGGGCGTCGATCAAGGCGCGACAATCAGCCTCAACGGTGGCGAGTCCTGGAGTACTTGGTACAACCAGCCGACGGGAGAATTTTATCGAGTCGCGACGGATCACCGGTTTCCCTATTGGGTGTACGGGCCGCAGCAGGATAGCGGCACAGCGGGAATTGCCAGCCGCGGAAACAACGGACAAATTACGGAGCGAGACTGGTTTCCGGTGGGACCAGGAGAAAGCGGCTACACGATTCCGGATCCGCTGGATCCGGACGTTGTGTACAACGCGGGGCCGGCTGGAAGTGTAGTGCGTTTGTCAAAAATCACAGGACAGGTACGAGACATCTCTCCTGCCTCGGTTTCCTTCGGAAGCAAATACCGTTTCAATTGGACTATCCCGCTGGTTTTTTCGCCGCAGGACCCGCACCTGCTTTATCTCGGGACACAGTTTTTGCTGAAGACGACCAATGGCGGCACCAGTTGGGAAGCGGTGAGCGAGGATTTGACGCGCGTGCGTCCGGATGAAAAGGATTCGAAGCAGGCGCGAGGCACAATCCTGACCATCGCTCCTTCGGAAGTGAAAGAGGGAGTGATCTGGGTTGGAACGGACGACGGAAACATTCAATTGACGAGAGACACGGGAAAGAGCTGGCAAAACGTCACGCCGACAGGCGTAACGGAGTGGAGTTCAGTCAGCATTATCGAAGCGTCGCATTTCGAGGCAGGTACCGCGTTCGTGGCGGTGAATCGAAACAACCTGGACGATTTGCGCCCGCACGTTTTTCAGACTCGTGACTTTGGAAAGACGTGGCGGGAAACGGTCAACGGGATTCGCGAGGGCGACTTTGTGCGTACCGTGCGCGAGGATCCGACGCGAAAGGGATTGTTGTACGCGGGGACCGAGAGGGGAGTATACGTTTCATTTGATAGTGGAGATCACTGGCAATCGCTGCGTTTGAATATGCCGGTAGTCGCGATTCATGATCTGGCCATCGAACAGGATGACCTGGTGGCGGCGACCTATGGGCGCTCGTTCTGGATCCTGGATGATGTCACGCCGCTGCGCCAGCTGGATGCGCGCGCCGCAAATTCGGGCGCGCATCTGTTTGCGCCGCGGACGGCGATCCGCGTGCGGCGCGACGAGAACCAAGACACGCCGCTGCCGCCGGAAGTTCCCGCAGGAAAAAATCCGCCTGATGGTGCAGTTCTAAATTATTTCTTGCCGGCGAATTCCAGCGGGGACATTCAGGTGGAAATTTACGACGCAGATGAAAAACTGGTGCGCAGCATTTCCAGCGCCGACGTGCCGAAACCGCTGGAGGAAACTCCTTTCGTGGCGGAGTACTGGATCGCGCGTCCCCGGCCGCCTTCGAAGGCGCCGGGAATGCACCGTTTCGTTTGGAATTTGCGCTACGCCGATCCGCGCGCCATGCACCCGCAGTCTCCGTACAACTATCCGATCGCTGCGATTGTGGGCTCGACGCCGCTGCCGCCGCAGGGACCGCTGGTACTGCCGGGCAAGTATGAGGTGCGGCTGAAAGCGGGCAGCCAGGTTTTTCGGCAAACGCTGGAAGTGAAGATGGATCCGCGAGTAACGGCGGCGCGCAATGAATTGCAGAGTTCGCTCGAGTTGCAATTGAAAATTTCCGCGCTGCTCGAGAAAAACTTTGCTGATTTCCAACAAACCAAGGAGCTGCGGGCGCGTCTGGCGGAGTTGATGAAGCGACCGAAGGAAGATCCCGTTGCTGTTGCGGCCAGTTCGCTGGATGCGAAAGTCGCCGCGATTTCAGGAGAAGCCACGCCCATCCTGGAGGCACCCAAGACGGCGAGTTTCAATGCCGTGAACGATACGTTGACAGCGCTGACGGCGCTGGTGGATGGAGCGGACTTCGCGCCGTCAGAAGAATCGTTCGCGGCGTTTCGGCGGATCTGCCAGGGGGAGAACGAAGCTCTGGCGGCGTGGCAGGAGCTGAAGAACAAGGACGTGGCCGCGCTAAATACGTTGCTGGGCAAGAGCAGTCTTGCGCCGTTGTCTGATTTTCCGAATCTGGCTGGCGAAGCGGGTTGCGGAAATTGAACTGTTGGATTGCAGCTTAATGCTCCAACTGAGGTGAGGAACAGTTGAGATCCTTCGCTTCGCTCAGGATGACAACGGTTACGGGGTCGGGCTTAGCCCGGAGACTGTTGCAGTTGCGAAAGGTCCGCGAGGACTTCGGCGCTGTGTTTTTCCGCGTTCACGTTGAGATAGGTTTTGCGGACGACGCCAGCGGGATCGATGAGGAACGTGTGACGGGCGGAAAGCTTGGCGACGCCCAGATTGACCAGCGAGTCGTAAGAGGAAGAAACCTTGTACTTTGCATCGGCAAGCAGCTTGAAGCTTAGGCCTTCTTTGGCGCAGAACTTCTGGTGGGTGGCTTCGTCCTGGACGCTTACACCGAGGATGATGGCGTTTTTCTCTTCATATTGCCGGAGGTCGCGCTGAAAATTGTGCGCTTCCTTGGTGCAACCGCTGGTGAAATCTTTGGGATAGAAATAGAGAACGACCCATTTGCCGCGCAGGTCGTGAAGGCTTAACGGTTTGCCATCCTGCGAATTCAAAGTGAAGTCCGGCGCGGGAGTGCCTGAAGAGGGCGCTTTCTCCCCCGTGTGCATGGCGCGGACGACAGCGACTCCCACGAGCAGAACGATTACAACTGCAAAGATCCAAATCATTTTCATCTCGCACACTCAACTCTAGATTTGAAACAGACGCGTTGACAAGCCAGCTACTCCTTCTGGCTGAAGAGACCAAAGCCGATTCGAAACTGAATCGTATTGATGCCGGGATTGGGCGCGGCAAGCCCGGCGTTTGAAATGTGCATGTAGCGAACTTCCGTGCTGATGTTGTGCTTGGTGCGGAGGAAATGCAAGCCGAGAGCGGCGCTGGTGGTGAAATTGATTCGGGATGTTCCTTCGGGCACCTTGTTATTTGTGAAGAGCGTGCCGCCGCCAACTTCGAAATACGGAACGACGCTCTTGCCGGTGTCCAGCGCCCATTTGAAGGCGAACGGATTTATGCCGACACCATAGGCGGTGTTCGTCTTCTGAACGACCAGGAAAACAGGGACGGCGTCCACCGCATACTCTAAGCGGCCGCTCAGAAAACTGGGTCCGTGGGGCTTGGTGAGGATCAAGCCGTAACGGAAGCCGACATTCCAGATGCCGTCGCCGGACTGACTGCCACTGATTCCGTGGCCGCCGCCGGTCCAGACTTGCAGTTCGTGGCCGCCCTCGACGGGGCCGGCTTGAGCGCGCGCGGCAGGAGCACTGAGTAAAGCAGCAAAGATGAGGGCCGCGCATAATCTTCTCAAAGCCGTGTCTCCTTCGGGTTCTTTGATTCCGGTTGCCGGAGTCTGGGTGCAGAAAAGATATAGAAAAACCGCTCAAAAGGCGACCATCTTCTGATTATTTCAGATAAGTTCGGACGATTTGGATGACATCGTCGGCAACTTCCCCGGATGACTTGGAGTTGCGAGGCATATAGTTGCGGATGCGCTTTGTGCCAGAAGTGTGTCGCTGCGGGCGATCTTCCAGGAAGCAAGGAATACTCAAGAAGATCCTTCGCTGTAGATGGCATTAAACATAGTTTACAAATATAGTTTAGTATGTTTAACTATTCACCGCCAGCCTTGACGGCACGGCAACTCCTGCAGCGTTCATCGCTTGTTCATCAGCAGTGGTTTAGCCTGCAATGATTCGATGGAGCCCCAGAGTTCAGGCAGAAAAGAGTTCGGATACAAAAGATGTCACGTTTTACTTTCCAATTTGTTTTAGCGATTTGCGCGATGCTCGGGGCCTTCTCGATCGCGGCGGATGGGTTGCGGGCCCAAGATGCGCCGCAGGCCGAGGCGCAAACGCCTCCCGCGCCGGCGGACGATTCGTCTAGTCCGCCCGGCAATGCCGATCCCGAAGCGATGCTCCCGCATTTCAAGGACACGCGCTTCTGGCTCTCCGGGCAGGTCAACTTCATCTTCCAAACGCACCCCGACTTTTACGCCGCCTACAGCGGGAAGAATAGCCTCAGTCCGCGCTATGAGAAGGCCACGTCTCGTGTGATGACGCTGTACACCGGCGTGCGGCTCAACAATTCGACCGAGATTCTTGTGGACATCGAAGAAGCCGGCGGCGCTGCGCTCAGCACCGGCCTTGGCTTGGCCGGGAATACCGACCTGGACATCGTGCGCAATCCGCAGTTGAGCAAAGCACCGTACCTTGGGCGCGGCATGATCCACAAAGTATTCGCGTTGAGTAAGGATAAGATTGAGAATCAGCGGAGTTTTCTATCGCTGTTCGACGAACTGCCGCGCCGCCGCCTAGAGATTCGATTTGGCAAGTTCAGCTTGCCGGATTTTTTTGACCAAAATTCAGTAGGATCCGACACGCATTTTCAATTCAACAACTGGACTTTGGACAACAACGGCGCCTGGGACTATGCCGCCGATACGCGCGGTTATACCGTGGGATTCGTGGCGGACTACGAGGACCGCAACTGGGGTTTTCGCTTCGCCGAAGGGCTTATGCCGAAGGTCGCGAACGGAATAGACCTGGTGTGGAAGCCGTGGCAGGCGCATGTGGAAAATTGGGAATTTGAACTGCGTCACGGCGTGGTGCCGAAGAAGGGCGGTGTAATCCGCCTGCTGGCGTACAACAACCACGCCAATATGGGCATCTACCGCAATGCAATCGTTCAATTTCAGCAGGGCTTGGTTCCAGCCCCAGATATTACGAATCATCCCTGGCACATCACCGGCAAGTATGGCTTTGGCGTCAACGTGGAACAAAATCTGACACGGAACCTCACGGCATTTGCCCGTTGGGGATGGAACGACGGCAAGACCGAGGAATTCGCTTATACCGAAGTTGAATCGACCTTCGCTGGGGGCCTGGAAGTGAATGGCGCGAGATGGCATCGGAAGCAGGATCGAGCGGGCGTGGCTTTCGTATCGAATGGGATCAAGAAAGATCATCAAATCTATCTGGCGGATGGCGGGCTCGGTTTCCTGCTCGGCGATGGCAGGCTGAACTACGGGCGGGAGAACATCTTGGAGTCATACTATACAGCGCATGTTTGGCGCGGCATTTATGTCGCTCCAGGAGTGCAGTACGTTGTTAACCCCGGCTACAATCGGGACCGAGGGCCGGTTGTTGTGCCGACGCTGCGGCTGCACGGGGAGTTCTAGGTAGCGGTGGAGTGAAATTTCCCCGGAAAATCCTGGAGAAAGAACAATTTGTGCTCGCTGTCGTGGGCGTCAACTTGCCTTTCCGAGAAGTTGGCGGGCGTAGGCCGGAGCCTTGCCGGCGTCTTCGTGCTTGAAATAGACGTACACATCCACGCCCTGGGCGAGCCAGGCGTCGAAACGCTTCTTCCACGCCGCGATCTGTTTCGGAGTGTAGTCTTCGAGGCGCAGCCGCGCGTAGGTAAAGCCGGCGGTGAGCACCTCCGGAGGCGTTTGTTTGTCGGTTTCGGAAAGGCAAAGCGCCGTCTTGTGCTGCCGAAGAACGGCGTACGTTTCGTCCAAGTACCAGGACGGGTGACGCACCTCAAAAGCAAAAGAGAAAGCTTCCGGGCGAAGGGCAAGAAAGTCTTCTAGCAGGGGACGATCGAACTTAAACGTGGGCGGGAGTTGCACGAGAATTGGGCCGAGGTGTCCGCCGTCGTTTAGAACACTGGCGACTTCCAGGAACCGTTTCAGAGTGCTCTCGCAATTGCGCAGCCTTTGAATGTGAGTGATTTGTTGGTTGGCCTTCAAGGCGAAGCGAAAGCCTTCGGGAACCGTTTTCGCCCACTGCAAGAGCACGTTCTCGGTCGGCATGCGATAGAAGCTGTGATTGATTTCGACCGTCGGGAACTGCTGGGCGTAGAAACTGAGCATCTCCTTGTCGGGAAGCTTCTCGGGATAGAAGTTGCCCTTCCACTGTTTATAGGAGTATCCAGAAGTCCCTACGAGAAGCTGGCCTGCGCGAAGAATGGGTGCACCTCCCATGGCAAAGCAGTTAAATTATTGCATTCTAGTGAAACGCGGCCTAGACTTGCGGCTCATGAGCAGAACGTTCAATCGCGTATCTCTATTCGTCCTGCTTTCCTGTTCGAGCCTCTGGGCCCAAAAGCAGATGGATTATCGCACAGGCCGACTACTGAAGGTCAGTGATGAGTCTTTCGTCCTGCCGGACCGGCCCGGCAAAACCGCTTACCTGCTCCACATTCGCGAAGGCTCGGATGAGTATTTCGCGCTCTACAATGTGAATTTCCTTTTTGGCCATGACCGGAGCAATCTGCTCAAGCCCGGTACAGATATCCCATATCGAATTTCTGGCAAGAGCCTATTTGTGAAGACTCCAGACGGCAAAGAAGTAAAAGGCCGCTTATGTGAGAGGGCCAAATGGCATGGCCTATCCGGTGTGAAATGTGGCGGTGCCTTCTTCGGGGGCGCGGACGCAGATTCTCAAGCACCTTAACTCCACTCTTCGCCCGCTCAATTCCGCCAAGGGGGTTCTACGGTGACCGCTACGCCGGTTTGACTCGGGGCAGTACATCACGCCATCGGCCGCTAGTTCTGCTGGATAGACGGCGCGACTCCAGAGCACCCCAACTCGACGGTTACCCTACTTTTTCGATTTTGGCGGCAGGTGGCTGCTTAGCGACTCGATAGCCCCTTCAATTCTTTGGCGGCGCTTCCAGAAATCGGCCCAGAGATCACCCTTCTCTTTTAGGCGCGTGAAGACCGTCTTTATGTTCAACGTTTCGGGGCGCAGGGTGGGACGCAATTCGCGGGGCAACAGGGGAGCGGAAACCGGCGCTTGCGGGAACGCGCGCACGGAATACGCTGCAGCTAGCGGCCGGCCGTGGGCGTTTTGCTGAACGTCGATCAACACGCGGCCCGCTGGCCTCTTCGCAACAATGCGTTCGCTGGTGACCAGATTCGGGTGCTCGGCGGTCACCGTTCGCGCGATAATCTCGCCAAAGGTACGCAACTGCTCGTACGTGTAGACGGGTTCGACTGGAATGAAGATGTGGATGCCGGTCGCGCCTGATGTTTTCACAAAGTGCGCCAGGCGCAATTCTTCCAGCTTCTCATGCAACGCTCCGGCAATGGTGACGACCACGGAGAATTCCGTGCCATCCGAGGGATCTAAATCAAAAAAGAAGTAATCGGGATGATCGAAATCGTCATAACGATTGGACCACGGATTGTGATCGATGCAGCCGAGGCCGGTCAAAAAGAGGAGGGAAGCGCGGTTGTTGGCGGTCGCATATTGGATTGCTTCGCCTTTTTTTTCCGAATCAATCGGCACGGTTGTGAACCACTCCGGGACGCCTTCGCGCAAATCCTTTTGAAAGAAAGCCTGGCCCTTGATTCCGTCGGGATAGCGCCGCAGCACTAGAGCGCGATCGCGTAGAAAGGGCAGGATGAAGTCGGCGATGCGGTAGTAATAGGCCAGCAGATTCCGTTTGGTGTGGTCCGACTCGGGGAAATAAATCTTGTTCAGATTGCTGAAGCGCAGCCGTTTGCCATCCAGTTCGATGGTCATGGTTTCCGAGCGGCCCTTGAATAACTCGTTCTCGATCTCTGCTTTTGTGTTGAGCACTCGGCCGACAACTTCGGGCGCGCGAACCACGGCCGGCGCGGTGGCGTGTGCGTCGGGGGCAACTTCATTCTCCCATTGACAATCCGTGGGACGCGCATCCTCGCGGAGCGCGATGAAAACAGGATGGCGCAGAACGTGCTCCTGCGTCCATCCGCTGAATTTGACGCGCGCGACCAGAGCAGGAGAAACCCAGGAAGGCTTTTCGTTGGTTTCGGGCACAGTGTCGAACGGGCACGCGGAAACAGAGATCTCTTTCAACCTGCTACTCAATTCTTGCAGTTTTTTCGCGTCAAATCCGCTGCCCACGTGGCCGATGAAGCGAAGTTTTTTACCTTGATACAAGCCCAACAGCAGTGAGCCAAAGGGAAGGGCGGAGGTGCGAGCTTCGGTCCAGCCACCGACGACGGCGTCTACTGTCGTTGTAATTTTCAGCTTTACCCAGTATGAGCTTCGATCGGAAACGTAGGGGCTGTCAGCGCGCTTTGCGACGATGCCTTCCAAACCGTTCTGCCCTGCCAGCGCGAATAGTTCTTTTCCGTGTTCCAACTGATGATCGGCGTACCGAAACCGTTCCGACGCAAAAAGCAAGCGTTGCAGAAGCTGCTTGCGCTCGAGGAGCGGGCTTTCGCGAAGGTCGTAACCGTCACAGTAAAGAAGGTCGAAGGCGAAATACACGGCGGGCATCTTTGCAACCAGGTTCTCGCTGGGCGCGCGCACATGCATGCGTTCCTGCAAGCGCTCGAAGCTGCTGTGGCCTTGCCCGTCCAGCGCGACAATCTCTCCGTCAAGAATTGCCCGGCGCGCGGCTAGCGCATCGGGAAGAAAGGCCAGTTCGGGATAGCGTTTGGTGATGTCAATGCTATTGCGAGAGCGCAGTGTTAGAGCCCCATTTTCAATTCGAGCCAGCGCGCGCACGCCGTCCCACTTGATCTCAAAGAGCCAGTCGGGATCGGAAAAAGGATGGTCAGTGAGCGTCGCCAGCATGGGTTCCACGCGAGCCGGCATCGCGCTCTTGCGCGCGCCTTGCACCTCGGACGCCTGAATGGGGATTGCCCTGCGTTTGGGCGGCAGCTCTTCCTTAATCTCTTCGATCGTGCGTCCAGTAATGGCGGAGCCGTCGTGCGCGTCGATGTCCCACGTGGAATCTTCGGCGGCGTCCTTGTGCTTGATCATCAGCCATTCGTTGCCTTTTTCACTCTGTTTCAGTTTCACCAAAACAAAGCTGCCCCGCAATTTCTCCCCGTTCAAGCTGAACTTGATTTCTCCCTTTTCCAATTGCTTCGCCGCGCTGAGATTGCCTTCCACATGAAAAGTCCCGCGGTCCCATACCATTACCGTTCCCGCTCCATAATTGCCTTCTGGGATTTTCCCTTCGAAGTTGCCGTAGTCCAGTGGATGATCTTCGACGTGAACGGCCAGCCGCTTGTCGGCGTGGCTCTGCGAAGGTCCCTTGGGCACGGCCCAGGACTTCAGCGTCCCATCGATGGCCAGCCGGAAATCGTAGTGCAGCCGCGTTGCCCGGTGCTTCTGTACCACGAACGTGTCGCCATGCTCGGCCCCGGGACGCACTTCCAACTGTGGCAGTTTCGGCTTTGGCAGGCGTGTGCGCCTGCCTGCCGCGGCAGGTTTGGCGGCCGGGGAGGGCTTTTCCTGGACCTTACCAGCAGCAGGTTCGGGCTCGCCGGACGGTTCCGGAGTGCGGTCGAAGCGCCGTTTCCGCTTGTATTCTTCGAGCTTGGCCATGGACGGATTCTATCTTATGCCGTCGTGTGGGTCGTAGAATTGCCTTGGAGACCTTCGGCCCGGGTAGTGACTTATTCTGTAAAACTGCATTGCAGAACGTGGATGTATCTTGCTTCTTGGCTGGCGGGCGGCTAACCTTAAAAAGCACGCGTACGGCCTTAAAGCTGTCGTTGAAGGAGTCTCGATATGGCCTCGACCGTTTGGAAGGGCCACCTCACGTTTGGCCTGATTTCGATGCCCGTCCGTATGACCACGGCGGCTCGCAGCGAAAGGATCAGTTTCAATCAGCTGCACAAGGAATGTCATTCGCGGCTCAAGCAACCACTGTTCTGCCCGGTCCACAATCGAAATGTGGAACGATCCGAAGTTGTGAAGGGCTATGAGTACGAAAAAGATCAGTACGTGCTCTTCAGCGAAGAGGAACTCGATAAGATCGAGCCTCCCTCGGCAAAGGTCATGGAAATCCTGGAGTTCGTGAAGCTCGACGATATGGACCCGCTCTATTTCGACTCTTCTTATTATGTTGCGCCGGAGGACGCCGGCGCGAAGGCCTACAAGCTGCTGATGAGCGCTATGGAAGAGTCCGGCTATGGAGCCATCGCCAAGCTCACCATGCATCAGCGCGAACATATCGTGATTATCCGGCCAGGAACCAAGGGCATGACGCTGCACACGATGTTCTATTCGAATGAAATTCGCGCGGCTGAATCCGTTCCGACCGACAAGATCGAGGTGAAAGAGCAGGAAAAGAAGCTCGCGCAACAACTTATTGAAAGTCTTGCCGCTCCATTCGAACCGCAGAAATACCGCGACCAGTATCAAGAAAATGTGCGAGCGATGATCGCAGCCAAGCTCAAGGGGCAGGAAGTCACCGAAGTGGCGCAGCCGCACATGGCTCCGGTGATTGATTTGATGGAAGCCCTGAAAAAGAGTCTGGCGGAAAAGCAAGCGCCGGCTGCAGCCTCCGCAGCGGAAGCACCCGTGGGCAAGAAACCGCCCGCGCGAGCCGTGCAACCGATCTCCTCCGTGCCGAAGAGGGCAGGAAGGAAGGCCACCGGTTAATTTCAAAATGGGCGCGACGGACAGATTCACCGCAGAGGATGTCCAGCGCATTGTGGGCCTGACCGCGAAGCAGCTGGAGTATTGGGATCGCTTACGACTAGTTTCTCCCCGAAAAGAACAAGGAAACCGCTTCTACGATTTTCGCGACCTGATTGGCCTGCGCACCATTAAGCAGTTGGTCGAAGAAGGAGTGCCCGCGAACCGCCTGCGCCGCGCTCTTGCCGCGCTTCGCGAGAAACTTTCCCATGCGGAAGCGCCCCTGGCGGAGCTGCGAGTCTTTTCCGATGGAAAAGATATTCTTGTGGAACGCGGCGGCGCGCGCCTCGAGCCGCTCTCGGGCCAGTTTGCCTTGAATTTCGAGACGCGCGAGCTTGGCGAAAAAGTGCGGGTCATGGCCGGGCCCGATGCCGACGACTGGCTGGCCACCGCGCTCGAATATGAAGCCGAGGGAAAAACCAGGGCCGAAGCGATCGATGCCTACGATCGCGCTTTGTGCGCCGATCCCCGAAAGCCGGAAGCGCTCATCAATTGCGGGACGCTCTGCTACGAGGATGGCAATCTCAAAAAGGCCGCTGAATACTACCGCCGCGCTCTCGAAGTAGACCCCGAAAATGCTTTGGCCCACTTCAATCTGGGAAGCGTGCTGGAAGAAACCGGACGGCCGGAAGCCGCGCGCGAGCATCTCCGCCAGGCCGTCCGCTTGGAACCGAACTATCCCGATGCGCACTACAATTTGGCTTTCGTGTGCGAGAAGCTGGGCGCGTTCGCCGAAGCGCAACGGCACTGGCAAGCCTACATCACTCTCGATCCCTCAAGCCCGTGGTGCGGCTACGCCCGCCAGCGCCTCGCTTCTTCCCAGAAAACGAAGTCGGCTCGCAGCACACAATAGCGACCGCATACGATTGTGCGAAACAGAAACCTGGCTTGAGCCGTCAAAGGGGCAGCGCGCAACGTTTCGTCTAGTCTAATTTAGACTAGTCTGGACTAGTCCAATTTAGACTAGGCTAGTTAGCCTTGCTGAGGTCACCGGAATGTGTAGGAACATCAAGACGCTTTTCAACTTTGATCCGCCCGTCACCTCCGAAGAGATTCAAAATGCTTCCCTTCAGTTCGTAAGAAAAATCAGTGGCTTTCACAAACCGTCGAGTACCAATGAGGCTGCGTTCCAGGCTGCCGTCGACGAAATAGCCGCAGTCTCTGCTCGCCTTATTCATTCGCTGGAAACGACAGCGCCACCGAAGAACCGCGAAGAAGAAGCCACAAAAGCGAGAGCTCGCGCCGCAGCCAGGTTCGGCGATTGATCCCGCTGAAAGCGGCTGCTCGATGCGCCGTAAGCCCTTTGCCTGCTCCGGGAAGTGCGCCTCGGCAAGCTCAGGACAGCATTTCGTTCGTAACTCAGGGTTTGTGAGTACAAACCCTGAAGCCGGCCGGAAATGGTGGAGGCGGGGGGAGTCGAACCCCCGTCCGAAAAGCGCTACGACACGAAGCCTACATGCTTATCTCAATTCGGTGTGCGGCCAAGCCCG